>Ga0306920_100002544_pt1 | contig 23050 bp, 21 predicted proteins | sample flu12Cox44000170_FD_204666 | JGI IMG/M metagenome (GOLD analysis project Ga0306920, IMG submission 204666) | Lab enrichment of tropical soil microbial communities from Luquillo Experimental Forest, Puerto Rico - flux4day.12C.oxic.44.000.170 (v2)... | ecosystem: Environmental > Terrestrial >...
TGAACACTACCTGTACCTGTCCGGCCATGAGATCGGTCATCGCGGGCGCGCCACCGCGATAAGGCACATGGATCATGTCGACCCCGGCCATCATTTTGAACAGTTCGCTGGCGACATGAATCGACGTGCCGATGCCGCCCGATCCATAGCTGATCTTGCCGGGATTGGACTTCACATAGCTGATGAACTCCGGAACGGTCTTCGCCGGAAACGATGGATTTACCTGCATGACAAGGGGGTAGCGGATGATGCCCGCGACCGGTGCGATGTTGCGCATGAAGTTGAAACTGAGCTTGTCGTAGAGCGTGGCGTTGATCGCGTTCGACGCCGTGACGAGGAGCAGCGTGTAACCATCCGCGGGCGCGCGCACCACGGCTTCGGTGGCGATATTGGTGGCTGCCCCGGTCCGGTTTTCGATGACGAATTGCTGGCCGAGCCTCTCAGATAGCCATTGACCGATCAGGCGCGCGGTGATGTCGGTGGTGCCGCCGGGGGCAAAGCCGACGATCAAGCGCACCGGCCGCGTCGGGTAGGCTTGTGCCCGCGCGATGCGCGAGATTGCCGGCAGCGCGGCGCCGCCGGCGGCCAGATGCAGGAATTGCCTTCGGTGGGGAAGTTTCAATGTCGCCAATCCCGCGGCACGCAACAGCCAAATCGGCTGCTGATGCAATCTTCACGGCAGTTCGGATATGAGCTTATGCCATTCTGGCTCAGACCAGGCTCTCGCAGTGCTGGTGCGAACGTTTCCCAACGCGCCGGTCGCGAGCGCGAACTTGGCGACCTTATCTCCACTTGCAGATTCGACTATAAGGAGCAGATCGTGTTCGCCGGAGGTTAAATAGACCTGTTTGAGCTCGACCCCGAGTTTCTTGGCGAGTTCCTTTGCGGCTTTGCTTCGCTTAGGAGCGTCTTTGACCGCACGGATTCCCTTTTCGGTCCAGTTCAGCGTCAAAATGAACGTCGGCATGTGATCCTCCACTGGTTCACTAGGCGCATCTTCATTCGATCACTTCGTCGGCGCGGGCGAGCAGCATCGGCGGCACATTGAGGCCGAGAGCCCTCGCGGTCTTGGCCGCGAATCCGAGAACTCTGAGTTGCGCGGTTCGGGACTTTTCCTCATGACGCTCTCCTCCCGCCATCGTGCCTCGCTGTGGAAGGGCGTTCCTAGCGACGGCTGAATAGTCCCTTTCGACGCCGCGGTTGGTGCGGCTCTTGTAATGGTGGTGTGCGTGCAAACCGAACCGATGCTGCCATGATGAATGCGGGACGATCGACATTCCAAACAAGATTGGGCGGCTCGGACACAAGCGGACTTAGCCACATATCGATGTCGCACCCCGCATAAGCACCATGGTGTACCTGATCCCACGCCGCATCGTAGTTCTTTCCCCGCAGCGGGAACCATCCGTTTGTGTACGCCGCTATTCCCGGCCTGCCATGGTTAAAAACTAGCAGCCCGATCCCGTGTTCGAGCGGTTTGCCATCGGCATTTTGCGGTTCTTCATCCATAATGGAGAGATCCGCGAGAAACGCGCTCAACGTTTCTCCAGTACTCAACCGCACGTTAGAATCATCGCTATAGGTGCACCTCGCTCTTAAATATCGGCCCTCACCACCCTCCTTTGGGTAGTGACCTATCTCCTGAAACCATTCGACTGGCTTCAAGCGGACATGGGCCGTCGGCATCAATGCCTCCGCAAGCTACATATCCCCATCTTCCTCTCCGGCACCTAGGCAGCAGACCCGCTGTTGAGAAATCCAATTCGTCGGCATCGCCTGCCGCGCGCGCGCCCCGAGCGGCCATGCGGCCGCGCCGCCGAGCAGAGAGATGAACTGCCGCCTTCTCATGTCGAACATGGGGCTTCCCCTGGGCTTCTTCCCAGGGGATGAAGGAGTTGGTTCCCGCTCCTATGCTCCCAGCCACACGATAGCACATCACGGTTACGTGGGAGAACGCTGCACTGCGGGACTTCAATCCCACAGATCGCGTCGGATTGGTATAGCCCCGGCGCTGGCGGAATGTCCGCTTTCGCCCTTCAAAGCGGACATCGCGAGCTTGTCTCGACGTGTTCGTCAAGTGCCAAACTTAAATGAGCTTTCATGGCGCGTATTCCGGCCGCTTGGGCGTAAAGACGTCAAGATTGAGTACCGGTTCATCGCCTAGCACCTCACCCCAATGGGTGACGTTCGAGGGAATGACGAGTAGCCCGCCCGGTCCGATATCGTGGGTCTCTTGGCCAATATGAAACCGCATTCGGCCGGAGATGATGTAGGCGATCTGTTCATGCGGATGGCTGTGCGGCTTGGGCTCATGGCCCGGCATGAGCCGATGCAGCGCGACGGTTGCGCCGCTGCCTGAGAACGCCTTTTGTTCGACGCCCTTGCGGATTTGTTTCCACTCGATCGCGTTCCAGTCGACTTTGTGAACTGCCATGGGACGATCCTCTCGCTATTTGGCGGCGCCGAGCAATCCGGTGGGCCGGAAGAACAGGAATAAGAGCAGGATAGACAATGCGGCGACATTCTTGAATGCCGCGCCCAGAAATACGACCGCAAGCGCCTGCGCAATCCCGAGCAAAATGCCGCCGAACAGAGCGCCGAGCGGATTACCAAAGCCGCCCACAATCGCTGCGATGAACCCGCTGATGGCGTAAGGAATGCCGACATTGAAGGCGGTATATTGCGTCGGCGTCACCAGGACGCCGGCGAGGGCGCCAAGTGCGGCGCTGAGCGCGAAAGAGAGCGCTAGCATGCGCGACACCGGGATTCCCTGCAGTGCAGCCGCGTCGCGGTTGATGGAACAGGCACGCATCGCTTTGCCTGTCTTGGTCGATGCAAAAAACCAAGCGAGCCCCCTGATCACCAGCGCCGAGCAGCCGAAGATCCACAGGAATTGGTAGCTGATCGCGATACCTGCCAGCCGAAGCGGTGGGAAATCGGTAAACATTGGCAATGTCCGCGGCTGATCGCCGATCGCAATCAAGGTCGAGCGCTCGATGACGATTTGCGCTGCAAGCGTCGCCAGGATCATGACGAACATCGTAGACTGCCGGTTCCACAACGGCCGCACCACAATGCGCTCCAACGCAATGCCGAGCATTGAGACCACCGCAATTGCGACTAAGGCGGCGAGGGGCAAAGGAATCTCGTAGGTCTTTAGCGCCACATAGGTGAGCATACCGCCCAGCATCACGAACGCACCTTGGGCAAAATTCACGATGCCGCTGCCATTGTAGATGACGCAGAAGCCGATCCCGATCAGGCCGTAGACGCAGCCGATAGCAATACCGCTCGCGATCGATTGGGCGACGAGCTCAAGCATGGGCAGCCACCGCGGTTCCGAGATAGGCGGCGATCACATCCGGATTCTGCTGCACGTCGCTCGGGGTTCCCTGGGCGATCAACTTGCCGAAATCGAGCACTGCGATGCGATCGGCGACGTTCATTACCAAGCTCATGTCATGCTCGATAAGAAGCACGGCGATGCCAGAGCTCGCTATTTGGCGCAGCAACGACGCGAGGCGGGTGGTCTCGTCGCGATTAAGCCCTGCCGCTGGCTCGTCCAGAAGGAGGAGCTTGGGTTCTGCCGCTAGCGCGCGGGCAATTTCGAGCAGGCGTTTCCGTCCGTACGGAAGCATGCTTGCGAGCATACCGGCCTGTGACGCCAGCCCGACCTGCTGGAGCAAAGCCCGCGAGGTCTCCTCGACCTCCGCTTCAGAGTGCGCGGCGCGGAAAGGCATCAGCGCCGCCAGCAATCCGCCGGTCGTGTGCAGATGCCGCCCCACCTTTACATTTTCCAATACTGTCAGGTTGTCGAACAGCTGCGCGAGCTGGAACGTACGCACCAGACCGCGCTTGGCAATGGCTTCCGGTGGAAGTCCCGTGATGTGCTCGCCGGCGAATAGGACGTGCCCTTCACTCGGTGCGACGAAGCCCGAGATCACATTGAATAATGTTGTCTTGCCAGCCCCGTTCGGTCCGATGATCGCGGTCACGCCTTGCGCCGGCACGTCGAATGACACTGCGTCAACGGCAATAAGACCGCCGAATTGTCGCGTAACGCTATCGAGGCGCAAGAGGGTCACGCGCCCTCCGTGCGCCGCTTCGGCGACCAGAATTGCGACAGCGATGCAAGACCGCCTGGCGCGTAGATCAGGATCAGTATCAGGAGACCGCCATAGGCGAGGTCCTGGTAATCACTAAGCTTTCGAATGGTTTCCGGCAGCAGAGCGATGACCAACGCGCCGAGTGCCGAGCCGGCGACGGTGCCAATGCCGCCGACATAGAGCATGGTGAAAGCGAGCACGACCATGTGCAATCCATAGACTTCTGGGCTGACAAAACCGACGGCGTGCACGAAAAGCGATCCTGCTACGCCGGCGTAAAACGCGGAGATGAGAAACGCGACGAGCTTGTAGTGTGCGACGTCAATTCCCAAGGCACGCGCGGCATCCTCACTGCCGGCAATCGCGACGAAGGCGCGGCCCAAGCGAGAGCGGCGGATGCCCGCTGCAGCGAGCACCGCAAGCGCGGCGAACAGGATGAGCAACACGAGTAGCGCCCGATCCGATGTCACCGTCCAGGGGCCGACGCCGAGCGGCGGGATGCCCGAGATGCCCATGTAGCCTTTTGTGACCGACCCCCACTGCACCGCGACCTCATAGACGATGAGGCCGATGGCCAGCGTGGCCATCGCGAGATAGTGGCCGCGCAGACGCAGTGTCGGGTAGCCCACGATCAGCGCGCAAGCGAGCGCGCCTGAAAGACCAAGCGCCGCTGCCGGTAGCGACTCCCATCCGTGGTTGGCCGTGAGCACGGCCGAGGTGTATCCGCTGATCGCGGCGAAGGCATTATGGCCGAACGAAACCTGCCCAGCATAACCCATGAAAATGTTGAGTCCGGTGACGAAGATCACGTAGATCGCCGCGAAGTGTAGAACGGCGATGAGGTAGCCGCCTGTAACGAACACATAGGCGATGAGCGCCGCCGCCAGCACCCACAGCGCCAGTAGCGCGGCATTGCGCTGAGCTTCAGCCCAGATAGAAGCGCGCAAGTTCATCGTGTGATTTGATGGTGCGAGGATCGATTTCGGCCGCGATAGCGCCGACCGACATCACGTACGCGCGGCGCGCGATCTTCAGCGCCAGGGGCGCCTTCTGCTCGACAAGTATGATCGGCAGGCCCTCACGGTTGAGAACTGCGAGCTTCTCCAAAATTTCATCTACCACGCGCGGCGCAAGCCCGAGCGACGGCTCGTCGAGCAGCAGCATTTTCGGTTGGGACATCAGTGCCCGGCCCATGGCCAACATCTGTTGTTCGCCGCCAGAGAGCGAGCCAGCAACCTGCGCGCGCCTCTCCTTCAGCCGAGGAAAGAGCGACAGCACACGTTCATGTCGCCGCGCGAGCTCCGCCTTGTTGCCTTTGAGGAGATAGGCACCAAGCTCCAGATTCTCTGCGACCGTCATTGGTCCAAAGATGCCGCGACCTTCTGGGACAAGGACGAGGCCCATTGCCGCGGCCGCCACTGGATTACGCCGCGGCACCTCAGTGCTGCGAAAACGAACGTGACCTTCGGTCGGCAGCAAGCCCATCAATGCGCGCATCAACGTCGATTTGCCCGCACCGTTGGGGCCAAGCACCGCAACGAGTTCACCCTCGTCGACGTACAAATCGACTGGCCGAAGGGCCTCGACGTGCCCGTAGCGCGCCGACAGCCCTTGGACTTCGAGGATACGATCTGCTGGCGCCGTACCGCTCACTTCACCACTTTGACCTGACCATTGATGATGGTCGCGAGCAGCAGCGGGTTCTCCGTGATGCCTTGGTGGTTGCTCGCGGAGAACTGATAGACGCCCGTCGTGCCCTGGAAGCCGTCCATCGTTTCCAACGTGTCACGCAGCTTGGGTCCGTCGACTGACTTCGCCTTTTCCACGGCTGCAGCAGTAAGCATGACCGCGTCCCACCCGCGGCCTCCCCAATTGGGATCGCGGTCGGCGTATTTGGCCCGCCACGGCTGCAGGAATTTGCCAATTTCGCTCTTCAATGCACCGTCGGGAAGCGCGGCATAGACTTGCGCCGGCGAAGCGACGAAGAAGAACCTATCGCCCAGCACCTCCGCCACCGGCCGAAACACGGCGATGTCCTCGAGGCTCGTTAGCATTATCATGTCGAGACCAAGCTGCTTGATATTTTTGGCCGCCGTAAGTGTCGTGCCGCCAAGCCCGATCTTCAGAATGGCGCGGGCCCCCGCCGCATACATCTTCTGAATTTGGACACTGAGGTCGGCGTCGTCGGTCTTGTACTGGTCGACGCCGACGATCTCGAGCCCGAATTGCGGTGCCTCCTTCTCCGCTGCCGCCTTCTGCGTGTTGGCATAAGGCGATGGATCATGCAGCACACCAATTTTCTTGATCTGCGTTCTGTTCTTCAAGTACTCCAGCCGCGTCTCAATTTCGAAGCGCGGCGGCGGAATGGTGGTGAAGGCCCACTTCACGTGATCGGGCTGCTGCGGGAGAATCGAGCACAGCACCATCGGAATCTCCGCACGGACCACAAACGGTGCGGCGGCAAAGTTGCCGGCCGAGACGCAACCACTCGCGAACACATTAACCCTGTCGGAGCTGATCATCTTGCGATAAACGGTCACCGCCTCCTGCGGCTCCGAGCGATTATCCTCGACCACAAGCTCGACCTTGCGTCCGATGATGCCGCCCCTCGCGTTGAGCACCGCGATCGCGATCTCGACGCCATCGCGCCAAGCGCGATCGACGGTCGCGGCGTAGCCCGTAAGACCAGCCGCCATTCCGACCTTGTAGACCTCTTGCGCGCTCGCGGCCGCAACTGAGGATAGCGTGAATGCGCTTGCGCAGGTTACGATTGGCCACCATCGAGAGTTAGACAAGAAAGACTTGGACATGTTTCCTCCCTTGGTCCCGAAACATAGTTTTGTATCAAGAAACTAGAGGAAAAGGGTCTGGCATGTCCAACTACGCTTTGGCCGTCGATATCGGGGGCACCTTCACCGACGTCGTGCTGCGCAGTGCCTCTGGCCGGACCTGGGTTGACAAGACGCTGACTACCCCGGAAAGCCTGGATATCGGGTTCTTCCGCGCTATTGACGCGATCCTGAAAAAAGCGCGCATTGAACCCAGCGCTGTGACCGATGTGCTCGTGCACGCGACGACTGTCGTGACTAATGCCGTGATCGAGCGAAAGGGACCGTTGACGGCGCTGCTCGTGACCGATGGCTTTCGTGACATCCTGACCATCCGCGACGAACATCGCTATGAAATGTTCGATCCGCAGATCGAATTTCCCAGACCGCTGGTCTCGCGCGAGATGACGTTTGGCGTCGCCGAACGAGTGCTGGCAACCGGCGAAGTGCTCAAGCCACTCGATGTTGCTCAGGCAGAAACCAGGGTCGAGGACCTAAAAAGCAAGGGTGTTGTTTCGGTCGCGGTCTCGTTTCTTAACGCCTATCTCAATCCGGTGAATGAACGGGCAATGCGCGACATTATCAAAAAGAGCGTACCGGACATGTATGTCTCGATTTCTTCGGAAGTCGCGCCGCAAATCCGCGAATATCCGCGCACATCCACGGTAGCGATGAATGCCTATACGGCACCGATCACGGGTCCTTATCTCGATGCCTTGCGACGTGGGTTGAAGCAGCGCGGCTTCGTCAATGACCCATTGATCATGCTGAGCAATGGCGGGGTCATCGGGATCGATGTCGCCAAGCGATTTCCCGTGCGCATGGTCGAGTCGGGCCCGGCCGCAGGTGCGCTGGCCGCGGCCTATTACGCCGAGGTACTCGGGCTCGATCGGTTGTTGTCCTTCGACATGGGCGGAACGACTGCCAAAGCCTGCATCATCGAGGACCGCCAGCCGCTGGTGGTCGGGCATTTCGAAGTCGATCGCATTTACCGGTTCAAGGCAGGCAGCGGATTGCCAATCCTTATTCCTTCCGTGGATATGATCGAGATCGGAGCGGGCGGCGGCAGCATCGCCTCGATGAGCGATCTCGGTCTACTCAAGGTCGGCCCGCAAAGTGCGGGTTCGGTGCCTGGCCCCGTTTGTTACGGACGCGGCGCACAAAATCCGACCGTCACCGACGCGGACCTGGTGCTCGGCTATCTGAGTGCCGACCATTTTCTCGGCGGCGACATGAAGCTCGATCTCACCGCGGCAGAGAAGCAGCTCTCGCAATTGGCCAAGGCGCTCGGTACATCGCTAGCCGAAACGGCATCGGGGATTTATCGGGTGGTCGGCGAGTCCATGACAGCCGCGGCGCGCGCGCATGCCGCCGACCGCGGCATCGATTATCGCGGCCTGCCGCTATTCGCGTTTGGTGGTGCCGGCCCCGTGCACGCCTGTTACGTCGGCGAGCTCTTGGAGAGTCCCATCGTCATTTATCCGCCCCTGGCCAGCGTGCTTTCGGCTTTCGGAACGCTCGTCACGCCGCCGCGGCTTGACCTTGGGCGCGGAGCTCTGTCGCGTTTGTCCGCGTTCGACTGGCGGCAAGTGGATGCCATATTCTCAGAACTCGTGCGCGATGCCCGCAGCGGCCTCGCCAGCGCGGGGTGCAATCCTGACGACCTTTCGTTCCGATTCGGTGCCGACATGCGCTACTTCGGCCAGCAAAACGAGGTCACGACTTCGTTTGATACTGACCCGCGCGAAAACCACGACGTCCTCTGGGTACGTAGAGTATTCGAGAGCGCCTACGAAAACCTCTACAGCCTGCGGCTGCCTGATGTTGATGTGGAAGTCGTGAGCTGGCGTCTGGTCGCCATCGGCCCGTCGGCCTCGCGCCACAGTGAGCCCGAACTCGCTGCAACACCGGCGAAGCCGAAGACTACTCGCAAGGCCCGCTTCCACCGCAACGACCTAGACACACCCGTCTATGAGCGGAGAGAACTCGCCCGCGGCCAGAGCATCAAGGGGCCGGCGATCATCGAGGAGCGCGAGACCACCATCATCATCCTTCCCGGCTGGCGCGCAAATGTCGACGCCACCGGCTGCATCATGGCGTCGAAGGAGTAGCTGACATGGACGGCATCGAGCTCGAGATCATCTGGAGCAATCTCATCAGCATTGTCAGCGAGCAGGCCAAGGCGCTGCAGCGCATCGCCTTCAGCCCAGTTGTGCGCGAGGCAGGGGACCTCGCCAACGCCCTATTCGATCGGCGCGGCCGTATGGTCGCGCAGGCCGTAACAGGCACGCCCGGCCACATCAACTCGCTCGCCGCTGCCGGCAAACATTTCGTCGAGGCCTTTCCCACGCAAACGGTCGATCCCGGCGACGTGTTGGTCACCAATGATCCGTGGCTCTCCGCTGGCCACTTTTTCGACATCACCATCATGGTGCCGGCGTTCCACAAGAATAAGCTGATCGGCTTTTTCGGATCGACAATTCATCACACCGATATCGGCGGCTACGGCGTGGGCGCCGGTGCGCGCGACGTGCATGAGGAAGGCCTCTGGATTCCCATGCTCAAGCTCTATGAGCGAGGCGAGCCCAACAAAGTCTTGCATGAGATCATCCGGCGCAATGTGCGCACGCCGGACCACGTATTCGGCGATCTCGCCGCGCAGGTGTCCAGCGGCCGGTTGGCATGCAAGCGGTTATCGGCGTTGCTCGACCGCCAAGGCTACGACGATATCGAGATGGTGTCAGACGAGGTGATCCGCCGCTCCGAGCAGGCGACCCGTCAAGCCATTCGCCAGCTCAAGCCCGGCACCTATCTCGGCGAGAGCTCGTTTGATGTACCCGGCGGCGACGTGATCACGCTCAAGACTGCCGTGACAATCAACGTCGACGAAGGCTCGGTGTTGATCGATTTCGCCGGCAGCTCTGGCCAGAGTCCCTACGGCATCAATGTCGTGATGAACTACACCCACGCCTACAGCACGTTCGCCATTCGCTCGTGCCTCAATCCCGAACTGCCGAACAATTACGGAAGCCTGGCGCCGATCACAGTGATGGCGCCAGACGGCTCTATCGTCAATTGCAAATATCCGGCGCCGGTGAATGCGCGCCACGTGGTCGGCATGTATGTGCCAATGCCAATTCTCAAGGCGCTCTATCACGTTATGCCGGAGCGCGTGCTGGCTGAGGGCTCCGGTGCGGTGTGGACGATTCAGATCCAGGGCAAGAACACCGACGGTTCACCGTTCACCAGTTCGATGTTCAATTATTCCGGCGGTATGGGCGCACGCCGCACCAAGGGCGGGCCTTCGGCTACTTGTTATCCGACCGGCGTTGCCGCGGTTCCCGTCGAAATATTGGAAGCCTCCATGCCGATCGTCTTCAACAAGAAGGAGCTACGCCCGGGTTCCGGCGGTGTAGGCGCGTCTCGCGGTGGCGACGGCCAGACGATCGCCTGGCGCATGCGCACCAGTAGCCCGTGGCTGCTCAATGCGGTCGCTAGCCGCATGACGCTTCCGCCGGAAGGCCTAGGTGGCGGCGCCCCCGGCGCGGCGGGTCGCTTTCTTGTAAACGGAAAAACCGTGAGCGAAGCACGCAAGATGCTGATGCAGCCTGACGATGAGGTGACGCTCGAAACCCCCGGCGGCGGCGGCTATGGCAAGCCAATCAATTCGCAGTAGTTCTGCTGACGTTCAGGGTGCTCCCAGGGGAGGCCGCGGCGGCTCACGTCTGCACGGTTTGTGTGGTGATGGTTGCGGTCCCCCGCCACCGACCCAATACCGCCATGGCGGGTCTTCTTGCCGACTGGAAATCTCTTCCAACCAAGACAGCCAACGGCTTGTCCGCATGTCCGCTTTGCCCCCAAGAGCGGACAAATAGGCGGACGTCTCTCTGAGTCCGCTTAGTGCCAAAAGCGGACATACGCACCGCAGCGAAAAACACCGCTATTCGGTCGGCATTCGCGGAACGAAACGTTATGGAACGGGGCATCTTGCTTCCGACCACGACACAACCATGGCCGCGCAGTAGCACCGCGCGCCGGGTAGGAAGCCGCCCTCCTGTAGCCATGCCTTGCTGCGATACCTCGGCGGCTATTCTGGACACGAAATAAGCAACGTAAACTATCCGATGCCGCCCTCGTGCGCGGCCGCGGGATCAGGTTCACGCTTAAGAGGAGAGGCGCTCGTGCAGTTCGGCATCATGATGGATCCGCACGTCGACCGCTGGGAGCTCGCGCGCTACGCGGAGGAGCTTGGCTTCGACCGGGTCAACGTGCCGGATTCCCAGATGATCTGGTCCGATGTTTACGTGGTGCTGACGCTCGTCGCGATCCACACGAAGCGCATCCGGATCGGCACCGGCGTCACTTCCCCGGAGCTTCGTATCGCGCCCGTAACGGCGTGCGCCATCGCGAGCGTCAACAAGCTCGCGCCTGGGCGGGTCTTCCTCGGTCTTGGCACCGGCCACACCTCGGTGCGCCTCATGGGGCGCAAGCCAGCTTCCGTGGCGCGGCTGTGCGAGTATTTCCGCGTCGTGCGCGGGCTGCTGGACGGCGAGGAGGTCGACTTTCCCGACAAGAATGAGCCGCGCCTCATCCAGTTCATGCATCGCGACCGCCGCTACATCAACCTCGACGATCGCATCCCGATTCTCATCGCCGCCAACGGCCCGAAGGCGATCCGGGCCGCGGGCGAGCTCGCCGACGGCTGGACGACGGCGACCAAGAGCCCCGAGGTCGGCCAGCGCTATTTCAACGAGCTGCGCGAAGGCGCGAAGCTGCGCGGCGGCTTGCCAATGGACTTCTATCCAAGCTTCCAGACCTGCGCCTGCGTGCTCAAGCCCGGGGAAAGTCTGCAGAGCGAGCGGGTCGTCAACGAGGTCGGCTCCTACGTCACGACGATCCTGCACCTCACATACGAGGTCTGGCGGGCCTCAGGGAAGAAGGACGAGTCGGTACCGCCGTTCTTCCGCAACATCTGGGAAGACTACGTGAAGCGCGTCGCCGCTTACACTCTTCCGCCGCACGCGCGCTTCCGCCAGATCCACGACGGGCACAGCACCTTCCTGCAGCCAGGGGAGCGCTGCTTCATCACGCAGGAAACGATCCGCGGCACCTGCCTCGCGGGCGAGCCCGATGAGATTATCACCCACATCCGCTCGATGGAGCGCGTCGGGTTCAAGGGGCTCAACCTGCTGCCCTCGGCGGATTGCCAGCAATCGGTGTATCGCGACTTTGCCGAGCACATCATGCCGGCGTTCCGCTGAAGCAGAGTGAGACCATCGTCCTCTCGGGCCTCATCAGGCGAAGCCATCATGATCTTCGCCTTTTGCCTCTCCTCCGAACACCGCGGTACAGTGGGACGAAATTTTTGGAACAGCAGATTAACATGGCCCATCAGTGACTGGCGCCTGCATTGGCCGTGTCACGTCGAAAGCGAGGACTGCATGGCTCCTCCAACGAGAATGAAGCTGCCGAAAGGGAAGGTCTGGGACTTCTCAAAAAAGGGATACATGGATCCGGCCAAAGTCTTCTGGAGCTACGGCACCAAAGTGAGACCGGGAACGACGATACTGTTCCTCGCCGGATGCGTCCCGCTCGATGCCGATGGAAACCTCGTGGGAAAAGGCGACATCCGCGCCCAGGTGGCGCAATGCCTCGAGAATATCAAGGCCGTGCTGGCTACCGAGGGCGCGACCTTGAACGATGTCGTCAACAGGCGGATCTTCGTCACCGACATGGACGCGTATTTGAAGGCGATGGACGGATGGGCGGCCCGGGCATATCCGGATTTCTGGGACCGCAATCCCCAGCAACAGAGCATGTCGCCGGGTACGCTGGTCGAGGTCTCGAGGCTGGCCGGGAAGGATTTCATGGTCGAGATCGAGGTCTTTGCGGCCATCGACGAGAAATAGCTCGGGCTTAACAGGGAGGAGTCATGCAGAGAAATCTGTTGGTCACGGTCGCCCTCGTGGCAGCCATGGTGGTGAGCCCTTCGTCGGCGCAAGTCTTGAAACTTGGCTTCATGGCCCCGATGAGCGGGCCTTCCGCGAGCGCAGGGCAGGAGATGAAGCGCGGCCTGGATGCTGCGCTCGAGAAGTTCAACAATCGCATTGGCGGTCTTGAGACGCGCGTCTCAATCGCCGACGACAAGGGCCTGCCCGACACCGGCGCGCAGGAAATCGTGCGCCTCATCGAACGGGAGCGAATCGACGTTCTGTCGGGCCTGGGCCTGACCAACGTCATGCTGGCCGTCACCGATCCCGCCATAAGGGCGGACGTGATCGTGCTCGCCTCCCACGCGGGAACCGGCTCCTACGCGGGGAAAGACTGCCATCCGAACATTTTTCTTACCGGGTTTCTGAACGACATATTCGGCATCACGATGGGATCCTGGCTGACCAAGCGCGACGTCAAACGCCTGTACATCATGGGTCTTGACTTCCAGGCCGGCTACGACATCTTCGATGCGCTGGAGAGCACCTACAAGGGACAGGTGGTCGGCAAGAAGTTGACGCCTTTCACGCAGGTCGACTTCGCGCCGGAGCTGGCGCAGGTACGCGCGGCGAAACCGGACGGACTGTTCGCCTTCTATTTCGGTGCGAGCGGCGTCTCTTTTCCGAAGCAATACGCTCAATCCGGGCTGAAGGATCAGATCCCCCTCTATACCGTCATGGCGATGTCCAATTCGATGCTGATCGCCGGGCAGGGCGATGCCGGCTACGGGATGATCAGCAACAGCGTCTGGAACGCCCAGGTCGACAATCCTTCGAACAGGGAATTCGTCAGCCGCTTCCGAGCAAAGCACGGCCGGGAGCCGACTTCGTATTCGTCCATGATGTACGACTCGATGCTGCTGCTCGACGCCGCGCTGCGCACGGGGGTCGATCCGACGAACCGCGCCGCCTTGAAGAAGGCGCTGAGGACCGTCAAGTTTCCATCGATCCGGGGCGACGTGCAATTCGGGCCGAACCAGGTGCTCCAGCAGGGCATGGTGATCCAACAGGCGGTGAAGGATTCCGGGGGCGAATTCATGCTCAAGCTGCTCGACACGACTCCCGCACCAATCGACACATACGCGAAGGACTGCAAGATGAATTGAGGGCATGCATTCTGCAGAACGGCGCCCTCCTCGCGAGGCGCGCTGAATGGAGGTGCGCATGTCCTGGCCTCTACTGATCGAGCAGACGTTCAACGGCGTTCAATTCGGTCTGGTGCTGTTCCTTCTCGCCGTGGGCGTCACCCTGGTCTTCGGGGTGATGAACACGGTAAATCTGGCGCACGGGTCGCTGCTCATGACGGGCGGCTATCTGCTCGCCGAGGCGCAGTCACGGACCGGTTCCTGGCTGCTGGCGGTTGTCGTTGCGTTGGTCGGCGTGGCGGTTCTCGGCTATCTGGTGGAGCGGTTGGTTGTCCGGCGGCTTTATGCCAAGAACCACCTCGAACAGGTTCTCGCCACTTTCGGGCTGCTGCTGTGCTTCAACGAGACCGTGGTCTGGATCTGGGGGCGCGAGCCGGTTCCGGTGCAGCTCCCCCGCATGCTGGGCGGGCATGTCGAGCTGTTGCCTGAGGTTCCCTATCCCACCTACCGGCTAGTCGTGTCGCTCGTCGTGCTGTGCGTCGCCGTAGCGCTATGGTTCCTCATCGCCCGGACGCGCATCGGTATGCTCATTCGCGCTGGCGCGGAACGGCGTCAGCTCGTCGAGGCGTTGGGCGTCAACATCGGACTCGTTTGCGCCGTGGTATTTGCGCTGGGTGCCGTTCTTGCGGGCCTAGGCGGCGTGCTTCTCGGACCCCTGCTCACGGTGCAGCCGGGCATGGGCGATCCGTTGCTGATTCTCGCGCTCGCCGTCGTCATCGTCGGCGGCGCCGGATCCATCGGCGGTACGTTCGTCGCGTCGCTCGTCCTGGGTATCGCCGATACGTACGCACGCACGCTCTTGCCGCTGATATTGGGCGGCGGTGCCGGCCGATCGATCGCGGCCATGGCCGTGTATCTGCTGATGGCCTTGACCTTGATATTCAAGCCGACCGGAATTTTCGGGCGAGCCGGAGGAGCCGAGTGAATCGGCCCGAGCGCGTGGCGGTGGCGATCATCGTCGCAATTGCAATCACGTTCCTGATCGGCGATCCCTACTTTTCGAGAATCGTCGCGAAGGCATGCGTCTTCGCGATGGCCGCCATAGCCGTCGAGCTGCTCATTTCGCAATGCGGCCTGGCGAGCTTCGGCCACGCCGGGTTTTTCGCCGCTGGCGGCTACACCGCGGGCATCCTCGCACTGCAGGGCATCACCGACGCGCTGCTGCTCTGGGGTGCGGCGGCGGGCGTCGGCGCGCTGGCAGGTGCCATCCTCGGCAGTCTGTGTCTGCGCACACGCGGTCTGTACTTCCTCATGATCACCCTAGCGTTCGGCCAGATGACCTATCTCGGGCTGCAGGGACTGCGGCAGTATGGGGGGGACGATGGCTTCCGTTTGCGCCACGGCGTCGCTTTGCCGCTCTTGGGCGCGATCGGCACATCCGACATGCTCCTTGTTTCGGCAATCGTCCTGATAGCGATCGTCGGTCTTTCGGCGTATCTTCGCCGCGCGCGAATCGGAGCGCTGGTCAGGGCGGCGCGCGACCAACCGCGCCGCCTCGCATCGCTGGGCATAGACGCCCGGCCCTACAACCTCGTCATGTTCACGATATCCGCGGCGATCACGGCCCTCGCCGGGGCGCTGAACGTGGCCCTCGTGCTTTATGCCAGCCCCGAGCTGAGCAGCTGGTTCCTCTCGGGCAACCTGCTGATCATGGTCATATTTGGCGGGATAGGGCCGCTGGCCGGTCCGGTGTTGGGTGCGGCGGCAATGATCGGTTTGGAGGAGGTCCTCAGCGTAGCGACCGAACGCTGGCCGTTTTTTCTGGGTCTCGCCGTCGTGCTGCGCGTGCTGCTTGGGGACGAGTTGAAGCGCATCGCGGCGCTGGTGAAACCATGAAGCCGCTGCTCTCGGTGAACGCGCTCACCAAGCGTTTCGGGGCGTTGGTCGTAACTGACGCCGTCGATCTTGAGGTCGGACCCTCCGACGTGCACGCGCTCATCGGTCCCAACGGGGCCGGCAAGACCACGCTGCTCGCGCAGATTGCCGGCGAGATTCGCCCGGAGTCAGGCACGGTGTTCTTCGATGGCGCCGACATCACCGGGCTGCTGCCGCATCGGCGCGCGCGGCTTCGCATCGGCCGGACGTTCCAGATCAATTCCAGCTTCCGTTCGTTCACGGTGCGCGAGAACGTCATGCTGGCGTTTCTTGCCGCGCGGGCGGTGAAGCCTTGGGCGCTGTTTCACCGGGACCGCCAGTTGCATGCCAGCGCGGACCGGATACTGGAGGAGGTTGGTCTCGCGGACCGGGGCGGTGCACTCGCCGTATCGCTTCCCCACGGGGCGCTGCGGCAGCTGGAAATCGCGCTGGCGATCGCCGGGGAAGCGCGCCTGCTGCTGCTCGATGAGCCGCTCGCCGGCATTGCGGCGGGCGAGGCGGGCGCGATGATCAGCCTGCTGCAGCGCCTTCGCGCGCGCTGCGCGCTTCTTCTGGTCGAGCACGACATGGACGCGGTATTCGCGCTCGCCGATCGCGTGACCGTCCTCGCCGAAGGACGGGTGATTGCCAGCGGGGCGCCTTCATCGGTGGCGCTCGACGAGAATGTGCGGCGCGTATACCTGGGCGGGGCTGCATGATGCTTTCGGTTGCCGGTCTCAGAGCGGGTTATTCGGGCAGCGAAGTGCTGCAAGGCATCGATTTTGCCATGGAGGCGAACGACTGCGTGGCACTCATCGGCCGCAACGGCATGGGCAAGACCACGTTTATCAGGGCGCTCCTCGGTCTCATCGACATCTACGGCGGCGAAGCGAGATTCCAGGGAGTCGACCTGCGGCGCTTGAAGACCTATCAGATCGCCGCCCTGGGCATCGGCCTGGTGCCGGAAGGCCGCCTGATTTTCACTCGCCTGAGCGTGGAGGAAAATCTCCTTGCGACCGCGCGGAGAGGCACCTGGACGACGAAGTCCGTTTATGAGCTTTTTCCGCAGCTCGCCGAGCGGCGCCGCCATCGCGGCTGGCAGTTGTCGGGCGGCGAGCAGCAGATGCTTGCAATCGGACGCGCGCTGCTGACCAATCCGCGGCTGCTGATCTTGGACGAGGCCACCGAGGGCCTGGCACCCGCGATAACCGGCCGGCTCTGGGATGTTTTCGGCCTGTTACGCGCACGCGATCAGGCGCTTCTGATCGTCGATCGCAATCTCGACTCGCTCGCGAGAATAGCGGGGCGCTTTGCCGTCATGGACAAAGGCCGGATCGTATGGATGGGCGACACCGTTCGGATGCACGGCACGCGCGCGCGTATAGAGGCTTACCTCGGCATCAAGGCAAACGCTGGCGTCTGACGAACTCGCGTTGATTACGGAATAACGACGAAGTTGCTGAACCCGCCGCTCTCCAGCGCCGCGATGGCGTCATTGACCCGCTCGAGCGGGAAGCGTCGATGCTCGAGCGGCGAAAGGTCCAGGGTACCCGCCGCGGCCATCTGCGCCATGTCTTCGCCTTCGTCGGTGGTGAACCAGCGCGAGCCCATGATCGCCGCATTGGTGTCCGTGAGCCAGTAAGGGTCGAGTATTAGAGCGTCGGTCATGCCGCCCGGGAGCACCGCGCGGCCGCCGACCCGCAGGGCGCGCAGCGCCGCCATGGTGGCGCCGGGCGGGGACTGCGGCGGCAGCGCGTCGATGACGGCATCGACGCCCTCGCCGTCGGTCAGGCCCAACGCCCAGTCCTTGATCGAGCGCGAAGCGCCGAGAACCGAAAAGACCTCGATTCGGCCCGGGGCGAGCGACTTGACGCGATCGAGCAGCGACTGCCGGCGGCCCGTGCCCAGAATCCGGGTGGCGCCCATCGCAAGCGCGAGCATCGCGGCCCCAAGCCCGAGCGTGCCGCCGATCGCGTTGATGAGTACCGAGCGGCCGGGGCCGACGCCCGCCTTGCGTAGCGCCGAGTACGAGGTGCCGAGATAGCCGAAGCGCGAGGCGTCCTCGAAACTCACCTTGTCGGGCAGCCTGACGAGCAGCGCCTGCGGCGCGATGACGTATTCGGACAGGCCGCCATAGGGATAATGCTCAAAGAGCTTTCGCGCGAGCGGGCCGCGTCCGAAATAACCGCGATAGGTGAAGCTGCGGCAGCTGATCATATCGCCGCTGCGGCAGCTGCGGCACGAGCCGCAGCCCATGCCGGCGATGGTGTAGACGCGGTCGCCGGGACGGATCGAGAGCACCTGGCTGCCGACTACGGCGACCACGCCCGCTGCGTCGAGACCGAACGAAGCGGGCAACTCGGGCAGCGGCATTTCCGGGTGCCACTGCGGCCAATAGGTAATGACGTTCTTGAAATTGGGCACCAGGTTGCAGGCCTTGACCGATACCAACACGTCGGTCGGGCCGGGTGCGGGAACGGGCAGCGTATCCAGCTGCAGGGGCGCGCCGAGCTCGTGCAGGCGCGCAACGCGCATCGTCTTCGTCAACATCGTCTCTCCCCCCGGATAACGCACGACTAAGCCATAAGCGAAATAGGCTGTCGAGCGAGGCAGCCCACCACAAGCTTGACACTCGAGGACGAGGCTCGTTCGCGCCGGCAGCACCTTTCGACATGACCTCTCACCGCTCACCGAGCTCGGTTAGGCCGCCCGACGACGACGAATGTCGTGCTGGTTCAGCAATGCGATGCTGGCTGGAAGTAGAGATTGAACTTCCGCGGAAAGTGCCCCACTGAAACGCCGCCTGCGGTGACCAGGCCCAGTCGCTGGAGATCATCGCGCGTTTCTCCACACGCGGTGGATGTTGCGCCACGCGCTGTCGGGGCGGACAGCTTGAGGCCGAAGCCCTGCTCAAGCTCGGCCAACGTTGGCGCTGGCGGCTGCCCAGCCCAGGTGCCGGTTATCGTCGAGCGCCACAAGCATCCTAAATGTGCCTTGGCTTGATCTGCGAGCGGAAAATGGCTTTCCAGGGATATGCGAATATCTCCACGTCATTGCCAGCCGGTTATGGTAACAGCTGATCTTTCTCATTCGACACTGGATTCGTCTGGCACCCGATAATCGGCGATTGGAGATAAACGTCCGCTGGAGAGAAGCGACACGCCCCTGCCGCCCGAGGAGAGGCGGGTCGCGAAGAGGAGGAAGTTGCGATGGAAGCGAGGCTCCGGGCCGGCTTGCTCGGCATGCTAGTGTTTTGCGCCGCAGTCTTGTTGTATCCTTGGCGTCCGGCAGCAGCAGAAGGATGGGCTGAAAGAACCATCCGGTTCATCTCGCCCGTGTCTGCCGGCACCGCGCAGGACACGTCCCTACGCCTGGTGGCCGACCGGCTGACGCAGTCCCTCGGCCGGTCCTTCATCGTCGACAACATGCCCGGAGGCCGCGGTCTCATCGCCGCGCAGACTGCCGCGCGCGCGGAACCCGACGGCTATACCTACTTTCTGGGCGGCGTCGGCGTGATCGCCGCCGACCGGCATCTGTTCAAGTCGCTTCCCTACAATCCTGACCGCGATTTCGTGCCGGTGGCGATGATCTACGACGCCTCGGCGTTCGTCGTCGCGGTGCATCCGGACGTGCCGGCGAAATCGGTCCCGGAGCTGATCACCCTCGCGAAGTCGCAACCGGGAAAACTGAGCTACGGCACTGGGACTGTAGGGGTGCTCGCCATGCCAGGCCTGTGGTTTAACAAATTGGCCGGGACAGAACTGGTCGCAGTCCCCTACAACAACTCGGCCCAGATGATGCAGGACGCGGTGGCCGGAAGGACGCAAGTGTTGTTTACGACTATAGGGGCCGTAGAACCGTTCCGCAGGGCCGCGAAGCTGCGCGTTCTCGGGGTGTCTTCAAGCAAACGGTTCCCCGGATTGGAACAGGTCCCGACTATCGCAGAAACGCTCCCGGGATACGACATCGTCGGCATCGGTATTTTGATGGCGCCTACAGGGACACCCGTGGCGGTTTTGCAGCGGCTCAATCGCGAGGTCGACCGCATCGTCAAGGATCAGGATTTCATCCAACGCCTTATCGGCTTGGGCATGACGACCGCTGGCGCCGGGACGCCGGAGTCATTGGTTGAGTTCATGCGTGCACAGCGCGAAAACTGGGACCGGATGTTCAGCTACGTGCATATCGCGCCGCAGTAACTTCCGAAGGACAGGCTGCAAACATCATGAGTGCGTACGAAACCCTGCTGGTCAACGTCGATGACGGCATCAGCACGATCACCCTCAACCGACCCGAGAAGCGCAACGCCATGAATCCGAGGCTCCACGTCGAGATGAATCGCGCCCTGGACGTGTTGATCGACGACGAGACGGTGCGCGTCATCATCCTCACCGGGGCGGGCGAGAGCTTCAGCCCAGGCAACGACCTGAAAGAGTTCTTCGCCGAACAGATGCAGAGCCCGCTCAAGTTCCGCAGGGCGTCGCTTCAGTTCGCCGAGTGGCGGGAGAAGCTGCGGAGCTGCCCCAAGCCCACGATCGCTGCGGTGAACGGCTGGTGTCTCGGCGGTGGCCTCAGCGTGCTGTGCGTGTGCGATTTCGCCATCGCGGCGGAGGAAGCCAAGTTTGGTCTTCCCGAGATCAATTTCGGCATGTTCCCGGCGGGCGGGGCCACAAAGGGTCCTCTGGAATTGATGTCGCACCGGGATGTGATCGATCTCGCGCTCACGGGACGCAACATGGATTCCGCCGAGGCGGAGCGTCTGCGACTTATCAACCGCCGCGTGCCGCGCGCGCGGCTGATGGATGAGTGCTTGGCGCTCGCGAACGAATTGAAAAAGAAGGATCCCCTCGCACTGATGATCGCGAAGGAGGCGCTGTGGCGCGACAAGGAGCTTGACTTCCGTGCGGCGATCGACTTCGAGGCCGGCAAGATGCGCGAGCTGAACTTCCTCCAGGAGGGCAAGTGGGTGCAGGACGGCATCCGCAGGTTCCTCGACAAACAGTACAAGCCGAGCGAAACCTCGTTCACGCAGGTGTCGGACAAGAAGGGCTGAAGGGAGAGACGGTGGATTTCATCGATCCGCGCAGCGACTTCAGGCGCGAGGTCGGCGAATGGCTGGACCGCGAGCTGACTGACGAGCTGCGCGAGGAGTTCGCGCGGGAGATCACCTACTTGCGCGTGCCGATGTCCTGGTCGTCCAAGCTGCTCGAGTTCAACCGGAAGCTCGGCGCGAAGGGCTGGATCGGGCTGCACTGGCCGAAAAAGTACGGAGGCGGCGGCAAGACGCTCCGCGATCAGCTCGTCGTCGTCGAGGAGCTGGCGGCCCGCTACGCGAAGATCGTCAGCAGCCAGGTCCTGCACTGCGCGAACATCCTGCTGGTGCACGGAACCGAAGAACAGAAGATGGACGTGATTCCGCGCGCCGCGCGGGGCGAGATCGAAGTGTCCCTCGGCTACACCGAACCGAACGCGGGAAGCGACGTCGCCAACATCCAGATGCGCGCCGTCGACAAGGGCGACCACTTCGTGATCAGCGGCGAAAAGATCTTCAACACCATGGCGCACTGGGCCTCCTACCACTGGCTGCTCGCGCGCACCGATCCGGCCGCACAGCCCAAGCATCGCGGCCTCACCATGTTCCTCGTGGACCTCCAGACCCCCGGCATCACGGTGCGGCCGATCCACACCATCGACGACTCGCGCACCAACATGGTCCACTACGACGAGGTGAAGGTGCCGAAGAGCCGGATGGTGGGCTCGCTGAACCGCGGCTTCTACCTCGCGATGGAGGCGCTCGGACAGGAACGCCTGTTCGTGTTCAACCCCCACTTCTACCGCACGCTCTTCAACGAGATCGCCCAGTACGTGTCGAGCGAGACCCGCAACGGCCGCGTGCTCGCGCAGGATCCGCTCGTGCGCCAGGCGCTGGCGGAGTTCGACGTGAAGCTGGAAGTGGCGCATCTGCTTTACGAGCGGGTGATCTGCACGCTGGAAGCAAACAAACCCATCATCAGCGACGTCTCCATGTTCAAGATGTTCATGACCGAGACCGGCCAGGAGCTCGTCCGCCGCACGCTCGACCTGATCGGGCTGCCGGGCATGCTGCGCGCGGAGTCCCGCCGCTCGGTGCTGCACGCGCTGATCGCCGACGGTCAGCGGGCGACCATATTCCACACCTTTGCCGGCGGTGCGAGCGAGCTCATGAGAAACCTCATCGCCATCCGTGGCTACGGCCTTCCGGCGAGCGATTGACGTGGATCTGAACCTCTCTGAGAGCCAGCAGATTCTCGGCAAGGCGGCGCGGGAATTTCTCGCCGCGGAGTGCACGGGCGCCGTGGTGCGCGCGATGGAGTCCGATCCCGCCGGATATCCGCCGCAGTTGTGGCGGCGCATCGTCGAGATGGGCTGGCCCGGCGTCGCGGTTCCCGAGGCGTACGGCGGGCAGGGGGCGGGCTTCCTCGACGTCCTGGTACTGCTCCAGGAGATGGGCCGCGCAGCGCTCCCCGGGCCGTTCTTCTCGAGCGCCGTGCTCGCTTCGCTCGCGATTCTCCAAGCCGGCAGCGCCGAGCAGAAGCGCTCGCTACTGCCGCGCCTATGCGCGGGGGAGCTGCTCGGTACGGTGGCCCTCAGCGAACCGGGGATCGACTTCGGGCTGGAGAAGCTCGGGACGTCGGTCCAGTCCAGGCAGGGACGTTACCTGGTCAACGGAACGAAGATCTTCGTTCCGGACGCCCACGTTGCCGACTTCATGGTCTGCATCGCCTCGGGCGATCCGGGGTTGAGCGCGCTCCTCGTGAAGAAGGGCAGTCCCGGCGTCTCCGTGGAGCCGCTCGATACAACTCTTCGCGACAAGCAGTTCGAGGTGGTGCTGCGCGACGCGGCGGTTGAACCGCACGATGTGCTCGGTGCCCTGGGGCAGGCGCGCGCTCCGCTGGACGCGGCGCTCCAGAAGGCGCTGATCGCGCGCTGCGCCGAGATGGTGGGTACCGGACGCAGGGCGCTGGAGCTGTCCGTCGAGTACGCCAAGGTGCGCGTCCAGTTTGGCAAGCCGATCGGGACGCTGCAGGCGATCCAGCACCACTGCGCGAACCTCGCCACCTGCATCGAGACTGCTGAGCTCATGACCT
>Ga0306920_100002549_pt1 | contig 23031 bp, 22 predicted proteins | sample flu12Cox44000170_FD_204666 | JGI IMG/M metagenome (GOLD analysis project Ga0306920, IMG submission 204666) | Lab enrichment of tropical soil microbial communities from Luquillo Experimental Forest, Puerto Rico - flux4day.12C.oxic.44.000.170 (v2)... | ecosystem: Environmental > Terrestrial >...
TCCTAGTTTTGACGATAAATCCCAAACCCGCGAGCGAAGACACCGTGCGATCGATTTGTGCCAACCTGTCGAAGCTGGTTCGGGCGGTGGGATTTCGCGAGCCCGATGCGCAACTTTCTTGTGTGTTAGGAGTCGGCTCCGAGGCTTGGAATCGTTTGTTTGGAAGCTCGCGACCCGCGGAACTTCATCCCTTTCAGGAAATCGTCGCCGGTCCGCGGCACGCGGTCTCAACGCCGGGCGATCTGATCTTCCATATCCGAGGCGAACGCGAGGATCTGTGCTTCGAGCTCGAAACACAGATCATGATGCATCTGGGTGAAGCAGTTTCGACCATTGATGAAGTCACTGCTTTCCGCTACTTCGACAATCGAGACCTGCTAGGTTTCGTTGACGGAACGGAGAATCCGGTCGAGAACGAAGCAACCGAGGCGGTTTTCATCGGTGATGAGGACCAGGCTTTCGCCGGAGGCAGTTACGTCATCGTGCAGAAATACCTTCATGATCTCCCAGCTTGGAGTGCATTACCCACCGAGACGCAGGAAAAGATTATTGGCCGCACCAAGCTATCGGATGTCGAGCTCGACGATTCAGTGAAGCCGACCTCAGCGCATAATGCGTTGACAACCATCTTAGAGAATGGTGTCGAACGGAAGATCTACCGCGCGAACGGCATTTTCGGCCAACCGGGTAAAGGTGAGTTCGGAACTTACTTCATCGGTTACTCACGATCGCCGCACATAATCGAACAGATGCTGCAAAACATGTTTATCGGACGGCCGCCCGGCAATTACGATCGGTTGCTTGACGTCAGCCGCGCGCTCACGGGCACGCTTTTTTTCGTGCCGTCGCTGACATTCCTCGAAGCTGTTACATCCCAAGCCGCCGCGCCGACGGTTGTCGGGGCCTCGATCGAATCCCCACTCTCCGGCGGAGCTACTAAGGATGGCTCGCTAGGTATCGGATCGCTGAAAGGATTGACTCGCGATGAATAACCTCTACCGTGAATTGGCGCCGATCAATGAGCTAGCATGGTCAAAAATCGAAGAAGAAGCTGCGCGCACTTTGAAGAGATATCTTGCGGCGCGGCGCGTGGTCGACGTCAAAGGTCCGGCCGGTTCGATGCTCGCGGCGGTTGGCACCGGTCATCTGAGAAACGTTGAGGCACCGGCCGAGGGAATCATTGCGCGCCAGCGCGGCGTCAAAGCGCTCGTCGAACTCCGTGTTCCCTTCCAATTGAATCGGCAGGCAATCGACGATGTTGAGCGCGGCGCTAACGATTCGGACTGGCAGCCCCTGAAGGACGCCGCGAAGAAGATCGCGTTCGCTGAAGATCACGCCATTTTCGAGGGCTACGCGGCCGCTTCGATTGAAGGTATCCGCAAAGGCTCGAGCAATCGTCCGATGACGCTGCCCCAGGACGTTGCGCATTACCCGGATGTTATCGCCGAAGCGCTCAATCAACTGCGATTGGCGGGTGTCAACGGGCCCTATTCGGTGTTGCTAGGGGCGGATGCATACACGGCGCTGAGCGAGGCCAGCGATCACGGCTATCCTGTAGTTCAGCACATCCAGCGCCTGGTGAACGAGGAGATCGTCTGGGCCCCGGCAATCGACGGTGCTTTCGTACTGACCAAACGCGGCGGCGATTTCGAGCTCCATCTCGGTCAAGATGTATCGATCGGTTACCTAAGCCACACGGAGGAAATCGTTAGCCTGTACCTGCAAGAGACCCTGACATTCTTGATGCTGACGGCGGAAGCTTCTGTTGCTATAGCGCCCGCATCGCAAAAGCGTCGCGCAGAATCTTCGTAAATTTTCGTTTTCATTCTTCAGGTTTGCGACGCTTCCTCTTTTAGGCTTGCCATGTAAAGCGGACGGTGCGTGACTTGACCAAAATCCAAAGGGTGAGTTGAGTCGCGGCGATCCCACCGAAGTTTTGTGTAACCGATCCCAACAGCACGCATCCAATTGACAACTTTGTTGACATGGTTAGCGGAGCGCCCCGTGGCTGAGGCGATACTCGTGCGCGCTGGCTTTGGCGAGAACCCGACGACCCGCAGTTTAGACGAAGATCGCGTGTGTATCGGTGACACGCTGCGCATTGGAGAGTCGAACATGCCTACAATCAAGACCAGGGATAATACTGAGATCTACTACAAAGACTGGGGTAGGGGACCAGTTGTGACTTTCTCGCACGGATGGCCGCTATGCGCCGACGCCTGGGACCCGCAAATGCTTTTCCTCGTGAACCACGGCTACCGCTGCATAGCACACGATCGCCGTGGTCATGGGCGATCAACTCAATCAGCGACCGGCAACGATATGGACACCTATGCGGATGATTTCGCCGCACTTATGGAGGTGCTCGATCTCAAGGACGCCACCCTTGTCGGCCATTCGACCGGCGGCGGCGAGGTCGCTCGTTACATCGGGAGGCACGGTACGAAGCGGGTGAAAAAAGTGGTGCTGCTGTCTGCCGTCCCTCCAATCATGCTGAAAACCGCTTCGAATCCTGAAGGATTGCCGATGGAGGTATTCGATAAACTCCGCGCCGACCTGACTGCGGATCGCTCGCAGTTTTATAAAAACCTGGCGATCCTCTTTTATGGCGCCAACAAGCCAGACGCCAAGGTCTCTCAGGGGATCTTAGATTCGTTTTGGTTCTGGAGCATGCAATGCGGCCTTCTGAACGCATACGAGTGCATCAAACAGTTTTCCGAGACGGATTTCACCGACGATCTCAAGAAGTTCGATATTCCAACGCTCGTCCTGCATGGTGAAGCCGACCAGATCGTTCCGGTAAAGGACTCCGGGCAAAAGACTGCCCGAATAGTCGAAAATGCAAAGGATATCTACTATCCAGGCGCGTCACATGGCATGTTCGCGACGCACCAAGACAAGGTCAACGCAGATCTCCTGGCGTTCATCCGCTCATAAGGGAAACGGAAAGAGGGAGAAGACGAGTCGCCAGGAAAACTCCGCATAGCAAGTGCAATCACGCCCGCCAGCCTCCGATCCGCCTGAGGAACGGGAAGCCACGGACGCCAAGCAAACCCTGATTTAGATGAGGCCCAAAGCTGACCGTCGATCAGTTGATCAAGGTCCCGGGAAGCGGAAGGAAGAACACCAATGGCTGACACCGAAACGTATGAAATTCTGGTTGTTGGGAGCGGGGCAGCGGGGAAATTTATCGCCTGGACCATGACCGGTGCCGGTCGTCGCACTGCGCTGATTGAACGCAGCGCAATTGGCGGAGCGTGCCCCAACGTCGCCTGTCTTCCCAGCAAAAACCTCATTTACTCAGCCAAGGTCGCAGCGCTCGCGAGACGCGCGGAATTCGGCCTCAAAACCGACTCGCTGAGTGTTGATATGAAGATGGTTCAGCATCGCAAACGGCTGATGGTCGACGGACTCCGTCAGATGCACCTCGATCGCACCAAGGCCAGCGGTGCCGAGCTGATCATGGGTAAAGCCCGATTTGTAGCCCCACGCACAGTTGAGGTCGAGCTCGAAAGCGGCGGCAAAAGAACCATCCGTGGCGATAGCGTGTTCCTCGACGTCGGATCGCGCGCGGCCATGCCCGACACGCCCGGACTTGTCGCCGCGAACCCGATGACCCACGTCGAGTTGCTTGAGCTTGATCGACTGCCCGAACATCTGATCGTACTCGGCGGCGGCTACGTGGGTCTGGAACTTGCTCAGGCGATGCGGCGGTTTGGCTCCCAGGTAACCTTGATCGAAGCGGGCCCGCAGCTCGCCGGCCGGGAAGATCCCGACATCGGCGCGGCGCTATTGGATTTGTTTCATGACGAAGGAATCGAAGTCTTGCTCCGGTCCGAGATTCGTCAAGTCGAGGGACGTTCGGGCAATCGGGTCCGAGTCCAGGTCCAGAGCGGTGGTGGGCAGCGCGCGATCGAAGCGACCGACCTCCTGGTGGCGACGGGCCGCAAGGCGAACACTGACGGACTCGGTCTAGAGCTGACCGGAGTACAACTAAACGAGCATGGCTATATCAGAGTCAATGAGCGATTGATGACGACGAGCGAGAATATCTGGGCGATGGGCGACGGCGCGGGCAGCCCGCAGTTCACCCACGTGGCAGAAAACGACTTCAGCATCGTTCACGACAACCTCAATGGCGGCAACCGGACTACGAGGAATCGGTTGATCCCGTTCTGTATGTTTACCGATCCAGAATTGGCGCGGGTCGGACGAAACGAAACCGAGGCTCGGCGCGACGGGATCGAGTATCGGCTCGCTAAGATGCCGATGGCTCAAGTGCTGCGGACGCGGACCGTATCGGAGCCACGCGGATTCATGAAGATGCTGATCGGTAAGAACAGCGGTGAAATCCTCGGATTCACCGCGTTCGGTTTTGAAGCAAGCGAATTGATGGCCGCCGTGCAGATAGCGATGGTCGGGGGGATGCCGTTTACTGTCCTCCGCGATGCGATTTTTGCGCATCCAACCATCTCGGAGGGGCTGAGCGGACTTGTTGGACAAGTCCCCGGCGCAGGCTGACAGATGCCCGCTGACAACCCAATCCTCGTTGCAGGGCTGCTCGGTTTCGAGGAACTGACTCGGGCGACAGTTCGTCGCGATCAAGCAACTTTACGAGCGCAATATTCTCGACAGCCTTGGCTGCGCGATCGCCCGCATTGCCCGGTCCGCCTCCAAGCGCGAGGACAGTCCGGCATTTGAGCGAGCGCGTCAATTTCACCTCGGCCCGACGCCGCCAACGGAGCGACTGCCGCGCAGGGACAGTCGCATAGACTGGCGTTTATCGAGGCGGGCGCGCCCGGAGGGATTCGAACCCCCAACCCTCTGATCGCGTTCGGATTTTCGACCCGACTTGGTAAGTTGCCTCACCCTCGATTAGCCGCCAGATGAACGAGTGCCTTAGTATCTGTGCGGATTCTCCCCCTTTGAATTCGAAAAATAGCACAACGCGCCAGTTAGGACAGGGCGCCGTTACGGACGAGCAAAAGGTGCAGGTGAGGTGGCTATTAAGTGCGAGCGGGTGCGGACAAAATGCCGTGCTTGTTACGCTCCTAGTGGCAAATCCGTTCGATAACTGGCGCCGCCACCAGCCGAACAGGGTTGAGAGAAGCACCAAACGCTCATGACGATGCTGAAAGCGATGGATTTGATTTCGCCGGCGCCGGTGTCGGCGCGCAGCTGACGCCGGAATCGACATGCTGCTGATCTTGAAATTGCTTGGCCCACCAGTCTCCCCAAGCCAAGGCGCAGCGATCGGCCGTTCCCGCCGGCTCCTCCTTGGCGGGGACCCAGTCAGCCATTTCGGGCTTTTGGGCTCTAGGAAAATCAGCAGCTGCTAGAGCAACCAGCGCGCGTTGAATTCGAATCCGATTGTCGGCGTCCCGGGTGTGCAAACATTCCAAAAGACGTCCGACGAGAGCATCGTCAACCGACTTGGAATGAATGTCGGTAACAAGCTCCAAGATAGCATCGACCTGCTGAGCCGGCTCGCCATTAAGGCAGAGATCCGCCAGGACCGGAGATAAAATTACTTGGAACGGCTCCTTTTCGACTGTCTTAATCACTCGCCAATAGGCAAAACTTTTTTTTGGTTTTCGTCGTAAGCAATGCCGCGTTCCATGCTAGCGCATTCATGTGGAACAGCGAGCGTGAAGCGGCCGAGATCGTCTATCATCCCATTATTGTCAGGTAACAATGTACACATATTCGCCGATGAATCGTTCTTGCACACTTCAATTCTCGGGAATGGGTCCTGCGACAACCGTCTCAAGTTTACCGTGACGGGACCCGAGACCGCATCGCAGCTCACCTTATTTTTCGTGACGACGCAATTCGGCGCAGTACAGTGCTGGCCGAAACGCATAACTTCTTTGAGGTAGCGTTCGCTGCGAAAGCGATCCAAATCTGACGTATTAGCCTTGCGCAAACGCCATTGGTAGTAGGAAAACGTCAGATTAACATCTTCTGGATGGACTGGTATTAAAAACATTGCTTCCGCCAGCGCGTAGGCCATGACGAAAAAAAATGCAAGGATCCATGAAGCAGTTCTTAGCCTGGCGCGGCGGCGCTTGAATAGCCCTAAATAGTACCACCACAAGCGAACCCACCAGAGTCCTTGCCATGGCTGCCACAGGCGAACGTTGCTCCACCAGTTTCGCTTTGCATGGCGCATAAGCAGATAGCCGTAATTTGCTTCCGAGGCGCGCAATACGTGCCATAACGCACGGAATCTGGCGACGTCAGGCAAGCCAGCAGCAAGGCTGACTTGCGGCACAAGCGGTGCCCGCCGGCTGGGAAGCTTTTGGACCTGTGTCGGCTGCTCAGTTCCTTTCTGCAGCTGCTCCCTCTGGGCCGCTGACTGAGGCAGCGAGGGCTCGGCCGGTGACTGAAGCTGCACAGGCTCGGCCGGTGACTGAAGCTGCACAGGCTCCGCCGGTGGCTGAAGCTGCACAGGCTCCGCCGGTGGCTGAAGCTGCAGAGGCTCGGCCCGCGGCTGGTCTAAGGCGTTTCGGGCCTCAGCGGCTTGCGCGTGAGCTAGGCTCACGTCGCGTAATAGGTCTAAGCGATCGGAATGCCCCACCATCATCGACTCAACCCGCTCATCGAATAAGTCGGAATAGTAGTCCTTCATGGTGGCAATCCGGTCGGAAAGCCTGCTCGCCCAAGCTTGAAGCGGCTGCCATAGTGCTGAAACTTGAGGAGGTAATGGTACCGATTCGACTTTCCCAGCGAAGACTGCCGGATAAGCCGCGGCTACCAGTAGAGCTGGGAACAGTGACGTATCGCGTATTACCGACGTGTAATCGAGGAACCAAAAGAGCGCCACAGGCAGGAAAACATACGCCGCGAAGAGCTGCCAAGTCGCGGGGAAGGACCACCGATCATGATGAATAGAGAGGTTGTCGTTGACTTTGCTAACTGCGACAACCGTTCCGACAGTCAGGACGATCAGATAGGAAGCCCAGGCAGGGATATCCGGGGAGGAAGGCATTGGCCCTACTTCTATAACGGGCGGGCCTTATTCCGCACCAGAAACTCCGCATAAGCTCGTGCGTTCGGGTCAATTGCGACGAAAGCGCGCCCGATCCGGTGAGGAATCAGTTCGCCCTTGACAGTCACCAAATTGGCGGGAATTTCCTTCAGGGCTTCGACTAAATCTTCTTCACAGAGTCCAGTCCGCCGCATGAGTTCGTAGCCGTCTACCGCTTCGCTACTCAACACATCCAGCACTTTCAGCGCAGGGTCGGAAAAACGGCGCATCTCGGCTCTATCGGGGTCCATCTGGCTCTCCCTCCGCTACTAAACAGCATTAGTATTGTAACTAGCTCGACTGCAAAAGGGGAGGGAGCGGCCGGCCCTCGATTTGCCAACAACAGCTCTTTCAATCGGCTCGGGCAGACCGCCGCTAGATGAGGAACTCGGTTGCTCCAGCAAAAACGTTCGTCTTTGCAACCGATTTCAGCCATGTTTACCCATGCCTCAAGGGGCCATCGTGAACGCGCAGCGGGCGCGGACCATCCTGAATCAAATGCTCGCAATCGTACATGGACTGGCCATTCACGACCGCCAGCGCGGTCCGACCATGCTGCGAACCGGCATGGCTTATGCGGAGCGTACTCGCTTTCATCCAACGGATTCACTCCGAGAGATGCACGCTCAAAGCGCATCCCGGAGATGGTCGACTCCGCCGCGCACTGGTGCAGTAAGCCCTGGTTAGGGACCATCATGCTTCCTCTCCCTGCGTGCCTTTAGCCGCAATGCAGCTTTCGGTTGTCGTTGGCGGTGGGTTAGCTGGTGTTCGTGGGCGCGCCAAGTGGAGCTACGCGCTTTCGGAAGCTCTCCTTCCGCTTGGGATTCCAACCCCGCCCAACGTTGAGATCTTCATTGAAACCGTAGTCTTCCATGGTTATAGGACAGCAATGCCTGCGGCGCGGAATCGATTTCGCTTGGATCGAACTGCAATGTGAACATAGTTCAAAACCCCTTGAATCGATCGGCAGCCAGTTCGGTATGGTGGTGGGATAATCTCAGCGACGAGGAAGGAGCAAAGGCAGTCGAGCGAATGCAGCGCGGGCGGAAACGGAAGCGCTAGCCGTCCCGGTCTTCGGGGGTGTCAAGCTGGTCAACTGCCGCGTCCAGGTGCGTGAAGTCCAGCTGCTTCGGCTCAACCGCCACCTCGGCCATATCGGTCGCAGTCGTCTCGACGATCGGCTCGGCTGGCTTGTCCGCCTTGGCCTCGTGCGTGTCGAGCAGATCGGGCGACTGCGTCAGTTCACTCACAGTCAAGCGTCCGCTCTCTGCTGCTACATGCTCCTTGGCCCTACCAAACAATCTGTCAAGGACGATCGCTGCAGCCGCTATCCGGTCGTGCTTTTTCGCACCGCGGTCGAGCGCAATCGAGATCAGCACGTCGAACATCTCGCGGCCACCGTGGGTCTTCTTGAGCGCATAGTTGACCGGATCCCGGTCAGACGGCCGGCCACCGGGATTGCCGCTAATACCGGGCTGAAACGGCCGCAGATTGGCCAGACTTGTCGCACTGTGTGTTCGTGCCATTGTTTTGAAAGAGCATACCGCGTCGGCCGGGCTGGCGCAGCGGAAGCAAACAAGAAAAACGCGAATCCTATAGGGGAGGGGTTTAGAGGGTTATAGGGGCTGACTGTCCTGACGGTTCCTGACGGTTCGCAATCCCGACAACCGTCAGTGAATATGGCCCGGAACACGGGCACTTTTCGGCATTTTCTGACGGTCCTGACGCAAATGACGGTTATTCCTTTAATCTACAGCAAGGTCCTCCCTGCCTGCGTTTTCGTCAGTAATGAGCTTTAGCAACTCAAGTCATTTAGGGCCGGCACCGTCTACAAATCGTTTACTCAGCCGACCTGTCGTTGCCGGGGTGCTTGAAAAACCATTTGATTCTATAGAGATATTTGGCGCGCCCGGAGGGATTCGAACCCCCAACCCTCGGATCCGAAGTCCGATGCTCTGTCCAGTTGAGCTACGGGCGCACGCTGCGAGTTCCGGATAGCGCCACCCTACCACGCTCGCATAACACGCCGCGAGGTCGCGCAGTATTTGAAAAACAATCGGCTCGATTTCGCCGAGCGCCCTTGATAGCTCAGCCGCAGCGCCGTTCGCTTTCGTTCTACGGAGATTGAGTAATCTAGCGGACGCCTGAGCCTCAAGTATTGTCCAGGCGTAAGCAAGAATGAATTGAACGAGCTGCGGCAACTGCGGGAGGAGAACGCCAAGCTCAAGCGCCTGGTGGCGGACCTTTCGCTGGATGGGCATATTCTGCAGGAGATTGTGCAAAAAAGCTTCAAGGCCTCGCTAGGCGGGAGGCTGCCTGATGCGCAGGAAAGACTCGAGTCTTGGCGCCAAGACTATAACCAGGTAGGTCCGCATATTGCGTTATGCGACCGCGCTCCTGAGGAGTTAGCCTCGTATTGGCAGACTACCGCAGCGGCCCGCGCCGCACGTGCTTCCGGCGCCCATGAAGAACCAGCTACGAGTCGACCGCATCTACTCGAATGAAAGCTACGCTGAGGCGGCAAGTTAGTCTTGGCCCCTAACACCAGATCCGACCGATACTGGTTCAGTCGAAAAGGCGATGGCTGCTGTTTCAAATCTGACGGTATAGAGAGAACAGGTTCCATGGCTGAACAACGACCCACCACAATGTTCGCATTGCCGATCCTGTTAGCTAAAGCGAGGTTTCAGACCGCCTCGGCGTTTATAGTGTACGCCATCCTGTCCGTACTCTTCTTCGGGATGCCGATCATCAGTCACCTCTCTCAAACCTATATAGGAGGCGGTGACGACCCTATCTTGCACATATGGGCTATCGCCTGGTGGCCCTACGCGGTTACGCATCATATCAATCCATTGATCGCCCACACCCTTTGGGCGCCTGTCGGTTACAATCTTGTCTGGGGGACGGACATACCGGGTCCGAGTCTGCTCATTTACCCAGTCACCAGGCTTTTCGGTGCGGTAGTTTCCTACAACATACTGTGCCTGCTAGGACCCCCGGTAGCCGCGGTTTCGGCCTTTGTTCTGTGCCGTTACGCATGTGGACGATTCTGGCCGGCTCTGCTAGGCGGCTACATCTTCGGGTTTTCGCCATACATACTGTCTCACATGCTGGCGCACCTCTTTTTGGTTTTTATCTTTGCGATCCCACTCGCAGTCTACATTACGTTGCTGCGGATCGACGCGAAGATCGGACGAATTGGCTTCATGTGCGGGCTGATTGCGATTTCGCTATTTCAATTCTTTACCTCAACTGAAATTTTCGCTACCGCGACTCTGTTTGGAGCAATCGCGTTGGCACTGGACTTTATCTTCGCCGGCCGAGAATCGCGATTGAATCTAATCAGTGTAACGAAAGAGATTATCTGCGTCTACCTAGTTGTAACCTTACTTCTAACACCGTTTCTGTATTACGTATTCGCCACCGCTCTGCCTATTCCGCCCAATCCGCCAACAAATTTTTCCAACGACCTGCTCACCTTCGTTCTCCCACCTCCGGTTGTTCTCATTGGTCCGCACCTCGCGACTTCAAAACTAGGTCACTTTTTTGCGACTAAGCCTTGGTGGGAGCAAACGGCATATCTCGGACCCGGCCTCTGGATACTTATGTGGCTCTTCACAAGGGCATATTGGCGAACACAAGTGGGGAAGTTTATGGTTCTCAACTTCGCGCTCATTGCCATCATGTCGCTCGGCCCGGTGCTACATGTCGCTGGTGTGCCGCTGGTAGCTCTGCCGTGGCGGTTGCTCACCGCGCTGCCACTGATGGACGACGCCCTGCCCGGCAGATTCGGAATGTATCTTTTCCTGGTGGTAGCGGTTGCCGCTGCCATTTGCATGACCCGAAGGTCCAGATCTATCTGGTCGAACTCCGCGCTGGCGGGGTTGTCCCTCCTCTTTATCGTGCCCGATTTAACGATCTGGCACCAACTCGGGTGGGTTCCGGAGTTCGGCACGCCAGGACAAACCAGAATTAGCGTGCCGCGCTTTTTCTCCTCCGGCCAGTACCGGACATACTTGGCGCACGGTGACAACGTGCTGATTTTGCCGTTGGGTAGCGGCTACAACGATGGTTTGCTCTGGCAAGTGCAATCAGATTTTTATTTCAACACTATCGAATGGTTCGGCGCCATCCCGCCACCCGATGCCGATCGTTGGCGGATTATGGCCGCTTTCCGCCGCGGAACGAAGATACCGGACTTTTCTGAGCAGCTCGACGCCTTCCTTGGGGCGCATCAGGTTCGAGCAATTATCGTGGATCCTCGTCAGCCGGGGTCATGGCCACGCATGCTGTCCGAGGCGGGCATGAACGGGGTCGCCGTGGGAGGGGTGTTGTTCTACGAGGTACCGGCGCACCGGCTCGTCGCGCTCCGTGTGGCGCAGCAGCACGCGAGATGACTAAGAAACAAACTATCGCCGCTTCAATTGTATCGGGCCATCCGGAAACGCCGTCGTCGGCACGCCGCTTAAATCGCAGTGGAGTCGAGGTTGCCGGTAGCTGTTCTAACTCTTGGTTGATATACCGGCTCTCGAAACATCCGCCATGAGCACCACCTTACAGAGGCGGATCAGTATCGACCGCGCGGTCGAACATTCCCTCAGCCCCGTTGCGCGGTTTGTTAGAGCCGGCGAGGTGAATCGCTTGGAAGGGCGATTGGCGAACCCGTCGCGAGGCGCTGTCTGTTCATGTGCACGATTCCTTCAACTACTTCGGTCATTTTTCGGTAACCAACAAGCTCGGATTGCAATAGCTCCGTGAGCAGATTTGTCCGTTCCACAATACTCGCGGTCCGCAATTCCGGTACCTGCGCACATCGCGAGTCGATTCGCCAGTTCCGGCGAAGCTCAGCACTACGCAAACGGATCTCACGGCTATCCGCTTCGGCCCGGAGGAGCTCAATCCTTAGTTGGCCTAATTCGTAGGTTCGAGTCATCGGTCTCATAGAAGTCTTCCCTACCGCAGTTCGGGCCGCGAATGGTGTAGTTTTGCCTTGAGCGGGCGCCGCGATTTTACGTAGTTCCTGATGCTCCGTCGTACCAAACCGCCGGTTGGCAGCGGATGCCGACGCAAGCGTTATGCCAAAAGCCGCGCCGACGATAAGCGCCTTTAGGCTATATCTGCCGGGATGCGCACAACCAACGATGGCGTGTTATCGGATCGATTCGAAATAGCCGCCTGAGGGCGCCTGTTAACATGCACCCGTTCCCGAACGAGACGGTCCCCTCGCGCCCGCTGTGAGCGCATTTGGACTTGTCGCAGGCAACTACTCTTGACTCTCGTCAGCGTAGACGCAGATTGGGTAATCTAGCGAAAGCCTGCGCCTCAAGTATTGTCCAGGCGTAAGCGAGTAGCGTCGAACAGCATCAGATACCCACACTTTTTGCAGACTATGTGAGTAACCGGATAAGCCTCAACCACCGGCTTGGATAGATCGGAAAGATGGAACAAATGAGTAATATTTTGCCCGAAGATCCATTCTTCGGTCTTGCAGGCCGGGCAGCTAAGAGGTTGTTGCCAAAGTTCCGCAAATTTTTGACGCGCCTTTTCCTCGTCAAGCCGCTTATCCGGAAGTTGCCCCAATATGATCATTGGAGCCAATTTGAATTCTGCTCCATTGTTGTCCATAACTAACTCGCTAGCCCCGGGGTCAGGCGGGGCCTGGTGGGTTACGCGCCTAAAGCACGTTCAGCTGGTCGTAAAGCTTCGGCTCGGATGAATGCAGCCCCATGGGGCATTGCACCCCTCGTGAAAACGATGCGCGTTTTGCCTCCGTGACCGTGAATGTATTCGACGCGGTTGAGGTCATCGTAGATTCCCAGGGTGTTGTGCGATCCAAACCATTCAAGCACAACTTTGCCGGAAGGGAACACCACTCCAACCGCCACTCGACCGACACCGCTCACTCCACTCGGGTCTTCGTCACGCAACAGGTGAAACACCCTCAACCTGGGAGGAGAGCTTTCGGCGAGCATTAGCCGCTTTGGCGATCGAGCAAATCCACCCCAGCGACTCTCGCCCCAGGCGATCGCTCGCGCATACGTCAGCGCGTAATTAGATAGAACCTTATCAATAATCATTCGAGCATTAGCCGCCATTTATGGTAAAGCCCTCCATTCGGGTTGAAAATGTCCGAGTGGGTAACAAAACATTACTTCACGTTGTCGAGGACGAAGTCGCTGGCCATGAGCACTACAATCGCCGCCCGCTTCACTTGCACACCATTGCGAAGATCTATCAATACTAACCGCATCTCAGGATGCATATAGATGCAGGATGCATATGTATTTGTCTATTCGAAGCAAGCAAGCCTCGGCATATGCGAACGCCGCGCGTTCGGCGGCAGGTTCTTTGCTGCGATCAGACGAGGAGCCCAACTGCGTCGCCGATTAGCCGGAACGGGAACATTATCACCGTTCCGACCGCATGTGCTGTCGCGCCCAGCACGCTGTCAGGTTTCTTGGATTCGGTTGTGTCGGTGGTCGCGGTCGTGGTGGCTTGAGGCTGCTCAGAAGTATCGGTCGTCGTGGCCTGCGAAGTGTTGGTCGTCGTAGTTGAGTGCACCGTTTCGGTTTGCTGGGAGCCGCAGCCCGGAAAAACCGCGATAGCCGAAAACAGCAATCCAATCGCGATCAAAGTTCCAGGTCTTTTCATTTGCTCCGTCTAAACGCTCCGCCGAGCTCTACGTGGTTGCCACGTTTCGCTGTCAACTTACCGCGAGGCGCCGCCTTCGAAGCTCGTATGAACTCCTTTCTTGCTCGACGCTATGCAGCAATTGAGGGGCCACGTGGGTCTTTGAGAAACCTTTAGAAAAACAGCAGGAATCTCCACATCTCGCAGCGAACCAACGACCCTGCACCTTGTAATGATTACCTGCTTCCCTTGTGAGTAGGGTAGGACGATTCCTGGGCTCGCCTTGTTTGAGTTGCCGACAACTTCAATTCTGCCTGACCACGCCGTCCGTTCGCCGCTTTAATCAACTCTAGCGGGCGATCAGTTCGCCCATTTCGATTAGCCGTCAACCCATTACGAAGCTCACTTGGCCGACGGCGGATGGCTGTTCTTGCCTGCGGCTCAGCGATTTCGTGCCCGGCATACATTATGCGCGAGACAATAGGGCTGCGAGGCTTGAGCGGCGTTGTCAATCTTGTGCGGAAATAGACCATTATCACCATCTTACTGTGCTGCGGAAAGAAATAGGTTCGCGTCTCAGACTCAAGCTAGCTCATGCTGCACAGGGCGAGCATGCGCTGAAGGCCTACGGTCGTAGCACCAGCCTGAGATTCCCGGACAAAGATTACCACGCTACGGCCCAACGATGACGACCGCGCTTCGAGAAGCATGTTCAAAGCGCTTTTGGAGGATGGATGATCAAAATTCGCAGCCATGGAGGTACCCTTATGAGATGTCAATGGCTCGCGGCAGCAATTGCAGCCATCTCGCTCGCGATGGTATCGGCGAAAACGTCTTCTGCGGGAGTCGTGGTGGCCGAAACCTCGACTGCGCACGGTCCGGATGGCCAGACTTATTCAGTAGACAAAACGATCTACACCCAGGGAAATAAGCAAAAGGTCGAGAAGCAGGGCATAAGCGCGGTAACGGACCTCGATAAGAGCATTATCTACATCATTGATAGAAACCGGCGAGTATATGCGGAAGTGCCTCTACAGGCGCCCAGCCCTGCACAACAGGGCAAAATGCCGCCCGAGACGATTCAGCTCAGCAAGACTGGAAAAACCCGGGTTATCGCAGATCAGCCATGCGACGAATATCGCAAGGTTGAGGCGAGTAAGATGGAGCGCGTGACCATCAGCGCGTGCGTGTCGACCGGCGCGCCCGGTGCCGAGGACGTGTCAAAGTTCGAGCGCAAAATGGCCGCCCGGTTCAGCGGTGGCGATTCTGAACGATACGCCGACGATAAGACGGCCAGCCTGATGCTGGACAAGCAGTCGATTCTCAGTTTTCGTGTCCCGGACCCATCGGGTGGCCAGGCTTACCGCACGGCTTCGCTACTTACTGAGACTCGGGTCAATAAGATCCAACTGAAGCCGCTACCGCCTGAGACTTTCAAGCCGCCGAAGGGGTACAGCAAACTGTCGGTTCGGCCGCATCAGACGGCTCCTCCAGACACCCCCGAGGCTCCTGACCAAACGGTAGAGACGGCTGCGCAGGATCTGCCAATCGGTTCTTGAACTCCCGGTAGCCGCGGCCAATTCGCTTTGAATGGCCGCGGCGCAGCCCGGTTTTGGAAGCGCTATGCTGCAGCAAGCGGGCCGCGCAGCAGGCGGCCCGGTAGGGCGCCAGTGTGTTCGTTTTCGCGAAGCACTACTTCGCCGTTGACTACCGTGGCCAGTATTCCATCGGCCTTCTGCTTCAGCCGTCGCGCACCGGCGGGCAGGTCGCGGGCCAGCGTCGGCATCTGCGGCGCCACTTTATCAGGATCGAAGATCACTACATCCGCGATATTTCCCTCGCGCAGCAATCCGCGTCCTTGCAGTCCCCAGAAAGAGGCGAGGTCGAACGTAATTTTTCTGATCGCCTGTTCAAGCGTCAGCGCTTGCTGCTCGCGCACCCAATAACTCAGCAGGTGTGTCTGAATTGACGAGTCCATGATCTGCGACACGTGTGCACCTGAATCGGAGAAGGTAACTACGGAACGCGGATGCCGCATCATCGCGAGCACCACGTTTTGATCTTCGTTGACCAGCGGCTGCTGGAAAAAGAGCCGAAGATGCTTTTGCAGCGCGAGTTCGATCATCGTCTCGACCGGATCCTTGCTTTGTTCGCGCGCGATCTCGCCAACCGAACGATACGGCGGCAGCGGTTTGTCGAGCACGAAAATCCAATCGAATTCGGCCCGCCGCGGCTCCGCGCCGACGGTTTCTTCCCGCGAACGCATCCGCTCATGCGCTGCCTCGATCAACTTCGCGCGCAACTCCGGGTTGCGCAACGCCGCTTCCTGCTCGTCCAGGGGCAGCTTACGGATATCGCGCCATATCTCGGCCTTATCGAACGGAGTCCTGGTTTCGAATGACAACAATGTGCTGATTGAGCGGCTATGGCCCTGCACCAGCATCTTGCCGCCCGCCGCATTCGTGTCATCGACCATTTCGAACATCGGGCGCCACGTATGCGGAGTCTTGCGCGAATAGGTCACCCCGAAAGTAGTCGGCACTCCGGTGCTGACGGCGAGCGCTTTCAGGCGGCTGATATAATCGCGCATCTTGTCAGGGTCGCGGTCGATAGTTTCGCGCGCAATCTCAAACACTCCGGCATGCAGGTCGCCCATCACGCCGACCAGTTGCTTCACTTCCTCCCAATTTGCCAGACGGCTGGCCACCGGGCGCCCGTCAGGAGTCTGATGCGCGTTCGAACGCGAGGTGGTAAAACCGGCGGCGCCAGAACGGAGAGCGGAGCGCAGTTCCGCCTTCATCGCCGCCAGGTCTTCGGAGTTAGCCTCCTCGTCGAAACCGCGTGCACCCATCACGTACGTGCGCAACGCCGAATGGCCAACGTAGGCGGCGTAGTTGATGCCTTTGGGCAGGCGGTCGACTGCGTCAAGATATTGCGGGAAAGTTTTCCACGACCATTTAATCCCGGCCTGCATCGCCTCCGGAGATATATCCTCGGCCCGCTCCAGGTTGCGCATGACGAGTAATTTGTCTTTCTCTTCACATGGGGCGAGCGAGAAGCCGCAGTTGCCCATCACCACCGAGGTGACGCCGTGCCAGCACGAGCAGGTCCCAAGCACATCCCAAAACACCTGGGCATCCATGTGCGTATGGGCATCGATGAAGCCGGGTGCCACCACGTGGCCCTCGGCATCGATGACTTCGCGGGCGGATTCCTGTGCAGCGCCGATACAGGCGATCCGTCCCTCGGCGATGCCGAGGTCGGCGCGATAACGGGGAAGCCCCGACCCGTCGACGATAGTGCCGTTGCGGATGAGTATGTCGTAAGCCATTTTCTCTCCTCGCTCGTCAGGCGAAGCCGCCCGCAGATCTTACCAGCGGACGACTTGTTCGTAGATCTTTGGCAACTGGCGCGGCAATGAGGTGATGTCTTCGATCACCAGGTATCGCGTCGCCGAGCACATCTGGCGCAAGTAGTCGTGGCCGGTGCGGTCAACCGTGATGCAAAATGGCAGTACGCCGGACATCTCCAGCTCTTTCAATGCCACCATCGTGTCCTGAATCCCGTACGCATTCGAACGCCGGTCATGTCCGTAGTCGAAATCCTGGGGGAAACCGTCACTCAACAGCATTACATGCTTGGCCCGTGAGGCGACGTCCTTGAACTTCTCACGCACGTGACGGATCGCAGTCCCCATCCGGGTCGAGCGTTTCGGCTCGACCGCGCCGACCCGCGCCTTGACCTCATCGGTCAATTCATTGTCGAACTCCTTGATTACGTAGAACTCGACATTGTCACGGCCATGGCCGGAGAAACCCATTATCGCGTAGGAGTCGCCGATTTCCTCGAGCGCCTGCGCCATGATCACCAGGGCTTCCTTGTTGACGTCGATGATCCGCCGGGGACGCTGCGGCTGTTGCGGGCGCCGCTGCCAGGTTTTCGTCCAATCGTCGTTGTCATCGTCCTGCTGCCCGTAGCGCGGCGGCTCGCGATGAATCGGCTCGTCGGTCGAAGCCGACATATCGAGCAGGAAAAGCGTGGCGACGTCGCGCGCTTCTTTCTTGCGCGCTTTGTAGACACGATTGTCGGGCACCTCGCCCATTCGCCGCGCCACCCGCGATTCGATCGTGCGTTCGAGGTCGATTTCATCGCCATCTTCGAGTCCGCGCACCATCCGATATGAAGCCGGCCGGATCCGCTGGAAATTGCGGCGCACCTGCGGCAGCAGCTCGGCATAACGTAGAAGCGTAGCCTCGAAGAAGTCGCCGCCGTCCCCGTCAACCCGAATCTCACGCAGCCGGCACCAATTGCGCCGGTAGTCGGCCGCAACATAATCCCATTCGTCGTAAGCGTAATAGGAGTCCTGCGCCCGGTTGCGCCCGAGGACGAGGCGGCCCGCGCCCGGCATCGTGCTGACCTCGCCCAGCTGCTCGCGCAGTTGCTCCAATTCCTGCACGTCCTTGTTGCTGAGCTGAGTGAGATACATACCGTCGCCTTCAGCGTCACCGCTTGATTCGGAAGGCTTGAGTTGCGCCCCTTGCTCGATAAGCTTGCGCAGTTCCTCGGGCGTCAGCGGCCGACCACCCTTGCCCTTGGAATGGCGGCCGGAGCTTTCCATCTGGACCAGTTGATCGGTTTCGCCGCCCGCGTCCTGGTCGGTGCCCTCGCCCAGCGCATCGCCCGCATCTCCGGCCGGACGATTGAGATTGCCGATCAAATCGTTGCGCATCTGGTCAGCGCGCTCTCCGAGCGCGTCGGTTGCTCCTGCGGCGCGCGCGGCCGCGATAAGCGCCTGCAGCCATTGGTACATCATTCCAGCCGCAAGCGCGCTCTGCGTAACGTCAGTGCCAGGCACACGCAACGGTTCGAAGAATTCGCGGGCACGGCGATTAAATCCGCCGGCGGGACCCGGCTCGTCGGTGCCCGCGGCCAGCGCGGCCTTGACCAGGATCGTGCTCAGGGCCTCCGGCCGCAGTTTCTCTACCAGCGTCTCGTTCATTCGCCGCAGCCGCGGCGCCAGACCCCTGTAACGGCGTGCCAACTCAGCGTCAACTCGCGCTGACTCGCACAGGCGCAGCAGCGCGCCAGCGAGCGCGGGATCATCGAAGGCCTCGACATAACTGTCCAGTGCTTCGACCCCGGTCTCTCCGCGCTCTTCGAAACCGGGAATATCTGCCAGGCGGAAATCGAAGGTGCCGAATTCATGGCGTGCCGCAAGATGTGCGGCAGTCAGGACATAATAGTCGCGGGCGAGCGCATCGCTGCCGATCTGCAATACACTTTCGGGCAGATAGATCATTTCGCCTGCGACAAGCGGGTAATGAAACGGCAGGATGGCGCCGGTGTTGGCAAGCGAGTCGAGCCGGAATTCGAGTGGAAAAAGCATCCGCATGAATTTGGTCAGCATGCCTTTGAAGGTGAACAGCGCATGCTCGTTGGCGGACGCAGGTGAATTTGTCATGGCCTCATTCTGACAAATCAGGCTACGTGGATGCAATTTCTGCTGCACTGGACACCGGGCTTCCATTATCACCAAACCGCCGCGGCGGAGCATCATCTGACGCTGCGGCTGTTGGGCGGCATGCTGCAGAGGATTTGTAACGCTGCCGGCGCAGCGGCACGTCTCGCCCGTTTACCACGTACCAGGGCCGCAGCTAGGATGTAGATAATCTCATTCCAGGATCCGGCTTGATGCTCAAGATCGCTATCCTCGACGATTACGCCAAGATCGCTCTTCAATCGGCTGACTGGTCGGTGCTTGAAGGCAAGGCGCAGATCACCGTCTTCGAACGGCATCTATCGGAGGACGAAGCAGCGTCGGCGCTGCAACCATTCGAGGTTCTCTGCACGATCCGTGAACGGATGAGTTTGCCACGCAGCCTGTTCGAGCGATTGCCCAATCTCAAGCTTGTCACCATCATCGGGATGTCGTTGCCTAATCTCGACATGAGGGCGGCGACCGAACACGGAGTAATCGTAGCTCACTGGAACCTTGCCAATCCCCTCTATGCGGGCATCTTCAATGCGACCCCGGAGCTGACCTGGGGACTGATGATCGCCACCGTTCGCCATACGGACCTCGAGAGTCGGCGGATGCGCGCCGGAGGATGGCAGGGCACGGTCGGAATGATTTTGGCAGGCCGCACCCTCGGACTATTGGGGCTGGGGCGCATTGGCAAGCGGATGGCCGCGTACGGCCGCGCTTTCGACATGGAAGTGATAGCCTGGAGCCAGAATCTGACCGCTGAGGCGGCTGCCGCGGCTGGGGCGCGGCGTGTCGAGAAAGATGATCTCTTCCGGCTTGCCGACATTCTCTCGATCCACGTTCAGCTCAGCGACCGTACTCGGCGCCTGGTTACGGCCCGCGAGTTGGCCCTGATGAAGCCCGAGGCCTATCTGATCAATACCTCGCGCGGGCCGATCGTGGTCGAAGCCGACTTGATCGCGGCACTGCGAGCGGGCCGTATCGCCGGCGCCGGAATCGACGTCTTCGATGTCGAGCCACCCGCGATCGATCATCCTTTCCGCACGCTGGACAACGTCACTATCACTCCTCACCTCGGCTACGTCACGCACGAAACTCTGAAGGCCTTCTATACTGATACGCTCGAGGCGGTGGTCGCTTTCGCCGGAGGCGCGCCAATCCGGATAGCGAATCCCGAGGCCTTGAGCCACCCAAGGCAGCAAAGGCCATAACAGAGTCCTAGTCTTCGAGGTTCAGTCCGCAATCGAACTCAGTCAGAGTTCGGCGGATACCCGGCGAAGTCGCCGGCTCGCGCGTTGGCCGAACCGTTCGCTATGCGGAGCCGATGTCGTCGCGGTAACTTCAGCATCGGTTGAGTTCCACTGAACGCGCCGACCCTCTCGACGAAGAACCTGCGCACGTCCGGCTGCCGGCTCATCGCGAAGAGCGCAAGTACTCCAGCACCGCGCGCGCATCTTCGGGAGTGAGGTTCGCCTGGGTTCTCATATGCATGATGATCATTTCCCATTCTGCGGGCGAGAACTCGGCGCCGGTACGAGCGTTATGACAGGTATTGCAGTAGACCGGCCAAAGCTGCGCGCCGCGCAGAAAGAGAGCGCGCCGCTCAGCCTCGCCGGGTGCCGCCGGTTGGGCAGCGCTCGGACACACGAAGGGCGCGGTAATTGCCACGAGCCCAACAATTGCGACGCCTAGATGTTTTAACTTCATGATGCGGCTCCGGCTCAGAACCCGATCGCGAACTGGCTCACGAAAGCACGGTCGTTGCTGGTTGCGCCCACCGCCTGGCCGGTATCGCTGAAAAAGCCGCCCGCTCTGGGCAGCTCGAGGTCAAATTCGTTCTGCCACACGATCGACGGCGCGAACCAGTAGTCCAGACCCAGGGCGACTTCACGGGCGTGCGGTAGAAACAGGGCAGGAGAACCGGTGAAGCCAATTTCCGGCGTCGTGACAATCTGACTTTGAACCGCAGCGCGCTTGTTAATTCCCGAATAGCGCACCAGCGGTTCAAGCTTGGAGAGAAGCTCATCGATCGCAGGCGGCGCGAATGGAATACGCAGCCCAGTCAAAAAGTATCCGGCCTGTACATACCAACCCTGGCGATTGTCTGCGCCAGTGCTGCCCGGCATCTGACGATACATCTGGAGCCATTCACCCCGTGTCTGCAGATTGTCCCTGAAATAGTTGAAATCAACTCCCCACGAGTTGAGCCATAAGCCGTTGAGCCATTTCCCGTCGTAGGTAGAGGCGCCAAGCTCGAGGCGCCCGAGATTCGAATCAGCCCGCAACGGATAGATCCTAAACCGCGCGCCGAAAGCCGGGGTGTGGGTATTCAGACGGATGTTGTTGACCGATACCAGCGTATCGCCAACCAGGGGTGCGGGAGGGCAAGTCGGCAAGGGTGACGGCGGTGTGTTGTCGCTGCAGGTCGATTGAGTAAAACCAGGCCCATTCGAGGTCCAGATTGTATAATCGGCGACTTGCCCCATGCCTCCCCATTGAAAACCGCCACGAAGTTGAATGCCTATCTCGGTCGGCGGTATCAGTGCGTTGACGCCGTAGGGCAACGGCGGGGTAACGAAACGGTTAACCCAGAAGGGGCTTTGATCCTCGTACCAGTCGCCAAATGGCTGATCGAAAATACCAAGAACCAGCTCTGAGTAATCATTGAGAAAATACTGCAGGGTCGCGACCGGGAGCTGATAATCCGCACTCGAACCGCTCGGTAGGTTCGCCTCGATGGTTCCCTCGAAGAGCATACGGTCGCTTATTCGCCACAGGATTATCGGCTCCAGGTCCAGCGCGTAGGTGTTGATGTTGCTGTTGCGGTCATAGATAAAGCTGCCTGCCACACCGCCGACGATAGTAAAGCGGTAGTTGCCCAGGTAGCGGTTGACGGCTTCGGCAAACGAGCCGGGCGACGATGACGTAGTTATCTGGGATTGCAGCGAATGAAGTTGCTGAGTAGTGTTGGCTTGGAGCTGTTGATTGTTCGCCTTGATCTCGGCGTTGGTCCGCTGCAGCGTGCTATTCTGCTTCTCGAGCTCATCGACCCGCTCCTGCAGTTTCTGGATTTCACGCCTTATTTCCCGAATCTCGCGGTCGCGAGGTACCCTTGGATCGTCGGGAGCGCCAGAGTAACTGTCGTCTTCGGCTAGCGTGAACGTCGGTCGCGCCGCGTTCCAAACCAGAATCCCCAACAGCAAGCCAATCCACCACCAACCGCACCTCATCATCACCCTCAACCTCCGCTCCACCTATCTCCGGCGGACAATGGTTGGAGCTGCTCTAATAGTGCAGCCTAGTCGCCGAAGATGTCGCAGACGTACAAGGCTCGGAATGGGCATCCTTTAATTGCCACGGGTCTACACTGAAAGTCAATTGTGCTAATGCCTTCAGCTACCAGGGGATCCCGACGGGCATCAACAAGCAGATGCGTGATGGCAATCAGTTCGATTAGGAAGATTTATGGCGCGGCCCGGAATATCCCCATGGCACCCTTGTAAGCGTGGCCCATCGAGTGATCCATGAACATATAGGTGCCGGGGTGATAAACCTTGAATTCGAAGACAGCTCCGTCGCCCGGTCCAACCTCGAAGGATTGAAGATCGTGCAGGGCATCGGCGGGATTGCCGCTGCGGTACACCGTGCTGAAGAGCGCGCCAACCACATGGAAGTCCGAGAACAGGTTAGGCCCGATGTTGATGAAAAAAATGCGTACAAGCTCGCCAATCTTGATCGGAATCGGATGGCCAACGTCGTAATGGCTCATGCGGCCGTTGAACACCACAAAGTCTGGCTGGCCTTCGATCATCTTGCTATGGTCGGGCCGAACAAAGCCGTGGGCGTCAGGCTTGCCGTAGAACTCGCCTTGAACGAGCATCAC
>Ga0306920_100002550_pt1 | contig 23016 bp, 19 predicted proteins | sample flu12Cox44000170_FD_204666 | JGI IMG/M metagenome (GOLD analysis project Ga0306920, IMG submission 204666) | Lab enrichment of tropical soil microbial communities from Luquillo Experimental Forest, Puerto Rico - flux4day.12C.oxic.44.000.170 (v2)... | ecosystem: Environmental > Terrestrial >...
TTGACCCCTAGCCCCGTGGCACTGGACTTGCTACCCTTGGGCTGATTATGAGACACGATCCGCCGTCGTCCTTGATCCGGCACTTGCAGGTACTGCGCGCGGTGAACGAGGCCGTGAGCCGCTCGCTCGATCTCAACGAGGTGCTGCAGCGCTCCCTCGCCGCCTTGACCCACGTCACGGGTCACGAGATCTCGAGCCTGCATCTCATGTCGGCAGATGGCAACAGCCTCCTCCTGCGCGGCGACCGTGGTCTCAGCGACGAGCTGCGGCGGGTCAACGTGGAGTTGCCCATGGGCGAGGGTCTGATCGGGAGCGTGGCGCTGACCGGCCAGGCCCGTCGGGTCGACGACGCGAGCGCCACCGACGATCTTCTCCCCATCGCCCGCGCCGCCGTGAGTCGCGACGGCATCCGCGGCTTCGTCTGCGTGCCCATCCGGGCGCGCCATCGCATCCTGGGGACGCTTTCCCTCGGCCGGCAGACCGAGGACCGCTTCACGGACGAGGAGGTGGCGCTCGTCGAGTGCGTGGCGGACCAGATCGGTCTCGCGCTCGACAACGCGCGGCTCTACGGCGAGATCAACCGGCAGCTCGACGATCTCCGGCGCGCCCAGATCGAGGTGGTGAAGGCGGAGCGGCTCTCTGCCGTGAACGGGCTCGCCGCGGGAGTGGCGCACGAGATCAACAACCCGCTCACCATCATCATGGCCCAGCTCCATCTGCTCAATCAGGGCCCGATGAACTCGCACACCGAGGAAGCCCTCGGCGTCATCGACGCCGCGGCCAAGCGCGCCGCCTCCATCGTGCGCGACCTGATCCTCTTCGCCGAGCATCGGCCGCCGCGGCGCACGCGCTGCCAGGTCGCGGAGCAGATCCGCGAGGTGGTGGCTTTCGAGGAGGCACGGCTGGAGGGCGAGGGCATCTCCGTGCGCACCAGCCTGGAGCCCGTACCCGACATCTGGGCGGATCACAACCACCTCCAAGAAGTGCTGCTCCACGTGATCCAGAATGCCCAGCACGCCATGGTGGAGGCCCACGCGGGCGGCGTGCTCACCATCAGCACGACCATGGTCGACTCGGGCGTGCGGATCGAGGTGGCCGACGATGGGCCAGGGATTCCCTCCGAGCATTTGCCGCGGATCTTCAATCCCTTCTTCACCACCAAGCAGCCCGGCGATGGGCGCGGGCTCGGCCTCTCCGTCGCCCACAGCATCGTGACGGAGCACGGCGGCCGCATCTGGGCCGAGAACCGTCCCGGCGGTGGCGCGCTCTTCACCATCGATCTGCCCATCGGCGAGCCGGAACCGGCTCGCGAAGCGCTGCGCTCCGACTCGCGCCGTCTGTAGTCCCTCGACAACCCACCGGGTCGGCGGTAAAGTCTCCGGTCGTCGACGACGGCCGAATCTCCTCATCACCCGGAGGCCCGCATGAACACCGTCAAGGATGCCATCTCGCGCGCGGTGGACCGCCTCGCGGACGAGCTCGAAGCCCTCTCCATCAAGATTCACGATCAGCCGGAGCTCGCCTACCAGGAAGTGCAGGCCTGTGCGTGGCTCTGCGAGTTCCTCGGCAAGCAGGGCTTCAAGGTCGAGCCGGGCGCGGGCGGCGTGGAGACGGCCTTCCGCGCCACCATCGAGACGGGCGAGGGGCCGACGGTGGCCATCCTCTGCGAGTACGACGCCCTGCCCGGCATCGGGCACGCCTGCGGTCACAACGTGATTGCTACCTCGGGCGCCGGAGCGGGCGCCGCCCTCGCCGCGGTACGGACCCAGCTTCCCAAGGGGCGCATCCACGTCATCGGCACTCCGGCCGAGGAGGGCGGCGGCGGAAAAATCAAGCTCATCAACGCCGGTCTCTTCAAGGACGTGGACGCCGCCATGATGATCCACGGCTTCGACCGGACCCTCTTGCACCAGGACCTGCTCGGCATCGCGCGCGCCACCTTCGAGTTCACGGGCAAGGCCTCGCATGCTTCCGCGGATCCTTGGGAGGGCATCAACGCCCTCGACGCCTGCGTGCAGACCTACAACGCGGTGGCCATGCTACGGCAGCAGGTGCGGCCGGATTGCCGCATCCACGGCATCATCACGAGCGGTGGCGCGGCCGCCAACATCATCCCCGAGTACGCCTCCGCCACCTTCTACGTCCGCGCGCCCCGCATCGACACCATGTGGGATCTCTACCGCCGCGTGGTCGCCTGCGCGGACGGAGCGGCCAAGGCGGCGGGGGTGAGCCTCAAGGTGACGCAGCACGAGAGCGTGTACGAGCCCATGAAGTCGAGCCGCGTGCTCCTCGATCTCTTCGCGGCGAACATGACCACCGTGGGCTTGGCCGAGGGCGATCCCATCCCCGATCGCAAGGGATCCTCCGACGTGGGCAACGTGAGCCAGGTGGTGCCGACCATTCAGCCCATGATCGGCATCGCGCCCGAGGGCATGGCCATCCACACGCGCGAGTTCGCCGAGGCCGCCATCCAGCCGCTGGCCCGGCGGGGCATGGTCGCCGCGGCCAAGACCATGGCCCTCACCACCTACGATCTCCTCGCTCATCCCGCCCACGTCAAGGCGGCCAAGGAGGAGTTCAGCCACACGTGATCTTCCAGGATTACTGCTCGAAGATTCCCGCGGAGGAGATCGACCGCTTCATCGCGGCGCAGGAGATGGGCCGGCTGGTGACGCTCGGTGAGGACGGCACGCCCCACCTCGGCCTCTACGACTTCGTGTACGCGCCTCCCACCCTCGAGCTCCACCTGGTGAGGACGGACGAGCAGGTCGCCGATCTGCAGGCTCGCTCCCGATGCGCCTTCGAGGTGGACGAGGTCCTCGCGGTGATTCCCTCGCACTGGGTCCACCCGGAATACGGAGGCTCGGCCACCTCGTATCACCGCACGGTCATCTTCGAGGGCGTGGGCACGGTGGCGGAGGATCCCGCCGTGGTGATGGCTCAGCAGCAGCGGCTTCTCGCCAAGCATCAGCCCGAGGGCCGCTACCGGCCCCTCGCCGTCGACGATCCGCTCTACAAGGGCGCCCTCAACCAGCTGGCCGCCGTCACCCTGCGCATCACGGCACCTCGCGCCAAGTTCAAGCTCGGACAGAACCGGCCGGTGGCCGCGCGCCGCCAGGTCATCGAGAAGCTGCGCCGGCGCGGCCGGCCCAACGATGGACGGGCCGCGGACGCGCTGCAATGGACGATCGATCATCCCTTCGAGCCGGGAGACCAGCATGACCGCTGAGGCGCTCGACCAGGCCAAGACCAAGGTCACGGAGACGGTGGACCGCCTCGCCGACGATCTCGAGAAGATCTCGCACCAGATCCACTCGACTCCGGAACTCTGCTTCCACGAGGAGAAGGCGGCGGGCTGGCTCGCCGCGTTCCTGGAACAACACGGCGCCCGCGTGGAGCGCGGGGTGGGCGGGCTGCCCACCGCCTTCCGCGCCACCATCGAGGGCCAGGCGGCCGGGCCGACCATCGCCATCATGGCCGAGTACGATGCCCTCCCAAACATCGGGCACGCCTGCGGCCACAACGTCATCGCCACCGCGGGCACGGGCGCCGGCGCAGCCATTGCGGCCGCCCTCGGCACGCTGCCTTTTGCCGGGCGCATCCAGGTCATCGGTACGCCGGCCGAAGAAGGCGGCGCCGGAAAGGTCAAGCTGTTGGAGGCGGGTGTCTTCAAGGACGTGGACGCGGCCATGATGATCCACGGCCGCTGCGGAACCCAGGTGTGGCGCCCGACCCTCGGCATCATCAAGGTCAAGTGCGAGTTCTTCGGCAAGGCCTCGCACGCCTCATCCTGGCCGTGGAGCGGGGTGAATGCGCTCAACGCCATGATTCAGCTCTTCGTGTCGCTCGATCAGATGCGCCAGCAGCTCAGGCCGGATGCGCGCGCGCATGGCATCATCACCAAGGGGGGGGATCAGGCCAACATCATCCCGGAGCACACCGCCTCCGAGTTCTATCTGCGCGCGCCCACCAAGGATTACTGCAAGGAGCTGCTGCGTCGCTTCGAGGCCTGCGCCCAGGGGGCGGCCACCGCCACGCGCTGCCGAGTCACCGTTACCTCGGATCCGATCATCCACGATCCGCTCAAGGCCAACTTCATCATGGCCGAGCTCTTCGGGAAGAACCTGGAGCGGATCGACTTCCCCGTCGATCCGGACGACGGCGAGGCAGGCTACGGCTCCACGGACTGCGGCAACGTGAGCCAGGCCCTGCCCACCATCCATCGGTACATCCGCATCTCGCCCGACGGCATACCCGGCCATTCGCGTGAGTTCGCCGAGTGGGCGAAGTCACCCTTGGCGCGCACGGGCATGGTCGCAGGAGCCAAGGCCCTCGCCCTGACCGCCCTCGATCTGGTGGCGAGGCCGGAAGAGCTCCAGCGGGCCAAGGACGAGTTCGCGCGGACGCGCGGCTAGACGACAGGGGGAAGACTAGGCGCCGCGCACGGCGCGGAGCACCTTCTTCGCCTGGTTGAGATGGTCGAGCACGTGCAGGCGGAAGACGATGCCATAGGCCTTCCAGTCGAGCTTCTCGATCCAGTGCACTGGCTCGACCGAGCCGTCCTCGCGCGTCACGTTGATCACCATCACCACCTCCGCCCGCGCCTCGGTGGGACAGTCGGGCGCGGCGCGGAGCACACGTGCGGCCTCCCCCTGCACCCGCTTGAGGGCTGCGCGTAGGTCGGGCCAGCGCTGGGCCAGAGGATCGGGCGACTGGAGCGCCGCGGGAATGGGGCCGCCGGCCGGGCTCTCATCGGCGAGCAGCTCGCGCAACTCGACGATGCTCGCCTCGTGGGTGACGACCAGGTGGTCTACCACCTCCTGGATGCTCCACTCTCCCGGTAGGCCGTGCGCCCGCGCCTCAATCTCGCTCACTTCCTCGAGGAATTCCTCGATCGCTCTGAAGGAGGCCGCCACGCGCTCGGCGATCTGCGCGGCGCTCCGGCGACTTCCCTGCTGCTCCAGGTATTCCATGGCCTTGATCTGCTCGGGCAGCAAGCTCATGACGGCACTATACCTCCATCGGGATGCGTCGGGCGCGTGACACTGTCACGTCAAAAGTGACGCCGCGCAGGGCCGGCCGCCTCCTGAACGAGGTCCGGAGATAGAAGCGCCTCACAGTATTTCAACCGCTTAGCCGGGTCACGGGCTCGCCCTGCGCTGGTACGAGAGGCGCAACAGAGAGCCCGCCGGCCCCCTTGTGCCCACGCCCGGCCCCTGGCTTTGAGCCCGCAGTCGAGGAGGACACGATGGGAGCTCGGATGCTGAGGCAGGCGCTCGCCGCCCTCTTGCTGGCCATGCTCTCCGCTACCGACGCCCTTGCCACCGGCGCGGGCGTGGTCACGGGAGTCTCGGGCCAGGTCACGGTCGCCCGAGCTACCACTCCTTCTCTTCCCCTCAAGTTCAAGGACGAGGTATTCCTCAGAGACCGCATCAGCACGGCCGAACACTCCCTCGCCCGTCTCCTCCTCGACCAGAAGGCGCTCCTCACGGTGCGCGAGCTCTCCGAGCTCGAGATCACCGAGGAGGCCGGACGCTCCGCGGTGAACCTGGAGGCAGGCAAGATCGCCATCGGCGTGGCGCGCCAGCGCATGCGTCCGGGCGAGGTCGTTGAGATCCGGACGCAGAACGCGGTGGCGGCGATCCGAGGCACGGTGGTCGTCGCGGAGAACCTTCCCGTGCCGCCTGGATCGCCGCCCCAGAGCCGTATCCACGTCCTCTCCGGGTACGTGGACATCACGCCCAGGAATAATCCCGGAGCCCCGCCCGTGAGGATGGTGGCGCCCGCCAGCATCGCCATTGATGGGCAGAGTGTCGGGGTGCCCGTGACCCTCACCGAGACCGCGCACCGCCAGCTTCTGAGCGATCTCCACCAGATGCTGCCCCAGCATCTGGACGCGATGAAGACGCTGACCTCCGGCGAGTTCGCCCGAGCCAGCTTGCTGGCCCGCATCATCACCGGCCCGGCTGGATCGGCAGGCGAGAAGGGACTCGAAGCGCCCGTCGATCCGTCGACGACGCCCGGCAAGGCGCCCATCACCCCGCCGACCGCGGGCGTCACGGTGACCGTGCCCTCCGATCCCCAGCCGCTGTTCGCCTACACGGACCAGACCGTGCGCATTGCTGGCGATCTGTATCATGTCCCTCCGCCGGCCACGCAGGGTCTCTCCACCGATCTGCTCCGCGCCGCGGGCAGCGCGCTCACCATCGGAGGCGACATCCTCGACGTGAGAGGCAGCCTCGACAGCGCGACCTCGCGCGCTTTCGTCGGTCTCGACGGCAGCCGTGTGACCGCGCAGACCCTGGCCCGACTCGATGGCGGGACGGTGACTCTCACCGGCACACTCCTCGACGCTGTCAACAGCGCCTTCACGGTGCGCGGCCGCGCCCTCCTCGACGTGCTGTCCAACGCCTCCTTGGTGAGCCTCGGCTCCTCGCCTCTGGCGAGCTTCACGGACGGCTTCCTGGTTCTTGCTCACGGAGCCAATGGCCTGAGCTTCGCCTCGGGCGCTACTGCCACGCTGGGCGGTGGCCTCTTCAGATCGGACGGGACGGGCGTAACCGGCCTGGGCGATCTCGTGAGCGTCAGGGCCGCGACGCTCTCCATCGGCCAGGGCGGCCCCGCCCTCGATTTCCACGACGCGGTCGTCATCGGGCTCGATCCCGGCAGCGTGGGAGCTGGGGGACGGCTCGACATGGGCGCCGGTTTCGCCCGCGTCTCCGGCGGCACGCTCTTCGCGCCCGATCACGTGCTGAAGGTGTCGGCAGGCCACCTCACCAATGCGGGCACGGCGTCGCTCCTCGACTTCTCCCATGCGACGGTCCGCGTGGGTCTGTTTGGTGGCGGCGCGCTCTTCAGGTCCTCCGCCCACGGGCGGGTCACGGACACCACGGGACAGCCGCTCGCCCGCCTGGACGGCGGAAGCCTTGCGCTCGCTCCGAGCACTACGGGCTTCCTTGTCGGCGATCGATCGCGGCTCGATCTCCAGGGCGGGTTGCTCGAGGCGACCGACGCCACCATCACGTCATCGGACGACTTCGTGCGTGCCTCGGGGCGCGGCCGCATCGTGCAGTCCGCCTCCACCGCACCGCTCGTGTCATTCACGGGCGGCACACAGCGGATCGCGACCGCAGGCTCCATCGTCCATCTGGATGGCACGGCGTCCGCATTCGATCCCACGAGCGGTCTCGTGGTGGGCACGGAACAGCCGCTCGCCTCGGGTGGCGCACTGCTCGATCTGGCCGGCGCCCGCGTCACCGCACGCCGGGCCGTCACCGTGGATCTGGCCCTCCTCGAAGCGACGGCGCCGCTCCTGCAGCTCCGCGCCGACGGGAACGGCAACGGCGCCACGCTCGCCACGGGCGCCAACACGCTGGATCTCACGACGAAGGCCAAGGTCGACAGCACAGCCACCCTCTTCACCCTCGACCGGAGCCGTCTCGTCGTCAACAATGCGGCGCTGGCGGCGGTGGCCGCGGGCAGCTACCTGCACACGGCGGGCGACTTCGTCAGCCTCGCCAACGGCAGCACGCTCACCATCAACAACGGCGTGCTCCTCTTCGCGAGCGGGGGCGCCATCGTGAACATCCGAGGCGCCCTCATCGCCTTCAGCGGCACCCCGGGCAACACGGTGTCCGTCTCGAACCAGCTCGCCTTCGTGAACATCGGCGGAATTCCCGTGGCACTCACGGGCGGAGCGCGGGCGGGCAACGTCCTCATCTCGGGATCGCAGATCAAGAACGCGGGGCTCGGCTCCGTCACGCCCAACAAGGCGCTGATCCGGGTCGACGGGGCGGCCACCCGCGTGACGATCAGCGGGAACTAGCTCGCGCCGCGCCGTTTCTCCGCCGCTCGCTCCGCGGCGAGGCGTCCTCCCTCCCCTGCCGACAGATCCGCGAAGCCCATGGCGGCCGCGATGGCCTCATGGCCGGCCTGGGTGGCGATGAGCCGGTGCATGGCCTGGCAGATCCGCCGATACGCGGGATGCCCCTGAGGCGTGGTGCGCAGCTCGATCATGTGCATGGCCTCGCGCGCATTGAGCTCCATGTAGTAGCGCAGGCGGTAGGCCATGGACACCGCGTAGGGGGCGACCTCGCCGAGGCCGGCCGCCCTGAGGGCTTCGTAGAGATGGCCGGCCTCCTCCATGACGTGGCGCCAGTCGGGGAGCGCGCCCACCGCCTCGATCTCTTCCGAGCAGACCCAGCCGTGTCGCGTGGACAGCGGCTGCCACTCCAGGGTGAGGAGCCGATGGCGCTGCAGGTCGCGGAAGGCACCGTAGTCGCCGAGCACGTCGAAGCGATAGGAGGTGCGCTCGAAAGCGCGCCCGGGCTTGTGGCGCCGATTGGCGCGCGCGCCCACGTAGGCGTCGAGGACCTGCCGTCGCTCCTCCGGCCCCAGCTTCCGCGCCACCGCGAGGAGCTGGTCATCGGGCAGCCGCGAAGAGGCGTAGAGGGCGGCCGCCACCACCTTGATCTCGCCCTCGGGATCGAAGTCGGTCAGCGTCACCTCCTCTCGAGGCTCGGGCTCGAGCCCGGCGAGGAGGCGGTCCGCGATGCGCGCGGTGTCGCGCCGACTGTCGGCGAGGTAGTCGCTCCACACGTGGCCGCGATCGGGCCGATCCACGCGCTGGAGGAAGGCGGGGATGACCTTGCGCAGCTCGACGAGCATCCGGTCCGCGTAGTCACGGACCTCGGCGAGCGGATGACGGCGCATGCGGAGGAGCAGCGCCTCGTAGCCCTGGCCGGTGCCGAAAATGCCCACGCTGGAGCGCGTGGCGGCGGGGAGCAGCCCGCGCAGGCTGTCGAGGGCCTTGGCGCGGATGGTGGAGCGCCAGGCGGCGTCGCCGATGTCCGCGGGCCGGGTGAGGCGCGATGCCCAGTGATCGCGCAGGGGCTCTATCCAGCGCACGTAGGTCTCGAAGGCGCGGTCGTGCGTCTCCACGAAGCGCTCGCGCAGCGGATGGCCGTCGAGCTCGGCGGGGACGTGATAGCGCCAGCGGCCACCGGGGCGATCGGTGTATGGGATATAGCGTGTGGACTGCTCGAGATAGGCCATGAGACGGCCCCACTCCAGCACCTTGGTGAGGATGTTCGACGCATCCTCGCACGCGAGATGCACGCCCCCGAGCTGGGCCACGGAGTCGTCCCCGTACTCCGAGAACACGCGTTCGTACAGCCGATCCGCCCGCGCGGTGCCGATGTGATGAGCGACGGGGGCGGCCGCCTCCTCGCTGAACTCGTCGAGGAAGAGCCGACGGAGCGACTTGGGCGAGCGCGAGTAGCGCGCGAACAGCGCGCCCTTGACCACCTCGGGCAGGTTCACCAGGGCGAAGACGGGTCCGTCGAGATTGGTGAAGTAGGGCGCGAGGACGTCGCGTTCTTCGCGGGTGAACCTCTCCACGCGCGTATCCTAGCACGCGGGGCGCTGCGCGAGCGGCCGCGCGCCTCGACGGCGCGGCGCAGGGCATGCGCTATAATCCGTGCATGCGTTCGGCCCTCTTCGCGACACCGCTCCTGGTGGCGACGCTCTCGGCCGGATGCTTCACGAGCTTCGGCCGCCAGTTCCCCTCCCCGGATCCGCGGGCCATCGTCATCGGCAAGACGAACAAGGACGATCTCAAGCGCATGTACGGCGATCCCTACCAAGTCGGCATCGACAGCGGCGATCCCACCTGGCGCTGGTTCTTCGGCCAGCGCGGATGGGGCGCGGAGGAAACGAAGGATCTCTCCGCGCGCTTCAACGCCGACGGCACCGTCAAGTCCTACGCCTTCACCTCCAACTTTCCCACTGACATGAAGCGCCTCAAGTGAAAGGAGACCTCACCATGCCCAACATCACCGTGCAGTGGTACGCCGGCCGCACCCCAGCAGAAGCGCGAGCTCACCGCGGCCATCACCGAGGCCATGGTGCGCATCGGCAAGACCACCCCCGAGCAGGTGCACATCGTCTTCCAGGACGTGGAGAAGTCGGACTGGGGGGTGAACGGCAAGCTGGCCTCCGACTAGTGCCGGGCCAACTTGACTTCGCCATACTTCGTTCTCGGTCGGTCGCAGCCCTCAACGTACACCGACGTACGCCTCGGGCTGCGGCCTCTCTCGGGCCTCGTCTGGCTCGCAATTTGGCCCGGCACTCTGTGGGGCCACGCGGCGTGTAGGCGATCCTCGCGGGAGGCGGACTAGTGGCGCGACTTCAGGTCGGGTTCATCCCCATCGAGGGGGGGCATTATTATGGGGAGGCTCTCGAGGAAGTGGTGCGGGCCGAGGAGCTCGGTTTCGACTCCGTGTGGATGGAAGAGCACCACTCGGTGGTCAACCACTACTGGCCCTCGCCGCTGCCCGTCCTCGCGGGCTTCGCCACTCGCACCTCGCGCGTCCTCCTCGGCACCGACATCCTGGTGGCGCCCTTCTATCATCCGGTGCGGTTGGCCGAGGACGGCGCGCTCCTCGACATCATGTCGAATGGCCGCTTCGTGCTGGGCGTCGCCATCGGCTACAAACCCGACGAGTTCGCCCTCTACGGAGCCGAGCTCGAGAAGCGCGGGGCGCGCTTCGAGGAGCAGCTCGCCATCGTGAAGGCGCTGTGGGCGGAGGGGGCCGTCTCGTTCAAGGGACGGTACTATCAGATCGAGGGTCACCTCGAGCCGCGCCCTCTCCGCCAGCCGCATCCGCCCATCTGGATCGGGGGATGGGGCGATCTGACCCTGAAGCGGGCGGCCACCCTCGCCGACAACTGGATCCCCGGTCCCACCGCGGACCTCGCCCGCCTCCTCGCGGGCAAGCAGCACTTCCTCGCGCAACGCGCGGCGGCCGGGCGCACGGCGCCGCCCGCCGAGTGGCCCGTCACCCGCGACGTGATCATCGCCGACACCGACACCGAGGCGCGCGAGCTGGCCGAGCGGCACATCATTGTCTCCTACCGAAAGGAATACGCGGGAGGCTGGCGGCATCCCTTCATCGACGCCTCCATCGCCACCGATCTCGACGGGCTGATGAAGCACCGCTTTCTCATAGGGGGGCCGGACCAGGTACGGAAGGCCCTCGAGCCGTTCGTGAAGGAGTACGGCCTCACGCATCTCATCTGCCGTCTCTTCTTTCCCGGCATGCCACACCGGCATATCATGCGCGAGCTCGAACTGATCGCCAAAGAGGTCCTGCCCGCATTCCGGTAAGGGTAGCGCTCAAGGCGGCGTCCTTCCACGTCCGGAAACTCGAGACGAGGCTCCCCTTCCGGTACGGCATCGTCACGCTCACGCGCTTCCCTCTCCTCCCCGTCGCCGTGGAGGTGGAGGCGGCGGATGGTCGGCGCGGCCGCGGCTACGCGGCGGACAGCCTTGCCCCGAAGTGGTTCGACAAGGACCCCGCCAAGACCTTCCACGACGACGTCGAGGACGAGCTGGGAGCCATTCGTATCGCCCATCAGGCCTATCTGGAGGCGGCCCAGGTGCCGCGCACCGTCTTCCAGATCTGGCTCGACGCCTTCGCGGAATGCCGTCGGCTCGGCCCCACCCGGCAGCTCAATCCCCTCACCATTTCCTTCGGCTCCTCGCTCTTCGAGCGGGCGCTCGCCGACGCGGCGGCGCGGCTCGCGGGCGCCGACGCCATCGGTCTCCTGCGCCACGATCTCCTCGAGATCCGGCCGGGCGCCGTACACCGCGAGCTCGAGCAGGGCGACTTCGAGTGCTGGACGGCGGCGCCGCCGCCCCAGACCCTCGCCGTCCGCCACACCATTGGACTGCTCGATCCCATCACCGCGGCCGACGTCCCCGCGGATGCCTGGCTGCGCGACGGCCTCCCTCAGACCCTCGAGGACTGCATCCGCACATATGGCCTGCGCTACTTCAAGGTCAAGGTGGGCGGCCGGGGGGACGACGACATCGCACGGCTCACCGCCGTGGCGGCCACCCTCGATCGCCTCATCGAGGAGCCCTACGTGGTTTCCCTCGACGGCAACGAGCAGTACAAGTCCCTGGACGATTTCGCCACGCTCCTCGAGGCCATGCACGGCGCCGGCGCCCTCTCCCGCTTCCGCAAATCTATCCTCTTCATCGAGCAGCCCCTCGACCGCGCCGTCGCCCTGGAGCCCACGGCCACCCGCGGTCTCGCGGCCATCTCCCTCCCCCTCGTCATCGACGAGAGCGACGGGGAGCTCGATGCTTTCAGGACCGCGGTGAAGCTCGGTTACCGCGGGGTGAGCACCAAGAATTGCAAGGGCATCTTCAAGTCATTCTTGAACCGCTCCCTCGTCGAGCGCTGGAACCGCCGGCGCAATCGCGGCAGGGAGCTCTTCATGAGCGCGGAGGATCTCACCACCCTCGCCGTGATCCCCCTCCAGCAAGATCTCGCCACCGTGCGGGCCCTCGGCATCACCCACGCGGAGCGCAACGGCCATCACTACGTCAAGGGGCTCGCCCACTGCTCGCCACGGGAGCGCAACCTCGCCACCCGCCTCCATCGCGATCTCTACTGTGGCGACGGCAGCTCGGCTCGGCTGCGCATCGAGAGCGGCTTCATCCGCGTGGGCTCGCTCAGCGCCCCCGGGTACGGGGGCCCCTTCGAGCCCGACCTCTCCTCCATGATCCCGCTCGAGCGATGGAGCTTCGCGTCGCTGGAGTCGATGTCCTGATCGCCTATCGACTGAACCGCTCGTTCGCCTGGAACGCGGCACACCCGCCCTCGCTCCCGGCTCGTCCGCGCAAGCTCCCCGAGGCCCCCGTACGGCTCTTCGATCGCTCGCTGGAATGCCCGGTGGGCATCGCGGCGGGGCCGCTCCCCACCACGCGGTGGATGCAGGCCTACGCGCGCCTCGGCTACGGCCTCCTCACGTACCGCACGGTGCGCACGGTGGAGCGGGCCGCCGCGCCCGCCCCCAACCTGCTCTTCTGCCGGCTCGGCGATCCCGCGGTGACAGAGCCGACGCCCCGGCGACTCGATCCCGCTGCCGTCACGTGGGCGGTGTCCTTCGGACCAGCGTCGGCGGCCCCCGAGCAATGGCGGGTGGATGTCACGAGGGCGCGCGCGCGGCTTGCCAAAACCCAACTCTTGATCGTGAGCGTGGCCGGCACCCCACTGGCGGATGGCGATGGGGAGCAGCTCGCCCGCGACTACGGGCAGGCGGCGCGCTGGGCGGCGGAGGCGGGGGCGGACGTGATCGAGGCGCACCTCGGTGTTGCGGCGGCCGCCGTGGACCATCCCTCGATGGTCTTCGAGGACCAGGCGCTCTCCATCCACGTGGTCGACCAGATCCGCCGCGCGGTGGGCATGCGCCCTGTGATCGCCAAGCTCGGCGCCACCCGGAGTCCACGAACGCTTCACGATCTCGCCACCGCTCTCGCGCGGCGGGTCGACGGCTTCGTGCTCGTCGACGGGCTGCTGCGGCGCGTGGTCAAGCCCGACGGCACGCCCGCCTTCACTGGGACGGGCCGAGAGCTCGCGGGCATTTCCGGCGAGGCGGTGTGGGACCACTGCCGTGTGCAGGTGCAGGAGCTGCTCGCGTGGCGAAAGGCAGGCGCCTGGGACCGGGCCATCCTCGCGGTGGGCGGCATCACCACGGTCGAGCGCGCCCGCGAGACGCTCTCCACCGGCGTGAATGGGACGATGATCTGCACCGCCGCTCTTGTCGATCCCCTCCTCGCTGCGCGGTTCCGCATCGGCAGCGCGCGCTGAGGCCTAGCGGTGCCGCACGTGCAATCGGGACGGGTGACGGCGGGGGTGGGGAGCGCTCCGGCGGAGTGGGACCCCCTCGTCCTGTGCGTCGCCCGGAGGGCGGCGATTCAGGCGAGTGGGTGACGCAGCTGGAGCGCTCCCCACCCCCACCGGCGGGCCCCGACCGCCTCGCGCTCCACGCGTTCGCGAATATCCGAGGCTACCGGCGGAGCGCCGGCGCGGTCACGCGCGGGCCGAAGCCGGACTCTCCCAGCTCCACCGCCACGCCCTGCTCCTCGCGCTCGTGCACCAGGCGAATCTCCTCCGCCCGCGTGCGGCGCGCGATTTTGAGCTCGTCCGCACAGTCGCTCATCTTCTGCCGGAGCGCGTCGCGGAGCGCCTCCCACGCCTCGAACGAGCCGAACGTCTGGCGGAAATCGTGCACGCTGTCGCGGCCCGCTCCCGATTTCCGCACCTGGTCGCGGATCTCCCGCATAGCGACCCAGGAGGCCTCGAGAGTGAGCGTCTCCTCGAACCAGCTCGGCCAGTCCGCCACAGCGGGACAGGGCGCGTCGCGGCGCTGGTTCGCCTGCGCCCGCAAATCGGTCACGCGCTTCGTCGCTTCCCCCGCCTTCCGGTCCGCGCTCCAGACGCGACGGTCCTCGAGATCGGGCGAAGACTCGGCCGTCGGGCCCGTCCCTTGAGCGCGGGCGAGATCCATTTCCGCGAGGCACAGGGTGAGAAGCGCAAGCGCCACGCGCGCATGGAGAGAGCGGCGGAGCCAGACCATGACTCAATCTAGGGAAGGGAAGCGAAGACTGTCAAGGCGCCGCGGCAGGCGTCCCCGGCGGATGTGCTAGGCTCTCCGCATGCGCTGGCTGATCGTGCTGCCCTTCGACCGTCCCGACCACATGGGCGTGGATTTTCGCGACGAACTCGTGGCCATGGGCCATCAGGTTCGCACCTTCGCGTACCGGCGCAACAATCCGCTCTACAAGAACCGCGGCACCAAAGCCGCCTATCAGCTCTTCATCCTCCGGCGGCTGGAGCGGCTTTGCCAGGAGTGGCGGCCCTCCATCGTGCTCGTCATCAAGGGCGGCCCCATCACCCCCGGGCTCGTGCGTCGCGTGAAGCGCCGCCGCGACGTCCTCTTCATCAACTTTTTCCCCGACAACCCGCTCCTCATGATGCCCTTCGACGGCATCGAGGCCTACGACGTGTTCTTCACCAAGGAACGCCACGCCCTGCGGGCCCTGGAGGGGGTGGGAATCCGCAATCTGTACTATCTCCCCATGTACTGCGTGCCCGCCATGCATCACCCCATCACTCTCACCTCGGAGGAGCAGCTCCGCTACGCGCGGCCCATCAGCTTCGTGGGCAGTCGCTATCCGTATCGGGAGCGTCTGATCAAGGAGCTGCTCGAGTTCCCCGTCAAGCTCTGGGGCGCCGGGTGGTCACGGGCGGAGTCGCCCGAGATCCGCGCCGCGGTGGCGGGAGGACCGGTGTGGGGGCGGACCAAGCTCGCCGTCTACTGTGGCGCCATGCTCTCCCTCAATCATCACCATCCCCTCAACGACATCGTCGGCGTCAATACGCGTACCTTCGAGTTGGCCGCGGCGGGCGCCTGCCAGGTGGTGGATCTGAAGGAGGAGCTCCCCGCGTTGTTCAAGCCGGGAGAGGAGATCCTCGCCTATCGCGACCTCGAAGAGCTCAAGCACTACCTGACGTACTACCTCGCCCATCTCGACGAGGCGCGAGCCATCGGTGAGAACGCGCGCAAGCGCGCGTTGAAGGAGCACACGCTGCGCCATCGCATCGAGGAGATGGTGGACGTCGTCGAGCAGCGATTCGGCACGCGCTCCTGATGACCTCGCTCGCCACCGGGCTCGCCTGCATCGACTGCGGCCACACCCTGCCCCTGGGCTACGTTCTCGACTGCCCGTCCTGCTCCGGGCTCCTCGAGCTTCGTTACGACGGCGAGACCATGGCGCGCCGGGGCGCGTCGATCTTCACGGGCGGGGGTCTGTGGAGGTACGCGCCCGTCCTCCCCATCGCCGATCCGGCGCACCAAGTCTCGCTCGGCGAGGGCCACACACCTCTCCTCGAGTGCCCCCGCCTCGGCCGGCGACTCGGCGTACGCCGGCTCGTCGTCAAGTTCGAAGGGGCGAACCCCACCGGCACCGTGAAGGATCGGACCTCGGCCACCGCGGTGGGGGGCGCCCTGCAGTTCGGATTCCCTGCCATCTCCGTAGTCAGCTCCGGCAACGCCGGCTCGTCCATCGCGGCCTACGCGGCGAGGGCGGGGTTGCGCTCGCTGATCTTCTGCTACGAGCGCGCCTCGGCGCCCAAGATGCTCCACATGGCGGCCACCGCCAGCGACCTCGTGATCTACAAGGGCGTGTATGACGACCTGATCCGGTTGTGGGACGAGCTGGCGGCCGAGCACCTCTTCTTCGACGGCGGCGCTTCCCGTAATCCCTACAAGCACGAGGGCAAGAAGACCATTGCGTACGAGATCGTCGAGCAGCTCGGGTGGCAGGCGCCCGACGTGCTGGTCGCGCCCACCGCGGTGGGCGAGACCTTCATCGCCGCCCATCGCGGGTTCGTCGAGATGGAGCGGTGGGGGCTCATTGCGCGCCGGCCGCTCATGGTGGCGGCCCAGGCGGCTCGAGCCAACACCATCGTGACGGCGTGGCGCGACAAGGCGCCCCTTCTGCCTCTCAAGATCGGCTACACGGTGGCGGAGGGACTGGCCGCGGGCAACCCGGGGCGCAAGGGCGACTGGGTGCTCCGCATCCTGCGCGAGACGGGAGGGGTAGCGGGCGACGCGGAGGACGAGGAGATCCTGGAGGCGCAGAGACTGCTCGCACGGGAAGAAGGCATCTGGGCGGGCCCCACCGGTTCGGCCTCCGTGGCCGTGCTGGCCCGTCTGCTCGCGGACAAGCTGGTGGATCCCGAAGCAACCATCTGCGTGATCGTGAGCGAGACCGGGCTCAAGACGGAGGCACCGCCGCCCGCCCTCACTCCTGTGAGCTTCGACGCGGAGTCCCTGCGCCGTCTCGTCCTGCAGAAGCTCGGAACGCCAGCCAGCTTCGCAACCGGTTAGCGATGCCTGTTCACGAGCGCCGCGCGTGCGACCGGGGCGGGTGGCGGCGGGGGCGGGGGAGCGCTCCGGCGGAGTGGACCCCCTCGTCCTGTGCGCCACCCGCAGGGTGGCGAGTCAGGCGAGCGGGTGACGCAGCTGGAGCGCCCCCCGCCCCCGCCGACAGGCCCCGCCCCGCCTCACGCTCCCAAAGCTCCCGAATACTCGCGGCTAGAGCCCTTCCGGTCGGAAGCCGATCTCGGCGAACTTGTCGGCGATGTCCGGCTTGAGCGCCCGGGCAGCGTACATGTCCGCATCTCCGCCCGCCACATCGCCCTTCTTCTGCTTCGCCACCCCGCGGCCGTAGAGTGAAAAAGGCTTCTCCGGATCGAGGCGCAGCACGGAGTCATACTCCGCGATGGCACGATCGAGCTTCCCCAGCTTGAGATAGGTGAAGGCGAGGCTATCCCGCGCGTCGAGATAATCCGGCTCGAGGCGGAGGGCCTCGTTGCAGTCACTGAGCGCTGACTGGAGCTGGCCTGCGATGGCGCGCACCCAGCAGCGCTCGTTCCACCCGTCGGCGACGCGCGGCCGGAGGCGGATGGCTTGGCTGAAGTCCGCAATGGCCCGATCGTAGTTCGTCTTCTGCCGGTAGACGATGCCGCGATTCACGAAGGCGTCCGCGAAGGTGGGCCGGATCTGGATCGCCCGGTCGAAATCGCGCAAGGCCTCGTCGTACGCCTCTTTGGCGGAATAGGCGGAGCCGCGGTCGTTGAGGACCGTGGGATTGTCCGGATCGAGACGGAGGGCGGCGTCGAAATCCTCGATGGCCGCATCGTAGTCGTCCTGCTTGAAGCGGACCACTCCCCGGTTGTGGAGGGCCTGCGCATAGTCGGGGCGCAGCCGGAGGGCCTCATCGAAATCCTGAAGGGCGCGCTCGTACTCGCTCTTGAAGCGGTAGACGTTCCCCCGATCGTGAAAGGTTTGCGCCTGACCCGGCCTCAGCGCGATCGCCTCGTTCATGTCGGCGAGCGCGCGGTCGTACTCCCCTTTGCCCATGTAGGCGATGCCCCGCAAGTGATAGGCCTCGGCATAACGGGGATTGAGACGCAGGGCCTGGTCGAGATCGACGATGGCTCGGTCGAAAGCCGCTCGCTGCGCCTGGGTCGCGCCGCGCTCGTGGTAGGACTCCGCGTTGTCCGGCACGAGGCGGATCGCCTCGTCGAGATCTTGGATGGCCCGGTCAAGCTCGCCCTTGCGGCGGTAGGACATCCCGCGATTGAGATAGGCCAGCGCGAAGCGCGGGGCGAGGCGCAGGGCCTGATCGTAGTCCTGGATGGCGCGGTCGTACTCCCCCTTGCGGGCATAGGCGGCACCCCGCTCGTTGAGGGCCTGCGCGTTCTTCGGATCGAGGCGGATCCCGCGGTCGTAGTCGCGGACGGCCCGGTCGTAGTCACCCTTGGCGCTGTAGGCATTGGCGCGGTTGAGATAGGCGCGCACGTAGTCGGGGTTGCGCTTGATGACCTGGTCGTAGTCTTGGATGGCGCGGTCGTAGTCACCCTTGCCCTGGTACGCGAAGCCTCGGCCGAAATAGGCTTCCACGTAGCCGGGCTCGAGGCGGATAGCCTCATCGAAGTCCCGGATGGCGCGGTCGTACTCGCCCTTGCGATGCCAGGCGCCGCCACGATTCACCCAGGCCAGGGCGTAGCGTGGATCGAGCCGGATCGCCTCGTCGTAGCTCCGGATGGCCGCGTCGTCGTCGCCCTTGTTGAAATAGGCGGCGCCGCGATCGTTAAATCCCTGCGCGTAGCCGGGACGGATCCGCACCGCCTGGTCGAAGTCCCCGATGGCGCGGTCGTACATGTTCTTGCCGAGGTAGGCGAGGCCGCGGTTGTCGTAGGCCTCGGGAAAGTCCGGGTTCTGGCGGATGGCCTCGTCCAGGTCCACGATGGCCCGGTCGTAGGCGCCCTTGCGCACGTAGGCGGCGCCCCGCGCGCTGTAGACGTCGGTGAAGCCGGGGGCGAGCTTGAGGGACTCGTCGAAATCCTTGATAGCGCGGTCGTAGGCGCCCCGGGCGAAGTAGGCACGCCCTCGGGCGAGATGCCCCTCGCTCCGGTTCGAATGGCTGAGCTGGGCGGACCGGAAGGCGCGTCCGCAATAGTTGATGACGGCATCGGGCTCCTTCTCCGTGAGGCAGCGCTGAATGTCGCTCGTGGCCTGGGCGAGGGCGGGCGCGGCCGCGCCGAGAAGGCATCCCAGGGTGAGGAGGACGGCGCGCGCGGGGCCCACGACCTAGTCTCGCGCAGTGGTCCGCAGGATCGGAGCGAAGCGCTCCATCCGTTCGAGGCTCTCGTCCAAGCGCTCGCTCCGAAAATCAAAGACGATCTCGCTCACCCCGAGCTTGGCGAAGGCCGCAATGTCGCCCTCGACGTCCCCGGTCGAGCCAGAGAAGGGACGGCGCTCGCCCGTCCGCGCGTCGAGGGTCTGGGTGGGATCGTAGACGGGCGCCTTGTAGGAGATGGTGAGGCGCGACGGATCCCGTCCCTCCGCCTCCGTGAGGCGTCGTAGCTCCTCGAGACTCACGGCCAGCTCGGAAGGACGGAGCGGCACGGCGGGATTCGCGCCCACGGGATGCCAGCCGTCGCCGAGGCGCGCGACGCGCCGAAGGGCGACCTGGCTGTGGCCGCCGACCCAGATCGGCGGGTGCGGCTTCTGCACGGGCGGGGGCAGGCAGCGCACGGCGTCGAAGTGATAGAAGCGGCCCGCGAAGGAGGCGGGGCACTCCGTCCAGAGCGTCTTCATGATGCGGATATACTCGTCGCTAACCGAGCCCCGGCGATCGAAATCCGGCGCGCCGAGAGCCTGGAACTCCTCGCGCAACCAGCCCACGCCAACGCCCACGGTGACGCGGCCCTTGGAGAGCACGTCGATGGTGGCGAGCATCTTGGCCGTGACCACAGGATTCCGGTGGGGCACGATCATGACGCTCGTCACCAGGCGGAGCGTGCGGGTCTTGCCCGCGATGAAAGCCATGAGGGCGAGCTGCTCGAGCGCGTCGCCCTGGCCGGGGAACGTGCCGGAAACCGTGTACGGGTACTTGGAGTTGATGGCCACGGGGAATACGATGTGGTCGGCGATCATCACGGAGCTGAAGCCCAGGGCCTCACCGCGCTGCACGAGCGACTCGAGTGCCTCGGGAGTGGCCGTCTGGCCGCGGGTGGGGAGATAGAAACCGTAGCGCATGGTCGTCCTCTCGACCCCTTCAGTATCTCCGGCGGACTCTATCGTCCGGAAGACTTTCCGACAAGCGGGCGAGTGCTGTAGTCGCTCGCCTCAACACCTCCACTCGAGAGCGAGGGATCCTTCGATGCGGAAAAGCATAACCGGTATCTGGCTGGCCGTCCTCCTGCTGGGGAACACGGCCCTGGTGGGCGCTCAGGATGTCTATGTGTACCCCTCCAAGAATCAATCCAACGATCAGATGGCTCACGACAAGGAGGAGTGCCACGACTGGGCGGTGAAAGAAACCGGGGTGGATCCTGAGAAGCTCGCCACCGAATCGGTCACGCCGCCGCCGAGTGGAGGGTCATCGAGCGGAGCGGGCAGCGGGGTCGGAGGCGCAGGGCTCGGAGCCGCGCGCGGAGCCATGTCCGGCGATGCCGCGGGCGGCGCGGTCCGGGGTGTGGGCATCGGCCGACTTGTCGGCGCCGTCCGTGCGCGGCGGCAGATGGAGGAGCAGCACCAGGCGAGCCCACAGGATTATCAGCAGCGAAAAACGCAGCTCCAGAGCTATGACCGCGCCTTCGGCGCCTGCCTCACTGGTCGCGGCTACACCGTGCAGTAGTCTCGATCGCCTCGCTCACCTCATTCACGAGTGCCACACCGACGACCGGGGCGGGTGGCGGCGGGGGCGGGGGAGCTCTCCGGCGGAGTGGGACCCCCTCGTCCTGTGCGCAGCCCGCAGGGCTGCGGTTCAGGCGAGTGGGTGACGTAGCTGGAGAGCTCCCCCGCCCCCGGCGACGGGCCCCGACCCGCCTCGCGCTCTGAAAATCGTGAATAGGTCAAACTAGAGCCGCGCCGCCACCTCGCGCGCCCAACGCCGCATGAAGGCGCTCGGATCGGGCACGAAGCCCGTGATGATGAACTGGCGCGCCCCCGCCGCCATGGCCCTCTGGATCTGGGCGATGCATTCGCCCGGGGTGCCCGCGATGGCGAAGCGGTCGACGAGGAACTCGGTCAGGCCCCAACGGTCGGGCAGGCTCGCGTTGGCCGCGCCCGGCAGCTCGTGGTGATGGGCGTTGTACTCCCGCTGGAGCGCGCGGATCCGCTCGTACAGGTCGAGCGGCACACCCTTGCCCTCGAGGGTGAAGCGGAAGGCGTGGTTGGCGCTGGCCGCCAGAGCCATCTTGATGGGCTTGATGGCCTCGTCGCGGTGATCGGCCAGGCTCGTTTTGGCGAACCACCACACGTCGACATCGTCCACGGACCGGCCTGCCATTCGCGCGCCACGCTCCAGTGCGGCCAGGGAGAGCGCGATCACCTCGGGAGTGAGTCCAAGGCCCACGATCACCCCGTCGGCCACGCGGCCGGCGAGCTCCAGAGTCCGCGGACCCTCAGCGGCCAGGTAGATCGGCACGCGCCGCACCGATCGATGCACACGCCAGGTGCGCCCTTCGCGCTCGACGGTCTCGCCTGCGGTGAGCCGGCGGACCGTCAGGATGGAATCCTCCAGACCGGCGAGGGTGGTGGGCGGCGCCCCGATGGTGTAGATCGCGCTGTCGCCCGAGCCGAGCCCGAGCCGAGCGCGGCCACCAGCCAGCTCGTCCACGCTCGAGATCGCGCTGGCCGTCACCACGAGGTGCCGCGTGAGCGGATTGGTGACGAGGGGGCCGAGGTGGCTCCGCCGCGTGCGGAGGGCGGCCACGGTGAGGGCTACGTAGAGTTCGCGGAACACCGACTGGGAGTCGGCCACCCCGATCCACTCGAAGCCGCGCTCCTCCGCCTCCGCGCACAGCTCGCCAAAGCGGGCGAGGGACTCCGGAAGGAAGACGATGCCGAAGCGCGCCGCGCTCATGACGGTACACCGTAGCACGCCTTGACAGAGTGACGGGCCGGGGCGGATAGTGTGCCTCGCGACGTTTGCATCGTCCTCTCACCGACACGAGGTCCACCATGGCTGACTCGACCAGAACGCGATCCGCTGGAGAAACCAAGCTCCTCGAGCGCGCGCGCCAGCGCCTGCCCGGCGGCGTGCTCGGCACCTCCCGCTACGCTGACGAGGCCGCCTTCGTGGTGAAGCGGGGCCAGGGCTCGAAGATCTACGACGTGAGCGGACGCGAGTACATCGACTACGTGCTGGCCTCCGGCCCCCTGATCCTCGGACACGCGCATCCCGCCGTGGTGGCCGCGGTCCGCACGCAGATCGAGGGCGGCAGCACCTTCTTCATGGTGAACGAGCCGATCATCGAGCTGGCCGAGGAGATCTGCCGCGCCATGCCGTGCGCCGAGCAGGTGCGCTTCACCTCCACCGGCTCCGAGGCGACCTTCTTCGCGCTGCGCGTGGCGCGCACGGCGCGGCAGCGCGACAAGATCCTCAAGTTCGAGGGCGGATACCACGGCGCCCACGACTACTCCATGATGAGCGCCACCCCGCGCTCGCCCAAGGCCTTCCCGGCTCCCGTGCCGGATTCCTCGGGCATTCCTCACGCGCTGGAAGCCGAGGTGCTCATCGCGCCATACAACGACCTCGCCACCGTCGAGGGCATCGTGGCCACGCACGCCGACGAGCTCGCTGCCGTCATCATCGAGCCCTTCCAGCGGCTCATCCCGCCCCAGCCGGGTTTCCTGCAGGGGCTGCGGGAGATCACGCGCCGCCACGGCATCCTCCTCGTCTTCGACGAGGTGGTCACCGGCTTCCGCCTCGCCTACGGCGGCGCTCAGCATTACTACGGCGTCGTCCCCGACATCGCCTGCATCGGCAAGATCGTGGGCGGCGGCTTCCCCCTCGCCGCCGTGTGCGCCTCCGAGGAACTGATGCGCCCCTTCGATCCTCAGCAGGACGGCAAGGGCGATTTCATCTCCCAGTCGGGCACCTTGAACGGCAATCCCATCGCGGCGGCGGCGGGACTCGCCACCCTGACCGAGCTGCGCAAGCCGGGCGCCTACGAGACCATTCACGGCACTGGACGCCAACTCATGGCCGGCCTCACCGAGCTGATCCAGCGCGCGGGACTGCCCGCCCAGGTGGTGGGCGAGCCCGTGGTCTTCGACATCCTCTTCACGAGCGAGCCCATT
>Ga0306920_100002551_pt1 | contig 23013 bp, 22 predicted proteins | sample flu12Cox44000170_FD_204666 | JGI IMG/M metagenome (GOLD analysis project Ga0306920, IMG submission 204666) | Lab enrichment of tropical soil microbial communities from Luquillo Experimental Forest, Puerto Rico - flux4day.12C.oxic.44.000.170 (v2)... | ecosystem: Environmental > Terrestrial >...
GCACCAGCTGCTGTCAACGGCCAGCGGGATGGCGGTGTAGTGGCATCGCCGCGTGTTCGACCGTGTGATCCCGCGGCAGCACTCTCGCGTCACGGAGCAAGCAAGGATGGACTACCGCAAGAAATTTTTGGTTGAGCCGGGGGAAAAGCTTCGCTTGTCGAAAATCGACGCCAACGATACCGGCAAGCACGAGACCCATGACAAGGCTCTCCCCGAGATGCAGGCCCATGTCGAGCGCATGGCGAGGATGCAGTATCTGCTCTATGCGGACGGCAGCCAGTCCCTTCTCGTCGTGCTGCAGGGGCTTGACGCTGCCGACAAGGACGGCGTTATCCGGCATGTGTTCAGCGGGATGAATGCGCAGGGAACGGCCGTCTTTCCTTTCAAGCAGCCCAGCCGGGAGGAGGCCGCGCATGATTTTCTCCGGCGCGCGCACCAGCGCGTCCCCGGCAAAGGCGAAGTGGCAATCTTTAATCGATCGCATTACGAGGATGTGCTCGTCGTGCGCGTGCACAAGCTTGTGCCGCACTCCGTGTGGTCGAAGCGCTACGACTTGATTAAGGACTTTGAGAAGATGCTGTTGCAGAATGGCACCACTATCCTGAAATTCTTTCTTCACATCAGCCCGCAGGAGCAGCTGGAGCGGTTCAAGCAGCGGCTCGACGATCCGTCGCAGCATTGGAAGATCAGCGAGAGCGACTACTCCGAGCGCGAGCTATAGCCGCGATATGTGGACGCCTACGAGGACGCCATCGCCTTGACCAGCACCAAGCGCGCGCCGTGGTATATCATTCCGGCAAATCACAAGTGGTTTCGCAACCTCGCGGTTTCGCAAATCATCGCCGACACGATGGACGAGATGGGCCTGCAGTTGCCGGCCACGCGCGTGGACATCGCGGACATCCGCCGCAAGTACCACGCGGCGGAGCGCGAGGAGCAGGGTAGCGCGAGGCAAAAGGCAAGCAAGGTGAGCTAAATTAAATTAGGGTAGTGGCGAAGGTAAATGCCGCCCTGGCTGTTCGCATCGCTGCGTGGCTATCGGGTGCGATGGCTGTCTCGGGATATCGTTGCCGGCGTAATGCTGGCTGCGATTGCGATTCCGGGACAGCTGGCGACCGCGCGCCTCGCCGGCATGCCGCCGGAAACCGGTATCTATGCCTTTGCCGCGGGCTCGCTCGCTTTCGCCGCCTTCGGCGGCAACCGGTTCATGTCCGTCGCAGCGGATTCGACGATCGCACCGATTTTCGCAGGCGGCCTTCTTTCATTGGCCGAGGTCGGCAGCCCACACTACGTGGAGCTGGTCACGCTGCTCGCGCTGATGGTCGGGGCCATTCTCGTTGCCGTTGGCCTGCTGCGCGCGAGCTGGCTTGCCACCCTGCTTTCGATCCCCGTGACCACGGGCTTTCTGGCGGGCATCGCCATTCACATCATTGTCGGCGAGTTGCCGACGTTGTTAGGTCTGCCCGAGGTGCGGGGGCATGTTCTGGCCCGGTTGTTCCACATCTTGGGCCGGCTCGGCGAAGCCAATCCTTATGCGTTTGCGGTCGGTGGTGGCGTGCTCGTCATTACTTTCGCCGCGGCGAGAATCAGCTCCAGGATTCCAGGGGCGCTCATCGGCATCGCTGCCGCAGGCGCGGCCATGGCAATGTTCCACCTCGAGAGGCGGGGCGTCGGCCTGCTCAATGCGCTTCCGATTGAGCTTCCCCGGCCGGCGCTTCCCCCGCTGCCCGACGGGCATGATATCGGCCGGCTTGTCCCGCTTGCGCTCATCGTGGCCATGGTCTGCATCATGCAGACGTCGGCGGTCGCAAGCACCTTTCCTTCCGAGAAGGGTAGGCCCGATGATGCCAGCCGGGATTTTTTCGGCGTCGGAGCCGGCAGCATTGTGGCTGGAGTCATCGGATCTTTCGCCGTCGATGCAAGTCCACCCAGCACGGCCGTGGTCGCTGAATCCGGCGGACGCTCTCAGATTGCCGCGATCACGGCGGTGGGGCTGATGATTGTTCTCTTCCTTCTCGCGGGCGGCCTCATGTCCTATGTGCCGCATGCGGCGCTTGCCGGCATTCTCATCTATATTGCTATGAAGATATTCCGATTGGATGAGATGATCCGCATCTACCGCCGCAGCCGGCGGGAGATCCTGCTGGTGGCGGCGAGCGGCGCGCTCGTCGTAGCACTGCCGATCGAGACCGGCATGGCGCTGGCGATCGTGCTCTCTTTCATCAACAGCCTCTATGCAGTGGCGCGGCCCTATTGCGCGGAGCTTGCGCGCGTTCGGGGGAGCACCGTGTGGTGGCCGCCGGGCGGCGAGAAGGGCGAGCATGTGCCGGGTGTCCTCGTCTTTGCGACGGCCGCCCCGCTGGCCTTCGCCAACGCCCAATACATCAGCGACAGAATCAGGGCCGCGCTCGCCGCAGCGCCGGCGCCGGTGAAGCTGCTCGTGATCGAAGCGAGCGGCATGATCGACGTCGACTACACAGGCTCGCGGATCCTGCAACAGACGATTGCCGAGCTCCGCTCACGTTCCATCGATGTGGCGATCGCCCGGCTATTGGATCCGCGCGCGCACGAGGAGGCTGAGCGAACCGGGTTGCTGGCGGCGCTCGGACCCGGGCGTGTGTTCAAGTCCGTTGAGGAGGCTGTGCGCGCGCTCGCCCCGCATGCGGTAGGGTGGGTCAAGGCGCCTGGTGAAGCGCCAGACATAATGCAATGACCGTGCGCGCCGCGACCCACCTTTTATTCGTGCAAAATGGGTCTCGGCGCGATCGAAGGAAGTGAAATGTGGAAGAGCGTCGCAATCGCCTCGACCCACCCTACACTTTGACAAAGCAGGATGCCTGCGTTCAGAGTGCCGATCATGAGCTATACCCGGCCGATTGTGTTCTGGATTGCGATGCTGGCGGCGCTTCTCGCGCTCATCGTGCTGCTGCGCGAGGTGCTGTTGCCCTTCGTTGCCGGCATGGTGCTCGTCTATTTGCTCGACCCGCTTGCCAGCCGCATGGAACGGCTCGGTATCAGCCGTATCTTGGCGACGTTGGCCATCATTGCAGCTGTCGTCCTTGCGATTGTCATTTTGCTGGTGTTGACGGTGCCGGTCCTCGTGCGCGAGGTTTCGTATTTTGTTGATAACGTACCGCTCTATTTGCAGCGCCTGCAGGCGCTGGCGACCGATCCAAACCGGCCGTGGATGAGCAAGATTGTGGGGGAGGGCCTGGCCCACACCGAGCGTTCGTTCGGTGAGCTTTCCAGCCTGGCGAGCAGCTGGTTCGGCACTTTCCTGCGCTCGATGTGGTCAGGAGGACGAGCGCTGATCTTCTTCCTCTCGCTCGGCGTCATTGCTCCGATCGTCGCCTGCTATCTGCTCTACGACTGGGACAGGATGATTGCCGCCATCGACAGATGGATCCCTCCTGCGCGGCGCGACACGGTGCGGGCGCTCGTGCGCGAGATCGACGCGACCATCAGTGGCTTCGTGCGCGGCCAAAGCATGCTATGCCTAGTTCTTGCGCTCTACTATGCGCTTACACTAGCGCTGCTCAGCCTCAAGCACGGCGCGCTCATCGGCTTTGCCACGGGCCTGCTGAGCTTCATTCCCTATGTCGGCTCACTGGCCGGTTTTCTCATCGCCACCGCTATTGCGGTCGCGCAATTCTGGCCGGATTGGATGTCGATCCTGCTCGTGCCGGCCATCTTCTTCATCGGCCAATCGCTCTCGGACTACGTGCTGGCGCCGCATCTGGTCGGCCGCCGCGTGCATTTGAGCCCAGTGTGGGTGATGTTCGCGTTGTTTGCCTTTGGCTATCTGTTCGGCTTTGTCCGGCTGCTGATCGCAGTACCTGCCGCGGCCGCAATCGGCGTGCTCGCGCGTTTTGCGCTGCGGCAATATTATGCGAGCCCGCTCTATGTTGCGCCTGCAACGCCGGCGCTGCCCGAGATCAATGGGGCCGCGGCCATCGCTGCTGGTCCGCGTGAGCCGACTGCCCTGGACGTGGCGCCCAAGCGCGCGCATCCCGCTGATGCGGTGTAACAGTGTGGTACGCGACGGCTGAGATTTGCTCGGCTCGAGCATGCCGAAACCCATCACCGCGGAATGGTGGATCGCGGCGCGCACCAAATGTGCTGAATACATTTGCATTCCATCCGGCGCCTTGACCCACTCTTGTATTAGCGCGAATCAGTATGATGCGTCCGTTCTACGGCTCTTGCGTGCGCTGCTTGCGCCTGTGCCACAGGAAGGGTGCAACGAGCGCCGCTACCACGAGCCCCGCCAGCGCGAGCAGGAGCGCCGATTGCTCCAGCCAGGCAATCCCCGGCACTCCAGCGCCCAAGATCAGGCCCACGAGACAGATGCGCCACGCGGCGATATGCACGCCGGCAGTGAAGGTCCCGAGCGCGAGCAGCGTGAGCTCGGCAAGACCGCCGGCACCGGCGTTCATCATGCGCTCGACGCCCGTGACGAACATCAGTTGCATCGCGAGAACGACCGCCCCCCAGTGCAGGACCTGCGTCCAGATCAGCCGTGCCCGCTCCCCGCTTGCAGCGATCTCACGCCAGCGTGTGACCACGCAGATGAGTCCGATCAACGGTGCAAGCGCGACCCAGTAGATCGTCATCCGCGCGCGCGTGACGCTGGTGAAGGCGATGCCGAAGAAGGCAAGCACCAGCACCAGCAGGTACGGCCATTCTCTGCGCAAGAAGCCTCGCAGCGTAAGCCACGGCGCAGGGGAGAGGGCATTGCCGATTTGTGGATGTGTCATCCCATTCGTGCGACTGTCACAAAGCCGAGTCAGAAGGCTACACCAGCTGCGCCGGCGCTGCGAGACAGCCGTTGCGCCTGTTTTGAAGGGAGCGGGTCATCATGCAACGTTTTGTTGCGCTGTTTGTGATCTTTGCGGCGGGCACGCTGGCCGCGAGCACAGCGCATGCCCAACACACGCCCTCTGCGATCGGCAACATCGAGACGCTGGTGCTGATCTACGCCGAGAACCGCAGCTTCGACAATCTCTATGGTCGCTTTCCCGGCGCAAACGGGATCGCGAACGTCACCCCCGCCAACTCCATCCAGAGAGACCGCGACGGCTCCGTGCTCAAGGAATTGCCGCCCATCTGGGGCGGACTGACCGCGCAAGTGACGCAGGAGCAGACAGCGCACCTGCCGAACAGGCCGTTTGCCATCGATGATCCGAACGGCTTCAACACGCCGCTCAGCGTCGCCACCCGCGATCTCTGGCACCGCTTCTATCAGAACCAGATGCAGATCAACGGCGGCATGAATGATCGGTTCGCCGCCTATGCCAATGCCGGCGCTCTGGCGATGGGGTATTATGACGGCTCCAGGCTGCCCCTGTGGGACATCGCCAAGAAGTATGTCCTCGCCGACAATTTCTTTCAGGCCGCCTTCGGCGGCTCGCTGCTCAATCACATCGTGCTCGTCTGCGCCTGCGTCCCTATCTATCCGAACGCCGATCAGAGCCCGGCTCGGGAGGAGATAGCGGCCGTCGAGCCCGACGGGATCTCGCTGACGGTCACTGCTACATCGCCGAGATCGGCGCTTAATGGCAGCCCGAAGTTTGTCCGCGACGGCGCCATTGCGCCCGACTTTTATGTCGTCAACACCATGCAGCCGCCGTACTAGCCGAGCGCCAACCCGCCGGCGAAAGGGGGCGATCCCCGCTACGCCGATCCGAACGCGCCCAACACCTTGCCGCCGCAGAGCGAGGTGACCATCGGCGACCTGCTCACGCTCAAGCGCGTGAGCTGGGCGTGGTATGCCGGCGTGCCGCGATTCGAGTATCATCACCACCCCTTCAATTATTTCGTCCAGTTCGCGCCCGGCACGCCGGCGCGAACGGCGCATCTCAAGGACGGCGGCATGAATGGCGCCGAGTTCATCAGGGCGGTCGATGAAGGCCGGCTGCCGCAGGTCACCTTCTACAAGCCGCAGGGCAATCTGAACGAGCATCCGGGCTATGCCGCTGTGCTGTCCGGTGACGAGCACCTCGCCGGTGTCGTCGCTCATCTGGAAACAAGCCCGCAATGGCCGCACATGTTGGTGCTCGTCACCTATGACGAGAACGGCGGATTCTGGGACCACGTCGCCCCGCCGAAGGCCGACCGCTGGGGCCCAGGCTCGCGCGTCCCGGCGCTGATCGTGTCGCCGTTCGCCAAGAAGGGCTATGTCGATCATACGCAGTACGACGCGACATCCTTCCTTCGCTTTATCACCCGGCGCTTCGATCTGCCGGTATTGCTGGGCTTGGCCGCGCGCGATGAGGCGCTAAGGGCGAACGGCCATCCGCCGATGGGCGATCTCACCAACGCGCTGGCGTTCTGATTACTGTAGCCCGCATGAGCCATAAGCGCGTCTACGGCGCGCTTAGCGATAAGCGGGAACCCCCGGATGTCGCGCCCAACAGCGTATTCACGCCGGGTCTCGTCTGTTGGTGGCGCGCTCATCCGGTCTACGCGCTATCGATGCAGCGAGTCACGCCGAATGAACTTGAGTGCCACTATGGCGCCGATCATCTCAACAAGGCCACCCCCGACGAAAGCGGGCGCGAGGCCGTCGGCGATGTGCCCGTTCTCATTACCCCCGCCGGAGAACATGGCGAAGACCGCGCCGAGGACAGCAACACCCAGCGTCGCGCCGACCATGCGCGCCGTGTTGAGGAGGCCCGACGCGGTACCGCTGCGCGCGGTCGGTGCATTGGCGACGGCAACCGCGTTCACCGGTCCGGTATTGAGTCCCAATCCACAGCCAATGACCAGCAGGGCGGCCTCGATCAAGAACAGGCTGTCGTCGATCGGAATGAACGCCAGCGCGAGCAGGTCATCGCCATGCCTCCCGCCATCGGGACGCGCGGGCCCAGCTCGTTGGCGATCCTGCCGGACAGTTGCGAGACAATCGCGAAGGCAACCGATAGCGGCAGCAGCTCGAGGCCGGCAACGAGCGCCGACTCGCCGCGCGCGGATTGCAGATAGAGCGGCGTCAAGAACAGCATTGCGTACATGCCGAAGGTCATTGCCGTTGCAATTGCCAGGCTCGCCGAGAAGACGCGGTTTTTCAGCATTGGCAACGGTACGAGCGCCCCCTTCGTGCTCGCTTGGCGCCACAGGAAGCATGCCGCTGCGATGGTCGAGATGAGGAAGGTGATGATGCATCTGATCGATAGCCAGCCCCAGCGCGGCCCATCGATAACTGCGAGCGACAGGGCGCCGAGCGCAGCGATCGCGAGCGCTTGTCCCGCCAGATCGAACCTGCGGCCGATCGGGTCCTTGGATTCCGGCACCACCTTCATCGTCAGAGCCAGCGCGACTGCGCAGAGCGGGATGACCAGCAGGAAAATGCTGCGCCAGCCGGCCGCATCAACGAGGATGCCACCAGCTGTCGGGCCGATGATGAAGGCAAGGCCGTTGCAGCTCGCCCACAGACCGAGCGCATGCGTGCGTTGTTTTGCGTCGGCATAAGCGACGGTGAGGATCGCGAGTGATGTCGGGACTTCGAGCGCCGCGCCAAGGCCCGCCATGCCGCGGCCGGCAATGAGGACGATTGCGTTCGGCGCGAGCCCGCAGATCAGCGACCCCAAGGTGAACAGGGCCATGCCCAGCGCAAATACCTTCCGCCGGCCGTAGAGATCGGCCAGCGTCCCGGCGGTGAGCAGCAGGCTCGCGTAGACCAGATTGTAGGCGTCGAGCACCCATTGCAGGGTGTTCGTTCCTGCCTTGAAATCGACGCCGATGTGCTTGACCGCGAGATTGACCACGGACGTGTCGATCTGCGCAATCAGCACGCCGAGCGACATGGTCAGCAGAATGAGCGCGTTGGCATGGACTGCGTAAGGACGAGCTGTGGCGAAGGTCATGGTCATTCTGGGCTCCACAGATGCGATCCGTCGCAAGAAGGCGGACGGCTTTCCGGTTATGCGCCACGTTCTGGCATGCGCACTCAGATGAGGAACCCCGGATCTTGCTGCCAGTTGTCATAGTACGGTCTCGCCCGAAGCATTAGCCGTGTCGGCGCCCTACATTTGGAAACAAGAGGAGAAATGATCTCATGACAGCAGACGTGCGCATGGCTGAGGTCGCAGCTCTCGTCGGCGATCCGGCGCGTGCCAACATTCTCGCGGCGCTGATGGGCGGGCGCGCGCTCACAGCGGGTGAGCTGGTGCATGCCGCGGGCGTGACGCCGCAGACGACGAGCGGACATTTGGGCAAGCTGGTCGAGGGCCGGCTGATCGCCTGCCTCAAGCAGGGCCGCCACCGCTACTACCGCATTGCGACGCCGCGCGTCGCGGAGATGCTGGAAGGCATCATGGCAGTCGTTGCCGATGCTCCGCCGCGCCACCGGCCACCCTCGCGGCTTGATGACGCCATGCGCATCGCGCGCACCTGTTACGACCATTTCGCGGGCAAGCTCGGCGTTGGCCTGACCGATGCCTTGTGTGATCGCGGGCATCTCGCGCTCGCCGAGGATGGCGGCGAGGTGACCGAGCGTGGGGTTGCATTCTTGCGCGAATTTGGCGTCGATCTTGCCGCGGCGCGCCGCCGCCGCCGCATCTTCTGCCGGCCATGCCTGGACTGGACGGAGCGGCGGCCGCATCTCGGCGGCAGCATCGGCGCCGGGCTGGCGCAGCGCTGCTTCGATCTCGGCTGGGTCGCGCGCATGCGCGAGGGCCGCGCGCTCCTCGTCACGCCGAAGGGTCGGCGCGGCCTCGGCGAGGTTTTCGGGCTATCGCTGCACGTTTGATTTCAGCCCACGGCCCTAGAAACTTTCTTCCAATATTCTCACGTAGTCGTCCTCGCTGGTCGTTCGCGGGTTGGTAGCGTGGCTCAGGTCGTGCATCGCCCCATGGGCGACGTTCGCAAAACATTCGCGATTGACCCCAAGATCGCGCAGGCGGGCCGGCAATCCGAGACTGCCCTGCAATTTGGCAACTGCATCTGCAAGATCAACTCGCGAAGCGAGGCGCAACGCTGAACGAATGCGGTCGTATTTGTCCAAACACATCGTCTCGTTAAATCGAAGCACGGCGGGCAATAGAATACTATTGAGAGTGCCGTGATGGAGGAGCGGTGCCTCGGCACAGAGCGCATGACTGAGTGCATGGACGGCGCCCAATCCTTTTTGGAAGCACAGACCTCCTTCCAGCGCAGCCATCATCATTTCCGAACGCGCGATCATATCCGACGGGGCTGCAACCGCCCTCTCGATAGTCGAGACCGCACGTTCCAGTCCGTCGAGCGCGATCGCGTCTGCCGGCGGATTGATCCGGGGGGAGAGGAAGGCTTCAATGCAATGGGCGATCGCGTCCATGCCGGTGCCTGCCGTGAGCGAGGGCGGCATCGAAGCCGTCAATGCCGGATCGCAAATTGCGCAGCGCGGCAGCAGATGTGCGCTGATGATCGCCACCTTCCGGCGATCCCTCAGCACGATCAGAGAGGCGCGCCCAACCTCGCTTCCGCTGCCGCTCGTTGTCGGCACGGCAATGACGGGAGCGACGCCGGCAGTGATCCGCTCTGCTCCGCGGGAAACGACGGCATAGTCCGCCAGGAAACCGGAGTGCGTTGCCGAAAGCGCCACGGCTTTGGCGAGGTCGATAACCGAGCCGCCGCCGATCGCGATGATCCCGTCGGCAGAAGCATCCTTGAAGGCCACCGCGGCGAGCTCAACCGCCGACTCCGTCGGGTTAGGCGGCGTTGCATCGAAGGTCGGACAGTGCCCAAGAGCGGCCGTGGCCATCTCGATCAAGCCTGCCGCAGCGATGCCCCGATCCGTCACGATGAACGGACGCCGCATCCGATGGCGCGCGACAACAGAGGGAATCTCGCCGATCGCACCGACGTCGAACACCACATCCGTCATGTAAGAGATGAAAGTCATCGCTAATTAGCCGCGGCCGAATCTTATTTGAATCCGAGCCATGCGAGTAATCCGCGCCAGACCCGAGCGAGCCGTCCCTCTGGAGATCGCATCGGACCCTCGGCCTTCGAGGCGGCGCCGAAGCGCGCTTGAAGCAACTGCGCGAACTCCGCGGTGCGTTCGGTGGCTCGACGCTCGAACAGGCGATCAACGACGGGTTTGAGCGGTCCCCGGCCGATGACTTGGACTTGGCTCGCGAGCTCGGTCCCCACTCCGGTCGCACGCAGACGAACGTCGATTTCGACGTCGACATGCTCCGCTTTCGCGACGGCATGCAGACTATGCGGCGGGTCCTCCGCATCAATATGCGCGGTGAAATCAACCCGGAGCGGGACGACGCCGATCTTCTCGACGACCGTCATCTCGGCGGTCGCGTCATCGATGCGGCGTAGACGCTCGACGCCTGGGACGCAGGCGCACAGCGATTCAAAATCCCGAATAAACCGCCAGACGACCTCGGGGTCGGTCGGCACCGTAAACACCGCCTCGCGCTGATGCATCAATCCCACCATTTGTTGAGCTTGAAGTCGTCTGCAATGACCCCGGCCGCGTTATGACCCGCGCCGGCGTGCACGCCACCACCGGGATGGCAGCAACCGCCGCACATGTAGAGGCTCTCTACCGGCGACCGGTAGTGCGACCAGCCGGCGAAGGGCCGGAAGTAACCCAACTGATCGGGTGACAGGTCGCCGACGACGTCGACGCCGTTGACCAGATTGTCGTTGTTGCGCTCGGTGTCGGTGGGATCCTGAATTTTCATCGCCAGGATCTTGTCCGCAGTCATATTCGGCGCATACGAGCGCCATAGCCCGAGCACGTGTTGGGCATAGTCCTCGCGCAGGTTGCGCCAGCTTTCCGGGCCGCCGTCCTCGAGCTTGTATGGTGCGTACTGCCAGACGACGGCCGTATGCTTGCCGGCCGGCGCCTGCGATGGATCGTGCAGCGTCGGCATGCAGATTTGCAGCATTTCCTTTTGCGGTGGACGGCCCATCGCGATATTCTGATAAGCACGCACCTGCTCCATCGTATCCCCGCCGAACATCTCCTGGCTGAACGTGGTGTTGACCGGCGGGTTGTCCGCCGACGCCTGATAATGAGGCGGCTCCGACAGCGCGAGGTGGAGGACGAACAGCGAGCGCCCGCGTGCGTGGTAGTTGCGCACGCGCCGGACAAACGAATCCGGAAGATGCTCCTCGCCGACCATGTGCAAGAAGCTTTTTTTCGGCTCGATGTTGGTGATTACCGCCTTGGCCACATCGATCGTGTGGCCGTCGGCCAGCTCGACGCCGGTCGCGCGATTGCCGCTCAGCCGGATGCGCTTGACCGCCACGCCGGTGCTGACCTTGCCGCTGTACGCCTCGTTCGCGCGGCGCAAACCTTCCGCGAGCTGCTGCGAGCCGCCGACACAAATCGGCGCCTCGCCGGTCAGGATGCGCAACAGGCAAATCCACCCGAGCCCGAACTGATCGGGTGCAAATCCGAGCACAGTCAGGCGCGTCAGGAAATGAACCTTCACCTCGTCGCTCTCGAATAGCTCGTTGAGCAGTTGCACCGGCGTGCTCATCTGCCACTGCAGCAGCGTGTTGCCTTCCAGCGACTTTTCGAGCTCCGCCGTTTGCAGCGAGGGCGGCAAAGGCGGCGAGTACATCAGGGGATGAATCGTCGCCTCGACGAACTCTCCGTAGTCGGCAATGAGCCCCTTGTAGGTCATCGCGTCGCGCGGCGAGAACCTCTCGATCTCCGCGGCCATTCTCCCGGGCTCGCGATACATCACGATGCTGCGGTGGCCGGGAAAGATCGTGCCGCGCGGGTGATCGGGGAAGACGTAGCGGACGCCGTGGCGCTCGAGCTCGAGATCGCGATAAACCGGACTGGACGGGATATGGGTGTGCACGACCGAGCAGATGTTGTGCTTGAACCCCGGCAGCGTCACTTCCTCCGTGTGGCAGGCACCGCCGACCCGCCGCTCGCGCTCGAGCACCAGCACCGATGCGCCGGTGCGGGCAAGATAGGCAGCGCAGGCAAGGCCATTGTGTCCGGCGCCGATGACGATGAAGTCGAAACTCATGGGGCACATCTCTGCAGCTGAATTAGGCGGACGCACATGATGCTCCAAGCAACATCCACACGCTAGGTGCCCTGTTCGACCGCGCTCTTGATCGACCCTCTGCGCTGCGCGAGCGCCGGTGGCACGCCGTCAACGTGGTGCTCGGTTATCTCAGCATGAATGCAGGCTCCGGCGAGAACGCCGAGGTTTCGCACCTTGAAGCGAGGTCGAATCGAGCTTGATGGATTGCCGACGCCGCGCTAAGCATCGTCCAGGAGCAAGTATCCAGCTGGTTACTTCTGACCTCAATTGTAATGACGCTGCAACTCCGGAGTCTGGAGTCTGAAGCTTCTCTGACTTTATCTTGCCGGACCCATGTCTCAGCATCCCAGCAATCTTGCCAACCCGACCGAATCTGCTGCCTGGCCAGAGCGCTTCGTCGACGAGGATCAGCTCGAAGAATTCATGACCACACCCTCTGCGGCCCTGACGTCGATGCTGCGGGACGTGCCCGGCGATCTCATCATTCTTGGCGCCGGCGGTAAGATGGGACCGACGCTGGCGCGCCTCGCTCGACGCGCGGCGGCGGATCGGCAAATTTTCGGGGTCGCCCGGTTCAGCGAGGCGGGCTTGCGCGAGAAGCTCGAATCGTGGGGCATCGAGTGCATCGCCGCCGATCTGCTCGATCGCGACTCGATCGCGCGCCTGCCGAAGCCAGCGAACGTCATTTTCATGGCCGGGAGGAAGTTCGGCACCACGGGACGCGAGGATTTGACCTGGGTCATGAACGTTTTCGTTCCGTCGCTGGTGGCCGAAGCGTTCAAGGATTCGCGCATCGTCGCGTTCTCGACCGGTAACGTCTATCCTTTCGTCAACGTCCTGCACGGCGGCGCGACCGAGGCGACGCCGCCCGACCCGCGCGGAACCTATGCCAATTCGTGCGTCGGACGCGAACGCGTGTTCGAATATTTCTCGCATCAATATCGCACGCCCGGCCGTCTGATCCGGCTCAACTACGCGATCGATATGCGATACGGCGTGCTGCACGACGTCGCGAGCAAGGTGCTGGCGGGCCAGGAGATCGACCTGACTGCCGGGCATACGAACGTGATCTGGCAGGGCGATGCCAACAGCATGGTCCTGCGTGCGCTCGCCCATTGCACTGCGCCGACCCGGCCGCTCAATGTGAGCGGGCCCGAAACAGTCAGCATCCGTGCGCTCGCGCAAGCGTTCGCCGCACGCTTGGGCAAGTCGCCGCGTCTCGTGGGCACCGAGGCGCAGATGGGCTGGCTCATCAACTCCTCCGAGGCGCATCGACTGCTCGGGTATCCGACCGTTCCGCTGCCGCGCATGATCGACTGGGTTGCGGATTGGGTAGGCCGTGGCATGCGCAGTCTCGGTAAGGAAACGCATTACGACAGCCGCGATGGCAGCTTTTGACTGAGATCTGAGCGCGCTCAACTTCAGTAATTGTAGGGCGGCTCAACGCGCCTGATGAATCTCAAGTGAGAAATACGTCTGTTGCGCGCCGCGACCCACCAGCCGCCGACGATGGGTCTCGGCGCAATGTTGGACCGAGCAAACATCTTCCACCTCGCGGGCGCCTCGACCCATCCTACGGCCTTTTTTTTACGATCGCCGGGTCCGTGCTCGGTTGAATGTTTCTGTCGGCTCAGTCCGCGAACGGCACCACCTTCATCTTGATCGAGCTGTCGAGGAAACCATTCGTATAATATTCGGTCACGTCGAAGGGCTTCTCGATCCCGACGTAATCCTTCACCACATTGTACGTTTCCTGCATTCGCTGCGGGTCAAACCAGCCGAGGCCCTGTGTCTGCGAGGTCTTGTCGCTCATCAGCTGCTCCACCTCGTGCCAATTGACCATCTGGTCGTCGAATTGCAGGCCTGAATTCGCGTCGACAAGCGCCTGCACGCAGGGCTTGGGATCGGCGACACAGGCCGCGAAAGCTTTTTGCGTCACCTTGACGAATGCGGCCACCGTGTCGCGGTTCGCTTTGAGATAGGCGCCATTGACGACGATTGCGTTCCCGTACGGATTGAGACCGGCATTTTTCCACGCCAGGTAGCCCATGTTCGTGCCGAGCGCAGATTTGTAGACGTGATGCAGATTGTAAAACTCCGTCACCGCGTCGACCGCGCCCGCCTTGAGGGAGGCGAGCTTCGCTGTGGGGCCGACATTCACCCATGTGACTGAGCTCGGATCGACACCGTTCGCCTTGGCAAGCGCCGGCCACAACGCCCGTGCGGCATCGGCCGGCGGATTGCCGATCTTCTTGCCGGCAAGATCCTTGACCGACTTGATTCCCGAGCTTTTCAGCCAATAGAAGCCGCCCGGGTAGTTCGCATAGACGTCCATGGCGGCCGCTTCGTCGCCGCCTTTGCTGATCGCGACCAGGACGGTAGCCATATCCGCGAGACCGAATGTGTTGGCGCCGGCGCCCGCCGCCTGGGCTGCAGCCGCGGAGCCCTTTCCTTGCAGGATCGTCAGGTCGACTCCGGCGTCTTTGTACCAGCTCATCTTCTGCGCGTAGTAGTACGGCGCGTGGTCGCCGCCGGCGATCCAGTTCAGAAGGAAGCTCACTTGCTGGTTGGCGTGAGCGGCGCCACACAACGCAAGCATGGCGAGCGCCGCAAGTGACACCCGAAATCTCATAATTGACCCTCCCAGGATGAGGAATCTACGACGCGTTTTCCGCCTTTGGCCATTGCAGACGCGAGCGGATTCTAGTAACTGGTCGGTTACAAATGAAACGGTAAAGAGCTGCCTGAGCCTTGTCAACTCGCGCTCTAGACGCATCGGTTTGAGATTGGGCAAGCCTCGTCAACCTGTACTGACGCGTCGCCGCATTTTGCACGCCGCGACGGCCGAGTTTGCAGCCAAGGGCCTTGCCGGCGCCCGCGTCGACGCAATTGCGAGTCGCGCCGGCGTCAGCAAGCGAATGCTCTATCACTACTTCGGCAACAAGGAGGCTCTTTGGTTGACGGTGATCGAGCAGGCCTATTTGCATATCCGCAACGAGGAGCGCGAGATCGACGTCGGTCGGCTGTCGCCTGTACAAGGGATGCGCCGCCTCATCGAATTTACCCTTGCCTACGATTATGCCCATCCGGAGTTCATCTCGCTGTTGCTTGGCGAGAACTTGCACCGGGCTCGTTATCTGAGAAAATCTCGAAAAGTTCGCGAGCTTCACACCTCCTTGCTTGACGTTATCGGAGATCTTCTTGAGCGCGGGCGCCGTCTCGGCGTGTTCCGCAACGGAGTGGATCCGGCAGAGCTCTACATCACCATCGCAGCGCTCGGATTTTTCTATTCTTCCAATGTCCACATGCTGTCGATGATCTTCCGTCGCGATTTCAATTCGGCTGCCGCAAGGCAGCAGCATCTCCGGCATGCGACGAATGTCGTCCTCGGATATCTCAGGCCATGAGTCGAGAAGCGACGCGATGGATCACGCCGCAAGGCGGATACTGCGCCGAAGCCGGCGTAGCCAAGGGACAGGGAAGCAGCGCCGATGACGTTTACCTGGACAACTGTTGAAGCCGTGCAGCGCTATGGATTGGCGATCGTGTCGCATGTGGCGCTGATTGCCGTCTGGTACCTCTTCGTCACCTATGGACATGTGCCGTCCTTCGTCATGCCCACACCGTTCGCGACGCTGGCGACGCTCGGCGGAGACCACTACAGCTGGCTGAGCAACACGCTCGTGACGGCGAGCGAGATTTTCGGCGGATATATCCTCGCGGTAATCGTCGGCGTAATCATCGCGATTGCCTTTTCCTGGTCGAGCACGACGGAGGCGGCAGTCATGCCGCTCCTTGTCAGTCTCAATATGATTCCCAAGGTCGCGCTCGGGCCGCTGTTCATTGTCTGGTTCTCTTACGGCATCATGCCCAATACGATCATCGCGTTCTCGATCAGCTTCTTTCCTATTCTGCTCAATACGGCACGTGGCTTTCGCGAGGTCGAGCCCGAGCTGCTGGAGCTCGTGCGATCGGTCCGCAGCTCGAAATGGCAAACGTTCATAAAGATCCAATTGCCGAGCGCGCTTCCCTACATTTTTTCCGGAATGAAGGTGGGCGCGATCCTGGCGGTGGCGGGCGCCATCGTCGGTGAGTTCCTGGGCTCGGCACGCGGACTTGGCTATCTCATGCTGCAAGTTCAGGCGACGCTCGATACGGCCGCGATGTTCATGGCGGTGATCTTGATCACCCTGATTGGCGTTGTTCTTTACGGCGCGGTTCTCGGGCTTGAACGGCTGGTGATCGTGCGCGACGCCCGGATCAAATGAGGGACGTCGTGGTCGAGGCATTCATACGCGTCAACGGCCTGCGTAAGGTCTATAGAAAACGCGACGAGGAATTTCTCGCGATTTCGGACGCGACCTTCGACGTTGCGCCGGGGGAGCTCGTCTCGCTGGTCGGACCTTCAGGCTGTGGCAAGACAACGCTGCTGAAGATTCTCGCCGGGCTTCAGGACTGCGATTCGGGCGAGCAGCGCATCGGCTCTGCCTCGAATCCCTTCGACCCCTCCCGCGATATCGGCATGGTTTTCCAGCAGCCGCTGCTGCTTAAATGGCGCCGCGTGCTGCAGAACGTGCTGCTGCCCGCCGAAATCCTGGGTCTGCCGGTGCGTGAGAGTCGCGAACGAGCGCGCGACCTGCTGGCGGTGGTCGGCCTCACCGGCTGTGAGGACAAATATCCATATGAGCTCTCCGGCGGCATGCAGCAGCGCGCCGCGATTGCACGTGCCCTCATCCACGATCCGAAGCTCATCCTGATGGACGAGCCGTTCGGCGCCCTCGACGCGTTGACGCGCGAGAAGATGAATCTCGAGCTTCTCAACATTTGGAAGAAAAGCGGAAAGACCATCCTCTTCGTGACGCACGGCATTCCGGAGGCGGTCTTTCTCGGCACGCGCGTTATCGTTTTCACCGCGGGGCCTGCAAGGATGGCTGACAATATTCAAATTCGCCTTCCCGAGCCCCGCACCCTCGACATCAAGACCAGCGAGGCTTTCGGCGAGTATAGCCGCCGCATCTATCGCCTATTAGGCATGGGATAGGTAGAGAGCCACAGCTGCCATCACAGCTCTCGCCCGGCTGGACCGGATGGTGTGCAGCCTAGCCTCGGCGGCCAAAGAGCAAGTGCAGATCCGCTTTGCTTCGAAGAAACCCCTCACTCTATCACCTCGTCGGCCCGCAACAGAATCCCCGTTGGTATCGTCACGCCGAGCGCTTTGGCGGCTTTGAGATTGACGACCATCTCGAACGCGGTCGCCTGCTGGACAGGCAGATCGGCAGGCTTTTCGCCCTTGAGAATTCGTCCTGCGTAGATGGCGAGCTGACGATAGGCCGCGCGCAGGCTCGTTCCGTAGCTCATCAGGCCGCCGGCCACCGCGAATTCACGCCATCCAAAGATCGTCGGGATGGCATGGCGCGTGGTGAGCAACACGAGCTGATCGCGCCGGACGGTGAAGAACTGGTCGGCTTGCACGATGAGCCCGCCTATCCGCCGATCGTCGATGGCGACGAACGCCGCGTCGATCTCGCTATCGCTGCTCACGTTGAAGATGTGCACCTGCTGCCCGAGCTTGCCAGCGGCGGCTTGCACATCGCGCAGCTCGGACTGGGTCTGTGCGGCGGTCGAGGTCACCAGCATCGCAACCAGCGGCGCCGTGGGGACGAGCTCGTGCAGCAGTTCCTGCCGCTTCGGGGTCAACACTTCCGCGAAGACGTTGAGTCCCGTCACGTTACCTGTCGGGCGCCGAAAGTTGGTGACAAGGCCAAGGTCGATGGGATCGGTGCCCGCTATGAATACGATCGGAATGGTTGCAGTCGCCGCCTTGGCGGCGAGCGCCGCCGGGGGCCCGAACGCGGCAATGACAGCGACCTCGTGGCGAACCAGATCGGCCGCTAAGCCGGGTAGCCGATCGTTCTCGCCCCGTGCCCAACGGAATTCGATTGCAACGTTCCTGCCCTCCACGTAACCGCCTTCGCTCAAACCTGTCCCTATCCTTCACAACGCGGTTGCGAGTGAGCACGATCTCGGCATCGCAATTGATGACGTCGGCCATGACGACAGAGTTGCAGATCACCTTGCGACCGCGCAGCAGCTTGGGATTCGGCGTCAGCACCCAGAGTCCGTGACACAACAGTCCCTTCACTATCCGCTCATTCTGCATCGCATCGGCGAAGAAGCGCACCACCGGCGCCGATTGGACGAAGGACCGGGGGTCGAACGGCGCTGCCGGGTCGGGGAGCTCGCCAGGATAGCGTAGGCGCACGCTGGTATAGTTGGCCGACATGATGATCGCGGCGAACTCGGTGGGGCGCACGCGGGAGACGTCGCGTTTGACGACGAGCTTCTGCGGGGTCGTCCAAGGCGGATCCTCGAGCGGATCAGAGTCGCTGTAGAACGTGGCCTCACGTGGCGGCTCCAGATCATTATACCAGATCCGGGAGAGCAGCTCGACCTCGGCGCCCAGCATGGGGAAGGCGTTGATGTAGGCCGCAATCTCCTCCGGAATGAACTTGGTTTCGACCACGACACCGATGCGCGCGCCATCGATGCGCGGAGCTCTTAGGATCTCGCTCATTCGCAGCCCCCTTTTGACAGAGCTCGACGATTACCTGCGCGCCGAGCTCATTTGTTGCCCTCAATCCGAGGGTTGCACTCTAGCACACGATGGTAAGATACTCGACGGATCGCTTCCAGCTACTCAAGGAGGATGCTATGGCGAATCTTCCCTTTTGGCGCGGAGAAGACCCTTTTCGCACGCTATTCCAGGAGGTGCAAAAGACCTTTGAAGATTTCTCGCGTCGCAGTCCATTCGCGCGATTTAGCTCGGACGTTCTGTCGCCAAGGATCGACGTTGCTGAGAGCAAGGACGCGATCGAGGTTACGGCCGAATTGCCGGGCGTCGATGAGAAAGATGTCGATGTAACGCTGGCAGACGACGTGCTGACCATCCGCGGTGAGAAAAAGTCCGAACGCGAAGAGCAGGACAAGGATAGGAACTGGCACGTTGTGGAACGCAGCTATGGCTCGTTCAGCCGAGCGATTCCCTTGCCGTTTGAGCCCGACGCGGCGAAGGTCGAGGCAAAGTTCGATAAAGGCGTATTGCGTATCCGCTTGCCAAAGTCGGAGGAGGTGACGAAGAAGGAGCAAAAGATCGAAATCAAGAAAACCTAATGCCGAAGAGGCTCGGCACCCGGATCGTGAAGATTGATGGATGCGCTAATAGCCAGTACCATCTCTACTTATTCTCGCCGCTGGATGAGGACTGCCACGCGACCCTCCTGCGGGGGTCATGCAACCGGCGACGATATCGCGCTTTAACCGCGCGGTCTCCGAGGTATTATTGGGAACCGATGCCGTTGATATAGTTGCAAAAAGCGATCATGGCCCGCGCGGGTCAGATCGCCGCCGCAACCGAAAACAGCATCGCAGAGCCCGCGCCGTCATCGGCCGAGACGAAGCGCGGGCTCGCTTTTTTTCGATCTTCGCGCATCTATGATTCCGACACGCTGATGAATGCGGCTGAAAACGATGGCCCGTCCCGTGCTCCGGCTGGCGTCTTGACTAAATTTAGGGACCGACCACCGCCAACGCGGCTGGGCGACGTAACTCGTGGTAGAATGAGATTTGTCGCGCCGTTGATGCTGCCGCGCCTCGACTAGACAAGACTAGGAGCTTGACAATGCAATTGCTCGATGACGCGCTCACGTGCGCTGTCGCGGCGCCGAAGAAGCGGCTCAGGCATTTGGCTGGAGTTATCATCTACGTCGGCGCGATGCTGATGATGTCGGGCGCGGTCAACACTAAGGGATACTGCAAGACGAGCGCCGCTCCGGTGCTCGACGCACAAGCGATCAATGCGGTGCAGTTTCCGGCCTCGGCGGGCAAGGGCCGCACTCCTGCTCTCGGCACGGCCGTGATCGTCAAGGCCGCGATATTGCTCGATCGTGCTGGTTTTTCGCCCGGAGAGATCGACGGCAAGCCCGGCACCAATGACCAGAAGGCGATCACTGCGTTTCAGGATGCGAACGGCATCAAACCGACCGGCCGTCTTGATGCCGAAACTTGGAATCGCCTGGCGGCGAGCTCCAATGACCCGGTGCTGATCGAATACGAAATTCAGCCGGAGGATGTAAAAGGCCCGTTCAACAAGACCATTCCGGCGTCATTGGAAAAAAAGGCGAGACTCAAGACGCTCAACTTCACCAGCCCGCGCGAGCTGCTCTCGGAAAAATTCCACATCGACTCCGCTCTGTTGAGCAGACTCAATCCGAAGGCATCATTCGATCAGGCAGGCACCAAAATCATGGTGCCGAACGTCGTGAGGAAGCCGTCGGAGGAGAAGGTGGCGAAGGTCGTGGTGGACGAGCGAGCCAAGACCGTCCGCGTCCTGGACGGCAATGGCAAGGTAGTCAGCTTTTATCCGGCGTCGGTCGGCAGTCAGGAGCGGCCCGCTCCAAGCGGTACACGGCCCATTCGTTTCGTCCAGGAAAATCCCACCTACCATTACGCGCCTAGCCTCAAGTTCAAGGGCGTGAAGACTCAGAAGCCGTTCGATATCGCCCCGGGCCCGAAGAACCCTGTTGGCAATACCTGGATCGATCTCGGCGATGCCTATGGCATCCACGGGACTCCTGAGCCGCAGCGTATCAGCAAGACGGAGTCGCACGGCTGCGTCCGCCTCACCAACTGGGACGCGCGGGCCCTGGCAAAAATGGTGCAAAAGGGCACCAAGGTCGAGTTCATCAACTGATTGCGAACCAATCGGGGAGCGAAGAGATCCGCCATGGCCAGGGTGCCAGGTGTCTCCTGGAGCCGATTTATCGCGTTATATTCTTCCCGCACGGCCATGCCTTGCGCATTGCAGACTGAAATAGAGATGTTGCGGGCAGATTCCTATCCTTCGGCGTGTCCTTCAGAAACGAGCAGAAAACGTCAGTGATTTGCTCCATCGTTGCTTGGTCCGGGATACAATATCCGACGAGCAGATCCTTAGCGAGATCGAGTGTGACATCACTGAAAGTCTTTAAGCGCGAGTCTGGCGGCATACGCACTGAGATGTCCAGCGTGTATGAAACCCGGGCGGAGTGATCGGCTATCCCGGATGCATATGCCAGCGCCATGGACCTATTGGACTCACACCACGAATGAACATCATCGCCCGTCATTGCGGCACTCGCGAGCCCAACGCTCAGTAACCAAAACAGTAGACCCGCCAGAACTCGGTTCATTGCGATCCATCCACACATGCTGCGTCATGCCTGCGGCTGTAAGCTCGCCGTTAATTTCTCGTCCTCAAGAGCTTCCGATCCAAAAACGTACCAATTTGTTGTATCGCCTGATGTCCCTCCGGCAGAATGCGTGCATATAGATGCCACGCATGTGGCATGCGCGGCCACACTTCGATCTCAACATCGCATCCAGCCGCTTTTGCTTTCTCGGCCATTCGCACTGCATCGTCGCGCAAGATTTCGTCACTCCCGACCTGAAGGAGTATAGGCGGCAGACCACGTGGGTCGCCGTACAGAGGAGACGCATATGGATTGCGTGAGTCGGCACCTGCTAGATAGTGGTTCGCAAGTTTTGGAAGTAAACTCACGTTCATCATCGGATCTGCCTCGGCGTTTGAGTGCAAAGATTGTCCACTGAGCGCCAAATCGGTCCACGGCGACATGGCCACCATAGCACCTGGCAAATGTGAGCCCATATCACGAAGCTTGCGCAGCGTTCCAAGCGCAAGTCCGCCGCCTGATGAATCGCCAATGAAGGCAATTCGCCGACGATCGCAACGATTAGCAAGCCAATGGTACACCCTGATAGAATCTTCAATTGCAGCTGGGAATGGGTATTCGGGAGCGAGTCGGTAATCGAAATAGAGCACACGGGACTGGGCCGCGACAGCAAGCCTCCACGTGAAATCGCGGTAAAGCGGGGCCGAGCCAACCACATAACCTCCGCCGTGAAAGAAAAGAACGTAACGATCGATGCGTGATTGCGGCACTGTGATGCGAAAAGCATTGATGCCAGCTGCATCAATTGCAGTTGTTATAGTGCCTGCAGGCGGAAGCGGAACAACGTGTTCAAGATATTCCAACCGTCGTCGAATCACTTGAATGGGCATGGTGGTTCGATTCTGGCGCTTCTTTAGAAAACGCAGACATGCAATGAGGAGCTTGGCTCGCCTGCTCGTCATCAATGGCGGAGGGTTAAGTACGTGCTCATGGAGGCGAATCTTGTACGCCGGGAACGTGCGGTTGGACTAACTAAATTAGTGTTTTGCTCCGAGTAGTCGATTCCCTATGGGGACGCGACAAATGGCCACTGTGCAGGACCAACTGAGCGTGAGCGTGGCCATGAAAACGATCGTAGCTTTTGCAGCTGCAAACAAAGAGATCCCAAGCAGGAGATACTGCATCCATACGATAAATAGATAATGGATCAGATAGATGCCATACGAGCTCTCTGAGAGATTATCGATGAGTGGCCGGCGCGTCACTCCAAATTGTACGAACACCGCTACCCAGGTCAAACACGCGGCCGCGCAGCACATTGCGAAACCAAGATCGGCAATGATCTCAAGGACCGGTATACGTTGCTTGTTCATGGTCAGCGCAGTAGGCACGATCCAAGCCAGGAAGCCAGCAAGGGTACCAGCAAGCCAAATCGCCCACTTCCGTGCCAGCATTCCATCCGACTCGAATAGACCCGGGTCAAGCCCAGATGTTCCGATACCCATACCGGCAAAGAAGTAGACGACGTAAACTAAAGCAAAGCTTGGCTGAAACGCGAACGGGCCGAATTGAATCCAGTCCCAAGGCTTAAAAGCGGCAGCCGAGGGAATGTAGACCAGCGCAGAAATGACGGTTAATGCCCCGAAGTATCGACCGGGATAAGCGCTAGCTTTTCCTGACATTCTCCCGAGAAGCTCAATCCAGTGCGGTGCGAAGCAATAGAGCAAAGTCGCCGCGCAGTTGAGCGCTAACAAGAACCACAAAAACCAGAGGGGTCC
>Ga0306920_100002552_pt1 | contig 23007 bp, 20 predicted proteins | sample flu12Cox44000170_FD_204666 | JGI IMG/M metagenome (GOLD analysis project Ga0306920, IMG submission 204666) | Lab enrichment of tropical soil microbial communities from Luquillo Experimental Forest, Puerto Rico - flux4day.12C.oxic.44.000.170 (v2)... | ecosystem: Environmental > Terrestrial >...
TCGCCCGAGCCCACGCTGATCACCCACATCACGAGGAAGCTCCACGTGAGCGCCGGACGGTCGCGGAAGAACCAGCGTCCGGCCTTCTGCTCCTGGTAGGCGAGCACGCCGAGCACCACGAACACGAGATAGGCCACCAGCGACAGGAGTCCGTGGCAGGCGTAGGCGATCTTCATGCCGATCGAGAGCACTTCCTTCGCGGCCGGCGACGTGGCGGCGGCGGCCCGGTTCGCCATGTACATCACGTTCACCAGCGCCTCGAACAGCGCCACGGTGAGGAACAGCGCGAACGGGAACGGCTGGCGGGTCCAGTTCCGGCGGATCACGTAGAGCACGCCGGCGGTCACGAACAGCTCGCTGACCGCGGAGAAGATGGAGAAGGGTGGGATGTGCATCGCACGAACGTAGGGGCGGGGGCCGGCTCGCGCAATCCGGGTGTCTACGGATACGCTGTTTTCATGCCGATGCCCGAGCGCCTCAGGAAGCTGCTCGCCGAATGTGACGTGGAGACGTATCGCGCGTCCGGGCCCGGCGGCCAGCACCGGAACAAGACCGAGTCCGCCGTGCGCATGACGCACCGGCCGAGCGGCATCGTGCGCGTCGCGACCGAGGACCGCTCGCAGCTGCGGAACCGCACGCTGGCCCTCGAGCGCATCTGGCGAGCGCTCGAGGCGCGGAGGCGCAAGCGCAAGCCGCGCGTGCCCACGAAGCCGACCAAGGCCGCGACCGAGAGCCGGCTGGCGAGCAAGCACCTGCACGCGGCCGCCAAGCGCATCCGTCGGAAGCCCGGGGCCGAGGATTGAGCGCGCCACCCCGGGCGTGCTTTTCACACCCGGGGCGCTCGTCCGTAAGCAGGGCCCGGCCGCGCCGGAGCGCCGGGACTGCTACGCTGGGGGTTCGCAGGCGCCCCGTCGTGCCGGGGTAGTAAGGAGCGCGTGGAGATTCGGATGGAAACACACTCCAAACCCGCCGATAACAGGATCGAGAGTCCCCGCCAGGAGCCCAGGCTCCCGCCGGGGCAGGTCCAGACCCAGAAGTGGCCGGTGCTGCACTACGGCTCGGTACCGCGCGTCGATCTCGTGAAGTGGGAGCTGCGCGTCGACGGGCTCGTGGAGCAGGCGCAACGCTGGACCTGGACGGAATTCCAGGCCCTGCCGCGCGTGCAGGTGCACTCGGACATCCACTGCGTCACGCGCTGGAGCCGGTTCGACAACAGCTGGGAAGGCGTCTCGATCAGGGAAGTCCTCAAGCGCGCCGTGCCGAAGCCGTCGGCCCGGTTCGCGGTGATCCACGCGGAACAGGGATTCACCACCAACCTGCCGCTCACGGAGCTCGACCAGGATGACGTACTGCTCGCAGACAAGCACGATGGCGAGCCGCTCACGCCCGACCACGGATGGCCGCTCCGTCTCGTGGTCCCGCGGCGCTATTTCTGGAAGAGCGCCAAGTGGATCACGCGGATCGAGCTGGTGGAGCGCGACGCCCCCGGGTTCTGGGAGCGGAACGGCTATCACAACGAGGCCGATCCCTGGCGCGAGGAGCGCTTCTCGGACTGGTGACGCGCGAGCGCAAGTAAGCGCTGGGAGCTTCGCGTGAGCCCCGCCGAATCCGCCGAGCGCTCGACGCAGTGGCTCACCGACCTCGTGAGCGAGCTCCCCGGCCTGCGCAACGCCACGTCGCGCGACCCGGGCTTCAAGAACTGGCGTCAGAACGCGATCACCATCCTGCAGCGCATCTGGCCCGCCGACCAGGACCACGCGGAGCGCTTCCGTCGCATCCCGTTCTCGCCCGTGGACCCGCGGGCCGAGGTGCGCGTGCAGCGCGAGAGCTTCAGCCGCGGCTGCCAGGAGGCCGCGCGCGTGCTCAACAGCTTCATCCAGGAGATCCAGGCGTACGGCGTTCCCGAGATCGCCGGCGACGCGCAGCAGCAGACGGAGGAGAGCGGGTTCGTGGACGGCTTCCCGACCGTGGATCTGCCGAGCGGCGACCTGAGCTCCCCGCCCGTGCCGTACGCCGATGAGTTCGGGCAGCCGCCGCATCAGGCCGCCGACCCCAGGTACACCGCGCCGGGGCTGAGGGGCCAGCCCCCGCAGCAACCGCCGCCTCCGCAGGCGAAGCAGACGCCTTCGGGGACGACGGACGCGCGGCCCTCGCGTAAGGGTCTCAACGTCGCGGCGAAGCTCCGCGACCTGCTCGGGCTCACCGGGTTCGCTGCCAAGCCCGCGCCCGCACCGCCGCCTCCGCCACCGGCGCCCGCCGAGCCGGATCCGTCGCTGGGCATCATCCCCGTGGGCGATGAAGTGGACGCCCCACAGCCCGAGCCGCAACGGCCGTCCGTGCAGCAGCGCCCGACCGTGCAGCGCCCAACCGTGCAGCGACCGCGCGTGCAGGAGTACCCACCTCCGCCTCCGCCTCCGCCTCAGGCTGCCGCGCCCGCGCCACCGGCGCCCGCACCGCCCGCTCCCGCACGCGGCGCCGCGCCGCCTCCGCCGGGGCGTGCGCAGACGCCGCCCGCGCCTCAGCAGCCCATGCCCCCCGCGGCCGGGATGTCGGTGGTCATGTCGCGACCCACGACGCTCAAGGGCAACATCGGGAAGGTGTCGATCGAGTCGCTCATCAGCCCCGAGTTCCGTGGCGGCGCCGAGAGTGGCGGCGTGAAGCCGCCCGCGACCGACACCCCCGCGCCGGCCGCGGCGAGCCCTCCGCACGTCGAGCCACCCGCCGCCCGGCCGCCGCTCTCCATCGTGCCTCCGCCGCCGAGCGAGCCTGCATCGCAGGCACCGCCCGCGACGCCCGCATCGACCGCGAAGGCGGACGCCAGCGAGCCGCCCGCGCGCGCGAAGAGCACATCGAAGGTCGTGCCGTTCCCACAGCCGCCTGGCGCGCCCGCGCGCGCCGTGGATCCGAGCGCGGCCGAGCCAACGGTGAAGCCCGCCGCGGAGAACGAGTCCGACGAGCAGGCGCCGAATGCCGAGGAGTTCGCGCGCGCCGCCCAGGACTTCATGCGCTCGTCGCCGGTGCTCGGCGCCACGGGTAAGAAAGTGCAGCGACCGCAGCCATCGACCGAGCACGGTTTCAACGACCCCGACGCGATCGCGGTGATGTCCGTGGTCGACGAGCTCACGCAGCTCGGCGTGCCGGCGACGAGACAGTCGGAAGCGCGTGCACGACTGCTCGATCTCGGACGCCGCTTGGAGACGAACGAGCTCGACTGGAACGCGCTTCGCAAGGCGGTGTGGTTCGCGATGGAGTATCCAGAAGTCGCCCGCCGGCTGATGCCATTGCTGCTCCCTTGGATCGATCGAGCCGCGTAAAGAGCGCCTCAACTCCACGCATCGCTGTGCTACCTTTCGCATCGACAAGGCGCGGAGGGGCCCCGTGGATCTCGATCGCTACACCGTGAAATCGCGCGAGGCGCTCGAGCGCCTGCAGCGCCTGGCGCGCGACCGCTCGCACCAGGAACTCAAGCCCGAGCACCTGCTCGCGTCGCTGCTCGCCGAGCGCGACGGCACCGTCACGGCAGTTTTGCAGAAACTGGCTGTGAATATCGCCCCGCTCGCCCAGTCGGTGGAGCAGACGCTCGAATCGCTGCCGCGCGTGCAGGGTGGCCAGGCTTATCTGGGCACGGACCTCCGGTCCGTTCTCGACCGGGCCGAGGACAACGCCACGCGCTTGAAGGACGAGTTCGTGAGCGTGGAGCACCTGCTCATGGCGCTCGCCGATCCCGCACACCCGAGCGCCGCGCAGAAGGCGCTCGCGCGCGCCGGCGTGACGCCGGACGCGCTTCTGAAGGCGCTCGCCGGCGTGCGCGGCGGGCAGCGCGTCACCGACGACAGCCCCGAGGACAAGTTCCAGGCGCTCAGCAAGTACGGCCGCGATCTCACGGCCGCCGCGCGCGCCGGCAAGCTCGACCCCGTGATCGGCCGCGACGACGAGGTGCGGCGCGTGGTGCAGGTGCTGTCGAGGCGGACGAAGAACAACCCGATCCTGATCGGCGAGCCCGGCGTGGGGAAGACCGCCATCGCCGAGGCGCTCGCGCAGCGCATCGTCTCGGGCGACGTGCCGGAGAGCCTCAAGGACCAGCGCGTGATCGCGCTGGACCTGGGCTCGCTCATCGCCGGCGCCAAGTTCCGCGGCGAGTTCGAAGACCGGCTCAAGGCCGTGCTCAAGGAAGTCACGAACCCCGACAACCGCATCATCCTGTTCATCGACGAGCTCCATACCCTCGTCGGCGCCGGAGGCGCCGAGGGTGCAATGGACGCGAGCAATCTGTTGAAACCCGCGCTGGCGCGCGGGGAACTGCACTGCGTGGGTGCGACCACGCTGGACGAGTACCGCAAGCACGTGGAGAAGGACGCCGCGCTCGCCCGCCGGTTCCAGCCCGTGTTCGTGGGCGAGCCGAGCGTCGAGGACACGATCGCCATCCTGCGTGGGCTGAAGGAGCGCTACGAGGTCCACCACGGCATCCGCATCAAGGACTCCGCGCTCGTGGCCGCGGCCATGCTCTCCAGCCGCTACATCGCCGACCGCCACCTCCCCGACAAGGCCATCGACCTGATCGACGAGGCCGCTTCGCGGCTGCGGATGGAGATCGACTCCATGCCGGTCGAGTTGGACGAGATCCACCGCCGCGTGCGCCAGCTCGAGATCGAGCGCATCGGCCTCGCCAAGGAGACCGACGAGGCCACGAAGACGCGCCTCGCGCGGCTGGACGACGAGCTGAAGCGCCTGCGCACGGAGCTTTCCGGCCTCGAGGAGCACTGGAAGAAGGAGAAGGCGGTCGTCACCAGGATCCGCGAGCTGAAAGCTGAGCGCGAGAAGCTGAAGATCGACGAGGCGAAGGCCGAGCGCGTGGGCGACCTCGAGACAGTGGCGCGCATCCGCAACAACGACCTGCTGCTGCTCCAGCGCCAGCTCGACCAGGAGACCGCGCGCCTCGCGGTGCTGCAGCAGAAGCAGCGCATGCTCAAGGAGGAGGTGGACGAGGAGGACGTGGCCGAGGTCGTGGCCAAGTGGACCGGCATCCCGATCTCGAGGCTGCTCGAGGGCGAGGTGCAGAAGCTCGTGAAGATGGAGGAGCGGCTGCACCAGCGCGTCGTGGGGCAGGACGAGGCCGTGCGCGTGGTGAGCGAGGCCGTGCGCCGCGCGCGCGCCGGCCTCCAGGACCCCAAGCGCCCCGTCGGCTCGTTCCTGTTCCTGGGCCCCACCGGCGTGGGCAAGACCGAGCTGGCGCGCTCGCTCGCCGAGTTCCTGTTCGACGACGAGCACGCCATGGTGCGGCTCGACATGAGCGAGTACCAGGAGAAGCACACGGTCGCGCGCATGATCGGCGCGCCCCCCGGCTACGTGGGCTACGAGGAAGGCGGCGCCCTGACCGAGGCCGTGCGCCGCCGGCCGTACGCCGTTATCCTCCTGGACGAGGTCGAGAAGGCGCACCCGGAGGTGCTGAACGTGCTGCTCCAGCTCCTCGACGACGGCCGGCTCACCGACGGTCAGGGCCGCACGGTCGATTTCCGCAACACGATCGTGATCATGACCAGCAACCTCGGCTCCGACGCCATCCTCGAGTTCGGCGAGCGCGACCGCGCGGAGATGGAGGCGCTGGTCCAGCGCGCTCTCCGCCAGCACTTCCGGCCCGAGTTCCTGAACCGCCTCGACGAGATCGTGATCTTCCACCAGCTCTCGCGGGAGCAGATCCGCCACATCGTCGAGCTGCACGCCGAGTCGCTGAAGAAGCTGCTGCACGAGCGCGGGATCGGGCTCGTGCTCACCGACGCGGCGCTCGACGCGCTCGCGGCCGAGGGCTACGACCCGCAATTCGGCGCGCGGCCACTGAAGCGAACGATCCAGCGCCGCCTCCAGAACCCGCTGGCGATGAAGCTCCTCGAGGGCGCGTTCAAGACCGGCGACGTCGTCGAGGTCGGCGTCGAGTCCGGCGAGTTCCGGTTCCGCGCGGTCAAGCCGGCTCGCAAGAGCGAGAAGGCGGAGAAGACACCCGCATGAAGAAGAAACTCGATACGTCGTCCAAGATCGGCCGGATCGTCTTCCAGATGAAGGACATCTCGGTGCGCATGAAGCCCGAGGTGCGCGCCATCGTCATCCGCGTGTTCAACACGCTCGATGACGATCAGGAAAACCCGCAGCTGCGCTTCCGCCTGCGCGACGACCTCGACAGGCTCGGGCGCGAGCCGCAGCTCGCCTCGCTCGCGCGCATGCTCTTCAAGGCGCTGCCGAACACGTAGCGTCGGGCCCTGCGGCGGCCCGCTCACCGGTAGAGCGACTTCACCTCGCCCCACGTGCGGTTTTGCACGGGAACGGAGCGCGCGCACATCGTCTGTCCGGGCGCGGGCTGCCAAAGGACGAACGCGTCCGCGACGTTGGCCGGCCGGAGCGGCACCTCGTATGCCGGGGGCATGCGCTTGAGATCGATGGCCTTGAGAATGATGCAGATCGGCACGTCGCAGGCGCCGCACGCGCCAGCGCCCACGGTCTTCAGGTTGTTGATCCGGATGCTGAACGAGAAGTACTCCTGTCCGGTGAAGATCTCGATGAGAGAAGGCGGAATGGTCGTCGTCGCGAGCAGTCGCGCAATGCCCGGTATCGGACCGAGGGTGTAGGAGGTGACGAGCGCGGTCGCCTGACCGCTTGCCCAGTCGACGCAGTTCGCCGCCGTCAGCGGGATGACCGCCGAGAACGAGAGCGAGTTCTGGCGGCAGGCCCCCGCGTTCTTGAATTCCCACCAGGCCGGCATCACCGGCATGTACGCGCCGAAGTCCACCGCGATGTCGTTGCCGACAAGGTCGAAGAGGTCCATGGGCGCCACCCACGAGCCCACCAGCGTGTTGAAGCCGATGTTCGTGTCGCACGCGAACGACTTGTTGGACACGCCGCCGTCGCCGAGGCAGGCATCCCAGCGCAGGTTCACCGGGCTCAGGGCACGGGCGGGCGTGGCGAGCATCACGGCGAGCGCCAGCGCGCTGGCCGCGCGGGCGGGTCCGCGGAGCAGGGTGTGGCGGGCAAGGTGGTCGAGCATGACGGCCTCCGCGCTCGGAGAGATCATCCCTAGTCTAGTCGCGCGCGAGCCGCCCGCCAGCGGAAAAGAGCCTTACGCCCGCGTTCCCATCCCGCGCTCGCCCTTCGGCCGGTAGAAGACGACCTGGTTCTTGGGCGGACGCTTGGCCTGGAGCAGCGCCTGGTTCGCGAGCCGCCACAGATCCTGCGCGTTGTCGGCGTGGTCTGGGAACATGGCCACGCCGGCGCTCACCGTGACGTTCACGCGGTGCGCGCGGCCGTCCAGGCCCTCAAGCCTGATCGCGGTGTTCTCGACCGCGGCGCGCAGACGCTCAGAGATGGCGATCACGTCGTCCTCGATCACCGGCGGCGTCAGGAGCACGGCGAACTCCTCGCCGCCCCAGCGCGCCACGGTATCGAACGGCCGCACGCCGGCCCTGAGCGCCGCGGCCACCTGCACCAGCACCTGATTCCCCGCTTCATATCCGAAAGAAGTGTTGAACGACTTGAAGTCGTCGATGTCGGCGATCAGGAGCGCCAGAGAGCTCTGCTCGCGCTGGGCGCGGGCGATCTCGTTGCGGATCTGGAGGTCGTAGTACGAGCGGTTGTAGGCCGTCGTGAGCGGATCCACGAACACCAGCTTCTCGATGCGTGTGGCGCGCTCGAGCACGCCGCCCGCGAATTCCGCGAGCAGCGCCACCAGCGCCAGGTCCGTCGGCCGGAGCGGATCGGGGTCGGCGTGGTGCACCTCAAGGAGCCCGAGCGGCTGGCCCTCGCTTCCGGTCACGGCCACCATCACCAGCGCGCGCGTGCCGAGGCTCCGGCCGGGGTGGATCAGCACGCTCGAGCGCTCGGTGTCGGGGCAGTAGAACAGCATGCCGTGGTGCTTGAGCGCGTCGTCCGCGAGGGAGCGGTCGAACGGCCCGGTCGCGGGCGCGCCCGGCTCGTCCTCGCCGCGCGCGAAGTAGCGCACCGACTCCGAGCCCAGGAGCTCGCGGCCGGCCTGGTCCAGCTGCTCGCGCAGCCCCGCGCGCGTGGTGCCGGTGCGCGGGTCGGCGAACGTGAGCGGGTCGTCGAGCCGCACGAGGCGGCGCACCTGGTCGAGCCGGGCCGGCGCCTGCATCGGCAGCGCGCTCTTGGCGACGATGGTGATGCCATCGCGCACGCGCGGGCCCGGGAGCTGCAAGGTGATGATGTCGTGCTCGTCGCGGCGCTGGTAGCGCACCTGCGGGCCGCCGCCCGCGCTCACCTCGGGCGGGAGGCGGCGGATCGCGCCCTGCTGCTCGAGCAGGTCGATCGCGCGCAACGCCGCGCGCTCGACCTCGATCGCGATCCCCGAGCGCAGCGCTCGCTGCACGCGCAGGCGGTCGACCGAGGGCAGTTCCTCGATGGGGAGCAGCCGTTCGAGGAGGTCACGAAATCCAATGTGCTGCTGCTTCACGGGCTGCCCTGCCTCCCTGCCGGCTGCCCAGCCACGAACCTGCGGCCCTGAGACACTGGGGGTGGCCTCACGGGGTGATGTCGTGCACGACGCTGGTAAGTCACCGCTCGGACTCTCGAAGGAGTCTAGCACAGCGGCGCGCGCGAACGCGCGTCCCGAGCCCTGTTTACGCGCTCCGGAGACGCCTCGGCCCGAGGTGGACCCGGCCGGTCGAGGAGCGCGGCCGGCGAGCGCTCAGCGCACGACGGCGACGCGCGAGATCGAGCGGTGGTCCCCGGCGCGCACGACGACGAAGTAGAGCCCCGGCGGGATCGTCCGGCCCTGGTCGTCGTGCGCGCTGAACGGCACGTCGAACGTGAGCCGGTCGAGCGTGCCGCGCCACAGGGTGCGAATCACGCGGCCGCTCATGTCGACGAGCGTCACCTCGCCCGGGAGCCCGGTCGCCCGGGCGGAGTTTCCGGCGCGCGCACCGGCTGCGAGGCCTGCGTTCACCCGCAACGTGCCGCGGTCGTGGAGCGGGTTCGGCGACGGGCTCGCCCCCAGGCCCACGACCGGCTTGCCGCCGATCGTCACCGGGTACGGGCCGAAGGTCCGCAGGATGCCGTCGGGCCCGGTCACGTCGAAGCGGTAGAGGTACGTCGCTCCCACGAGGGCGTCGGGGTCCAGGATGGTGCAGTCGCCGATGCAGAGCGCGTCCATCTCGCCCAGCACCGCGAACGGCTGTCCCTGCGCGTCGGCGCGGCGGACGGTGTAGTGCGAGCCCGAGTAGCTGCCCTCGAGCGTGATCCGCACCATCCCGTTGTAGATGACGTCGGCCCGCACGCCCGGGTCGCCCGCGCGCGCCGCCCCGGCACCGAGCCCGGGTGGGACCGGCAGCCACGAGGCAGCCAGAAGGACTGCCGCGAGCACGAATCGCAGCGACCGGGGCATCTGGGACCTCCACTTCGGATCGTCGGCCGGCGCCCACGAGGAGCGCGGGGTCCGGCGCGACGGCGCGCGAATCGCCCGCGCACGCATCACTTGTACCCCGGAGAGCCCTCAGGACGTGACGACAATCTGACGCGCGAGCGTCGCTGACCGACCAACGCGGCCGGGCGCCCCGGGTACCGCGTAGCGCATTGCGTCCCACGGGGATTGACGCTTGACGCTGGGCCGACCGCTCACTAGTTTGCGTCAGGCTGGATGCGCCGTGGCCCCCACTCGCGGACGGAACACATGCGTCTCACCGAACTCATCAATCCCCAGGCCGTCACCACGCGGCTGCGCGCACGGACCAAGCGCGACGCCATCGCCGAGCTGGTGGAGCTGCTCGAGTCTGCGCACGGCATCGACAGCCACGGCGAGGTGCTGGACCGCGTGCTGCGCCGCGAGGCCATGATGAGCACCGGCATCGGGAACGGCGTCGCCATCCCGCACGGCAAGGCGAAGCTCGTGGACCGCATGGTGGCCGCCTGCGGGGTCTCGCCCGAGGGCATCGAGTTCGAGTCCGTGGACGGCGAGCCCGCCCGGCTCTTCATCCTGCTCGTGGCGCCCGAGAGCGGCGGCGCGCTCCACGTGAAGGTGCTGGCCAACATCTCGCGGCTGCTCAAGGAGGAGTCGGTCCGCCAGTCGCTGCGGGAGGCCCCGAATGCCGAGGCATTCGTCGGCGCCCTGCGCGCCGCCGAGGCCGTCCATATCCCGTAGCTAGTGGGGTGAAGATTGTTGTTGCCTCCGGCCGCGGCCGTAAGTCGTTGCGGGACGGTGGGTGAGGCGACATCCGACTAGCCAAGGGACCCGTAACAACAATCTTCACCGCACAAGGGGAGGGATCCCCATGCACCTGCTCGAGGCCTGGACCACGCTGGGTCCGTTCCACCTGGCGCGGCTGCTGGCGCTCCCGGGGGCGATACTCGTCGCCACACTGCTCCCCGGCCGGGTGCTGGCGCGGGGCGCGGCGATCGTGTGCGCGCTGGCGGTCGGGCTCCTGGACGAGCTGGCCGTGCCGTGGTGGGCGCGCGGCACGTGGGTGGCGCTGTGGCTGGTGATCGCATGGCAGGCGGGGCTCCCCGAGCGGGCGGACCTGCTCCCGCGCCCGCCACGCCGGCGCGGGTTTGAGGCCGGCGCCGTGGCGCTGCCGCTGGGAATCGCGCTCCTGGCGCTCATGCTGGCCGCCGTCTGGCGGCAGACGTTCCAGACGGATGACGCCCGCCGCGCCTCGCTCGGCGCGCTGATCCTCGGATTGGGGCTCCTGCACTTGATGATGCGCCGGCACGTCCGGCGGGCCTCGCTCGCGATCGGAGCGTTGGGGGTGGGGCTCGAGCTCCTCACCGCCTGCGCGCGCGCCGCCGACGTCGACCACGAGGGCGCCCCGGCCGGTGCCGCACTCCTCGCCACCGCGCTCGCCATCCTGATCGTGGCCCGGCTCGCCGAGGGCCGCGAGCGCTACGCGGGCTCGGCGTTCGTCTCCGACGCCCACGAGCTCCAGGACTGACGATGGCGCTCCCGCAGCTGCGCGTGCCCCCGAACTACGCCGGTGCGGCGTCGGCCACGCTCGGCGTGGCGCTGCTCATGCTGCCGGGGCTCGCCTGGGCGGCGCTCGGGCTCGAGCTCGTGGCGCTCGCGTTCTGGCTCTGGGCGCGCTCGCTGCCCGACCGCGCCGAGCAGCTCGCCCGCTGGGGCTGGCTCCGCCGGCCGCCGATGGCGCTCTGGCTCGCGGCGGCGCTGTTCCTGGCGCTTCCGGAGTTGAAGCTCGTGTTCGCGCCGGTGCCGGCCGGGCCGGCGGCCGGGCCGATCGCGGCGCCCACGTTCATCCCCGCGCCGCTTCCGATGACGCGCGACCCGATGCTGCTGCTGCGCACGCTCGCCTCGCTCGCCGTGCTCTGGGCCGGGCTCGAGCTTATGGCGGCGCTGCCGCTGTCGCGGCCGTTCCCGGACCTGACCGGGCCGGCGCGTCCGGTGGGGCCGTGGCTCACGGCCATCCTGCCCGTCACCGGCTTTCTCGTGCTCTGGCGGCAGGCCGCCGTGTGGACGGCGGCGCCGCTCGTCAAGGAGATCGCGGCGCTCGCGTTGATGCTCGCGGTGGTGCTGGCAGCGCTGCGCGCGTTCAGCCGTCGCTCGCTCACGGCGACGCTCCGCTGGCTCGTGGTCTACGACTCGGCCATGGCGTCACTGCTCGTGGCCCGTGACGTGGTCCGCGGCGAGATCGCGGCGCTGCTCTGGCTCGGCGCCGCGGGCGGCCGGCTGATCGCGCTCGCCGCGGAGCTGCGTGGCCAGCACGTGCGCCGCGGCGCCAAGCTCACCCGGTACTGGCGGTTCGCGGGCTGGGTCGCCGGCGCCTCGCTCGCCTGGCCGCTGCTCGCCGACGCGGGCTTCTCGGGCCACGAGTTCCACGTCGTCGAGTACTTCGTGCTCGCGGCACCGGTGCTGCTCACGAACGCGCTGTGGCTGAACCGCGTCGTCGAGGCCCCTGAGCGCCGCGCCATGGCTCGTCGCGAGGACCGCGCCCCGCGCATGTCGCGCCTCGGCGCCACGGCGACATTGCTCGCCGGGCCGGCGTCGCTGGCCTGGGCGTGGCGGCAGGGGCTCCACGTGAGCCCGATCGCCGGGGCCGCGGCACTGCTGCCGCAGCTCCTCGCCTGGTGGCCGGTGCGCCGGCTGATCCCCGCGCCCGACCCGAGCGGCGTGGTGCGCGAGAACGTGGCCGGCGGTCCGCGCGACTTCGCGCTCTCCACGTTCCGCGCCGTGACCGTGATCGAGCGCCAGCTCGCCGCCGCCATCGCCGGCGTCGCGCGCGCGCTCGGGGCGCCGGCGCGCGATCTCCATTCCGGCGACGCGCAGGAGTACCTGCTCTTCCTGGTCGGCGTGGCGGTGCTCGCACTGCTGCTGCCGCTGCTCCGATGAGGGTGTTCGTGCTGCCGCCCTGGATGCTGTGGTGGATGGCGTTCCTGCCGCCGCTCGCGGGGCTCGGCGCCGCGACGCTCATCCGCCGCGCGCACGCGCGCACCGGCGAGCTGCAACCGTGGATCGAGGCGATCGTCGTGGGGCTGACGCTCGTGCCGCTGGCGGTCGTGGTGGCCTGGCCGGCGCTGCTTCTGCCCGCGCGCGCGGCTCTGGCCGCCGGGCTCTCGGTCGCGCTGCTCGCGCACGACCCGCGCGACCTGCCCCAGACCGAGGTGGCTCTCAAGATCATGTGGGTGCTCTCGGCCGCGTTCGCGCTCTCGTGGGCGGGCGATGCGCTGCTCGCCATGGCCTCGGGCAGCGCGCGCGCGCGCGAGCAGTGGCCGGCGCTGGCGTTGGCGCTCGACCCCTACGCGCTCTGGACCGCGGCGCTCTCGCTGTCGATGATGGCGGGCCTCGTCCTCCTGGGCGGGGCGCCGTTCCACTTCTGGCCCGGCGACCTCTTCCACGGCGCGCGCGCGCACGTGGCGCCGTTCGTCGCGGCAACGCTCCAGCTCGCCGGCGCCGCCTGGCTGCTGCGCCACCTGGACGGCATCTCGGCATTCAACGACGCGGCGATGCTCGTGCGCTCGCTGCTGACGCTCGCGGCCGCGACCGCGCTCGCGGGCGGGGCGGCGACGCTCGGCTACCAGACCCGGCCCGAGCGGCGCGTGGGCGCGCTCGTGAGCCTGCAGGGCGGGCTCGTGCTCGCCTCGCTTGCGGCGGCGCCGTCGCGAGAGCCGTTCGCCGACCACGGCGGTCTCGCGCTCTGGGCGGGCCACCTGCTCCTCGCCTCGACCGGCGCCACGCTCCTGTCGCGCTTCCTGCCCGCGGCGGCGGGCGCCGAGGAGCGCGCGTCGGTGTTGTTCCGGCGCCATCCGTGGACCGGCGTGGCGGGTGGCTACGCGCTCCTGTCGCTCGCGGGCGCACCGGGCACGCCCGGCATGTACCTCTGGCTCGACGTCGCGCGCACGCTCGCCGACCATCGTCGGCCGGGACTGTTGTTCGGTGTCACGCTCGCGTGGCTCGCGGCGTTCGGCGTGGCCGCGTTCGAGATCCGCCGCGCGTTCGGCGCCCCGGACGGCACGCCGGCGCCCGGACGCGCGGTGCCGCGCTCGCTGCGCGCCGCGATGTGGATGGCGTGCGGCTCGCTGCTGGTGCTGCTCTACGTCTGGCAGGGGCGACGCGCGGGCTGACGCGCCACCCGCGGTGCGCTCGGGCGGTGATACGATGGCGCGCGCCATGCCGCGACGCCGCATCCTCCTCGCCAGCCCGTTCCTCGCCTTGATGGTCGCCGGGTCACTCACCGCCGCCGTGCCGTCACTCATCGGGGCGCCCGCGCCCGAGTTCCACGTGCGTGCGCTCAACGGCCGGGACCTGCGGCTCTCGTCGCTGCGTCAACACGGGCCGGTGATCGTCGAGTTCTGGGCCACGAGGTGCGACAGCTGCGCCGCGGCGCTCACCGAGCTCGATGGCTGGCGCAGGCGCTATGGTCCGAAAGGGCTCTCGGTCGTGGCCTTCTCGGTGGACGGCACGCGCAACGTCTCGCTCGTCAGGCCCTACGTCCAGAGGCTGCACCTGAGTTATCCCGTGGCGATGGACGATGGCCAACGCGTGCAGAATCTCTACCTGGCGAGCCGCATGCCGACGTCGTTCCTCGTGGACCCGAAGGGCAACATCACGGCCATCCGCGAAGGCTACGAGCGCAGCGACACGTCGTTCATGGCACGCCTCGAATCGACGCTGGGAGCCGGCTCGACGGCGACCGGCGGCGTGCGCTGAGTCTCAAAGCGGCACGACGACGTCGACCTCGTCCAGGTAGGCGTCGCCCGTCATCCCCTGGACCCTGAGCCGGTAGAGGTAGCGCTGGCCGGGCACGACGCCGGTATCCACAAGCGTGACCCTTCCCTCCACGGGCTGGACCGTCGCGAAAAGCTTCCAGGGCTCGGCGCGATTCTGGCGCAGGAACTCGAACTGGCGCCCGTCGGCGTCGCGCACCGACCAGACCAGCCGCACGATGTCCCGCTTCACCACGGTCGAGTCGAGCGTCACGGACACGGGCGGCAGGCCCGTAAGCTGTGATGGCCCTTCCCGGCTGGTGCACGCCGGCAGGGCGAGCAGGGCTGCGAACAAGGCGGCAATGATGAGCGGGAACGCCGGACGCATCGGAACCCTCGCGGCCTGGCGCGCTGGCACGCGCGACGATGCTAGTTCCGGCGACCGCGCGGTGCCACGTGGAAATCGGCGCCACGCCGGGGCGCGGCCGCACGGGGCGCCGTGCTACTCGGTCTCGTCAGCGTCAACGATCGAGTACTCGAACTCCTGGCCTCCGACCGCCGCCGGGACACGGACCGTCAGGTCGTGGAACGCGGGCACGTGCTTCTTCGGGGCGGTGATGCTCTGGTCGTCCGTCGGCTCCTCCGGGCCCGCAGCCTTCCGCACCGGCCATGCCGGCATCCAGATCTCGCCGCGCACCGTGGCCCCAGGCGCCAGGTCGGTCGCGCGCAGCAGCGCCTTGGCATTCCGGTCGCGGATCTTCTGGGTCACGCGCGGCTGTGCCTCGGGTTCGAACGCCGCGGACTCGGTCGTCGTCGGCTGGGGTTGGATGCAACTCGAGCCGTCGGTCTTGTCGACCGAGAGCGACATGTCGCCGAATTCGACCGCCTCCACCGCCATCGCCGCCAGCACGACGAGCCCCGCCACCATCTCGGTGAGAGGGCCGACCCTCGCCTGGCTCTTGATCTGCCGATCGAGCCTGGCGAGCGCCGCGTCGGGAGCCGTCGCCGGGAAGGACTGCTTGAGCTTGGCCGGCAGCTCGTCCCCGGAGCTCGCGAGCGTGAACGAGAATTGCTCGGGGTCCACGCGCAGCGTCGAATCGGAGTGGTTCACAACCTCGGCCTGGAAGACGAGGTAGTCGTCCCAGATCCGGTCGAACGACATGGTGACCGTGGCCACGCTGGACTCGGTCCGCACCCAGCGATGACCCTCTTCCCAGGGCGACTGCGGGTCGCGGGACACGAGGTCGAGGTTCCGGCTGGCGGCGCACCCGCCCGCCAACAGCGCCACGATGACGATCACGACCGCTCGCAAGGCTGGTTCCTCTGGTCCGGATCGCGGTCGGATACAAGCGCCGTGCCACGGCCGAAGTCGCGCCGGGAGCGGCGATCCCTGCGCTGGCAGGCCCGCTCGCGACCGGCGGGTCGCGACGGGTGTGGCGGGTCCGCGACAGGCCGGCGGGCCGCGGAGCTACGGCCCGCCGACGTCGAACTCGAACGGTGAGGTCGAACACGAGCCAGTCCCGCCACGGGCCGGCGTACCCGGCGATGACCGTCGCCCTGCTGGACTCCTGGCGCACTTCACGCGCGCTCGTCGAGGGCTGGACTCCCGCGTCGCGGGGCACGAGGTCGACCATGGGGGCCGATGCGCATCCGCAAGCCAGCATCGCCACGATGCCCATCGCCAGCTTTCGCATGCCCATTTCCTCCGGGAGCGCCGGGTCCATAGAAGCGGCGTGCCACGCATCGGGCCGTGTGGGTTGACCCCTCGGGGCAGACTCCGCCATCCTTCCACTCTCGCGATCGTCTGGCCGCGCTCGCCGCTGCAGATGTGGACCGTGCCCGGCCGCGCCTGAGATCAGCCCCATGAGCCAGAACCGTTCCCGATCGTCGCGGCGCCGTTACCGCAAGTTCGTCGAGGACTACAAGGCGAAGCGGCTGGACGCCCTTCTCGACGCCCAATCGCGGCCGGAGGCGGGCTCGCCCGAGCGCGACGGCCACGCCGACGGCGCCGGCTCGCCCGACATTCGCGACACCGCCGCCGCGACCGCCGCGCGCAAGGCCCGCCGCCGGCGCTACCTGCGCGAGTACTTCCGCTGGCTGAAACCCCACCGCGCGGCGGTGATCGCGTTCATCTCGCTCGCGGTGATACGCGCCGGGCTGGAGATGATCGAGCCGCTGTTCATGCGGTTCATGGTCGACAAGGTCCTCCTCAACAAGGCGCTCGACACGGCGGAGCGCTTCGCGCGCCTGAACCTGACCGGGACCGCGTTCCTGACGCTGATCGTGGGCTCGAACCTCTTGAACGCGTTCAAGGAGAACCGGCAGCGGCTCTTGAACACGCGCATGATGCTCGCGCTCCGGCGCACGCTGTTCCAGCGGATGCTCCACCTGCCGCTGCCGAAGCTCCACGACATGAAGACCGGCGGCATCCTGTCGCGGCTCACCGGCGACGTCGACACGACGACGGGGTTCCTGCAGATGGCGATCGTCTCGCCCGCGATCGCGCTCATGCGCCTGGGGATCGCCGTCGGCATCCTGTTCGCGCTCAACTGGCGCCTCGCGCTGACGGCGATGGCGATCATCCCGGGCATCATCCTCATCAGCTACATCTCGTCGAAGCGCATCCGGCCGATCTACCGCTCGATCCGCAAGGACGTCGAGATCATCGACGGCCGGGTGGGGGAGACGTTCTCGGGCATCCGCGTCGTGCGCGCGTTCCGCCGCGAGCTGAGCGAGCTGCTCGAGTACATGCGGGGCCGGCACTTCGTGCTGCGGAAGGAGATGTTCGCGCAGCGCCGCGAGATGGTGATCTGGACGTCGTGGGGCCTGATCATGGGCGCGATCAACGTCGTGATCGTCTGGTACGGCGGCCTCCTGAACCTGCGCGGCGGCGCCTCGATCGGCGACATCATGGCGTTCCAGTGGTACGTCTGGCTCCTGCTCGGGCCGGTGTGGAACATCGTGAACACGTTCTCCGAGCTGCAGCGCTCGCTGGCCGCCATGGAGCGGGTGTTCGAGGCGCTGGGGATGCCCACGGACAAGCCCGACCGCCCGAACGCTGGCCGGGCGCCGGCGCGGGTGCGCGAGCTCAGGTTCGAGAACGTCTCGTTCGAGTACCGCGAGAACCAGCCGGTGGTGAAGGAGTTCAATCTGGTCGTGCCGAGCGGCTCCGTGATCGCGCTCGTCGGCAGGAGCGGCGCCGGAAAGACCACCGTGACCGACCTCGTGGCGCGTTTCAACGATCCGACGAGGGGCAGGATCCTCCTGAACGGCGCCGACATCCGCGACGTCAAGCTGGCGACCTACCGCGATCTCCTCGCCATCGTGCAGCAGGAGGTGTTCCTGTTCGACGGCTCGGTGCGCGAGAACATCGCCTACGGCTGCCACACGGCGTCCGATGACGACATCGTCGACGCGGCGAAGCGTGCGAACGCGCACGAGTTCGTCGTGCGGCTGCCGGAGCAGTACGACACGCTGCTGGGCGAGCGCGGCGTGAAGCTCTCGGGCGGGCAGCAGCAGCGTCTCGCCATCGCGCGCGCGATCGTGAAGAAGCCGGAGATCCTCATCCTCGACGAGGCGACGAGCAACCTGGACACGGAGAGCGAGCAGTTGATCCAGGCGGCGATGGAGGGGCTGCTCGCGGGACGAACCACGTTCATCATCGCGCACCGCCTATCCACGGTGCACCGCGCCGACCTGATCCTGGTTATGCAGGACGGGCGGGTGATCGAGCGCGGGAAGCACGACGACCTGATGGCGGCGCGCGGCAGCTACTACGAGATGGTGCAGCGGCAGGCGCAATCCCAGGGGGCCGTCGACGAGCCGGTGTTGCGGTAGCGACGGACCCGCTACGATCCGACTTCCCTGACCGCGGAGGGTCGGTGCGGCAGAGCTTGCTGACGGCGTCGATCCTGGTGCTGGTGTGGCTGGCGTGGATGCTGCGCGACCTGGTCGTGGTGGTCGCGTTCGCGGGGCTGCTGGCCTACGCGCTCGATCCCCTCGTGAGCCGGGTCGGGCGCCTGCGCCTCTTCGGTGGGCGGTCGATGCCCCGGGGCGTCGCCGCCGGCGTGGTCGTCGTGCTGCTGGCGCTGGTCGCGGCCGCGACGCTGGTCGATGCGGTCCCGCGGCTGCTCCAGCAGCTGGTGCGCTTTGCCAAGACGGCCCCGGGAGCGCTCGCCCGTCTCGAGCAGGATGCGCGGGACCTGATCCAGGCGCACGGGGGAAGCGAGCTGCTGTCGGGCGGCGGGAAGAGCGATCCCGTCGCGACGTTGCTCACCGCCATCGAGCACGGAGCGACGTCGCTCCTGGGCCGCATGCTCGGAAGCCTGGGCGGGCTCGCGAGCCTCGTCCTGCTTCCACTCTTCACCGTGTACATACTCGTCGACCGCGACCGTGCACGCGCGAGCGTGCTCGGGCTGGTGCCCGAGCACCAGCTTCCGGGGGCCGTACGGCTGATGGACGCGCTCGACCACGCCCTGCGCGCCTATGTCCGCGGGCAGGCGCTCGTCTGCCTCGTCATGGGAACGGTGATGACGATCGTGTTCTGGCTCATGGGATTCCCCGTCGCCCTGCTGCTGGGCGTGGCCACGGGCTTGGGCGAGATCATCCCGTTCGTCGGCTTCTGGATCGCCGCCCTCGCGATCGGGCTCGAGGGTTATTCGAAGAGCCCGGGACTCGCGGCGGCCGGGCTCGCGAGCTACGCCGTGGCCGACTACCTGATGGGAACGTTCGTCATCCCGCGCCTGCTCGGCCGCCAGGTGAAGCTCCACCCGTTCGTCGTCAACGTGAGCGTCATCGGGGGCGGTATGCTGCTCGGGCCGCCGGGCGCGATCCTCGCGCTCCCCGCGGCCGCGATGGCCAAGTCCGTGCTCGATGCGTTCGGGCCGAGAGCCTACCGGTGCGATGCGGCGGCCAGTGGCGTGACCACGACGTTGTCGTAGTACACGGTGCACTGCGCCAGCCCGCCGGCGTAGGCCGCGAGCGCGATGCCCCCGTGAGGCGGCGGCGAGAAGCGCAGGTGATTGTCGAACACGACGTGATCGCCCACGCGCACCAGGCACGAGCTGCCCCGGATCTCGATGTGCAGGTGCGACCACGATCCGTTCGGGTTCTCCGCTTTCCCGCTCCCGACCCGGAACCGGCTGACGTACATCATGACGTCCTGGTAGGTCCCGCCGCGCACGTCCACACCCAGGGCCTTCTTGTTGCGGACCCGGACGCCGACGCCCTTGTCGGCGCCACGCATGCCGCAGACGTCGACGTCGACCGCGTAGTCGGTCCACGTCGAATCACCGACGAGCAGGAACGCGCGCGCCTGCTTGACGTCGGGCACGTCGCCGCGCAGCACCCCGTTGCGGACGCTCCATGCCGACGCCGAGCTGTCGGGCGCCCTCCAGCCGCGCAGCGTGCTGTCCGAGAAGTCATCCGCGAACAGCGCGTTCGCCGGGCGCTTGAACTCGGGCGAAGGGGGCGGGGCGGCGTCGCGCGCCGGATCCGACGCGCCGACGCTCAGCCAGGATGCGAGCGCGAGCACGAGCGGGATGCGCAGCCGATGGTGGTTCAAGGAATCTCCTCAGCCGGTTCGCGGCCCGGCGCGTGCGCTTCAGCTGCGCCGTGTGGTCCAGGCGAGGCGCCAGGCCCAGACGCAGAGCGCGGCGGAAACCGTCGTGAAGCCCAGGAGCCAGGGATCGCGGGCGGAGTGCGGCTCGACGATGACGCGCACGATGTGCACGACGACCAGGAGCGCGAACAACGAGCCGCAGACGAAGAGGAACGCTCTCATGCGGGTATCCCCTCGGGTCGGTCTCGGTGGGACGTCGGTAGTATGGACCATCCGGGCGCCGAACTGACAGCATGAACGCGAGCTGGTAATCACCGCTCGATCGAGCGGGGATCGGAGTCGAACATGCCGCACACGGCCACGCATCACACGCCCGGCGCCACGTCGCAGCGGGTCGAAGGACAGGTCGCCCTCGGCTTCGAGGCCGTGCGCGAGGCGTTCGCGGAGAACTTCTCGCGGCGCCACGAGCTGGGCGGCGCGTGCAGCGTCTTCCATCGCGGCGAGAAGGTCGTCGACCTCTGGGGCGGGATCCGGAACAAGCAGACTCGCGAGCCGTGGGAGAGGGACACGATGGTGGTGATCCACTCCGCCACCAAGGGCCTCGCGGCGATGACGCTCGCCATCGCCCACGCGCGCGGCTGGCTCGACTATGAAGAGCGTGTTTCAACCTACTGGCCGGAGTTCGCGCAGCAGGGCAAGCAGAGGATCACCGTGCGCCAGCTGCTGGCGCACCAGGCAGGGCTGTTCGCGATCGACGAGACGGTCGACCGCGGCGTGGTCGCCGACCTCGATCGCCTGGCGGCGGTGCTGGCGCGACAGAAGCCGGCGTGGGAGCCGGGGACGCGGCAGGCCTACCACGCGCTCACGCTCGGGTTCTACGAGGGCGAGCTCCTGCGGCGTGTGGACCCGCAGCACCGGAGCCTGGGCCGGTTCTTCCAGGACGAGATCGCGACGCCGCTCGGCGAGGACGTCTACATCCGGCTCCCGGAGAGCCTCCCGAACGCCCGACTCGCCACGCTGTCGTCGCCCGGCGCGTTCCGAATGCTGACCGGGTTCCCGCTGCCGTTCATGCTCGAGGCCATGAACAAGCGTTCCAACATCTACCGGGCGCTCGAGGTCAATCCCGGCACCGGCGTCTACGCCGACCCGCAGCGCATCGTCGCGCGCGAGCTGGAAGTGCCCTCGGGCGGCGCGGTCGGCACGGCGCGCGCGATCGCGCACGCCTACGGCGTGTTCGCGAGCGGCGGGCGCGAGCTGGGGCTCCGGCAGGAGACGCTCGACCTGCTCGCGGCGCCCGCGGTCCCGCCCGCGCGCGGCTTCTACGACGAGTGCCTGAAGGGCGACGGCGTGATGTTCTCGCTGGGCTTCATGAAGCCGGGCAACGTGTGGAGGTTCGGGAGCCCACGCGCGTACGGGTCGCCGGGCTCGGGCGGCTCGCTCGGCTTCGCCGATCCGGAGACGGGCGTCGGCTACGCCTACGTGACGAGCCAGATGGGGACCGCCCTCACCGGCGACGCACGGGACATCGCGCTCAGGGACGCGCTGGATGACGCGCTGCGCGTCTCGGCCGGCGCACCCGCGGCCTGAGCGGCCGCCGCCCGGACTACCCGCTGCGCCGCGAACGATCCCGCGCGGCCCGGTAGGCCGCGAGGCACTCGTGGCGCGATGGGAACAGGTGCTCGGCTCCAAGGAGCGCGACGAGCCCGAGCCGGTCGAGTTCGCTTCGAAGCGCCGGGCCGACCCGGGTCATCGCCAGCGTCACCCCCTTCCCCGACAGCTCCCGATGCAGCTCGGCGAGCGTGCTGCCCGCCGAGAAATCGATCCCGGTGATCGCGCTCGCGTCCACGACGAGCCAGCGGACCGGCGCCGTCGACGACTCCACGAGCTTGCGCACCTCGACGCCGAACAGGGGCGCATTGGCATAGAACAGCTCGGCACCGAACCAGTACAGCACGAGCCCCGGCTCCATCATCCTGCCCGAGCCCACCGGTTCCATCTGCCACTGCTCGCGCGGGTCGGCCGTCACCACGGCCGTGTGCGGCCGGTAGCTGCGGCGCACATGCAGCAGCAGCGAGATCACCATCGCCACCAGGATCCCCTGCTCCACGCCGACCCCCACGACCGTCGCGGTGGTGACGATCGCGACCAAGAACTCCCTGGGCGCCTTGCGCCGGATCTCCCTCAGCCCGTGCACGTCGATGAGGCGCGCGCCGACCAGGAACACGATCGTCGAGAGAACCGCGTCCGGCAGCTCGCTCAACGGTCCGGTGAGGAACAGCAGCACGAGCAGCACCATCGCGACCGTGCCGAGCTGCGACACCTGGCTGCGGCCGCCGGCGCCGACCACCATGGCGGTCTTGGTCGGGCTGCCGTTGACGACGAACGTGCCGGAGCAGCCCGCGGCGGCGTTGGCGAGCGACAGGCCGACCAGGTCCACGTTCGCGTTGAACGCCTCCTGGTAGCGGAGAGCGTAGGCCCTGGAGGTCGCGGCGCTCTGGGCGAGGATGACCACGAAGCACGAGAACGAGACGGGCATCAGGAACAGGAGCTCATCCCAGGTCACGTGCGGGAGCGAGAGCCGCGGCAGGCCGCCCGGCACCGCGCCGACCATGGCGAGCCCATGCTGGGCCCAGCCCAGGGTGCGGCTGGCGACGATCGACGCGGCGACGGCGAGGAGCGCGCCGGGAAACCGCGGCGCGAGCCTCTCGAGCGCGACGATGACCACGAGCACGGCCGCGCTCACGCCGAGGCTCAGCGGCTGCGTCGCGCTGATGTGCGCGAAGATGAATGCCAGTGTCGGGAACAGTCCGTGCCCACCCTTCTCGATCCCGAGCATCCCGTGCAGCTGGCCGCACGCCACCTGCACGCCGACCCCGGTGAGGAAGCCGACCAGCACCGTGCGCGAGAGGAAGTCCGCCAGGAACCCGAGCCGGAACACCCGCGCCACGAGCAGCATGCCGCCGGCCGCGAGCGCGACGACGCTGGTGAGCGTCACGTAGTGCGGGCTCTCGAGCGCCGCCACGTGCACGAGCGCGGCCGCGACGATGGCCGCCGTCGCCGAGTCGGCGCTGACGACCAGGTGGCGCGACGACCCGAACAACACGAACACGAGCATGGGCAGGAGCATCGTGTAGATGCCCGTGATCACCGGCGTGCCGATGATCTTGGTGTAGCCCATCACCTCGGGGATGCCGAGCGCGGCGAGGGTGACGCCCGCGAGCAGGTCGGGCGCGATCCGCGATCCGTCGAGCGGCAGGATGCCCTGGAGGAGGCGCCCGCGAGCGTGCGATGAATCCCCATCT
>Ga0306920_100002553_pt1 | contig 22990 bp, 19 predicted proteins | sample flu12Cox44000170_FD_204666 | JGI IMG/M metagenome (GOLD analysis project Ga0306920, IMG submission 204666) | Lab enrichment of tropical soil microbial communities from Luquillo Experimental Forest, Puerto Rico - flux4day.12C.oxic.44.000.170 (v2)... | ecosystem: Environmental > Terrestrial >...
TCAGCATCATTTCCGAGCGGATGTCGTGCAAGGCATCCGAGGGCGGCACCGGGAAGTAGCCTTCCTTGTAACGCAGCTTGTAACCCAGGTTGGGGTTTTCCTCCCGGCCGGTGTTCCAGGCGCCTTCCACGCTATCGAGATAGTAGTAGCCGGAATGCTGCGTCTGGTCGTAGCGGACCTCATCGAAAACGAAAAACTCCAGTTCCGGCCCGAAGTAGGCGGTGTCGGCGATGCCGGTGGACTTCATGTAATTGACGGCCTTGCGGGCGACATTGCGCGGATCCCGGGAATAGTCCTCCTTGGTGAGAGGGTCCTGGATATTGCAGATCATGGTGAGGGTGGACTCTTTGGTAAACGGATCCAGGAACGCGGTTCCGGGGACGGGGAGGACGAGCATGTCGGATTCGTTGATGGCTTGCCAGCCGCGGATCGAGGAGCCGTCGAAACCAAGGCCTTCCTCGAAGACGCCCTCGTCCAGGGTTTCGGCGGGAATGGTGAAATGCTGCCAGAGGCCGGGGAAGTCCATGAAACGGAGGTCGATACAGCGAACTTCTTTTTCGCGAATCAATGCGAGAACTTCTTTGGGTGTAGCCATATAGCCCCTCAAACTTACTTTCCTGCCTCAAAGAGTTATTAGTTATTGGCAGCAACCACCGGCAGAAGGCTTCTCGCGCTGGGTTCTGCGAATAACTAATAACCAATAACTAATAACTTCCTAGGGACCGATCGCCTGAGTCCCCTGTTCTCCGGTGCGGATGCGGACGCAATCCTCCAGGGGGAGAACAAAGATCTTCCCGTCGCCGATCGCTCCGGTTTCGCCGGTCCGGGCCGAATGCACGATGGCTTCCACCGCGGCATCGACAAAGGCATCGTTGACGGCAATTTCCAGTTTGAGTTTCGGCAATAATCGGACCTGGAATTCGGATCCCCGATAAACTTCGGTGTAGCCGCGCTGCCGGCCGCAACCACGTACGTCGCTGACGGTCATCAGGTAAACATCTCGTTCGTTGAGGGCCCGCTGCACGGCCTCCAGTTTTTCGGGCCGGATGATGGCGGTAATGAGTTTCATGCGCGTTCCTTAGCCATAAAAACTTTCCTTCCTGCCGGATAAACCGGCAGGGGAGGCAGTGTGCTTTGCTTCCCGCCGGATACCTTTAGCCATAAAAACTTTGGTTCCTGCCGGGTAAACCGGCAGGGGAGGCAGTGTGGATCAGACATTCTCCACCCGGACTTTCAATGGGCGGTTGCCCAGCCGATTTTCAAAGAGCCGCCTGAGATTTTCCTGCATCACTTTGGGATCTCCGCCCCGGAAGCGGAAGCGGTTGCCCCGCACGGTGGTAACATTTGGATATACGGTGCGGAACTCGGGCGTCGGCGGTTCCGCGCCTGTTTGACAGAGTTCGGACCAGGAGTGAATCAGGTCGACATCTTTCGCTCCCTCCACTACCACCGTAAAGCGCTTGAGGCCATTCGGGGGAACATCGGCCGGCCGGGGTTCAAACATGGGCAGTTCGGGTGCGGATTCCAGAGCCAGGCCGAAATCAAAACCGACTTCGCCGTGCTCGCTACGATCGAGACCTTCTGTTTCCGATCGGCTTTCCAGGCAGAAGCTGCAAGTTATATCGATGAGCTTGACCAGGATGAGGGAAACAACAAACGCATAGCCAACCGCGACAATGGCGGCCAGCGCCTGGACGGATATTTGCGCTAATCTGCCATCGCCAAGTTTGCCGAGTGTATCCGTGCTGTTTGCACCGGCCTGCCATAGAGCCTGGGAAGCAAAGACACCGGTTAAAATCGCGCCCAGGAATCCGCCAATGCCGTGGACTCCGAATGCATCCAGCGAATCATCATATTTGAAGAACGGTTTGAGAGAAACGGCGGCGTAACAGACCAGTCCCGCTAATAGGCCGATGACCAGTGCACCGAGTGGGGTTACGAAACCGGATGCGGGAGTAACCGCCACCAGTCCTGCGACTATGCCCGAGGCGATTCCCAATGCCGTTGGCTTTCCTCGATGGAGCCACTCGGCGGCCATCCAGCTCAAGGCTGCCATGGCGGCGGCAACCTGCGATGCCGTCAAGGCGGCGCCCGCCTGGCCGTTGCTGCCGAGCGCGCTGCCGCCATTGAATCCGAACCAGCCGAACCAAAGCAAGCCCGCTCCTGCCAGTGTCAGCACCATGCCGTTGGGATGGATGGCATGTTCGGGATAGCCGAGGCGTTTGCGCAAAACCAGAATGGCTGCCAGGCCGGACAAACCGGCCGAAATGTGAACCACGGTGCCGCCCGCAAAATCCAGCGCCCCCAACTTCCCGAGCCAGCCTGCGGGTTTGCCGGTATTAAGATCGACTGCCCAGACCCAGTGAGCCAGAGGATTATAGACCAAGACCGCCCATAGAAGGATGAACAGGCAATATGGCCCGAAGCGGATGCGCTCCGCGATGGCGCCGCTAATCAAGGCAGGGGTAATAATGGCGAACATCCCCTGGTACATGCAATGAACAAAGATTGGTATATTCGTGGCCGGAAAAACCTCGTTCGACAATGTCCCATGCAATCCCAAGAATTTCGAATACCAACCGATGATGCCGTTTTGGGATTCGCCAAAAGCCATACTGTAGCCGAACAATACCCATTGGATCCCGATAATGGCCAACGCCACCATGCTGTGCATCATGGTTCCGAGAACGTTTTTTCGCCGGACCATGCCGCCATAAAAGAGCGCCAATCCCGGTACCATCAGGAGTACCAGGCCGGTTGCCGTTAACATCCAGGCCGTATCCCCCCTATTGACTTGAGGTTGTTGGGATGCAGGTGACTCGTCCGCAAAGACAGGTGTTCCCATTCCCAAAAAACCAATGATTATTGTCACGGAAATTACAAGGCGCTTCACGGTATTTTCCCCCTATGCAGTCACTTCAAGCGCGCACGCTTAGTAGCGGAGAGTTCTTGGAATCAATTGGGAAATCTGGAAAAGCAATCAAAATGCCAACAATGAAATTGGAGAGTATGTGCGATGTAAGTCGAAATGAGAGAAGAAATAATGGCAAAAAGAATTTAACCGGTCTAAATTCTCAAAATTCACTTTTTGCCTTGAATTCAGCGATCCTGCTTAATGTTTAAGCGAGTGTCCTACACACATGATTTTTGTCAGAGCGCCTCTCTTGATGGAATAGTGTTCTTTTGTATACTTATTGGTGGCCGCACTAACTCAAGGGGGGCGCTTCCATGAACCGAGCTTCGCGTAGTGACACCCTCCGGGAGCTGAAAGAACGCCTGAGCCAAATGGCGCTTTCGCGTCGGAAGGCCGGCATTTTCTCAACGGGAATCGCAGCATTGGATTGGCTTCTTCCTCGAAAAGGATTAGCGGGGGGCACCTTGATGGAGTGGTTGCACGAGGATGCCGGAGCTGGTGCCGGTACGCTGGCTCTGATTGTCGCCGGGCAAGTCTTGCAGCAGGGTGGCGCCTTCGTCGTGATGGATGGCAAACGCGAGTTCTATCCTCCGGCCGCCGCCAGCCTCGGTATTCCTCTGGAACATACGGTGGTCATTCAACCGGAAAACACGCGCGATCCCGTTTGGGCATTGGAGCAAGCATTGCGCTCCAGCGCGGTGGCTGTTGCCTTGGGTTGGTTCGGAAGATTGGATAGCTGCATATTTCGCCGGCTCCAGTTGGCGGCCGAGGCGGGAGGCGGCCTGGGATTTTTACTGCGGCCGCTTGCCTGCCAACGGGAACCGTCATGGGCCGATGCCCGCCTCCTCGTGAAACCGTTGCCCCAGTCGGGACCTCTTCAATCGTTCGGACGACGATTGCATGTGGAAATGCTTCATTGCCGGGGCGGATTCGGTGGTGAAGTCGTTGAACTGGAACTGAGTGATGAAGCGGGTCATGTGCGTGTGGCTTCTCAATTGGCCCATCCAACGCCTGCAAAACATGCAGCCGGAGCTTAGAAGTCGACCGCTGGTGCTGTATGCGGCTGTTCGGGGCAAGATGGTGGTGACTGCCGTTTCGCAGGAAGCGCGCCGGCGCGGCGTGGTGCCGGGCATGTCCCTGGCTGAGGCCAACGCCCTGTTATGGACTGCAGAGCGTGGGCCGACTTGCCTCACGCCTCACGCCTCACGCCCCGCGATTCTTCCCGGTGATCCACAGGCCGACCGAGAAGCGTTGCGGAAACTGGCCGTGTGGTGCCAGCGCTTCAGCCCCACGGTGGCATTGGAAGAAGCGGAACATCCCCATAGCCTTCTTCTGGATATGACCGGTTGTGCTCATCTCTTCGGAGGCGAAACGGCGCTGGCGGAACAACTCATCGATGCATTTCGCCGCCACGGATACGTGACCAGGGCGGCCATTGCCGATACCATCGGCGCTGCCTGGGCGGTCGCTCATTATGGACGAGAGGTGAGTGGTGAGTGGTTGGTGGTGAGTAGTCACTACTCACCACTCACCACTCACCACTACTCTTCCAAACCGGTGGTTGTGCCCCCAACCGAACAGGCCCCAGCGCTCTCATCCCTTGCGGTGGCCGCCTTGCGCCTTTCGGCAGATGTTCGCGAGCTCCTCGATCAATTCGATATCCGCCGCATCAGCCAACTGCTCGCCCTGCCCCGCGCAGATCTTCCTTCCCGTTTCGGATTCGAAGTGATGCATCGGCTCGATCAGGCACTGGGAAAGATTCCGGAGTTATTGATTCCGGAACGTCCCCCGGAGGATGTAGAAACCTCTTGGACGTTCGATCCTCCGGTTTCGGATCGCCGAATAATCGAAACGGTCTTCCAGCATCTCTTGGAGCAACTTCTTGAACGACTTCGGCCTGCGCAAATGGGGATCCAACAATTGCACTGCTCTTTGCGAACGATTGCCGGCTCACCGATTCATTTCCAGGTGAGTTTGTTGCAGTCTAGCCTCGCAGTCCAACATCTGATGGAGATGGTGCGCCTGCATGGTGAGCGAATCCATGTCCCCGGCGAAGTTTCGGCCGTTGCCATGCGCATAGTCGTTGCTGCTCCGCTGGAATTTCACCAGGCGCGCATCTTCGATGAGGATCCGGGACAAGATCGGTCGAAGCAGTTTCGTGTCCTTATCGAGCGGTTGAGCAACCGGCTCGGAGAGAAAGCGATCTTGCGTCCCCGGTTGCGGCCGGACTCCCAGCCGGAATTTGCCTGGCATTACGAGCCGTGGAGCGCGAGCCGTGGAGCATGGGGCGTGGCTCCAGAGGTCAGAAATCAGAAGTCAGAAATCAGAGATCAGGCACCCTGCCCTCTGACCTTTGACTTCTGCCCTCTGACTTCGCTGTTGCGTCCGCCTCTCCTGAAGCCCAGACCCCTAATCATCTCCGTTGTTTCCATCGTTCCCGGCGGGCCTCCGCTGCGGTTTCAGTGGGAGGGCCGGAGTTATCTTGTAAGCCGTTACTGGGGCCCGGAGCGGATCGAAACCGGCTGGTGGCGCGGCGTGGATGTCCGCCGCGATTATTATCATGTGGAAACTTCCACAGGGGAAAGATTCTGGCTCTTTCGGACAGTGGCCGATGAATCATGGTTTTTGCATGGGGTGTTTGCCTGAGCCATGCCCGAAACATCTTCACCCAAAAGGCGTGAGGCGTGGAGCGTGAGGCGTGAGGCGTTAAAGACACGCCCCACGCCCCACGCCTCACGCCTCACGATATATGCGGAGCTCCAAGCTCGCACGAACTTTTCCTTTCTCCAGGGCGCTTCACACCCCGATGAACTGGTCGCGCGCGCTGCCGAACTTGGCTATGCCGCCCTCGCCATTACCGACCACAACAGCTTGGCGGGAGTGGTCCGCGCTCATGTCGCGGCCAAGGAGCTGGGCCTCAAGCTTCTCATCGGCTCGGAAATTACACCCGCGGATGCCGGCCCGGTAGTCCTTTGGGCGTCCGACCGCGCTGCCTATGGCCGGCTCTCACGGCTCATTTCGCTTGGGCGCCGCGCTGCACCCAAAGGAGAATGCCGCCTCACCTTCGACAACGTCGCGGCGCATTCGGCAGGACTGCTCGCAGGCGTCGTGCTGCGCCAAATGACTTCCGACGATCTATCGCGTTATCGGGAGGTGTTTGCCGATCGCTGCTACGCCGTCGGAGCGCTCCACCGGGGTCCGGAAGACCGGCGCCGGTTGCACCAGATGGTGCAATTGACCAGGAAAGCCCGGTTGCCCCTCCTCGCGGCCAACGATGTCTACTACCACATTCCTGAGCGCCGACCCCTCCAGGATGTCCTCACCGCCATCCGTCTTGGTTGCACGGTAGCCGAGCTCGGCGAACATATCTTTCCCAACGGCGAGCGCTATTTGAAATCCCCGGCGGAAATCGCCGACCTGTTCGCGGAATATCCCCAGGCTGTCGCGCAGACGATGGAAGTGGCCCAGCGCTGTACTTACTCGCTCGATGAGTTGCGCTTCGAATATCCCGACGAATTGTGTCCGCCGGGAATGACGCCGATGGATCACCTGATCCGCCAGACCTGGAAGGGAGCCGGCGAGCGCTACCCCGGGGGCGTTCCCGACAAGGTGCGCCGTTTGCTTGAGCACGAATTGAGCCTGATCGCCGAGTTGCACTATGAAGCCTACTTCCTCACCGTTTGGGACCTGGTGCGGTTCGCCCGCGGCCGCGGCATTCTTTGTCAGGGGCGCGGCTCGGCCGCAAACTCGGCGGTCTGTTACTGCCTGGGGGTCACTTCGGTGGACCCGGACCGTATCGACTTGCTCTTCGAGCGCTTTGTGAGCAAGGAACGCAACGAGGCCCCCGACATCGATGTGGACTTCGAGCACGAGCGGCGCGAAGAAGTGCTGCAATATGTCTATGAAAAATACGGCCGGGACCGGGCCGGCATGACCGCCGAAGTGATCACTTACAAAGTGCGCTCCGCCGTTCGCGACGTTGGCAAGGCCCTTGGCCTGTCGCTCGATCGGGTCGATGTGCTCGCAAAAACTCTCGAACATCACCACGATGAGAACAAACTCGGCGCTCGGTTTGGCGAGACCGGCCTGGACTTCACTTCCGGCGCCGGCCGGCAATTGCTCGAACTCGTGCCGCAAATTCTCGACTTTCCCCGCCACCTCTCCCAACATGTGGGCGGCATGGTGATTACCCGCGGACCGCTCTACGAACTGGTGCCCATCGAAAATGCGGCGATGCCGGGGCGCACCGTCGTTCAGTGGGACAAGAACGACCTGGACTCCCTGGGCATTCTCAAAGTGGATTGCCTGGCGTTGGGAATGCTTACGGCCATCCGCAAGTGTTTCGCGCTCGTTGCCGAGCACTACGGGCGCTTGTGGACCCTCGCCTCGGTGCCGCCGGAAGACCCCGCGGTTTATGCCATGATCAGCCGGGCGGATACGATTGGTGTTTTCCAAATTGAAAGTCGCGCGCAGATGAGCATGCTGCCCAGGCTCCGCCCGCGGCGTTTCTACGACCTGGTCATCGAAGTGGCGATTGTTCGCCCGGGACCCATTCAGGGAGACATGGTCCATCCCTACCTGCGCCGCCGCATCGGCAAAGAGCCGGTGGCTTACCCGAACGAACAGATTCGCGCCGTTCTTGAGAAAACCCTGGGCGTGCCGCTCTTTCAGGAACAGGCCATGCGACTCGCCGTCGTGGCTGCCGGGTTTACGCCGGGGGAAGCGGACCAGCTCCGCCGCGCCATGGGTGCCTGGCATCGGCGCGGGGTGATGGAGCCGTTTCGCCAAAAACTCATCGCCGGAATGACCGCCAACGGTTACTCGGGCGAGTTCGCCGAGCGCGTCTTCCGGCAAATCCAGGGCTTTGGCGAATATGGATTCCCGGAATCGCACGCTGCCGCTTTTGCCCTTCTTGTCTACGTGTCGGCCTGGCTGAAATGCTATTATCCCGCTGCCTTCACTGCCGCCCTCATCAACAGCCAGCCCATGGGTTTCTATGCCCCGGGACAATTGGTCGCCGATGCCCGAAAGCACGGCATCGACTGCCTTCCGGTCGATGTGAATTTCAGCCAGTGGGACTGTACTCTGGAAGCCCCACGCACTGTGGGTCAAGTTTCCAACTTGACTTCCGACCGTTGCCTGCGCCTCGGCTTTCGCCTCGTTCACGGTCTGTCGCAGGCGCCGGCGGAGGCAATCGTGCAAAGTCGGCAGGAGGGGATATTCACTTCATTCGACGATTTCACCCGCCGCACGGGCGCGAGAAACACAACGCTGAAAAAGCTCGCTCAGGCGGATGCCTTCCGATCGTTGAGGCTGGATCGCCGCGCTGCCTTGTGGCGGTCCTTGCCGGTGCGCAAATCCCTCTCCCTGTTCGATGATGGGACAGGCGAAGAACCACCGCCGGCATTGCCGCCGATGGAACCCTTGGAGGAAGTTCTGGCCGACTACGGCACCGCAGGATTGTCCCTCCGCGAACATCCCGTTGCCTTCATCCGGCCTTTGCTCGATGAACTCCGCGCGGTTCCGGCTCGCCGGCTTCCAGCTATTCCAAACGGCAGTCAAGTCAAAGTCGCCGGTTTGGTATTGCTCCGCCAACGTCCATCAACGGCCAAGGGGATCACCTTCGTTACCCTGGAAGATGAAACCGGCATGGCCAATTTAATTGTTCGCCACCAGATTTGGGAGCGCTACCGCCGTGTGGCCTACGCGTCAACTGTCATGCTCGCTCAGGGCACTCTCCAAAAAGAAGCCGATATCATCCACATCCTGGTGACCCGGCTCGAAGACTTGTCCCACCGCTTCGCCGACCTGCGCAACCGCTCTCGCGACTTCCGCTAGGTCATGTGCATACGGTCGTTTAACCCGGAGCCAGCGGCGACGGCCTCATTTCATCGGCTCGATACAACCGGCGTCTTGATTGCGATAATTATTCACCAACGGGCCGACCCGGAAAGCCTCCATCGCCTTCTCCTGGTACGGCCGCAGCAACCCCTGAACCATCTCCGGGTTCTGAATGTCGGGGCTCAGCCATTGATCATAGTCCTCTCGGTTCAAGATCACCGGCATCCGATCATGAATCGACTGCACCACGCTGTTGGCGCTCGTAGTTAGGATCGTGCAAGATGTAATCGGCTTTTCCGGCCCCTGCCATACCTCCCACAAGCCGGCAAAAGCAAACGGCGCATCCTTCTTCATCCGAATGAAAAACGGTTGCTTCTTCTTCGCTTCCGTCTTCTGCCACTCGTAAAAACCATCCGCCGGGACCAGGCAACGCCGCGCTCGAAAAGCGGAGCGAAACGCCGGCTTGGTCGCCGCCGTTTCCGATCGGGCATTGATGAGCTGGTAGCCGATTTTTGCATCTTCGGCCCACGAAGGAATCAGGCCCCAGCGCATCGGCACCAGCTCCCGCCCCTGCGCCCCTTGCCGAACGGCGGCGATCTCTTGCGAGGGAGCAATGTTATACCGCGCGTGCAACTCGCCCACGTCCATGATTTGCAACAACTCCCCCACGTCCTTTGCCCGAGCCCGTAATGTGAACCTGCCGCACATCTTCATCCTCCTTCCAATTATTCTATCGGCACGAATCATCGGTCATCCGATCACAAATAAATTGATGGCGTATGACATCCGTGCCACTTGACCAAGGTCAGCGAAATGATGTATGCTCGACCGATTTAAATCCCCTTTCCGTATCATTCGATGTTGCTGTCACCCCTCCGTGAAATGGATTTCACTCGGTGAAATGGATGAAACGCATGAAATGCATCTTTTTGTGACACCTTCATGACATCAAAACGAACTTAATAACACCCCAAGGCACAGGCGGCCGGCCAATCTCCCTTGGCCATCTATCATCCAATTCCATCAAAGTCCCTGCCTTGCATGTCAACTTCTCGCCCGAATTCTCTTCGGTCCATAGTCAACAAAAGTGCTTATTGTTCCGGCGTTTTGTTGACATCTCGACGTCCATTTGAATCTCCCATCTGCGTTCGAAGGCACAGGTAGGCTGCAAATCCTCCTATCGGCGCCTGTGCCTCTCATGCACATTGATGCACAAATATCTGTCATCTAAACGCCAAAAATTTCTTAACATTCCACCAGCTGGGTGCCGCAGATGGCTCTTTTCCCCGTGTCGTTGGTGTTCTTCCGATCTTGCATATTTCATTTTTCACTTTGCATTTTGCATTTCTTCCGGAGCCGAGCTCAATACGATTTACCTTGTTGAAACCAAGTGCCACCTATTAATAATGTGCCCCTGAGATAAGGAAGACCCTGATGAACATTGCCGTCACCGGTGCCAACGGTTTTCTCGGTCGTTACCTGGTCCAAAACCTGGCAAGTGCTGGGCATCATCTTCGTTGCTGGCATCGACCCACCAGTGATCGCACCAACTTCCCATTTGCCGGGGCGATCGAGTGGTCGCCCGGCAGCCTCGGAGACGCGGCGGCGACCGCCGCACTGGTTCGCGATGTCGATGCCGTCGTCCATTCTGCCCTCCAATGGGAAGGGCGTGATGGCTTTCGGTCCGGCGGGCAGGATGATCTATTGGGCTTTCTCGAAGCTAACCTTCTGGGCTCCTTGCAGCTGTTTCAAGCCGCCTATGCGGCCGGAGTTCCGCGCTTTGTTTTCATCTCGACTTGCGCTGTTCATGAAGTCATTTTGGACGACCATCCTCTGGACGAGGCTCATCCTCTTTGGCCGACGCATCACTACGGGGCTCACAAAGCTGCGCTCGAGAAATTTGTCCACAGTTTTGGCCTCGGACAAGGTTGGCCGATATGCGCCCTGCGACCAAGCGGGATTTACGGCCTGGCCCACCCGCCCGCCGCCAGTCGGTGGTTTGATCTCGTGGGCCAGGTGCTGGTGGGTATGCCCATTCATTCGGCCAAGGGAGGCAAAGAAGTGCACGCGGCCGACGTTGCCAAAGCGGTGGCGCTTTTGCTCGCCGCCGATTCCACGGCCGTCGCCGGACAGGTATTGAACTGTTACGATTGGTACGTCGCCGAACAGGATGTCGCCCGCATCGCCAAGGAACTGACAAAAAGCTCCAGCCCGATTGCCGATCTAAACCGGGGCCCAAAGCACCAGATCGTCACCCGCAAGCTCCGCGATCTCGGCATGACCTTCGGTGGCGAAGCCCTCCTCCGCCAGACGATTACTGAGTTGGTGCGAGCGCACGCACCGATTGGAGCCGGCATTTGAATTTGCGAGTGTAACGAAAATCACGGCCCAATGCCGCTGATAGCCCAGGAACAAACGACCATAAACAAGAAAGATAGCCACAATTGAAAAATGGACTTACCGAGAACAAACAATCGCAGTTTCTCGAAAGAGATAAATAGCATCGCAGTAACGATTAGCTGAAACAACATTAGGCAACCCAGCAGAAAACCACCCAGAGAAGAAGCAAACTCAGAATCCCACCATTTGTGGTAGAAAATCACCGCGAGTAAATCCATCGCAGCGGGTATGGAAAAAGGAAAAAAGATCCACAATTCACGCTGGCCCAATTTACCTGAGGTTTCAGAAGCTAGGTTGCAGAGTGCCAAAGCCACACTTCCAACAGGTACCAGGAACATCCATGGAAAAACACCTAGAATCGCGATTACCTGCGATCCGATCCCAATAAACAATTCGATTCCTTCCAACGTATTTTCCATTTATTGGGTTATTTAGCCGACCCGATCGCAATTGCGCCCATGCCGTCATTGTGCCGTTGCTTCGACTACCCCTTCAAGGCGTAGGCCCATTGGCGAAGGGCCGAATTTGTCATTCCACCCCTCAAACCGGATTGTGTTGTAACCGTCCTGGAAAAACCCGAGTCCCAAGTCTCCCAACTCGCGAAAGGAATCGAACTCCTCCGCGAACTCGGTGGACTGGCGGAAAACGTCCTCGCCGTTGATAACAACTCCCACCAGTTTGTTATCAGCGGCGTATCTCACGCCGGTAATCTGCGCAGTCGAGGCGTCGAAGCCCGTCAGGTCCACAACGGTCTCATAAAAATAAGTGCCCGGGTCAACGGTGATGCCTTGCTGGCCGGAACCTTGCAGAACCAGCCACCGTGACAACTCGGACGCGGAATCCGGAAGCCATGTTGGGGGGATCGGCTCGATCCGAACCATGGGAACTTCCTCATAGTGCCCTCCCGTCCCTCCCGGAGCGATGATGTATCGCTCGTCCGGCGTTCCGTTGGGTAGCAACTCTAAGGTATCGGGATCAAGTCCCGTGTTGAGAATGGCTACGACGTCACCCCTCACTATCCCGCTGGCGCACATTGCCATCGCAACAAACAGCACCGTTCTCAACGTCTTTGACGGATTCTTCTTCATAATGCTCTCCCGAACAAGGTCAGACTTTGCTCATCCAAGAAAGACCAGTCATCGATTTGCGCCGCCAAAAAGATCCGGCCCTGTGAATTTTCCATCCGTCCTCCCCCATGGGCCGCCACTGTCTGTACCGGGACAGGAAATACAGCTGTTGGACTGAACTCCGCGCTTGTCTGCATAGGTTGGGCAAGTACTTCCCCTGACTCAATCAACTTGCCCCCCGCCCCAATGCCCGGCGCACCTCCCCCACTATCCAGGCTGAAAGCAGACACCCACGTCCACCACCGCGTCCCATCACGCGGCTGGTACACGTTCACCGCCCAAAACGTCGTGCCGTCTAGCGGATCAACGCCGATGCCCGCGTGGAAGCCCGCAACTAAAGTCTGGACTGCGACCTGGCCCGGCGCTACTGCAACCGGATCTTGCAACGTCCCGGCTGGATCGGCGACCGAACGGCCCGTCACGTACATCGACATGTACTCCCTCGCGGATGACTCCACATAGGTGAGTCCCAGGTCGCCGTTCGCATTGATGTCGATGGCCCCGCAGTAGGCGAACACGTCCGGGCCCGGATCAATTTCGCCCTGCTCAATGAGTGCGGGAGGGTCGGCCGTCGTGTCGATGTCATACCAGCGGAGGTGGTCCACGTTTCCCGACCGCGAATCATGCGCCGTCACCAGCCGGCCATCCCGCCAGTTGGCGTCCACCATCCGATAGCGGCACGTCTGAATGGTACCGCTGCCGCTCGGTTGGTCCGCGTTGGGCGCATTAATGTCGAACTGCCGGACTGGGATCGTGTAGCTTGTAAACGTCGGCTTCGATGTCAGCACATCGGTCATGCGCACGAGGTGCAGGCTGTTTTGCGCAATGTGATCCTCCGACACAAGCCAGGCCGCCTCGCCCGGCCCGGCATCATGCATCATAGTCGCGACCGTATTGAAGTACGGCGTCTGAAAATCCGCGCTGTAGCTCGTCAGCGTCTTCGGATCCCTGTCCAGTAGCGACTTGCGGTCTATGGCCAACGTCTGCACATGGTCGAAGATAGCGCTGCCGGGCGGAATAAAACGAGACATGTTCATGCTGACCAACAGGGCCTCGGCATTGCCGCCGACGCGGAGTTGAATAGCCCGGTATTCCTGTCCCCCGTATGTCTCTGTCAAGTCGATGCGATGTTGCTCGGTAAAACCCCCGAGCGGATTGGCCGTGTCGGACACCGCCAGGTAAAGCCGGTCATACAGCAACTGAACGGTGTCGGCCCCTTGGACCGCGACGATAAAGCGTTGGTTCACGTCATCGTAGAGAACAAAATCCTGCTCAAAATACTGGGGCGCCGGTAGCGGGGCGAACAATTGTCGAAAGGGAATCACCGTTTCTGTCCCATCGCTGCGGCTGTGGACTCGCAGCGCGTCGTTGGCCGCCGACACCACGAAGTCCTCGCTTACAGCCAGGCTTGGATTCGGCGGGATGCAACACGGCGCGTCCAGCTGGGAGATGCCCTCAAAACCATCCGCAACGTTCACGGACAAAAGAGCCCGTTCCTCCAGCAATTCCAGCCGCGGAATGAACGAAGTTTTCGGCCGGCTAATTGAACAACGGTCGGAATGCGACTTCGGTCGGAACATGGTGTTTTCCCTTCTGTAAATGGCTTGAATCCGCTTCGCAGTATTTTGCCTCCATTCCATTTCAAAAGCAAGCAAATTCTTGCCCATTTATTCTCAGCCCGATGGCAGAGGGCTTGTGGGGCAGGATTCCAATCCTGCCGTGATTGCCGTAATATTCGTAGTGCTACACTATTGGCAGGATTGGAATTCTGCCCCACAAGCCTTGTCGACTGGTTCACGAAAACCAAGAAAGACCGATGCGCGGTAGTTGCGCCGGTTTCAAAGTTTTGCGAGCAGAAGAAATGCTAATGACAAATGACTTACATCACCGCTGATAAATCGGCAGCGTCCCAATATCCAACTGCAAAATCGTCAGCGATGTCGCCGTGGAATACACCGGCCCCACCGAGCCCCAGCGCCCGGTGCCGCTCCAGCTTCCATCCGCGTTTTGCGTCTTCATCAAACTGTCGAAGGTGGTTTTGCGATATTTGCTCCAGGTCAACCGGTCTTCCGGTTTCGATTCCGGGTACAATTTGGCGTAACCCTCGTCGCCCAGTGCATACAGGACCTGGGCGAAGTAATAATGGGTATATTCATCGTGTCCCATCCGGTTGCCCGAATCCAGAATCGGCGGAATGGTTTCCTTGCAAGCCTTCAGCCAGCCTTTCACCAGTGGGGAGCTGTATTCCCCCGCGCTGAAGCCGCAGCACACCGCCGCCGCCGCCAGCGCCGGGCGTTCATCGCGCCGGCCCATGCTCAAACTGTAAATGATCCCCCCGCGCCCTCCCGTTGAGTCTTTGAGATATCCCCGCGCCCGGTCGATGATCGACGCCGACACCGCGATGCCCGCATTCCGGGCCGCCCGCAAAGCTTGTACTTGCGTGATTGTTACCGACCCCTCGTCCAGGTCATCCCCCTCTTGGTTGCAGCCCCGGGCCAGATAGCCCCAGCCGCCGCGCGATGTCTGCGCCTGGGCCGTGTATTGCACGGCACGCGTCAACACATCTTCCAGTTTGCGGCGTAATTCAACATCATCCTCTTCACCGTAGACGCAGGCCAAAAACAGCATGCCGAACCCGTGGCCGTACATGTACCGCTCCCGGTCCAGCAGGAAGTTCGGATTGCCGATCAAGCCATTGCGCTGCGTCCGGGCGATGAGCCAATCCACGGCCCGGCGGATTTGCAGGGAATATTTGCCGTCATGGATCGTGCTTCCTTCCATGAGGAGAGCCATGCTCGCCATCGCGGTCATGGCGACGCCATATCTTCCCCCCGTCACGTCCCAGTGCCCGTCGCGGAACTGCGATTTGGCGATCCAGTCCAACCCCTTCGCAATGGCCTTGCGATATTCTTCGGGAACCTCGTCCGCGCAAACACGCTGCATTGGGACCAACAGAAATCCCAGGCTGCCTGCAAATGCGCACAACCATGAAGTGCGGTTCATTAAGCGAGCTCCCCCGAAAAAATCAATACGGTTGTCCCTGACCTGCCGCTTTCCTTCTCTTTTAGACGATTCACGAAAAATTTTCTGACAGCCCGATTTGCCGTCCCCGCCGCGTTCTACTCGGCGATCGGGTCGTCCTCGGTGCTTTTCGTTGTCCTTGCTTTAATATCTTACCAAAAGAAATGGATTGACGCTTTGAAGTACAGTTAAATGGGCTGGACGAAAAAAAACCAGGCGCACGGAAATAGTTTCGCAACCATTTCCGCTCGCCTGGTGCTGCCGGTCGCTGGAGTGCGGGCTTCAGCCGGTGAGCGCAACGAAAACCTACATGGAGAACGAGCTGCCGCAGCCGCAGGTGCTCTTGGCGCTCGGATTGGAAATGCTGAATCCGCGCTTGTTCAGGTCGTCGTGATAATCCACGGTCACCTCGGACAAATACATCAGGCTCCGTTTATCCACCACCACCGGCACCCCGTGCATCTCGAACGTTTCGTCCAGCTTCGGGTTGACCACCGGGTCGAGGTCCAGCTTGTGCTGGAAACCGCTGCAACCCCCGCCGACAACGCGCATGCGCAGATAAACCTTTTCCGGAATGTCTCCGTTCGGCGGCTGTTCCGCGAGAATTCGCTTCACTTCGTTCGCTGCCTTTTCGGTCAAGGTAATCGGCATAATTGCTCCTCTCACTTATTAACTTTACTCTCAATGGAAAACGGCCACTCCAACCGGTTTATTACTCTATTTTATTATAACGTAAAAGACAAGTCCGCTCACATAGCGGGTTGGCGGTGTATCAACGGTTCGTTTAACCCGGAGCCAGCGGCGACGGTGGCTCAATAGATGCCCAATTCAATCTGCGCTGCCTCCGACATCCGGCTTTGATCCCACGGCGGCTCCCAAACCAATTCCACCTGGACGTTCGTCACCCCGCCGACGGCCCGCACTTTTGTCTCCACTTCCTGGACCAGCGATCCCGCCACCGGGCAGGCCGGCGACGTCAATGTCATGCGAATTTGCACCGCACCTTCCAGGGTTATATTGAGATCATAAATCAGCCCGAGTTCGTAAATATTGACCGGAATCTCCGGATCAAAGCAGGTCTTCAGAACGGCAATGATCTTTTCTTCCAAACTTTGCTCTTGCCCGGAAGAATCGGACTTCTCACGAGAAGCATCAATTTCCATCGCTGCTTTATCCTCGGAGGCTGCCCCAGTAAGCCGCTGAGTTCCCAGGACCACCGGCTTTTCCATAATTCCTCCTCTACTCCGTCGAGACCGTTCGCGCTTCCTCTTTCAGCGCCGCCTGCAGGGTGTGCCACGCCAGCGTGGCACATTTGATGCGCACCGGGAATTCGCGGACCCCGGTAAATACGGCGAGCTTCCCAAGCTGCGCTTCATCCGGTTTCGGCGGAGGTTCCCGCGTGAGCAACTCGTGGAATGTCTTGAACAGGCTATCCACTTCCGCCAGCGATTTTCCTTTCAAGCTTTCGGTCATCATCGATGCCGAGGCGGTGGATATGGCGCAGCCCGAACCCTGAAAGCCGATATCCTTGACCACGCCGTCTTCCAGCCGAATCTGCACGGTCACCTTGTCGCCGCAAAGCGGGTTGTAGCCCTCGGCACTCCGGTTGGCCCCTGCCGGAATCCGGAAATTGCGCGGCTTTTTATGGTGATCGATGATCACCGCCTGGTACAATTCGCGGAGATCCGACATCAGCCGAAAACCTCCTTCACCTTGTGAATTCCCTTGACCAGAGCGTCGATCTCTTCATGAGTATTGTAAAAAGCCAGCGCCGCCCGCGCCGTCGCCGGAACTCCGAACCGGTCCATCAACGGCTGCGTGCAATGATGCCCCGTGCGCAGCGCGATACCTTCCTGGTCCAGAATCGTGCCGATGTCGTGCGGGTGAATGCCGTCCATGACGAACGACACTGCCCCCGAGCGCTCCCGGGCCGTGCCGATGAACCGGACGCTCGGAATACGCGCAAGCGCTTCCGTGGCATGAGCCAAAAGCTCCCGCTCGTAGGCAGCCACGTTGTCCAGGCCAAGACCGTTCAGGTAGTCGATGGCCGCTCCCAGCCCGATCACGCCCGCTATGTTGGGCGTCCCCGCCTCGAATTTATGCGGCAGGACATTGTATGTGGTCTTGGCAAACGTCACGGAGCTGATCATGTCGCCCCCGCCCTGGTATGGCGGCATGGCTTCAAGCATGGCCAACTTGCCGTATAGCACGCCGATTCCGGTCGGCCCGTAAAGTTTGTGGCCTGAAAAAGCATAAAAGTCGCAATCTAGCTCCTGAACGTCTACAGCCATGTGCGGGACAGCCTGGGCTCCGTCCACCAATACCGGAATTCCCCTTTGGTGAGCCAGCTCGATGATCCGGCGAATTGGGTTGATCGTGCCCAGCGTATTGGACACGTGCGTTATGGCTACGATTTTCGTCCGCGGATTGAGGAGCTTTTCGTACTCGTCCAGCCGAAGTTCGCCTTCGTCCGTAATGGGCGCCACGCGCAGCACCGCGCCCTTTTCCTCGCACAGGATTTGCCAGGGTACGATGTTGGAGTGATGTTCCATGTGCGAAATGACCACCTCGTCACCGGCGCCCACCGTCATCCGCCCGAACGTTTGCGCCACCAGGTTGATCGCCTCGGTGGTGCCGCGAACGAAGATCACTTCCCGCGGCTGTGCGGCATCGAGAAAACGCTGCACCTTGATCCGCGCATCCTCATACTGTTTGGTAGCCCGTTCGCTCAGCAAATGCACCCCGCGATGGACGTTCGCGTTGTCGGTTTCGTAATAGCGCTTGATGGTGTCGATGACCACTTGCGGCTTCTGTGTGGACGCTGCGTTGTCCAGGTAGATGAGCGGCTTGCCGTGGATTTTCTGCTTCAGAATCGGGAAGTCTTCCCGGATTTTCCGGACGTCAAACTCCCGCACTGTTTTCTTGCGGGCGGTACGCGGGTTCGTGAGCACGCTCATGGGCCTCCCTCCTCAATATTTCGTCCCGCCGGCAAACTCTGTGCTGCCAGCAGCATCTCCTCGAGCTCCGACCGGATCGGCGCAATCTTGATCCGGCTGATAATGTCGTTGGCAAACGCAAACGTCAGGAGGCTGCGGGCCTCACCTTCGCCGATGCCCCGCGAACGCAAGTAAAAAATCGCCTCATCGGCAAGTTGGCCGATGGTTGCCCCGTGCGTGCATTTGACATCGTCGGCATAGATTTCCAGCTGCGGCTGGGCGTTGATCTGCGCATCTTCGGAAAGCAGCAATGTCTTGTTCGTTTGTTTGGCATCGGTTTTCTGTGCGTCTTGATGGACAAAAATCTTGCCGTTAAACACTCCATGCGCCCTACCGTCGAGAATGCCCTTGTACAGTTCATGGCTCGTGCAGTGGGGCTTGGTATGATCGATGCGCGTGTGGTTGTCGATTAATTGCTTGCCCGATCCCATGTACAGCCCGTTCAACGTGCATTCACAACCTTCATCGTTGAGCACGATGTTGATGTCGTTGCGCACCATGCCTCCGCCCAGATTGATGGCATGCGATGAGAAATTGCTGTTCCGCTCCTGCTGAACTTGCAAAGTCGCGAAATGAAACGACGCTTTGCTTTCCTGTTGCAGCTTGTAATAATCGATGATCGCATTTTCTCTAAGGACAACTTCGCCGACCGCGTTGGTGAAATAGATGGCCTCCTCGGGCCCTACGTAACTTTCCACGATGGCGGCCTGACTATTCACACCGGCAAGAATCAGGTTGCGCGGGTGGGAAACGGTCGGCTTCGAACTGGAAGTTGCAACATGAACAATGTGAATCGGCTCGCCTACGACCTTGCCTTTCGGAATCGCAATGAAGGCGCCGTCTTCAATGAAAGCCGTGTTGAGAGCGACAAACGCATGGTCCTGGTACGAAGCCAGTTTCGCCAGATACGGTTTCACCCTGTCCGGATACGATTCCAGCGCCTGGGCAAGGCTGCCGGCGACCACACCGTCCGGCAACGGACTGACGGAAGACAGTTTTGCAGAATAATGCCCGTTGACAAACACCAGCCGGACCGCCCTGCTGCCGGCAAAAATACGCCGGGGCAGGCGCCGCACCGCACCATCCTCCAGGTGAGAAGCCGCGGCTTTCGCAAACGAAGCTTTCACCAGCGGCGCCACGTTCGTGAACCGCCATTCCTCGTCCTGAAGCGTCGGAAAACCTATTTCGACAAAACGATCGATGGCTGCAGTCCGAATCTCGTGCAACCACGAATGCTCCATATCCGGCAGACTCTTCTCGAATTGGGAAAAAGCCGCGACGTAGCGGTCGGCATCTTCAATGACTTCCAACATGCTCCAATTCCTCGATCCAGCCGTACCCTTTTTCTTCCAGTTCCAGCGCCAGATCCTTGCCGCCCGATTTCACGATCCGGCCTTCATAAAGAACGTGCACCGTGTCCGGAACGATGTAGTTCAACAACCTCTGATAGTGCGTGATAACCAGCATCGCCCGCTCCTTATCCCGCAGCGCGTTGACGCCGTCCGCCACTACGCGCAGCGCATCGATGTCCAACCCGGAATCGGTTTCATCCAGAATGGCGAGCTTCGGATCCAGTACTGCCAATTGAAAGATTTCATTGCGTTTCTTTTCTCCGCCGGAGAAACCTTCGTTCACCGGGCGTTTCAGGAGCTCCTCATCGATGTGCAAGACCTTCAGTTTTTCCTTGACCAGTTTCAGAAAATCGATGGCGTCGAGTTCCTCCAGGCCGCGGTGTTTCCGGATGGCATTGATCGCCGCCTTGAGAAAATACGTGTTGGTAACACCGGGGATTTCGACCGGGTACTGGAAGGCCATGAAAATGCCTTCGCGCGCCCGCTCTTCGGGATCCATTTCCAAAAGGTCTTTGCCCTCGTACGACACTTCGCCCGCGGTCACCTCAAAGGCATCGCGCCCGGCAAGAACCTGCGCCAGCGTGCTCTTGCCCGAGCCGTTCGGGCCCATGAGTGCGTGCACTTCCCCGGCGTTAATCGTCAAATTAATGCCCCGCAAAATATCCTTGCCGTCTACGCTGGCGTGCAAGTTTTTGATTTCGAGCATTTTTTACCCCACGCTCCCTTCCAGACTCACTCCCAACAATTTCTGCGCTTCCACCGCAAATTCCATCGGCAGGTTCAAAAACACCTGTTTGCAGAAGCCGTTTACGATCATGTTCACGGCGTCCTCCGTCGACAGGCCGCGCTGCTTGCAATAAAAAATTTGGTCCTCGCCGATCTTCGATGTCGATGCTTCATGTTCGACTTGCGAGGAAGTGTTGCGCACCTCCAGGTACGGGAAAGTATGGGCTCCGCAGCGGTCGCCCAAAAGCAACGAATCGCACTGGGAATAGTTCCGCGACTGGGTCGCCCCCTTCATGATCTTCACCAGGCCGCGGTACGTATTCTGCCCGTTACCCGCGGAAATTCCTTTCGACACGATGGTGCTGCGCGTGTTTTTCCCGATGTGGATCATTTTGGTGCCGGTGTCGGCCTGTTGCTTGTGGTTGGTCAATGCCACCGAATAGAATTCGCCGACGGAGTTATCGCCTTGCAAAATGACGCTCGGGTATTTCCAGGTTATCGCCGATCCGGTTTCCACTTGCGTCCAGGAAATCTTCGAATTCGGCCCCTGGCACTTGCCGCGCTTGGTCACGAAGTTGAAAATTCCCCCGCGCCCTTCCTTGTCGCCGGGATACCAGTTCTGCACGGTCGAGTACTTGACCTGCGAATTCGCGCCCACCGCCACCAGTTCCACCACCGCCGCATGCAATTGATTCTCGTCCCGAATGGGCGCGGTGCATCCTTCCAGGTAGCTCACATAGGCGCCTTCCTCGGCCACAATCAAGGTCCGCTCGAACTGCCCGGTGTCTTTGGCGTTGATGCGGAAGTAGGTGGACAGTTCCATCGGACACCGCACTCCCTTCGGGATGTAGCAGAACGATCCATCGCTGAACACCGCCGAATTCAACGCGGCAAAAAAATTGTCATTATAGGGCACGACCGAGCCGAGGTATTTTTGCACCAGGTCCGGATGGTTTTGCACCGCCTCGGAAAAGGAACAGAAAACGATCCCCATTTCGGCCAGCTTGCTTTTGAACGTGGTGGCCACCGAAACGCTGTCGAACACGGCATCCACTGCCACGCCGCTAAGCCGTTTTTGCTCTTCCAGGGAAATGCCCAGCTTTTCAAAAGTCCGCCGTAATTCCGGGTCCACCTCATCCATGCTGCTGAGCTGTTTTTTCGGCTTGGGGGCGGAGTAATAAATGATGTTCTGGTAATCGATTGGCGGATAATGCACGTTGGGCCATTTCGGCTCCTTCATCGCCAACCAGTGCTGGTACGCCTTCAAGCGCCACTCCAGCAAGAAGGCCGGCTCGTTTTTCTTGGCCGAAATGGCGCGGATGATGTCTTCGTTCAGTCCGCGCGGCACGGTTTCCGATTCAATCTCCGTGTAGAAACCGTCCTTATACTCTCGATCTGCCAATTCCTGTATCGTTTTCGTAGCAGTCGGCATAAAACTCCTCTACTCTCTGCGTAATGGCGCCAATTCAATCAGCGCGGGCGTCGTTTCCAGGAACGTCTCGGTCAGCCGGGACTGCAACAGTTCTGTCAACCGGCCTTCGCTCTGCAATAAATCAGCCAGAGTTATTCGCGCCAGGGCATGCCGCATCCAGCTTTCCAGCGTTTGCCACAACGCCTTCAACGTGCAGTCGCCGTGATGCACGCAAGTCCCTTCGGTGTTTTCCGTGCCCCGGTGCCGTTGGCAATAACCCGGATCATCAAAGAGCGGTTCCCCCAAAACGAGCAGCACATCTCCGAGCGATATTTCCGCAGCCGATCGCGCCAGCCGATAACCCCCCAACCGGCCCCGCACGCTTTCGATTAACCCCGCCTGCCTCAGGACCGCCAGAATCTTGGCTACATAGGGTCCGGATAATCCCTCCGCGTCCGCAATGTCCGGAATCGTCAACGAATGCCCTTCCTCCGCCCGCGCCAGACGCAACAAACAACGCAAACCATACTCTTCCTGGGAGGTGATTTTCATAGTTTCTCCCGACTCACCCAGTCATCTCACTCATAGTCATCCATAATGATTTTATGAATGTATACTTTTTAGTCAACAATTTGTCGAAAATCTTTACCAAAATATCCATTAAATATTTAAGTTGTTTGCATTTATACACTTATGGCATAATCTGCAAGCGATCAATAAGCTGGACCCAATTCGTACCGGAGCAGACCGAATAATGAAATAGAGATGGAGGACGCATTCGATCATTGATCCGGTTCCTGCTATTTGTCTGCATCTTTGCCGTCCTGGGCCGTATCTAAAATGTTGAGGGAATTGGACCGGTTAGTTTTTACTTTGGAGTGCGGCGCTTTATCGCCGCTTTGGTTTTTTTCAAACAAGCCGCGGACAAAATTCCGCGTTACGCAAGAAAGTCAAACATGTTTCGTTCATGGAGATTAGGCAACGCTTTTGGCATCGGCATTTACTTGCATTGGACGTTTTTCCTGCTCTTGGCGCTGGTGTTTTTCGGCAACCTTGACGCCGGTGAAACGGCGGCAGTTTCGGCCTTGGCCATGATTGGTGCCGTGTTCGCTTGTGTCGTTTTGCATGAACTGGGCCACGCATTGATGGCCCGGTATTATGGCATCCCGACGCGGGACATCACGCTCTATCCCATTGGCGGT
>Ga0306920_100002555_pt1 | contig 22986 bp, 21 predicted proteins | sample flu12Cox44000170_FD_204666 | JGI IMG/M metagenome (GOLD analysis project Ga0306920, IMG submission 204666) | Lab enrichment of tropical soil microbial communities from Luquillo Experimental Forest, Puerto Rico - flux4day.12C.oxic.44.000.170 (v2)... | ecosystem: Environmental > Terrestrial >...
GATGTTCGCTTACCCAAGGATGGTCCGCCGCCACGTGGTTGGGTACAAAATCCAGGATTAACCGCACGCCGCGCTTGGCAAGTTCCAGTCGCGCCACAGTCAAACCCTTGGGGCCTCCAAGACGTCCGTCGACGACATAGCGCCGCACGCAATAGGGCGATCCCACGTTGTCCTGAGGAACAAAGTCCGGGAGCGCCTGCCGGAAACTCTCCAGCAGATTCCGGTTTTGATTGGCGATGGCAACGCCGGCAGGACTCCGTTCCCACACGCCCATCAGCCACACGCCATCAAAGCCCAGCTCAGCGATGGCATCCCACTCCGCGGCAGGCACCGAAGCAAGGTTGCAGCTTTTCGAATGCTTCACTTGAAGCTCGGAAAGCCACACCCAAGTGTTGATTTCACACAACGTGGGGTACGAGGGCCAGGTGTGCATTTTAGACTAGACCGTTAGCACCGAGCGTCAGGGAACACCAACATTTGATACCGGCAGATTCACCTTGCCGTCATCCGTAACGCAATTTAGAGGTTGCTACAACTAGGGAAACCCCTAATTCACTTCTTTTCGGGCGGAGGTGGGTAGTTCTTCAGCAGCTTTGCGACGGCTTTGGCAAGATTTTTTTGTTGCTTCTCCGGTTTGGCTTTGGGATCGATGGTTTTTGATGCCGTCCCGCGCCACACCAAGTCCTTCTTCGAGGACTCATACATATCGAGAGCCAGTTGACCAATGTAGATTGTCGTGGTCGAGCCGGTGGTCATCGTAGAGCCCCCTCCGTACCAACCACCACCGTACCAACCGGGACCGTAACCCCAGCCGCTGTTGTAGGAAGTGAATTGCTTCTCGGTGCCGACAGCGGTCTGATAACCGATATAGAGATCGGCCGAATCCGAGTCCGTTTTGGTCAAACCCTTTTTCGCCAGTTCTGCATCGATTGCGTCGGTGATCTGTTTCTGCACCAGTTGGTTGGGATGATCAGCGCCCTTGATGTCCACCCATTTGTAGGTTTTGAATTTCGAGAAGTCCGCATCCTTGGCATAGTTGTAGCGCACATCTTGAGCGACAACGCAAGTGACACTCAGGAGCAACAACGCGGGCACAAGAAAGATCCATTTCTTCATTTTTTCCTCCCGTCGACCGAATGAACCGCAGGCCACCGACAACTGCGAGAATACTCCTTTTCAGGCTGAGCTGGCATCACTAACGACGTCTGCTACACCGCCCTCCCGGCCGAGATATGCTTTTACGAGACAAGTTGCTCCTCTCGTAGGGAACCAGTGCAGCGACGTCCGGCGCCGCGCGGGACAATCTCGTCTTCCAGGCTTTCGACTTGGAAATTGCAGAAGTGGCCAAAACCGCCCTCAGTACTTCTCTGGAATGAAGTGATGTCCTTTCAGCGAAGCCTGGTCGTCGTAACTTCCCTTGTCGGAGCGCTTCGGCAGCTTTATCTTCTCGCGTGGAGCTTTTTTGTACGGAATCAGGCTGAGCAGATGCGAAATACAGTTCAGCCGCGCCTTGCGCTTGTTGTCGGAACGGATCAAGTGCCACGGGGCGTGTTTCGCGTCGGTAGCCTCAAGCATCTTGTCTCGCGCTCGCGAGTATTCGTACCAGCGGCGAAACGACTCGAGGTCCATGGGGCTGAGCTTCCATTGCCGGAGCGGATCCTGCAGACGGGCTTCAAACCTGCGCTGCTGTTCCTTCTTGCCGACCTCCAGCCAGTATTTGATCAGTTGAATGCCCGCGTCCACGATGTACTTTTCAACTGTCGGACACAGCTTCAGGAAGTTCTTGTACTGCTCGTCCGTACAAAAACCCATGACGCGCTCAACGCCGGCGCGGTTATACCAGCTTCGATCGAAGATCACGATTTCGCCGGCAGCAGGAAAATGGGCCATGTAGCGTTGGACATACATTTGAGTCTTCTCGCGGTCCGAGGGAGCGGGCAAGGCGACGAGGCGGAACACACGCGGGCTCACTCGCTCCGTAATCGCGCGAATCGTGCCACCCTTGCCGGCAGCGTCGCGTCCCTCAAAAACAATGATGACCCGAAGCCCTTTGTACTTGACCCAATCTTGCAACTTGCACAGCTCCGCTTGCAGCCGGCGCAACTCCTTTTCATACTTCTTCCGCTTCAAGCCCTTATCTTCACTTGCTCCTTCGTCTTTGCCCATTGCAGAACCACTCCTCCGATGTGGTCGCTCCCCGATTAGCTATTGCTCTGTGACATTGGAGGAGCCCGCGCGCATCCGGACTCCTCCCTAATGTTGGGTTGTTGTATTAGCCTGCCTTCGCGCGGAACAACTTCAGCGCAAACGAGGCAGAAAGGCACAAAAGTCCAAGGAGCCCTACGAGCGGCAAGCTGCTCCCCGTCTTTGGCAGTTTCGCAGGGGTGGCGGCCGCAGGTGCCGCTTCCGCTGCAGGTGGCGCCGCAACAGGCGCGGCGACCACGACTAGGATCGGTACGTCAGCCGGTGGAGCGGGCGGAGGCGGGGGCATCGTCCCCGTCACCTGCCTTTGTTGGGATACCACCGTCTCTGGGGTCTCCACGATCTTTGTGGCGTTGACGATCATTCCCTTCTTCAGGCCGAATGCGTCAACCGTCTGGCCATTAATGTCAAATTTTTGGCCCTTGGGAATCTTGAACTCCTGATTCTTTCCGTCTTCCAGGGTAAGAATCACAGAGTTCGGCGGATTCACATACCACACCTTGCCCGTAACCGTTTGAACCGTCTTAACCATCTGTGGAGTGGTTGTGGTTGTGATCGTCCGTTGCAATTTCATGCCCGGCTTTAGGTCATGAATGCCGAGCGATTTGCCGTCCACGGTAACCCTGGCGCTCTCCGGCACATTGGGAAAATGCCGAATGGTGCCGTCTTCCATCTTGACCACCAGGTCATTGCCTTGCACGAGCACAACTTCGCCCCGCTCGACCTTGACTTCTTTCGTAGCCTTGCCCGCAGTTGTGGTGGTGTCGGTTTGTACTTGCGCGCTCATGCTTGCAGGGAATGTGAGACAAACCATCCCAGCTACAAGCATCAACCCGATGTTCTTCCAATTGTTGCCAAACTTCATCTTCAATCCTCCTCCTTTTCAAGTCTTAACGCGTGCTCGTTCTTTGCCTTTCCTAAACGAATTCACTTACTCTCGTGGTACCCTCCTTTCTCTTTCAGGGAACTCTGCTGTTCACGATTCCCGTGACCTGCATCGGTCGCTGAGGCGTGCACGATGAAGCGCTGCGGTGCGCTGCCTACAAAGTAGAAGGGGTAGCAGGTAACGAGGGTTAGCGAAGGGAACTGCCGTGGCTGCAGCACCCATGTATCTTCAGGCGCGACAATAAGAATCTCGTCGACGACATAGCGATTGGTTCCGGTCTGAGACACCAGGTCAATCGTATCGCCTTGGTGGATGTCCTTGAGTCCACGGAAAAATCCGTCCCGGTGGCCGGCGATCCCAGCGTTGCCATCCTTTCCCGGCAATGGCGTACCCTCAATGTGGCCGACTCCCCGATTTAGCGTCAGTTCATCGGTCCCTTCGAACACCGGTACCTCCAGTTGAATGGATGGAATCTGCAGAACCGCGACGGCGGAGGGAGCGCTGGCATTGAGGCTCGCCTTGTAAGCCGCGACTCGCCCTTCAGACCACAGCCGAAAGTCAGGCTGACCCTTTTCCGGCTGGGCGGTTGCCGCAGCCATGTGCGTCCGCCAAAACTCACGCAACCCCGTGCGAGACGATACCGTATTGTAGATTCGCGCCGCGACATAGACCGCGACGAGCAAGAAGCCAATGACCAGCAAGAGCCGCTCGAACCCGGTCAGGGTCTTCGCTACACCGCTTCGTTCCATACTAAGTACCTTTCGCGAAGGCTGGCCGACGCGCTCGCCAAGTTTCGGGCTGGAGTTGTCTGTCTGCCTCTACCTTATAGTACGGATAGGATTTGCCGGCAACTAGGGAAACCCCTAAATCGAGGCAAAGAGCGCTTGCTCGAACGCGCTTCGAGCGCCGATCGTGATCTTGTCCCTCGTCGATCACGACGAAGTTGCCGGGAATACAAAGCCCTGTCCGTCGAACGCCGCTTTGACGGCGGGTAGCAGATTTGCCTTCATGCGGGATTTCAGAACATATCCCGCGGCGCCCTCTTCCATGCAGGCTTTTATGAATTCCTCTTCCGAATGGATCGTCAGAAAGACGAGTCTCGCCGCGGAGCCGCACTCGCGAAGCCGATGCGCCGCTTCAATCCCGTTCAGGATCGGCATGGTGATGTCGGCGACAATCACGTCAGGATGAAGCCGCAACGCCTCCGCAACAAGTGACGCACCGTCGGTTGCGGTTCCTACAATGTCAGCGTAAGCGCTCAGCATGTTGCTCACAGCTTCGAGCACAGAGGAATGGTCATCCGCCAGTAATACGCGCGGGCGGATCACGATCCGTCACCCGCGAGGAATGAAAGTTCACGCGCTTCCATCGCCGTGACCGTCCATTTTTCGACTTAGGGTCCCGGACGCGATGCTGAGGTTTTTGGAAGTTTTGCGCTACTGGGAAAATCCCTAGGCTGGTGGCGCTACACGACGGTTCCTCGGCCGTGCGCTGCCTTTGCTCTCATGACTGGCTCGGGATTAACTGAGATAAGACCGTGCTTCAGAGCGAACAAGACCAGGTCCGCGTTGCTCCGCAGATGAAATGACTCCATGATGTGGTGCTTGTGAAACTCCACCGTCTTCTCGCTCAGGTCCAGCAGGCCCGCTATTTCTTTCATGGAGCGCCCTTCGGCGAACAGTTGGACCACGTCTCTCTGGCGCGGCGTCATGTCTTTTGAATATTGCCTCGCCCTCGCTTTCGTGGCCACCCAGTCTTCAGCTCTCAGCTTTGGCGTCACGTAGGATTTGCCTTGTAATACCTGCTCGATGGCCTTCAGCAATTCCGGTCCCGCCGAATGTTTCAGAACGAAAGCGACCGGCCCCAGTTCCAGCACTGCAGCGGCAAGATTCGGATCGTCCTGCATGGTCAAGAAGATGAACTTTACTTCAGGGGCTAGTTCCTTGATTCTTTTGGCCGCGTCCAATCCATTCAGTCGCGGCATTCCAACGTCCACGATAACCACATCGGGACGTAGAGCGATTGCTTCCTCAATCATGGCGCGCCCGTCCGGCACAACACCGACCACGGGATAGGTCTTTTCGAGGTAGACGCGCAGAGCCTCGGCGAAAATTGTGTGATCGTCCGCAATCAAAAAGCACGGGCGGGCCTTACCAACGAACGCTTTATCCATACCGTATCACCCCTTCCGAAGTACACCGATAGATCGACAACGGAGACACCAACAGGGCGGCGGATGCAATGGGCGGATAGCTAATAAGAGCGGCGGGCAGGGCGGACGTCTGTGACCTGGGTCACATGAGTCCCCTGCGGTCCATCTCTGCCTAATCTTAGTTCCTCTCGCCCTTCCTGTCAGCACAATTCTTCAGCAATCCGAGGCTCCTCGGATCCGTCCTCATAACCTCACTTCGACACCGTGGAATCGGCTTCCCCTGGGCGCATTTTGACGGCGCTTTTCCGCGGACCTAGGGTTTTTCCTAGGTGCATTTTCGTCCTCGCGCTTCTAGGGTGTGCTCGGTAGTCGGCTGGGCTACCGGGCGGATCCTGAGGCGGCCGCACCCCGATCAGGACCTGGAACCTCCAACCAGTGAATCGCGGGCGCTGAGTTTCACAGGCCAGCCTGGTGACCGCTGAACTTTGAAGCGTCACCATCTCCAACGGCAATTCGGACATAAAGGAGCTGTATGCGGCAGCCGAAATCTATAACTGCTACGATTCTTGTGGCGGTGTACTCCTGCCTCATCCTCTGTGTATCGGCAAATTCCACTGATCAGAAAGATAAGAAAGATAAGTCCGCCCAAGCTCAGAATGGAACCGACCTGAGGAAGAAGTACGTACGCCCCACCGATCCGGCGCTGTATGTTGGCGCGGAGACCTGCAAGGCGTGCCATGAAGACACTTATAACCAATTCGAAACCACGCCCCATGTCGCTACCACGATGGAAGCCAAGCTCGACGGTTACAAGGGTCCGGAATGGCATGGCTGCGAAGCGTGCCACGGCCCGGGAAAAGAACATGTGGACGGCGGGGGCGACATAACAAAGATTTTCACGTTCAAGGATGCGTCGCCGCAGGAGACGAGTGCGCGGTGCCTCGGCTGTCACCAGTACACCGAAGAGCATGCCAACTACGAGCGCTCGGCGCACCTCATGAACGGCGTGGGTTGCATCGACTGCCACTCGCCGCATCATGCAAAAGAGAGCGAGTTTCTCTTGAAGGCCAAAGCGCCGCAACTCTGCTATGGCTGCCATGGGGATGTGCGCGCCCAGTTTGCCAGGCCGTTTCATCACCGTGTGCCCGAGGGGCTTCTCCAGTGCAATGATTGCCACAGTCCACACGGCACTTTCCGGCCGAAGCAGCTGCGCACCAACGCCGCCGGCGATACGGTCTGCTACAAGTGCCACTTCGAAAAGCAGGGCCCGTACGTTTACCAGCATGAAGCTCTGATCGAAGGCTGCACGATCTGCCACTCTCCCCACGGCTCCACAAACCAGCGCATGCTGGTGCAGAACCAGGTCAATTTGTTGTGCCTGAGCTGCCACGTGTTTCCCGCCGAGGTAGGGCCACCAGCGACTCCAACGTTCCATGATCAAGCGACGAAATACCAGTCCTGCACGCTCTGCCACATGGCCATCCATGGCTCGAACACGAGCAGCGTGTTCTTCACACCCTGAGGAGAACGATGATGAAGAACATTCTCAGAATTTTTCGCAAGTCGAGCTTCCGGAAAGAGTTGTGCCGCGTTCTCACCTTCCTCATGAACGCGGTCTTATTGTGTGCGCCTGCCGCGATTGCGCAGCAGCCCGAAGAGCAAAAAGGAATTGACCAGGGCAACTACAACATTAAGCAGTCCATCGAATTTGGCGGGCGCCTCACCAGCGTCACGGGTAACGAGCAGACTTACGACACCATGGTGAACCTGCAGCAGGGGCCGCGCCTACTGAATTTCACGACCGAGATGCGCTCCCTCGATCATCGCGGCACTTTCTTTGACCGCTTGTATTTCAGCAACTTCGGCTACGGCGGGGATCCCAATGTCGTCAGCGTCTTGCGGATCAGCAAGAACAAGTGGTACATGTTCGATGCGTCGTTCCGTCATGACGAAAACTTCTGGGATTACTCGCTTCTGGCCAATCCGTATAATCCGGCGCCTCCGCCAGCGAATGCGCCGGCGAATTTCAATCCCATCGCAACGGCCCCGCCCAACGTACTGAACACCGCGGTCGTTGCGACTTCTCCCCACCTATACAATACGCGCCGGAATATGCAGAGCTACGGCGTCACCATTCTTCCAGACTCGAAGATTCGCTTGCGGCTCGGCTTCAACCACACCTCGAATAATGGTCCCGCCTTTACGACCGATCATGAGGGCACCGAGCAGTATTTTTTGCAGAATCTTTCGAACACGATGAATCAATACCGACTGGGAGTGGATTTCCGCTTTCTGCCGCGAACGAACATTAGTTACGACGAGATTTGGAGCTATTACAAAGCCGATCCGGGCACGACCGACGAAAATCTGCAATTTTTCCCTTCCGGCGGATTTCCGGCAGTGGACCTGGGCGTTTCCTGGAATGGCCCTCCTTGCAATCCGGCATTCCAGCCGGGCGGCGTGGTGAATCCGAGTTGCAGTGCCTTTTACTCATACTCGTCGCACCGCCGGACGCGCCTGAATGCACCAACCGAGCAGGTCAGCTTTCAATCCACTTTTATACCCACTCTGCAGCTCTCCGGAAAGTTCATGTATACCGGCAGCGATTTGAATGTCTACAACTATGGACAGTCGTTCAGCGGGCTTGTATCGAGGAACTTTCTATCGAACTACGCGGATTTCGGACCCATCAGCGGCCGGCACGTTACAACCTACACCGACTTTGGAGCGACGTGGCAGATTACTCGCGACTTCAGCCTGGTTGACTCCTTTCATTTCGGAAACTGGCATGACCCGGCACAGTATACTTCTTCCCAATGTTCGTTCTTCAGCAACAGCCTGATCATTCCGCCGAACTTCTTCACCTCCAGCGCAGTTCTTCCGGTTTCGACGTGCACGCCTCCAGCGAATGCGGTGCCGGGCACGCCCAACCATAAGAGCGGTTCGGCCCCCGATATCCTGGTGAACCTTGATTCGAACTTCCTGAAGCAGCAGATCACAAGCAATCTGATCGAAGGTCAGATACAGATTTCGCCGCAGGCCGGCGCTTACTTCGGATACCGGTATGTCCACCGCGTCATCGCAGACAATTTCTACAACACGCAGAACGCCATCTACTTCCCCAGCAACGCGGCCCGCGGCAATTGCGCCCTCGTTTCCGGAGTCCTGCCCGACGGTTGCACGCAGAACGCCGACGGCTCCGTTTCCTTCGTGACTCCGAGTCCCAGTTTCGGTCCGCCTGGCGTCACCGATATCACCTCGAACACCGCGGTTCTTGGTCTTTGGGGGAAACCGACCCAGAAGCTGTTCCTCAATTTCGACGCGGAGGTCGGGAGCGCGGACCATACGTTCACACGGCTGAGCCCGCAAGATTTCCAGCAGGTGCGGCTGCGCCTGCGTTACCAGGCCTCTCCCGGAACAAACCTCAGTCTGTACTTTACGACCACAAACGGGCAGAACAACGCAGTGACGATCAACGGCGATCAGCACGACACCAATGCTGGTATGTCGTTTTCCTTTGCTCCCTCCGAGAAGATATCGGCGCAACTTGGATATAACTACGACAACATCTCTTCGAGCTTGCTGATCTGTTTTACGAGCAGCCTGGCGCAGCCCGGCCTGCAGCCGTGCCCCAACGTCGCTGGACTCCTGCAGGAACAGTCGCCCTACAGTAGTAAGGTCAACACCGGGTTCTTTGACGTCCTTTGGAGTCCCATCGCTAAGCTTTCCGTGGAGGTGGGCGCGAACCTTTCGAGCGCCTCCGGCACGGAGTTGCAATTAAATCCGCTGAGCACACGAGCTACGATCCCGACGGGCCCGTTGAATTCTACCTGGTATCAGCCTTATGGGTCGATCGGCTACCGCTTTGCCAGGCACTGGACCGGCCGCGCGCGTTGGGATTACTACAGCTACCACGAAGATTTGAACAACTCCTACCAGGATTTCTATGCCCCGAGGAGTTTCCATAGCAATCTGATCACGCTGTCGGTGCGCTTCGCCTTTTGAAGCGTGGCGGCGGCCTTCAATCCTTGAACTGCCTGGCGGATCGTGTGTTTACGGGTTCGCATACTTCCCCGGAATATGATAGGTTCGTACCCGAATTTTCAGACGGAGGGAAGACAGGCATTCGTTCGAAATCCCCTGTCTTCGCATCCTCAGCAATGCATTCGATCAGGTACAGCAGATTGTTTAATTTAAGACGGAAAGGAATATGGCTCCTCTATGCTCCGCCCAGCAGCAGTGTACCTTTGTCTTTTGGGTTTGCTTCTCTTGTCCATACCGTCCGCCCTTCGCGCGGGGGAAGAAGAATTTGACTACGCAAGGTTTAAACTTCAACTGAATGGATGGGTATCGTCCCCCACGGGCTATTTCAATGGAAAAAACGGCAATGGTTACTCCGATGTGCAGCGGGATTTCGGCTTTGGGAACTACGTCACCTTCGCTGGTAGAGTGGACTGGCGCTTTAAGAGGAAGCACCATCTGTTCTTTGTCACGACGCCCGTGATTAGCTCCCGCACAACGACGGTGACCCGGACCATCACCTGGCAGGGGCAAACCTATGATGTCGGTGCACAGGTCAACGCGAAAATCGACTCGCTTTTCTTCACGCCAGGCTACCAGTACGACTTCTTCCGGCTCCGTCAGTTCTGGCTAGGCTTCCTTGCAAATGTCAATTGGCTTATACGCAAGCCACATTGAAGACCACCGCAACCGCTTCAGGCGGTGGCGGATCGGCAACGGCATCGACGTCGTCTTCCGGTTCCCTTTTTGCGCCTCTTCCCTCCGTCGGCCCGACCTTCGAAGAAAGGTCATGCCCGTCACAGTGCCGTCCAGATACACCGGTTACGGCAACTTCGTTTCCGGCAATACGGTTCTTGGTTTTCCCATTACGCACCACTGGGACGCGCGCGCCGGTTATTGAATGGGTAGCCGCTTGAAGGTGAACAGTTCGAAGAGTGACATCGCGATTCGACTTTACGCAAAAAGGGCCGGTCTTTGGCGTCGAGTACCACTGGGTAGTTGAAACGCGAACGGGATTTTCGCTGAAGCACCGCTGGTTTTCGTGCGCGGCGACGCTTAAGAGGGGTGAGGCTCGCCCAGGATACAGCGCACCGTATCCCGGGCGATGAGTAATTCTTCATCCGTTGGAATCACGTAGGCATGCAATCTTGAGTCGTCCGTGGTGATCCGCTCCTCCTTGCCGATCGCTTGCTCGTTCCTGTTTTTGTCGAGCTTTAGTCCAAACCACTCTAAACCTTCGCAGATCCGCCCCCGCACGCCGGCGGAATTTTCTCCAATACCTCCGGTAAAAACGACCGCGTCCGCTCCACCCATAGCCGCAAGATACGCTCCAATGTATTTTTTCACGCGGTAACAGAACACTTCGATGGCAATTCGTACCCGCCGGTCGTCGTGTTCCTTCAGCTCCTGCTGCAGCACGCGCATATCATTCGTGAGTCCGGAGATTCCAAGCAGTCCCGACTGTGTGTTGAGTAGCGCTTCCACCTCGGGCGTGGACAAGCCTTCCTTCGTCGAGATCAAGTTGACCACCGCCGGATCGACGTCACCTGAACGTGTTCCCATCACTAGCCCCTCGAGGGGCGTCATGCCCATCGACGTGTCGACCGGATATCCCTTTTGGATTGCGGCTGCCGAGCAGCCGTTTCCCAAATGCAGCGTGATGATGTGCGTCTGCTCCCGGGTCAGCTGGTTCAGCGCCCGATAGCGATACGCGACGAAGCGGTGTGAAGTGCCGTGGAAACCGTACCGCCGAATGTGATGCCGGCGATAGAGATGATACGGGATCGCATACAGGTACGCATGTTCCGGAAGACTGTGATGGAACGCTGTGTCAAAGACGGCGACCTGCGGAATTTTCGTACCAAAGAGCCTCCGCGCCGCCTGAATGCATTTGATGTTATTCGGGTTGTGCAGTGGAGCCAGATCGATGCAGTCTTCGATGCCCTTGAGCACTTGGTCGGTGACGATCGCGGACTCCGAAAATGTTTCGCCGCCGTGGACGACCCGGTGCCCGACAGCGTGAATATCGGCCGCGCTCTGCACGCCCGAAATGCCCGAAGGTTCCGATGCCATCCACCGGACCAGAAAGTCGAGCGCGGCACCGAGATCCGCCAGCGGAGCCGTGAAAACGGTCCGCGGTTGCGTGCCGATTTGCGCCGTAACAATGGCCTCGCCCCCGATTCGCTCCACCATCCCTTTGCACAAGCGCTCGTCCGCGCTCTGCTTGGTTCGATCGAGATCGGTCGCAATCAGTTGAAACTTGAGGCTGGAACTTCCAGGGTTGAGCACGAGGACGTTCATGATTCGCTCCCGACTGCGCCGCCTCTGTCAGACAGACTTCCCCTCGGCTACGGCCCTCCTGCCGCGGGGAACGCGTAAGGACTCGCCAACCGATTTAGTAGGGCCAGGCCCAGGCGGCGACATCCGGCTTGTCGATGCCGTGTTCGTGGGCGTAGTTTACGCACTCAATCTGCAGATTGCGGAACTTCTCTTTGGCGTGGCCACCCAGCTTCTGGAGCTTCGGAACACGGTCGATCGCGTCAATCGCCAGGCTGAACCGGTCGATTTGATTTTCGATCGCCAGTTCCATCGGTGTGTTGATGTTTCCCTTTTCTTTGTAGCCGCGCACGTGAAGGCCGTCATGATTCTTGCGCCGATAAGCGAGCCGATGGATGAGCCAAGGGTAGCCGTGAAAACTAAAAATCACCGGCTTGTCTACGGTGAACAGAGAGTCGAAATCGCGGTCTGACAATCCATGCGGGTGGTCTTGCGCCGGCTGCAGCTTGAACAAGTCCACTACGTTGACGTAGCGAATCTTCAGGTCTGGAAACTCTTGACGGAGGAGCACAATCGCCGCCAGCGCTTCCTGGGTGGGAATGTCACCCGCCGAGGCCATGACCAGATCCGGTTCGCTTCCCTGGTCGTTGCATGCCTTGTCCCAGATGCCGATCCCCTTCGTGCAATGGATGATGGCTTCGTCCATGGTCAGGTACTGAAGGTGCATCTGTTTGTCGCAGACGATCACGTTCACGTAGTTCTCGCTTCGCAAACAATGGTCGGCAACCGACAGCAGCGAGTTGATGTCCGGCGGGAGATAAATCCGAGTGACCTCGGCACTTTTGTTCACCACCACGTCGAGGAAGCCAGGATCCTGGTGTGTAAATCCGTTGTGGTCCTGGCGCCAGACGGTGGAAGTAATCAGGAGATTCAACGAGGCGATGTTCTCCCGCCATGGTAGATGGTTACAGATCGAAAGCCACTTGGCGTGCTGGTTGAACATGGAATCGATCACGTGCACGAACGATTCGTAAGACGAAATAAAGCCATGGCGGCCGGTGAGCAGGTAGCCCTCCAGCATGCCTTCGACGGTGTGCTCGCTGAGAATCTCGATTACGCGTCCGTCCCGCGATAACTCTCCCCCGTCCATGTCCTCGGGAAAGTATTCTTCAATCCAGAATTTCTTGCTGGCCTCGTAGACGGCGTCCAGCTTGTTGGAGGTGGTCTCATCGGGGCCAAAAACGCGAAAGTTGGTCATGTTTGCCTTCATGACGTCGCGCAGAAACACACCGAGAGGGCGCGTGTTTTCCGCTTGCACCACTCCAGGCCGCTCCAGTTTGATCCCGTAGTTGCGAAAGTCCGGCAATCGCAGGTCGCGCTTCAACTGGCCGCCGTTCGCGTGCGGGTTCGAGCCCATGCGGCGATTCCCCTTCGGTCCGATTTCCTTGTATTCCGTGTGCAGCTTGCCCTCCTTATCAAACAGCTCTTCGGGCTTGTATCCGCGCATCCAGGCTTCCAATTCGTGCAGCCGTTCCGGGTTTTTCTTTACGTCCGCCATGGGAACCTGGTGCGCCCGCCAGAAGCCTTCCAGTTTGTGCCCGCTGACCCCGCCGGGAGCCGTCCAGCCCTTCGGGGACCGCAGCACAATCATGGGCCAGCGCGGGCGTTCCGCCGTGCCCGAGCTGCGCGCCTGCTGCTGGATTCTCCTGATTTCCGTGATGCAATGCTCCGTCGTCGCCGCCATGGCCTGGTGCATGCTCTGGTGTTCAGAACCCTCAATGAAATACGGCGTCCAACCATAGCCACGCAAGAGACTCTCAAGTTCCTCGTGCGAGATCCGCGCGAGCATTGTCGGATTGTTGATTTTGTAGCCATTCAGGTGAAGGATCGGCAGCACCGCGCCATCCCGGATCGGATTCAGGAACTTGTTGATGTGCCAGGAAGTGGCCAGCGGCCCGGTCTCCGCCTCACCGTCGCCGACGGCCGCCGCAACGATCAACTCCGGATTGTCAAACGCTGCCCCGCACGCATGAGAAAGCACGTAGCCCAACTCGCCACCTTCATGTATCGACCCTGGTGTTTCAGGCGTGCAGTGGCTTCCGATCCCGCCCGGGAACGAAAACTGCTTAAAAAATTCGCGCAGCCCTTCCTGGTCTTCTCCTTTTTCCGGATAAACCTCGGAGTAGCTCCCCTGCAGGTACACAGGCGCAAGAACTCCAGGCGCGCCATGACCCGGCCCTGCCAGGAAAATCATGTCGAGGTCGTACTTCTTGATTTGGCGCGTCAGGTGGGTATACATGAACGCCAGGCCAGGGCTCGAGCCCCAATGTCCCAGCAGCCTGTTCTTTATGTGTTCAGGTTTCAGGGGCTCGCGCAAGAGTGGGTTATCTTGCAGGTAGAGCATCCCGAGAATCAGATAGTTGCAAGCTCGCCAGAACGCGTCCGTTTTTGCTAATTCCTCGGTGCCGAGTGGTGCGCCCTGCACCGTTGCTCTTGCTGGCCCAAAGGCGCTGAGTTCCTGCGCGGGATGAACTGCTAGGGTCGCCGTTGTCATAGTGAACCTCCCTGTATTCGAGACAATAGATGCAGTCTTCTGGAGCAGAGGTGTGGGTTTTCGTAGGGCGGCGACGAGGCAAACTCAGTACCGGCTGCGTCCAATTCAGTCTTCTTCGCGTCGACCGGAGCGAGGTTGAACCGGTATGTTCGATAGTCGAGCGCTTCCGACATTCTAATACCAGAAATGTTCCTGCAATATTACAAAAACCGTCTAGATCGGCGGACCATCGTGCGCGTCAAATATGACCGTGGTCTTTTCCCACTCGAAGTCGGCGCGGCTCTGCAGCAAGCGCACGCAACGGTTCCAGCGGAGGATGGCGTCATCGTTCCCGGCAGGCCGGATTTTTTCCGCTTCGGCAAAACAGCGCATGGCCTCTTCGAACAGGGGCAACAGCGAGTGCGGCGGGTGTCCCGCCCGCAACTGGGCCTTCGCGCGGCGCTCGTATAAAAGGCCCATATAGTAAGACCGTTCGTAGGGATCCTTGAGGCTGCGAAAGGCATTCTCAACCTCCCCGTAGCGGTCCGAGGAGACCCCCAGGAACTGGTCCGTGAGTGTCAGCCCGAGCAGCCGGATCGCGCGCTGGTTGTCGGGCTCAACCGCCAGAATATCGCGGCAAATGGATTCTGCCTCCTCGGGTTCGTTCAAGTAGCGGTACAACTCGACTTTCTGGAACGCCTCGGCAAAGCCACTCTTTGAGATGGTCTTCAGTGCCAGGTTCAGGTTCATCTCACCCTCCTTTCCTTCGTCATCTGGGTCGGCCAGGCGCGACACGCCATCAAAAGTTCCAAAGCAAATAAGCCGAGACGACTGTCCCGACAATCACTCCTCCATAACAAATCACGTTGATGAATTCATTCAGATGCTTGATCTGAAGACCATCATAGAGCGTGTAGCGAAAGCGATGGGCCCAGTGGAACAGCGGCAAAGAGCAAACCACGAACAGAAAAAGGCGCGAGAGGGGCAGGCTCACCAGATGGTGCAGGGACTCGTAACTCGGCGCCGTAATCCACCCAAGCGGAAGAGCCAGGGCAAACAGAAAAAGCAGAATCGGAACAAAGAACGCGGAGATCACACCACCCCCGCTGAAGAGGGTCCAAAAGAGCGGCTCGATCGGTCGTTTGGCCATCACTCACCTCAGCAGCAGCCACGCAAGAAGGCCCGAAACCACCAGCCACGCCACATAGTTTGATGCGCTGATCAGGACACCGGGAACCCGCTTGCCGCCCATCCGGACGACCATCGCCCGGGCCGAGAGACTGAACCAGGTAACGGTGTGGAACAGCACGAGAAGCAAGCTGACCACTGTCAGTGCAACCAACACGGGACTTGCCAGCCGTTTCTGCAAGTCCTCGTACGCTTGTGGCCCGAGCGACAGCGCCCGGATAAGACAAAGCAAAATCACGCACGAGTACGCCACCCCGAGGCTGGTCAATTCCCGCAGCACAAACCGGAAATAGGACCACTGGAGCAGCCACCAATAGGTAGAGACGCGCTTCCGGTACCATCGCGGGTGATACGGCGTGTGCGGGGGAGTTGAACGTGCGATCGGAACGCTCATTTCGAAGTCTTTGGGATAAGCAAGGTTTTGAACCAGTGCATCGCCGCTGTCAACTTGTATTGCTGGATGGAACCCGCGGGATCCACATTCTTTGGGCACGCCTTGGTGCATTCCCCCACGAACGTGCAGCCCCAGATTCCTTCATGCTGCGCAAGAATGTCCATGCGCTCATCGGCGCCTTCATCGCGGGAATCGAGATTGTAGCGCTGCGCCATGGCGATGGCGGCAGGCCCGACGAAGAACGGATCGAGGCCGTAGACCGGGCAAGCCGAGTAGCACAGCGTGCAGTTGATGCACATACTGAACTGCTTGTAGTTGTCCAGTTGCTCTGGCGTCTGAAGGTACTCTCCCTCGGAGATAGGCTTTTCCTCCTTTCGTACCAGCCAGGGCTTCACCCTTCGGAACTTGGTCATGAAGTCCGACATCTCGACAACCAGATCCCGGACAACTGGAAAATAACGCAGTGGTTCCACACGAACCGGGCCAGGGGCGTAGGAAGAAAGGAACGTTGCGCAGGTCAGTTTGGGCTCCCCATTCACCATCATGCCGCAGCTTCCGCAGACCCCCATGCGGCACGACCAGCGAAAGGTGACCGAACCGTCGACCCTGTCCTTGATATAGTTGAGCGCATCAAGAACCACCCAGTCTTTGCGCAGCGGAACCGTGTAGCGCTGGAGAGACGGCGACTCGTCCCGTTCCGGGGAGTACCGCGCGACATCAAGATCGATGTTTTCCGCCATCCCTGTTTATCCCTTCGCCGCCTTTTCCGTCGGCTGCCCGTAAACCCTTTCACCCGGCGGCCACCTGGTAATCGTCACCGGCAAATACTGCACCTGGGCTGTTCCGTCGGTCTGTCGCGTGACCATCGAGTGGGCCAGGAAATTCTGATCGTCGCGCTTCGGAAAATCGCTGCGCTGGTGCGCGCCGCGCGACTCCGTTCGTTTTTTCGCGCACTCCACCATCGAGGCGGCCACATCCAACATGAACGAGAGCTCCAGCGCGGTTATCAGGTTCGTGTTGAAGGTTTGCGAATGATCGTCGATCGCGATTCGTTTAAAGCGATCCTGAAGCTCCGCGAGCTTCTTTCCGGCCTCTTCGAGCGAGGGGCCTGTGCGGTAGATGCCTACGCTCTTCTCCATGATTTTCTGCATTTCTTCGCGCAGCGTGGCAATGCGTTCTGTACCGTCCGTCTTTCCGAGCAGCGTTTCGAGGCCGCGTTTTTCATCCTCTGCCTGCAGAAGTGCGGCCAGCGTGGTGCCATCCTTCTGTGAAGCAAAAGCTGCCGCTGCGTTGCCGGCGCGCGTGCCGAAAACGAGCAGCTCGGGCAATGAATTCGAGCCCAGCCGGTTCGCGCCATTGATGCTGACGCACGCAACTTCGCCCGCGGCAAACAAGCCGGGGAGCAAAGTCGCGCCGTTAATATCCGTATGCACCCCACCCATCATGTAGTGAACGACTGGGCGAACGGGAATCAGCTCTTTCACGGGATCGATGTTTTCATATTTCAAGCAGAGCTCTCGAACAAAAGGGATCTTGAGGTCGATCAGTTTTTCACCGAGATGCCGCAAGTCCAGATGCACGAAATCGCCATACGGGCCTTTAAGCGTCCGCCCCTTTTCCGCTTCCTTGACGAAAGCCTGCGAAAGCCGGTCGCGCGGCCCCAGCTCCATCGAACGCAAAACCGGCTTCGGCTGAGGTGTCCCGAGGTTGTAATCCTGCAGATAGCGGTATCCATCCTTGTTGAGGAGGTATCCACCTTCGGCCCGCGCTGCTTCCGTAATCAAAATTCCGGTGAAAGGAAGGCCTGTCGGGTGATACTGCACGAACTCCATGTCCTTCAGCGGAGCTCCCGCGCGATACGCCAGTGCCATCCCGTCGCCCGTCTTGATGTTGGCATTTGTCGTAAACGGAAAAACCCGCCCGCAGCCACCGGTGCACAGGATGATGGCCTTCGCGGTAATCGCTGCGATGCGTCCGGACATCAGTTCGATCGCGACCACACCTTGCACCCGGTCCTCGTCTACAAGGAGCCGCGTTACAAACCATTCGTCGTATCGCGTGATGCTCGTGTATTTCAGCGAAGTCTGAAACAGTGTGTGCAGCATGTGGAACCCGGTTTTGTCTGCTGCGAACCACGTGCGCATCTTTTTCATTCCGCCAAATGCGCGCACCGCAATATGCCCGTCGGGCTCGCGGCTCCACGGGCATCCCCAATGTTCCAGGCGGAGCAGTTCTTCGGGAGCTTCCTTGACGAAAGCTTCCACCGCATCCTGGTCCGTCAGCCAATCTCCGCCGGAAATCGTGTCGTAAGCGTGCTCATCAAGAGTGTCGCCCGCTTTCGCGACTCCGGCCGCTCCTCCTTCGGCCGAAACCGTGTGGCTGCGCATGGGATAGACTTTCGAGACCACCGCGATTTTCAGAGCGGGATTTACTTCCGCTGCGGCGATGGCGGCACGCAGCCCTGCTCCGCCGCCACCGACGAGAAGAATATCGTGAGAATAAACGTCCACAGCCACCTGCCTCTCACAGACTCGGAAACTCACGCTCCATCAAGTACGCCGTTGTCGCGGGGAATCTACTCGCAATCAGGAGCGGGTGTCAAGCAAAGCATTTTTGAGTCCAATTCGCAGACAGGCCTGATGTTACGTTTTGGCCAAGCCAAGCAGCTTGACGGCATTGTCCTTGAGAATCAGCGGCCGAACTTCCTCGCGGATCGGGATCTCTTTGAAATCCGCGAGCCATCGATCCGGCGTGATAAATGGGTAGTCCGAACCAAACAGCACTTTGTGCTTCAAGCGGGTGTTTGCATACTGAATCAGCGCCGGCGAGAAATACTTTGGCGACCAGCCCGAAAGGTCGATGTACACGTTGGGCTTGTGCATACAAATGGAAATTGCCTGGTCCTGCCAGGGGAACGAAGGATGGGCCATGATAATCGGCAAGTTCGGAAAATCTACGGCCACGTCGTCGATTGGCAACGGATTGCCATACTTCAGACGCACGCCGCCCCCGCCTGGCATCCCGGTCCCAATGCCGCTGTGCCCGGTATGAAAGACTACGGGCAATTTTGCTTTCGCGAAAAGCTCGTAGAGGGGATAAGCCAGCTGATCACTCGGCGAAAATTGTTGCACCGGAGGATGGAGCTTCAATCCGCGCACGGCTCCTTCGGAAAGAAGGCGTTTCGCCTCGCGCAGCCCATGCGATCCACGATGAGGATCGATACTCGCGAAAGGGATGGCGACGTCTGAATTCTCGGCTGCGAACCGCACCACTTCGTCGTTGGTGACGCGCTGCCTGCCGGTAAGGCTTTCATCCACCGCAAAAACGACGAAGGCCATTTTTCGCGAGCGGTAGTATTCCGCTAACGCCTTGGGCTCGCGCGACGCGCCGCTGTCGCCGAAGTATTTTTTGGCGGCTTCGTCCGTGGCTGTGGCGTCGTCGAGCGCTTCGAGATGCACGTGGACATCGATGGCGGTGAGGGCGTCAAGATCAAACTGCGGGGGAGGGGTCAAGGATGGTCCTCCGAAATGGTGAGCACATGGGCGGGGGCCGGCTCTCTGTAAAGATCTTCTACGAGCCCGGCGCGGTTTTTCAACACTGCCTTCTGATTGATCGTACCCTTATCGGTGATCTCCTGCACTTCGATTGACGGCGGCTGATCGAGCAGGACCGCACGCTCGATGCGAGTCGAGCTCCCGGTACTGGCTGCGGCGAATGATTCCAGCCGTTCGCGGAAAACCGATCGAATTTCAGGATGAGCAAGAAGCTCCGCTCGAGGCACCCTCTCCGGCAAGTTCATGCAGAGTTTCCGGCAGACATCGAGCGCGGGAAAGAGCAACGCGGAAGCAAATTCTCGGTCAGGCCCCGCAATGACCACATCCTCGAGAAGCATCCCGAAATGCGCCAGGAGCCGCATGCGCAAAGGGCCGACACGTACCCACGTGCCGCTGGAAAGCTTGAAGTCTTCATTCAGCCTGCCGTCAAAGACAAATCCCTTCAAAGGCTCTTGCCGATCCAAAAAGCGCACGGCATCGCCCAATCGGTAGTAGTTCTCCTCATCGAAAGCGGCCGCATCCAAATCAGGCCGTCGCCAGAATCCCGGCGTAATCGATGGGCCGCGCAAGCGCGCCTCGAGTTTTTCCTCCACCGGAACGAGCTTCAGTTCCACACCCGGCACCGGCAGACCGAGATGGCCTGCCGCTGCTCCATCGATGCCGGTCGAAAGCGCATACGGTGAGCTTTCCGTAGCGCCGAGGCCGGTAACCACGAGAATCTCCTCTCCACAGGTTTCAAACGCGATGTTCTGCAACTCATCCCAGATATGCTGACTCAGTCCGGCCGCAGCGAAAAAGAGGCATTGCAAACGGCGAAAGAATGTACGTCGCAAGTCTCGATCGCTGCGAAGATGCTCGACCAGCATCTCGTAGGCTTTTGGAACATTGAAGTACGCAGTGGTCGGAATATCCCGCAAGTTACGGATGGTTTCGCCGAACAATTCCTTTGTCGGCTTGCCGCAGTCGATGTACAGCGAGCCGCCGTTGTGGAGCGCGATCCCAAAATTGTGGCTTCCACCGAACGTATGGTTCCACGGAAGCCAGTCACACAAGACCGGCGGCTCATCGGCCAGGAACTGTAGCACCTCGCAAAGCATTTGCTGGTTCGAGCACAGCATCCGATGGGTAGTAATCACTCCCTTGGGAAGACCCGTGGAGCCGGAAGTATAGAGAATCTTGGCGATGTTTTCCGGCCGCGTGCGCCGGTTGGCCTCATCGACGGCCGCCGAAGGGTCGGCAATCTCCAGTTCAGACAGGGGTATGGATGCAATTCCCTCCGGTTGTGAGGTGTGAAACACAACCGTGGAACCACCGTGCAACACAGCCTTGAGCGGGCGCTCGAACTTGGCGCCATCATCCACGAAAACCATGGCCGGCCCAAAGTTTTGCCACACATAAGAGAGTGCGGTGAATTCTCGCACCGCGAGGGAATAGGCCGGCGCGATCGGAGCATACGGGATTCCCGCGTACATCGCCGCAAGGGCAAGCAATCCATGCTCGACGCTGTTTCCGGAAAGAATGATCAGGGGTTTCTCCTGCGAAAGCCCGCGATCGAGCAATCCGCGCGCAAGACGCCGGACGCGCCTCCAAGCCTGCTCATAGCTCGTGGTCTGCCACTCACCGCTCCGTCCGCGTTGCGCGAGAAAAATGCGATCCGGAGCTTCGACCGCCCAATGCTCCAGGCGGTCCGTGACTTTGGCGGGATACGGCCCGAGTCGCTTGGGCGAGCGAATGTAAATCATTCCGTTCGGGCGTCGGTCCAAGTCGGCGGTAAGTGAAGCGACGCGAACCGGGCGTACCGGTCTTCTAGCCAGCAATTCCATTCCCTTCCCTGCTGCGGTTTTTCGCTGCAACATGCATTCTACCTGCAAAAGGCCTTTTCCCGGCCAAACGCTTAAAAGGGGCGCGTTGGCCGTGGGCTCCTCCACCAAATTCACTGTACTGACCGAAGCTTGCGTCCGTCGCTTCATCTTCGCGCACACTTTCGCTGATCGATCTTGACCCTCCCGCCCGCCTCCTTTACATTGCCTCTTTGCTGTCAGGCGCGCTTCCACGCTGCCGATGTCCGCGCTGGGATTTCTTCCCCGGCTCAAGGAGGTTTCTCTGATGCCAGAGCTGCCGGGATACCGGCGTCCCTATCCGGGCACACAACCGAATCATCTGCATCCACCCTACGTCTCCTCCATTAAACGCGCGCCTTCGAAGCCCTTGGTCTATCTCCCTCATACACTCTCCGAGGTCACCGGGCCGTTGTTTGACTCGTCCGTTGTCGACGCAAAAGCGTTTGACCTGACCCGCCAGCATCACGCCGAACCGCTTGGCGAGCGCATCATCGTCAGCGGCCGCGTGCTCGACGAAAATGGCCGTCCGGTGCCCCACACATTGATCGAGATCTGGCAGGCCAACGCGGCCGGCCGCTATCTTCACAAAGTCGACCAGCACGATGCTCCGCTGGACCCAAACTTCACAGGCTGCGGCCACACGCTCACCGATGCCAGTGGCCACTATCGTTTCGTCACCATTCGTCCCGGAGAATACCCGTGGAAGAATCACTACAATGCCTGGCGTCCGGCGCACATCCACTTTTCTCTCTTCGGTCCCGCCTTTGCCACTCGTCTTGTCACGCAGATGTACTTTCCCGGTGATCCTCTATTGCCGTTCGACCCTATCTTCAACTGCACCGCGGACGAAAAAGCGCGGAACCGGCTCATCTCCGTGTTCGACTGGGAAACCACCATGCCGGAACATGCGCTTGGCTACCGCTTCGACATTGTTCTAAGCGGGCGGCAAGCCACGCCCTGGGAGCAATGACATGAGTCTGCAAGCAACAACTTCACAGACGGTCGGTCCGTTCTTCCTCATCGGTCTCGAGCGGCTCTTCGTAGACAACCTCGCGGGTCCCGGCGTCTCCGGCGAACGGATTGAGATCGAAGGGCGCGTGCTCGACGCCGATCGACAGGGCGTTCGAGACGCGATCCTCGAGCTTTGGCAGGCAAATGCGCACGGCAGATACGCGCATCCGGACGACACACAAGCAAAGACACTCGAGCCGGGCTTTCGCGGTTACGGCCGCGTCCCCACCGCAGAAGACGGCAGTTTTCACTTCACGACCATCAAGCCTGGACGCGTGCCCGGGCCGAATGGCAAGTTGCAAGCGCCACATATCGTTGTTTCCGTTTTCATGCGGGGACTGCTGCGGCGGCTGGTAACTCGAATCTATTTTCCAGAGGATGCCACAAATTCCGAGGACTTTGCCCTTAACCTGGTGGAGTCAAGCCGCCGGGGCACACTCATAGCCCGCAAATCACCCACGCGTGTCGGGCTTTTGGAATGGAACGTCGTCCTCCAAGGCTCTGAGGAGACCGTATTCTTCGACTGCTAAGGCCGGGAAAGCTTCGCCTCGTTTTCAAGCCCCTTACCAATCACAGTCGCTGCAGCAATTTTCTATTTCCGTCAAAAGCTTCCTATACGATCGGCTCTGCAGAGCGCGCCCATCCTGACGTCTCGCGATCGAGTGGTTTGCCGGGGAATCGCGTGCTGGGCCCGGTCCTGCTAATCGGTTGCTGCACCTATGGGCTGGTTTTGGGCTGCGTTGGGGAAGCCGGTACTGTGACCGTCATGTTCTGCCAATCCGCATCCTTCAAGTTCCACCCGCCGCCGAGCGCTTTGTACAGCTGGACAATCACGACGCGGCGATTGAGTTCGGTCTGCGCCAGCGAACTCTGCTCGGGATACAACTGGATTTGCGCGTCGAGCACCTCGAAGTAGCTGGCCTTGCCC
>Ga0306920_100002556_pt1 | contig 22984 bp, 20 predicted proteins | sample flu12Cox44000170_FD_204666 | JGI IMG/M metagenome (GOLD analysis project Ga0306920, IMG submission 204666) | Lab enrichment of tropical soil microbial communities from Luquillo Experimental Forest, Puerto Rico - flux4day.12C.oxic.44.000.170 (v2)... | ecosystem: Environmental > Terrestrial >...
ATCGTCGCTGCGCGATGGTTTCGCCTTCGGGCTGATGATCATCATTCTCATCTTCCGCCCGCGCGGTCTATTCCAGACCGGCATCCGTGCGGAGCGGTGACCATGTGGAGTAGCTACTGGGATTCGGTGGCGGTGTTCCTGGGGATCAACGTCCTCATGGGCATAAGCCTCTATGTCCCGATGACTGCGGGCCTCATCTCACTCGGGCAGGGCGCCTTCATGGCCATCGGCGCCTATGTCTGCGCGCTGCTGACGAAAGCCAATGTTCCGTTTTTGCCGGCGCTGCTCGCGGGGGGCGCGGTGGCGGCGGTGGCTGGGCTCGTCGCCGGCGCGCCCGCGCTGCGCATCCGTGGCATCTATGTGATGATTCTGACGCTGGGGTTCGGCGAGATCGTGCGGGTGTTCTTCCTCAACTTTGAACCGACCGGCGGCGCATCGGGCATGGGCGGTATTCGCCCGCTCACCGAATTATGGCAGGTGGTACTCGCGTGTCTCATCGCTTATGCCGTCGCCTGGCGCATGCGTCATCTTCGGCTCGGCCGCGCCATGATCGCCATCCACGAGGACGATCTTGTCGCCGAGGCTATGGGCATCAACCTGACACGGACCAAGTTGGTATCGTTTTCGCTCGGCGCTCTGGTGGCAGGTGTGGCCGGCGGGTTCTACGCTCATCAAGCCTTGTTCATCGACGCGAACCAGTTTGACTTTTCACGCTCGGCAATCACGTTTCTGTATGTCGTGCTTGGAGGCGTGGCGAATCCCTTCGGGTCGCTCGTCGGAGCGGCGATCGTGACCCTACTGCCCGAATTGCTGCGCGTCGTTCAGGACTGGCGCATGACGGTCTTCGGCACGATTCTGGTCCTCATCGCGATCTGGCGTCCAGACGGATTGCTTCCAGCGCCGCGGCTGCGCAGGTCGTGACCATGCTCCTGCATGTCGATCGCATCACTCGACGGTTCGGCGGCTACGCCGCACTGAATGACGCCTCGTGCGAAGTTGCCGAAGGCCTGGTGCATGCGCTGATCGGGCCCAATGGCGCCGGCAAGACGACCCTGTTCAACGTCATCAGCGGCGTCCTGCGGCCGACCAGCGGCAGGCTCAGGTTCCAGGGCGTTGACTACACGGGCTCTCGGCCGGACAAGGTCTTGACCATGGGAATCGCGCGCAACTTTCAGCATGTGCGCCTGGTTCGCGGTCTGTCAGTGCTCGAGAACGTGATGATCGGCGCGCACGCGCGTATCGGCCGCGGCCTGCTGGGAAACGCTGCGGAATTTCTCGGGTTTGCCGTCGCCGAGAAAGCCGCGCGCGAAAAGGCGCGAGAGATGCTCGACTTTGTTGGCATGGCCGGCAAGGCCGAGATGCAGCCGGACAATCTGACGCTGGTCGATCAGCGACGACTTGAGATCGCGCGCGCGCTGGTGAGCGATCCGCGCCTGCTCCTGCTCGACGAGCCTGCCGCGGGCATGAATGCGGCCGAGCTCAACGAGTTGAGCGCCTTAATCAGGCGGACTCAGGTCAACGGCCTGACCGTGCTGTTGGTCGAGCATCACATGCGCCTGGTGATGAGCGTTTCCGACCAGATCACCGTGCTCAGCGCCGGAACCATCATCGCGGGCGGACCGCCGCAGGTGATTCAGCGCGACCCGACGGTGATTGCCGCCTATCTGGGAAACGGCGATGAGCTTGCTCTCCATTCGTAACGTCACCGTGGCGTACGGGAAGGTTGTCGCGCTCGACAGCGTGTCCCTAAGCGTAGAACTCGGCGAGCTTGTGACGCTCGTCGGCGGCAACGGCGCCGGCAAGAGCACCCTAATGAAGGCGATCATGCGGCTGGTGCCGCTCGTCCAGGGCGAGGTCGAATTCGAAGGCCACTCGCTGCTTACCCGAGAAACTCACGATATTTCACGGCTCGGCATCGCCTACGTTCCCGAAGGCCGCGGCACCCTACGCGACCTGAGCGTGCGCGAGAACCTGCGCCTGGGCGCGTTTTCGCGGCCGTGGGATTCCGAGGCGCGGGCTGATTTCGACCGTGTGCTTGAGCGTTTTCCCATTCTGGGCGAGCGGCTGAACCAGCACGCGGGCACGCTCTCCGGCGGCGAGCAGCAGATGCTGGTGATCGGGCGCGCGCTGATGTCACGGCCGCGGCTGATGCTGCTCGACGAGCCTTCCCTCGGGCTGGCGCCGCTGATCGCCCAGCGGATCTTCGAGGTAGTCGGCGAACTCAATGCGCTCGGCGTCGCCGTTCTCCTCGTGGAGCAGAATGCCCACGCGGCGCTCCGGCTTGCCAAGCGCGGCTATGTGCTCGAAATGGGCCGCATCGTACTGCAGGGCACCGATCTCGCCGACAATCAGAAGGTCCGCGATGCCTATCTCGGCAGCGCCGTGGGTGCGTCCTGATCCGGGACCGCGGTTGATCGGGACGCTCTGTAATGTTGCCACGGCCGGCGAATGCCCATGCGTTCAAGGCGCGGGATCACTTCCTGCACGAAATAGGGAAGTTCCTGAAGATAGTTCACAAACCCCACGGCTAGGCCGCTGAAACCCGCGTCATGCAGGCGCCTTACCTCCTGCGCAACGCGATCGGGCGTGCCACGGATGGAAAAGCTGCCACCATAGCCTAGGACCGTGCGCGCCGGGTCCTGCTGCCGGTTACGTGCGTTCTCTTCAGACGACCGACTCTTGGAACCGCTCTCGGCCTGATACAGCTGATACTGATGCTCCAGCGCCTCCCAGTCGGCATTATCCACGCAGTAGCGCGAGAACTCGTCAGCTTCATTCTGACTCGGGCGGCATACGATGGAGGCGGGAATCCAGATCTGGATGCGCCGTCCAAGCTCGGCCGCAAGCCGCTTGCTTTCTGCCACGCGGTCGATGCTGTCCTCGGGCGTGCGGCAGTAGTCGAAATGCAGATCCGAAAAGCGGATAGCGAAATCGCGACCCGCCGGTGAGGCGCCGGCGTTCATCATCAGTGGGCGACCGCCGCCGTAAGGCTTCGGCGCTGCTTCGAGATTGCTGAAGGAGAAGAATTTTCCTCGGTGCTCAAACAGGCCGTCGCGCTCCCACAGCGATGTGACGACGCTCCACCAGTCGGCGGCAAAGGCATAGCGTTCATCGTGAGCATATTGCTCCGTGCGGAACATCTCGAATTCATCGCGATTCCAGCCGCAGACAATATTCACGCCAAACCGGCCGTGCCCGACGTGATCTCCGGTGACGATCTGCTTCGCCGCCAGAATCGGATGGATCATCTGGACGTGAATCGTGCCGAATACTGTGAGGCGGCGGGTTCGCGCCAGCAGACCCGTGGCCCAGGTGATCGTCTCGAACGAGCTGGCATTGACATTAGATGCGCCGCCGAACCCCTTCCAGCGAGCGACGGGCACCAGGCATTCAAGCCCGGCGTCATCCGCGAGCTCGGCGAGCTTGCAGTTGTTGTCCCAGCTTGCGTCCCAGCGCTCGGCCACCTTGGTGAAGGCGAGCCCGCCGGAGCAGTTGGATCCGAACAGTCCGAGTTTGAAGTCGTTGCCGTCGGATAAACCAGGGCTACGCGCATACATGGAATTGTGGCCACGAAAGTTTGTAAAACACAACAATTGTAGCCGATCAAACGGCCCATGCAAGAATTTTCCCACCGCGCCGCTACGCGCTGCGCCTCGCGGGACCATCAACCTTGCTGCGTCCGTTGTCCTGTCGTATCCCTCTTCCCGAAAGGCACGGGGCTGGTGAAGCAGGCTATGGCCCTCAAGCGCAAAGCGATCACGCAGGACCACGCGAGCATGCCTGATGACGACGGCATCCGCGTCGATCTGCAGCATCGCTCATTCTACCGCTTGTCGCTACTGGCCACCCAGATCAACCGCTCCATCGCCAATGCCTACATCAAGAACTTCGGCCGGCCAGCGCATGCCTGGAAAGTACTCACCGTTCTGGGAGCTTTCGGGCCTCTTTCAGCCTCCCAGATCAACTCGCATACGACCCTTGAAATGGACAAGGTGAGCCGGATCGTTGACCGCCTGGTCGAGCAGGGTCTGGCAACTCGCGTTCAGGATCCGAATGATCGTCGTAGGGTAGTGATCGCGCTGTCAGCGCGCGGAAAGCGGGCTAACGCCCAGATCGAGCAGATGATCGCCGACATGGAGCGCGAGTTCCTCATCGTGCTCGGCCCGGATCAGCGCGAATCGTTCTATGCGCTGCTTGACCGGTTGCAGGCGCGCGCCAACCAGATCTTTGCGGAAAAGCGGCTTTGGAGCCCCGCCTCAAACCAGGCTTGAGGGCTGAGCAACCGCTTTGGGGCTGTTTACTTATTTGGGTTTCACAAATATATTGCGCCGGCTGGCTGCGACCATAGCCTGTCATTATTGCCGGCGGCTGAACCGAGCGGATTCGGAGGTATGGCATGCTGACCCATGAGCAGAATGCGAAACTGACCCGGGTAGGGCCTGGCACCTCATTGGGGCGTTTCCTGCGCCATTACTGGATTCCTGCCGCCAATCTGGAGGAGATCGCGACGCCAGGCAGTGCGCCCGTGCGCGTCGGCCTGCTCGGCGAGAAGCTGGTGGCGTTTCGCGACCCGTCCGGCAAAGCCGGGGTCATTGAAGAATTTTGCCCGCATCGGCGCGCCTCGCTTGCCTATGGCCGCAACGAAGTGGGTGGTCTGCGTTGTCTGTACCATGGTTGGAAGATGTCGCAGGACGGCCGCATCGATGAATCTCCGCCTGAGCCCGCGAAGAGTAAGCTCAAGGCAAATCTCAAGCACCGCGCCTATCCCATCCGTGAGGCCGGCGGCATCCTATGGACCTATATGGGCGATCCCGCAAAGCAGCCGCCCTTTCCAAGGTTCCCGTGGCTCGATCTACCGCCAACCCAGCTGCTACCGGTCAAGATGTATCAGGACTGTAACTTCCTGCAGGGCCTCGAAGGCGATCTTGATCCGGCTCATCCCAACTATCTGCATCGCGACTTTGAAGTTGATGACAAGAAAAGTTGGAGCGGTGCCGGCTGGCAATCGATCGCGCATCTGATGTCCGATGGCTCGCCTGAGATCATCTGCGAGGAAACGCCATACTTGATGCGAGTCGGCGCCATCCGCAAGACCGACGATCCGAACCAGAACTACGTACGCACGACCGAATGGATCGCGCCCTTCTATTGCTACATCGCAACGGGACCGCATGAGTCGCAACTGTTCAAGGCTTGGCTTCCGATCGATGATTTCAGCTGCTACACGTATTACATTCACTTCAATCCCAACCAGCCGCTCGATGTGCCCGCGATCTACGCAAATTGGGGTCACCGAACCGAGCCGAGTACCTATCGCACCCCTCATAATGTCGGGAATATGCATCTGCAGGATCGGCAGCGCATGATCTCGGGCAATTTCTCGGGCATCGAAGGTGCCGCCATTCAGGATCGCGCAGTTCAAGAGAGCATGGGGGCGATCTGCGACCGAACCCAGGAGCACCTCGGAATGAGCGACAAGGCTGTGATTTTTTACCGGCGGCTTATCCTCCGCAAATTAGAAGAAATGGATGCTGGCAAGCCGTTGCCGGCTTTGGATCCTTCGCTTGACTTTAAGCATCGCACAGGGTCTTGGTATATGCCTTCGAATGAATCGTGGCGCGATGTGCTGCGCTACCAAGAAAAATTCGAGCGGGAAAATCCTCGAGCTGCAGCTGCGTGATGCCCACGGCCGGCTCAAGGTGCGTCGAGGCCGCGGTGAGATTGACGGACCGTCACCTTCCGGCCGGCGCATGCGCCGCGGCATCATCAAGACCCTGCTGCTCGCGACTTCAGCAGTGATGCCGCGACTCAAGTACATCATTTGCGTTGATGACGACATCGACATCTACAATTTGACCGACGTCATGTGGGCGGTGGCCACCCGCTGCGATCCCAAAGATGACGTCGCCAGTGTCGATGGAACGATGACCTCGTGGCTCGATCCTTCGAGCGGAGGGCTGACGGGCAAGCTGTTCTTCGATGCGACGAAGAAAGAGGGCTTCCGCGGCCAGATGCCGGAATATCCCGAAGAATCCATGGTGCGCGCGCGCAAAGCGATCGAAATCGCGCGATATCATCGTCGGCTTGAACCACCTTGATTATCCAACTTGTCCGAGCCGGCGCTTGACTGGCAGCGCAGTCAATGTGTGAAATCTTGAAATATGCGTTCTGCAATACGGAACAAGCTTGTGTCTTCAATCATGGGCCGACCCGGGCAGGACGAGCGCGCGATGTCGACCGGAAGTCGCATCGTGATCGGTGTGGATGTCGGCGGCACCTGCACCGACTGCGTTATGTTTCGGCCCGGCGGGCGCATTCAGATCGGTAAGGCGCTGTCGACGCCTCCGGATTTCGAACAAGGCGTTCTCGACGCGGTGAGCGCGGCCGCGCATGCGGCCGGGATTCCGCTGGCCGAATTGCTGAGCGAGGCGGACTTGTTCCTGCACGGCTCGACGGTGGTCGATAACGCGATCCTCACACGCGAAGGCGCGCGGGTCGGCCTCATCACCACCGCTGGCTTTGAGGACACGCTGCTCGTGACCCGCGGCGCCTATGGCCGCTGGAGCGGCCTGACTGAAGACCGCATCAAACATCCGGTCGATACCGATCGACCGCCTCCACTGGTCGCGCCGGATTGCATCAAGGGCATTCGCGAGCGTGTCGACTGGAAGGGAAGCGTGGTTGAGACGCTCGACGTAGCTCAAGCTCGCAAGGCGGTGCGCGAACTCGTCGAGACGGCCAAGGTCGACGCGATCGCCGTGTCGCTGCTCTGGTCGTTTCGCAACCATGCGCACGAATTTCTGGTCCGCGACGTCATCAAGAAACTCTATCCCGGACTGCATGTGTCGCTGTCCTGCGAGGTTGCACCGGTGCCGGGCGAATACGAGCGCACCTCGACGACGGCAATAAACGCCTATGCCGGCGAAGTAACCCGCTCCTATCTGGACAATCTCTCAACAACGCTCGCTAACACGGGCTTTCAGGGCTCGGTGCTGGTGATGCAGGGCTATGGGGGCTTGGTCGACGCCGCCGATGCCGCGCGCCGGCCAGTCACGATGCTGGAATGCGGGCCGGTCGCCGGCGTCGTCGGCAGCCAGCAGCTCGGCCGTACGCTTGGGCATGCCAACATCATCGCCGCCGACATGGGCGGTACCACCTTCAAGGTAGGCATTGTCCAGGACAGCCAACTTGACTACGCGCGCGAACCGATCGTCGACCGCTATCATTACAGCGTCCCGAAGATCGAGATTGCCTCGATCGGAGCGGGCGGCGGCAGTATCGTATGCATCGACCCACTCAACGGCGCGCCGAAGATTGGCCCGAAAAGCGCGGGCTCACGCCCTGGACCGATCTGCTACGGGCTCGGTGGCACCGAGCCGACGCTCACCGATGTTGCCGGCCTGCTTGGCTACATGGATCCCGCCACGTTTCTTGGCGGCTCCATCCCGCTCAATTTCGACAAGGCAGCGGCCATTTTCGACATCCGCATCGCGCGGCCGCTCGGCATGGACGCGGAGCGGGCGGCCATCGGCGTATACAAAATCGCAGCCGCGCAGATGGGCGACCTGATCCGCGAAGTGACGGTAGAGCGCGGCCTTGATCCGCGCGATTTCGCGCTGCATGCCTATGGGGGCTCGTGCGGTCTGTTCGCGGCGACTTTTTCAAAAGATCTCGGCGTCAGGACATTGGTGGTTCCGGCCGCCGCCTCGGTCAATTGCGCCTTTGGGCTCGTTTCCGCGGATGTCGCGCAGGATTATTCGGTCGCGCTGTCGGTCGCTATGCCGGTGCCTGCCGAGCGCATCAATGCGGTCATGGCGCCGCTGCGTGCCGATGCGGCGCGCAAGCTCGAGCAACACGGATTTTCGCCGGAAGACATGCGTTTCGACTGGTCCTTCGACCTGCGCTATCGGCGGCAGGTGCACCAGCTCACAACCTCTTATGCCGGTCCCGAACCGACGGATGCCGCAAGCCTCGCGCGGCTCGCGGATGAATTCGAAACCCTGTATGAGCGCCGCTATGGGCGGGGCTCCGCCTATCGGCATGCGGGAATCGAAATCACGACGGTCCGGCTGAAGGCAACCGGCAGGCTCGCGCGGCCAGTATCCGATCCGGAGCCGCTCGGCTCCGCCGATCCGTCGCCCGCGCTGAGTGGCCACCGTAGGATCTATTCCGACGCAGCGGATAACATGATCGAGGCGCCGATCTACGATTACGGCCGACTGCGGCCGGGCATGATCGTGTCCGGTCCGACCGTCATTCACACGCCGATCACGACCATCGTTGTGCAAAGCGGGCAAGCGGCGCGGATGGACAGCCGCCGCAATTTGATCGTGGAAAGCCAGTCATGACGGAAGTCGATCCAATCACCTTCGAAATCATCCGCCACCGGCTGTTCCGCACGATCGAGGAGGCCGTGATTACGCTCAAGCAGGTGTCCGGCAGCGCGACGACCAATGAGGGCCACGACCTCATGGTGTCGCTCTACACCCGCGACGGCGAATTGCTGATGGGTGGGGTGGGGTTCCTGCATCACCTCACCAGCGCGGCGGAAGCCTGCAAGGCGGTCATCCGCCGCTTCGGCGACGAGATCGGGCAGGGCGACATCTATCTGCTCAACGATCCCTATACGGCCGCGCTGCATACGTCCGACGTTTATCTGGTGTCGCCGATCCATCATCAGGGCGAGCTGGTTGCCTGGTCCGCCTGCTTCGTGCACGTCAACGACATTGGCGCGATCAATCCCGGCGGTTTCTCGCCGCAGGCACGCGATATCTTTTCGGAAGGCTTTTCCTCGCCCGGCATCAGGATCGTTTCGCAAGGCAGGGTCTGCCGCGACGTGCTGGACACATTGCTCAACATGGTCCGCTCGCCGGACATGGTCGCCCTCGACATCCGCTCCATGATCGCGTGCAACAACGTCGCGCGCGAACGGCTGATCGTGTTGATCGACCGCTACGGACTTGACGCCTTCGAGGCCGTGTCGGCGACCCTGATCCAGAAATCGCAGCAGCTCCTGGAAGAACGGCTGCGCGCCTTGCCCGATGGTTGCTGGCAGGCGAGGCAATACATGGATGTGGAGGGCGAGCCAGCCATCATCATGCTCACCCTGCGAAAAATGGGAGCACGTCTCATTTTCGACTTCGAGGGTTCGAGTCCGCAATCGAAATACGGCGTGAACTGCACCCGTTGGGCGGCCTGGGGCGGATTGCTGGCACCGATCTTTCCGTTGCTGTGCCACGACATCACCTGGAACGAAGGCTTGCTGCGCCCGATCGAGATGAAGGCGGAGCCCGGCTTGATAGTGAATTGTCAGAGACCCGCGCCGGTATCGATTGCGACCACGGCGGCGGTGCAGGCGGTCAACAACGCCTCGCTCCTCTGCATGTCGAAAATGCTCGCCGCGAGCGACCGCTTCCGGCCGGAATCCACCGCAGTCTGGCACGGCAGCCATCTTTGCCTTTATCAGTTCGGCAAGAACCAGCACGGTCATGACGTTATCGGCTCCACCACCGAAACCTTCGGCGGCTCGGGCGGCGGGCGCTATCTTCGCGATGGCATCGACATGGGCGGTGAAATTCCCAACCCCATTTCCCGCATGGCCAATGTCGAGACCAACGAGGCGACGATGCCGATCCGATATCTGTTCCGGCGGCGGCTACGGGATTCCGGCGGCGCTGGGCGTTTTCGCGGGGGTACCGGTGGCGAGTATGCTTGGGTGCTGCATGATGCGCCCGAAAGGCGTTTCGGGTTCGTGGTCAGTGGGAAAGGCATCGATTTTCCGATGGCGCATGGCCTATCCGGCGGCTACCCCGGCGCGCCCGGCCGCTATGTCGTGATCCGCGATATGGTTGCCGGCGGCGATCACGCACCGAAGCATCTCGACAGCATGACCGGCCGCCATGAGCCGGTCTCCTGGGGCGTGTACGAGGTTGGACCGGGCGACGCCTTTTACGTACGCTGGAACGGCGGGGGAGGATATGGCGATCCGCTAGAACGCGATCCGGAGGCTGTCCGCAAGGATGTACGCGACGGCACGGTGTCGCGCGACGCTGCGCGCGACCTCTATGGTGTGATGCTGACGGATGATGATGTCGACCTAGCGGGCACCCATGCAGCCCGCGCCGCCATGCGACAGGCCCGGATCGCACGCGGGGGAAGCCGCACAATATCCCAGGTCTCGACCTCGCTTCTGCATTCGCCCGGAAAAACCGGCGGTCGCATTGCCTGCCGCGGCTGCGGCCACGATCTCTGTGGCGCCACGGACCGCTGGAAGGACCACGCGCTAATGGTCGAACGCCCGCTGCGCGAACTTGCCGCGGTCTACACGACCGGCCCCGACGCCCTGCTGCGTGAATTTGCTTGTCCGGCCTGCGGACTTGTCCTCGACAGCGAGGTCGCGCGGCGCGACGATCCCCCCCTTGTGGAATATTTTCAGGTGGCACCATGACCACCGGGGACGCCCAGCATATCCGGCTCGAGGCCCGACCGGAGCCTTTGACACTTGCACCGTCGCGGACAGCCATCATTGTCGTCGACCTGCAGAATGGCTATGCTTCGAAGGGCGGCTATCGCGATCTGCGCGGCCGCGACATTTCCGGCTCAGAGAAGGTCGTCGCGAACACGAACCGCATCCTTAAAGCCGCCCGCGCCGCAGGCTGCACCGTCGTGCTCCTGCAGAATGGATGGGAGCCCGGACAGCGCGATGCCGGCGGTCTCGACTCGCCGAACTGGCACAAATCCAATCCGCTCCGCCTGATGCGCGAGCAGCCCCAACTACGCGACAAGATCTTGACTAAAGGAAGCTGGGATTTCGAGCTTGTCGATTCCCTGTCGGTGGAGCAGACCGATCTGATCGTGCCGAAGACGCGCTACAGCGGGTTCACAGGCACGAATCTTGATTTGTTGTTGCGCGAGCGGAATATCCGCACGCTCATCGTCACCGGGATTGCATCTAATGTCTGCGTCGAATCCACCATCCGCGACGCGCTGTTCCGGGAATACTTCTGTGTCTTCGTCCACGACGCGACGCAGCAATCCGGTCCTGCCTTCATCCAGGACGCCGTCATCTACAACGTCGAGACGTTTCTCGGCTGGGTCAGCAGCACCGACGCAGTATGCAGCGCACTTCAATCGGCGCTTCCAGGCGACAACGTCCCGCTTGACAGAGCCCGCATTGTCGCGCGTGGCACCTGACGCTTCGCTCGCGCGCAAATGCGCCATTTAAACGTTTGTACTTGGCTGCCCGTTCGATACGGGCTCAACGCGGGGGACAGGGAGGGTGCCGTGACTGACATTCGACGATCATCTTGCGCTATCGCACTGGCAGCCGGCGTGCTGCTGTCGCCGCTCGCGGCGACCGCGCAGGAGAAAATCAGGTTGGGCGTTCTGCCCTTCTCGGAATCGCTGGCCGCGATCATCGCCGACAAGCAGGGCTTCTTCAAAGAGGAGGGTCTTGAGGTCGAAATTTCGAAATTTGAAAGCGGCGCGATCGCCGTGCCCGTGCTGCAATCCGGCCGGATGGATATCGTGCTTAGCAATACGGTCGCGACGTTTCAGGCCATCGAGCAGGGACTCGACGCCGTCGTGCTCGCCCCCGGAGCGATCGTACGCTCATCACCGCCAGACACGACGACCGCCTTGATCGTGCGCAAGGGATCCATCAAGTCGCTGAAAGATCTCGAGGGCAAGCGGATCGCGGTCAACGTCATCAACAGCTCGGCCTGGCTGCACATGGTCGCCGCACTCGACAAGCACGGGGTGGATCGCACCAAGGTTCGTTTCTCGGAGGTGCCGTTCCCGCAGATGAACGATCCACTGCTGAACGGACAGCTCGATGCGGTCGGACAAGTCGAACCGTTCCGTTCGGCATTGATGGCGACAGGGAATGTGGAAATCGTCAGCTGGACCTATGTGGAGACGGCACCGAATTCCGACATCACCCAATATGTCGCGCTGACCTCCTGGGTCGAGAAGAACCGTGCCACCACGACCAAGTTTGTGCGGGCTGTGACCAAGGGCGCCCAGTTTGCCGCGTCGAACGAAGCCGTGACGCGTGACATCAATCAGCAATTCACTAATCTCAATCCCTCGCTCAAGGACAAAGTGCTGCTGCCCCGCCTCGGCACCGCAATCAACTTGAAAGAGATGAACCATACAATGGAGATGATGCAGAAATACGGTCTGTTGAAGACGTCGGTCGATCTCTCCAAGCGGGTTTTCACGCCCTGACCGCGTACATGAGCCAATCGTGCAGGACGGTCCTGCGGGTCTGCAGCGTGCACAAGAGCTTCGCCGCCGCGGGCGGGACGACCGTCGCGCTCAATGGCATCGATCTCGACATCGAAGCGGGCGGCTTCGTTTCGATCATCGGGCCGTCCGGTTGCGGCAAATCGACCCTGCTGCAGATCATGGCCGGGCTCGCAACGCCCACGTCGGGCGAAGTGTTTTTCGGATCAAGCCGCGTACAGGGACCGCCTGCGGACGTGTTGTACGTGTTCCAGCAATACACGCGCTCGCTGTTTCCCTGGAAGACGGTGGAACGCAACGTCGCTTTCGGGCTGGAGAACAAAGGAACGATGTCCCGCGCCGAGATCGCCGGGCGCACGCGCGAACTGATCGGCCTTGTCAAGCTCACCGGATTCGAGCGCCACTATCCCTGGCAATTGTCAGGCGGGATGCAGCAGCGCGTCGCGATCGCACGAGCGCTGGCCTGCCGCCCCGCGGTTCTGCTGATGGACGAGCCCTTCAGCGCAGTTGATGCGCTGACCCGGGTCGGTTTGCAGGAGCTGGTTCGCTCGCTTTGGCGCGAACTGAACCTGACCGTGGTCTTTGTCACCCACGACGTGGACGAAGGTGTCTATCTGTCCACCCGCGTCGTGGTGCTGAGCCGTGCGCCCGCTGCCATCGCCCTCGACGTGCCGATCGAACTGCCGACACCGCGGGACCAAATCGCCACCCGTGCGCTGCCGGCCTATCTCGATTATCGCGCGCGGCTCTTGGGCCAGCTCTTTGCGGACGAGGGGCTCAAAAGCATGGAGGCCGCGTGACCGATATCGCACGCATCGACAATCCGGCTGCCGTCCCCGCCACGCCCGCGAGACGCCGGGGCAAGCTCGGCCCGTTCTGGAATACGCGGCTGCTCGGCGTCGCCTTCATTGGCGTGCTGCTGATCCTGTGGGAAATCGCCGCAGCCAACGCGATCTTTCCGCCGATGAGCTTTCCGCGGATGAGCTCGATCCTGTCGACCTGGTGGCAGCTCCTCGCTTCGGGCGAATTGTTGGGCGAATTGCTGCCGAGCATGTGGCGGATGTTCGCAGGGTATTTCATCGGTGTCGCGCTCGGCGTGGCCATCGGCCTGGTGATGGGCTATGTCCGCTTTTTCTACAATCTGCTCGAGCCGATTACCGAGGTGTTGCGTCCGATCCCGAGTCCGGCCTACCTGCCGATTATGATCCTTTTTCTCGGCATCGACGACGAGATGAAGATTTTCATGATCGCCTTCGCGTCAGTATTTCCGGTGCTGCTCAACACCTATAGCGGCGTGCGCAGCGTTGACCCGATTCAGCTGCAAACCGCGCGCACCTTTGGGGTCTCCGGGCGCAAACTCTTGACTCAGATCGTGCTGCCGGCCTCGTCGCCCTACATCTTCACGGGCATGCGGATAAGCCTCGCCGTCGCGTTGATCGTCATGGTCATCAGCGAAATGGTCGCGGCCTCGAACGGCATCGGTTATTTCATCCTTAGCGCGCAGCGTGGCTTCAAGATCCGCGATATGTTTGCCGGCGTGCTGACTCTGGCAGTGCTCGGCTACATCCTCAATAGGTTGTTCCTCCTGATCGAGAACCGCGTGCTAGCCTGGCATTACGGCTACACCCAGCAGCGGACCTGAGACACGCCATGTCCCGCATTGTCGATCTGACGCTTCCTGTCACGTCCGGCATGGCCGGCATCCCGAAGATCGCGTTCTACGACAAATATCCGACGCGCGTTCAGGCAGTCACCGTGGTGGACGAGGGGCAACGCGCGACGCTCGGATCCGAAGGCGTCGACCTTCTCCCGGACGCGCCCGCGATCGGCACCATGAACACGGTGTTCACGCTCAATACGCATATAGGCACACATATCGATGCGCCGCGGCATTTCTACGCCGATGGCGCAGCGGTCAGCGACATCCAGCTCGACCGCATCGTAATGCGCGAGGCAGTGGTTCTTGACGTGAGCTACAAGGCCGCAGGCCAGGGCGTGACCGCGGATGATCTCGACCGCACCGGCGTCAAGCCGGAACCCGGCCAAATCGCCGTCATCAAGACCCTCTGGACCAATCGTGCCTTCGGAAAACCGGAATTCTGGAACAACACCATCCACCTTGAGCCGAGCGTCGGTGAATGGATCCAGGGTCAGGACGTTTCGGCTGTAGCGATGGATTGTTTTCCGGAAAAGCCGTTCTGGCTGATGATGCTCACCTCGTCCGAGCGCGGCGCCAATCACAAGCGCTGGCTCAAGGCCGGAATTCCGATGATCCAAATGCTCACCGCGCTCGATCGCGTGGGACCGAAATTCATGCTGATCGCGCTGCCGCTGAACCTACGGGGCATGGACGGCGCGCCAGCGCGAGTGATCGGCATCGAGAATTGAGACAAACCGATGCGGTCAAGCCGTGTCCGCTTCGACGAATTGAGGCGAGAAGCCCGTCCTCGCCTCAAGAATCCGGGCGACGTGGGGCGCTCCGAAATGGCCCGGAAACAGTGCGGCGCGATGCTCCACGCATTGCTCCATCAGCTGCCGGCGTGTCGTGCGCGCGACTTCCGGCAATTCGCAAAATTTCGAGTTCCAGTGCGGCGCGTGCACTTGCAGCGCGTGATGCAGCATGTCGCCGCAGAACACCGCGCGGCCGCCGGAATTGGCGAGCCAAACGGCGACATGGCCATGTGTGTGACCGGCCGCGGGAACGATCGTCAGGATGTCGTCGATCGCATAGTCCCCGTCGACGAGAACAGCCTGCCCAGCCTCGATCACCGGCAACACGCTGTCGCGATAGGCGCCGCCACGCTGAAGGTCCGCGTCCGCCGCCGGATTGCGGCGCGGATCGCCGATCTCGTTCTCAATGCGCGAGAACAGATATTTAGCGTTCGGGAAAGTTGGCACCCAGCGCCCATCTACCAGCATCGTGTTCCAGCCGACGTGATCGGCATGCAGATGGGTGCACAGAACGATGTCGATCTCTTCCGGCTGCACGCCGGCTTCGCGCAGCCTTTGCAGGAACGGCGTGTCCAGCTGATGGTATCGGGAAAATCCCGGCCGGTTCTTGTGATTGCCGGCACAGCTGTCCAGCAGGATGGTGTGGCGGCCGGCGCGGATCAGCCAGGAATGGATGCTGGTGATCAGCCGGTCGTGGGCGGGCGAATAGTGATGAGGTACCAACCAGTCGAGATGGCGTGCCAGCGTCTCGCGCTCGAAGCCGTCGAGATATTGTTCGGGCGGCCGGCTGGCGAAGCCGAGCTGTTCCTCGATCCGCGTCACCGTCACGTTTCCGATCGTCCACGTCGCCACCGAAGCCTCTCAAGGGTCGTGCTGCCCCCACCATAGAGACTGCATGCATCGGTGCAACCCGCTTCAACCTGTCCGACCCGCGAGCAGAGCATGCCGATGATCAACGCAAATGGCTGTGACTTCTATTATCAGATGGAAGGCCGCGGCCGCGACCTGATCTTCATTCACGGCGAAATCCACGGCCTCGAATATTGGGAGCACCAGTTCCCGGAGTTCTCAGCCGATCATCGCTGCTTCGCCTATAACCGCCGTGGACACGCAAAGACGGGCTGGACCGATTACGGCTTCTCACTGGTAAATCAGACCCGCGACCTCGAGCAACTGATCGAATGTCTCGGCATCGAGCGTCCGGTCATCGTCGCGGTCGCCTTCGGCACCACGATCGCGGCCAATTACGCGATCCGCAATCCGGACAAAGTGCGCGGCCTCGTGCTTGGGGCCTGGAGCGAGATGCACGATGCGCTGCAGTATTTCGAGCGCTGGGAACGGTACACTGCGCAGGCCGCAAGCGTACTGGAGCGCGGGGGGCGCGACGCGCTGGTGGCGTTCTTGCGGGAACACGGCGGAAAATCGATTTACAGGGTGATCCCATTGGATTCTTCGGTTCGGGAAAAGGTCGTCCAGATGTTCGCAAGCCATCCGCTCGGCGAGTACCAGCGTGGCATGCTCGAATTCGGGTTGTCGGTGCCAGACCTCGTGCCGGAATTCCGCAAGCTTGATGTTCCCGTGCTCGGCCTTTGTGGCGACAAGGATCCTTATCCGGACCGCCCCGAGGTGCTGCAAGGCATGACACATTTCCGCGAGGCGCCGCAGATCGCGGGTGCGGGCCGCTTCGCGCATTGGGAGAAGCCGGCCGATTTCAACACGGAAGTCCGGGCATTCCTCCGGACGCTCGACTAGCTTTGACGGTGGCCGAGGAGCGATGACAGCGACGACGCTGAGTGCTTCACCGCCCTGGCGCAGTCGGTAACCCGCTTTGCAGGAAATCGCGCCGCCGGCCCGAACAGGCCGAGCGATCCAATGGCCTCGCCGCGCCGGTCGAAAACGGGGCTTGCGATCGCCTGCGCTCCAGCGATGAAATCGCCGCCGCTCAGCGCATAGCCGTCCCGTTGGATGTCGAGAAGCTTCCGGCGCAGAGTGCGGGCCTGTTCCGCATCATGCTCCTCGGCGATTATCCGCGCGGCTTGGTCCGGGTCCACGAACGCCAGAATCGCGAGACCGCTCGCGCCGCGGATGAGGCTCCCAGAATATCCGAGGCCGCGCGAATAGGACAGCGCCTGGCGGCTCGGCACTTCCGCGACGCACAGTCGCGTGTTGTCTTTGCGCAGGTAGAGCGCAACCGTCTCGTCGTAGCGCTCGAGCAGACCCTCAAGCAGGGGCGTCGCCAGCCGCACGATGTCGAGCGAGTTGGTCCAGGCGTCCGCCAGACGGCCGATGCCGATATCGAGACGATAACGCGGTGGATCGCCGTCCTTGCGCACGAATCCGCGGCGCATGAGCGTCGAGAGGATCCGGTACAGCGTCGGGCGCGACAGCCGTGCGCGCTTCTCGATTTCGCCGATCGAAAGGGAGTGCCGGTCGACTGCGAAGCATTCGAGCACGTCGATGGCCCGGTCGATGGCGCGCACATTCTCGGTTTTGTCGCTCATCTCGTCGGCTTCATCGCTGCAGCCCTCGGATTGACGCGGGGAAGTGCGCAGCCTAGCCTTCCTTTTTGAGACTTATAGTCCGTCTGGCGGACTTTTACCAGTTCTAGCGGCCTGCATCGTCACTAATTGATTGAGGGAGATGATCGATGGAAGCCGAGGCTGCAGACCGATCAAAGCCGGTGTCACCGCGGCATCGCGAATCCGGGCTCTCCTGGCACGATCTGCGCGGATGGATTGCGCAGGTCGAACAGCACGGCGAGTTGGCGCGGATCGCCGCAAGTGTCGATCCCGACGAAGAACTCGGCGCGGTGACGCTTCTCGCGACCCGGCAGGACAAATCGCCCGCGCTGATATTCGAGGCCTTGAAGGACGATACGACGGGCTCGCGCATCCTTACCAACATGCTTGGCGCCAGCAGAGAGCGTTATGCGCTCGCGGTCGGACTGGATCCTTCAACGAGCACGCCTGAGATGATCCAGGCCACGCGTTCGCTGATGACTGAGCCTATCCAGCCGGTGACGATCGCGAAGGACCGCGCGCCGATCAACGAAGTCGTGCTGACGGGCAGTGACGTCGATCTCACCAAATTTCCCGTACCGAAATTCTGGCCCGGCGACGGCGGTCCGTTCATAGGAACGGGCGACATCACCTTCACCTCCTCACCCGAAACCGGCCGCATCAACATCGGCTGCTACCGGCAGATGCTGCAGGGCCCGAATCGCATCGGCCTCTATTGCTCGCCCGGCAAGCACGGCCTCCTCGACCGCGAAGCCTGGTGGGCTCGCGGCGAACCCTGCGAGGTAGTTGCAGCCTATGGCATCGATCCTGTGCTGTTCATGCTAGCCGCTCAGAGCTTCGGTGCCGACCAATCCGAACTGGATGTCGCAGGCGGCATCATGGGCCGCCCGATCGAGCTGACCAAAGCCGAATTTGTGAGCTTGCCGATCCCTGCGAATGCGGAATTCGTTGTCGAAGGCGTACTGCGTCAAGGCGACGTGATGCCCGAGGGGCCGCTCGGCGAGTTCACGGGATATTATGGGCGGGAGCGTTCCCCGCAGCCGGTGATGGAGGTGCTAGCTATGCATCACCGGAAGTCGCCGATTTTCACGCATGCATTGATGGCGCGCTACCCCTCCTGCGAGATCGGCGCCTATTACGCCATCATGCGTTCGGCTCGCATTCTCGACGATCTGGAGCGGATCGGCGTGCCGGGAGTGGTTGCCGCCTATTCGCATCCGGCGGCGGCGTCGGGCTGGGGGATGGTGGTGGTGTCGATCCAGCAGAAATACGCTGGGCATTCGGCACAGGTTCTAGCGCTCACTTCGCAATGTCCTGCCGCCGCCTACTACACAAAATGGGTCATCGTGGTGGACGAAGACGTCGACCCGACCGACTTCAACGACGTGCTTTGGGCGCTGAGCACGCGCTGCCATCCTTCGGAAGACATCGATATCCTGCGCAACACCTGGTCGACCGGACTCGATCCCAGCCGGTTTCCGCCGGAGACGCGGCCCTACGGCGCCAAGGTTCTGATCAATGCCTGCAAACCGCACCAGCATCTGAAGGATTTTCCGCAACCCACCCTGTTGCGCAAATCCGTTCATGACCGGGTACGGGCGCGCTGGAAGGAACTAGGCTTTGCCGAGCCGCCGCCGAAGATGACGGCATTTCACCCTGAAACACGGTGACTCGGTAACAATCGCACACCTCCCGCTCTTTTGGAACGAATCATTTCCTCCCGGTTGAGTTTCCGGAAATTGCCTTTTGGGCAACTGCGCGCGACGTTCGGTTTGCGCTCGGCTTCGAGGTCGGCAGGCGTCTTCGGCCGCTGACCGAGGCCGAGCGCGACCTTGGTCGCGAGGACGATCGTCGAGCACATCAGGCTCTGCAACTGCAAGGTCGAGCGCGGGCCGCCACGACGCGCAATCCGATATCGGGATGAAAACGCCGAGCAGAGACTCAAGCCGGAAGCTCGCCAAATATGCCCGGCCAATTCCTAAAATGTGCCCGTCCAATTTCGAAATTGCCGTCAGAGACTTGCACTTCCCCCACCTAACCCACGGCAATAGCTGAATCCCCGCCAGCACTTACATTCATCGGCGATGGGGCGGTGCGACTATTTTGCTGCAGTGCGTTTTGGTCCTAATGGCACAAAGCGGCGGATCACACTTTTAACGACGACGGTCGCCTTCGGGGTGAAGCGGACCTGAATGACCGCCTTGACCACATCGGTTCGCGGCTGACCTGGCTGTGTAAAAACTCACATTCGCAAAATGTAGGAAAAAACAATTCTCCAACAAGCCATCGAATCTCGCGTGTGCAGTACGATTTGACTCTCACAAATGCAATTGCTCCTAGATTTATACGTGTGTCGGAAGGCTTAGAGTTTTCGCGCAGCCGACCCATCTCGGACATCAGAAGACCAGCGTCGGCGAGCGTCTAACGCAAGGCTGCAATCCGCCGAAGGCGTGCCGGCCTCGCTCATCGGTGCTATGATGCACACTGGCAACGCCGATGCAAACCAATTTCACTGCCGCCCAGTTGCGCGACCCGCGGATCGCGGAAGCCAACGCAATCCTGCGGACCTGCGTGCATTACGGCTTCTGCACGAACACCTGTCCGACCTATGTGCTCACGCGCGACGAGAACGAATCGCCGCGTGGTCGTATCGACCTCATCCGCGCGATGCTCGAGAAAGGTGGCGCGCCCGATCCCAAGACAGTCGCGCACCTCGATAGTTGCCTCTCCTGTCTGTCTTGCATGACAACCTGCGCAGTCAATGTCGATTACTTCCACCTGATCGACCGCGCGCGGGCGCATATCGAGGGCAATTTCCGCCGCCCGCCGGCCGAACGCGTGGTACGCGCGGTACTCGCGCGCGTGCTGCCGCATCCGCGCGCCTTCGGCGCGGCAATGGCGCTTGGTCGCTTGGCGCGCCCATTGCGACTGCTGCTGCCGCGGCGATGGCGAACAATGCTGGACATGATTCCTCCGCGTGTCGCACCTGATGTCCTTGCGCCGCAGGCGTTCCGGGCGGAAGGCGCGATACGAAAGCGTGTGGCCCTGCTCGCCGGCTGCGCGCAGCAAGCGCTTAATGGCGATATCAATGGCGCGACCATCCGGCTGTTGCGGCGGCACGGCTGCGAGGTAGTAATCGCGGCCGGATCAGGCTGCTGCGGCTCGCTCAATCTGCATATGGGGCGTGAGGAGGAGGCGCGCGCCTTTGCGCGGCAAAATATTCGCGCTTGGGAAAAGGTTCGCGCAGGCGGGCTCGACGCCCTCATCATCAATGCTTCGGGATGCGGCACGACTGTGAAGGATTACGGCCACCTGTTCGCGCGCGAGCCCGGCATGGCGCGGCGGGCCGAGCAGATCGCCGCGCTTGCCCGCGACGTCAGCGAACTCCTTTGCGCCATCGGGCTCCGCAAGCCCTCCGCCGGCGTGCCGCCCTACCGCGTTGCCTATCATGACCCCTGCTCGATGCAGCACGTCCAGAAGGTCATCGAACAGCCGCGCGCGCTGCTGCGTGACGCTGGTTTCGAGGTGGTCGACGTGCCAGAGCGGCATTTCTGCTGCGGCTCGGCGGGCACCTACAATCTGCTGCAGCCAGAGATGGCGAAGGCACTGGGCGAGCGAAAAGCCACCCACATCTGCTCAACTGATCCAGACATCGTGGCGACCGGCAATATCGGCTGCATGACTCAACTCAGCCACTATCTCGGCCATCCGATCGTGCATACGGTCGAGCTGCTCGACTGGGCCACCGGCGGACCGAAGCCCCCTGCCCTGCAAGGCGTCAGGCTGCGCGAGCCGGCACCCGCCGCGCCGGCCAAGATCGAAGCGGCCGCCAACACCGGTATCTGGTGAGGAGCAAACCTGCGAGGATAATTATGCCCACCGCGTTCGAAGTATTCTTCAGCGAAATCGCCGCCGCGATTGGAGGCGACGCCGTCAACCGCAGCGAGGAAACGCTGAGCCGTTACGGCGAGAACACCATGCCCGGCGGCGACCGGCGGCCTGCCGGCGTGGTTTACCCGGCCTCGACCGCCGACGTGCAGAAGATCGTCCGCAGCGCTAATGCGCATGGCGTGCCGCTCTATCCGATCAGCACCGGCAGCAACATCGGGCTCGGCAGTCGTTCCGCTTCGCGCGCGGGACAGGTTGTGATCGATCTCGGCCACCGGATGAACCGCATCCTAGAGGTCGATGAGCGGCTCGGTTTCGCCGTGGTCGAGCCCGGCGTGAGCTACCAAGCGATGTATGACGAACTGGTGCGGCGCGGCAACAAGCTGATGCTGGACGTGACCTCCGGGCCGCCGCAAGGCGGCATGATCGGCAACGCGCTCGATAAGGGCGCGGGCTACACGCCCTACTTCGATCATTTCGGCTTTTCCTGTGGCATCGAGGTCGTGCTTGGCACTGGCGAGGTAATGCGCACCGGCGACGGATCGCTCAACCACGACCGCCTGGTGAACTGGCACACGTCGAAATACAGCTTCGGCCCGATCCTCGACGGCCTGTTCACGCAATCGAATTTCGGCATCGTCACACGCATGGGCGTATGGCTGCTGCCGCGGCCGCCGGCGGTGCAGTCGTTCCATTTCGTCTTTCCCGATGACGACGATCTCGAGGAGATCATCGAGCTCGCCCGCCCGATGAAGATGTCGAATTTTGTTCCATCTCTGTTCCGAGTCGCCAACGACCTCTATCTGTGCGGCTCGGAAGGCGAGAGCCCGGAATATCGCGTGAGCAACGGCAAGAAATCGATCTCCGAGGCGGGGCGACGCGCGTTGCAACAGAAGCACGGCCTCGGCGCCTGGACGCTCTCGGGAGCATTCTACGGAGCGAGCTTCGCCGCGATCGAGCCCCAGATCGCTCGCGTGCGCGATCATTTCATGAAATCGGGCAAGGCGCGCTACATCGCGCACGAGGACGCGGTGAAGGTTCCGCCGCTGCAGGTCGCAATCAACACTTTCTCTGGCATTCCCAGCCTCGGCGAACTCGGCCTGCTGAAATGGCGGCCGGGCGGCGGCAACATCTGGTTCCTGCCGGGCACGCCGATGGACGGCAAGATCGCCAACGAATTCCAGCAGCTGGGCCGCAAGATCTACGAGGACCACGGCCTCGATTACACGGTAATGAATGTCTGCGGGGCGCGCTTTGCGCGCGGGTTGCACGTCATCACGTTTAATCGCGAGGATCCTGACGAGCGGGTGCGGGCGGACGCCTGCTACCGCCGGATGTCGGAGGAGGTCGCCAAACGCGGCGTGTTTGTCGGCCGCGCACCGCTCGATTATCACGACCTGCATTTCGCGCAGACCATGCCAGGCTTCCAGCAGGCCTGCGCGGCGATCAAGAAAGCGCTCGACCCGAAAGGCGTGATCGCTCCGGGTCGCTACGGCATCAATTGAGGCGAAGCGGACAAGCCTCAGCGACGGCGTGAACTCCTCCCCACCCTTCCCCCATCATCGGGCTGACCGAGATGATGGTCAGCAATGCGCCGCGCTTCGGCACGGAAAAGGCGCTGGAGCCGCTGCGCCGGGTCCACCGTGCCGGTACCCATCTGCTCGGCCTCATCAACCAGGTGCTCGATCTCTCCAAGATCGAGGCCGGCAAACTCGAGCTCAGCCCGGAGACGGTGAACTTGGCCCCGCTCCTTGAGGACGTCATCGGGACGGCGCGGCAGCTGGCGGAGCAGAACAAGAACCGGCTCGTTCTCGAGGCGCAAGAAGACCTGGGGCAGCTGACTGTCGATCCCATGCGGCTACGGCAGATTCTGCTCAATC
>Ga0306920_100002557_pt1 | contig 22976 bp, 20 predicted proteins | sample flu12Cox44000170_FD_204666 | JGI IMG/M metagenome (GOLD analysis project Ga0306920, IMG submission 204666) | Lab enrichment of tropical soil microbial communities from Luquillo Experimental Forest, Puerto Rico - flux4day.12C.oxic.44.000.170 (v2)... | ecosystem: Environmental > Terrestrial >...
TCCCCCGATTACTTGCGGCTGCAGAGGTAGGCGAGCAAGTCAGCCGCCTCCTGGGCGGTCAGGCCGGCGAGCTGCCCGTCAGGCATCAGCGACCGCCGCGCCGGCTGCAGCAGCTCGATGTCCTTGGCCGCCAGGACAATTTCCTTGTTTTGAGAGTCGCGCAGCACCACCGCGCGCTCGTCCCGGCGTACGAGCAGGCCGGTCAACGAACGGCCGTCGGCGGTCTGGGCGATGTACGCGGCGTACTTCGGCTCGATGCGCCGGGACGGCTCCAGGATGCTTTCCAGCAAATCCTCTCGCCCGCGCAGCTTGCCGATCGCCGACAGGTCCGGGCCAAGCGCGGTGCCCCGTTCGCCAATTATGTGGCAGCTGCCACAGTTGAGCGTCTTCGACCAGAACAGCTTTTCGCCGCGGCCGGGGTCGCCCTGCAGCGCCAGGATCGTCCGCGGCCGGGGATTGGATCCAAGCTTGCGCTGCCCCGGCTCCGGCTGGGGCAGGTAGCCCTCGAACAGGGCGCGGATGGTGCCGTCCGGCAGCTTGGCCGCCGTGGCCAGCAGCGCCTCCCGCTCGGCCGGCTTCATCAATCCGTACCCGAGCTGCCGCGCGGCGCGCATGGCCGACTTCGGATCGCCCAGCAGCTTCTCCGGCGGGACCGCCGATAGCGGCCCGAGTTTGCTCGGGGCGGCGGCCAGACCGGTGATCCATTCCTCGATGAGCTGCAAGCCCTCTTCGTCCGGCCATTCCGCGCCGATGTGCGGCATGCGATCGCGGCCGAACTTGGCCATGCGGTAGCACAACGTACTAGACCACGGATCGCCTGGCTTGATGATGTATGCATCCGGTAACCCGAAATCGCCGCGGGTGGGGCGGACGCCAATGGCCTGCATCTGGGCGTTCGGCACGGCGAATTGCAGGCGGAGCGAAACGGTGCCGCCGCCATGCTCGAAATGGCAGTGGCCGCAGTTGGCGTGCAGATAGCCCCGCGCCCGCGCCTCGAGCGACTGGGTGGTGTCGGTCGGGTCGGTGACCTTGCGCTCGCGGGCGGCGGATGCGGCATCGAATGGCGGCAGCGGCTTACTGTTCTTGCCTGTGCGGTGGATGTACCCCAGCTCGGTGAGGGTAATAAGCTGGTTGGGCCCGTCGGGCCCCGGCCGGTTCAGCTGCTCGGGCAGGAACGCCAGCGCGTACTCCGACTGGTTGTTGTGACACAAGAGGCACTGGCTGCGGCTCTGGAATTGCCAGAGGCGTGTCCCCCGACCGCCGGCGCCGCGCACCTCCTTTTCGGCGCCGTCGGCATTAACCAAGTCGGCGTCTGTTTGGTCGTCGCGCCAAGCGAAGGCGTAACCACGCCAGTCCACGCCGTCGTAGTGCAAGAGCTGCGTTTCCACGCGCCGGCCGGCCAGCGACCAGGTCCGCAGCAGCACCGCGTCTTTGGGGAAGTGCATACGGAAGGAGTGCCAGTAGACCATCCCGGGGATCGGCTTGCCCTCTGCGTGCAGCGTGGCGGCCGAGGTGCCCGGGAATGCCGCCCAGCACACCGCCGTGGCGCCGTCCTGCCACTGCCGGCCGTTGATCGCGAACGGGACCACGCCGGGCACCGGCGTGTGGTCCTTGACGGACGCGAACAGGCCGGTCTCGGAGAGCCGCGTCGGGAAGTCGTTGTTCTTCGCCGCGCCGTCGTTGCGCTCCAGGGTGTGGATCGTGCCGCCGTCGTAGTCGAGGAAGTACAGCTCGCCGTCCCCGTCCTCGCCGAACGCAACGATGCGCACCGACGGCCGTGTGATCTCCGGCATTTCCTTGCAGCGGTCGCCCTCGAAGCGGGCGGCCCATAGACGGCGCGTTTCCCAGTCACCGAAAACGTAAGCGCCGCGGAGCTCGGGGAACTTCTTACCGTAATAGACCCGGCCGCCGGTAACGCTGCACGCGATCGTGTGCGGCAGCTCGATCAGCGCCGGCCGGATCGGCGTCGGCCCGACCTTATTGGGCTTGATCGGCTGCGGCCCTTCCATGGCCGCCCAGCCGTAGTTGCCTCCCTTCTCCACCCGGTGGATCGACTCCCAGAGCTCCCAGCCGACGTCGCCGACGAACAGCTCGCCGGTCCGGGAGTCGAAGCTCATCCGCCAGGGGTTGCGGAAGCCGTAGGCCCACACTTCGGGCCGGGCGCCTTTCAAATGGCCGAACGGGTTGTCCTTCGGCACGGCGTAGTTTCGCCCTGGGTCCTTGCGGTCCACGTTGATGCGCAGGATCGAAGACAGCAGGTCGGAGATGTCCTGTCCTGTGTCGAGCGGGTCGGGCGGGTTTGGGCTGGCGGCGTCGCCGGTCGAGATGTACAGCATGCTGTCGGGGCCGAAGTGGATGTCGCCGCCGTTGTGCCCGCCCTGCAGGAAGGTGAGTACGATCTCCTCGCTGGACGCATCGATCCGCGGCGGGTCGGTCCTGGTGACCGTAAACCGCGACACGCGCGATCCATCGGCGAGGCGCCCTGGGTTCTTGCCCTTGAGCGTATAACAAATGAAGCACTGGCGGTTCTTCGCGAAGTCGGGATGGAAGGTCAGCCCGTAGACCGCCTCCACCTCTTTGGCGCCAGGGAGCAGGTGCAGCGTCCTGATCTCCTTGCGCAGGTCGTAGAACAGCTCGGCCCGCGCATCCGGCCGGCCCACGAAGGAATACAGCACGCCGTCCTGCTCGCCGACGAAGAGCCGATCGCTGCCCGGGGGCCGCGCGATGAGCAACGGGTGCGTGAACTTCAGGTTCGGGAATGCCCGCACCACCTTGAACGGCGGCGGCGGGTCCGGCGAGCCCACGACGCGCGAGGTCGTCCACGGAACGCGCACGGCCTTCGCCGGCACTGCTTCCTCGGTTTGCGCCGGTTGCCCCGCCGATATGGCGACCCAGGCCGGGAACCCGCCCACGAGCGCCACCAGCGCCAGGGCCAAACCACGTGCGCCGCGGATGAGAGATTTCATGAATGCCGCTCCAGAAGGTCCGTCCTTGGAGATGATAGACGCGGAAGTCTGCCTCGTCTCCCGGAAATCACTTCGCGGTTGCATCTTGTTTGCGAATCAACCGGAAGCGGAAACGCGACAACGATGTTCTCCGAATACTCGGGAAGCAACTTCATCGGAACGTCGCCAGGCGAAAAGGCCAATTCCTGGTTGCCGACATCCTTGGTACTCGTCGTGGTCCATAAACACGACCATGGAAATCCGAGACGTCGAAGCGCCGGTCGATCCGGTTACCTTGTGATTAGCGCGCCAACCGGCGCGCTATAACACGACTCATGAGACCAAAGCCCGATGAGGCTGTCAAGGACTCGGCGGCACTTGTCGCTCATTTGAGTTTCTTTGGTTGCCGCTGCCGTCGGGGCGTATTGCGTTAACTGCATTGTCGCGAAATTTCGCTCCGTATCAACCAGCTCCCCGAAACATGTCCGTAAGTGACAGAAACTATGAGGAAGCAGCGTAAATAACGCAGGCCACTGCAAGCTAAGCTCCTAAAAGGTTTCTTTTACACACTCTTACACTAGGAGCAGATCTATGACAGCGGCCTACTCAGTTAATGGTAGCACACAGGGCGGCGTTTTGTACTTGGCTTTCGAGGTGGGTTGGACGGATTGGAAAATGGCTTTCACGATCGGCCACGGCCAGAAGCCTCGCCAGCGAAGGATTGCGGCACGAGACCTGGTGGCCCTGGAGCAAGAAATCGCCAGGGCCAAAAAGCGCTTCCAGCTGGCCGATGGGGTGCCGGTGGTCAGCTGCTACGAAGCAGGCCGTGATGGTTTCTGGCTGCACCGCTACCTCAGGGCTCGCGGGATTGCCAATGTCATTGTGGATTCGGCGAGTATTGAGGTGAATCGGCGTAAGCGACGCGTCAAGAGCGACAAGCTCGATGCGACCAAGCTGGTCAACATGCTGATTCGTTATCACGCCGGCGAACGTAAGGTGTGGAGTGTGGTCTGGGTGCCAAGTGTTACGGACGAGGACCAGCGGCAGTTGCACCGGGAGTTGCAAGAACTCAAGGATGACCGCACACGGCATAACAATCGCATCAAGGCCCTGCTCGCCAGCCAAGGGCTGGCCGTGGAAGTGGATGGGTTGTTGCCCAGCTGGCTGGAGAGGGCGCGGTTGTGGGACGGCAGTACGCTGGGTGCCGATTTGCAACGTCGGCTGGTACGGGAATACGAGCGTTGGCAGTTCGTGCACCGTCAGATACTGGACGTGTCCCGGGAGCGGCGGCGGCGCATTCTGTGCGACGACACCGCACACGTGGACCTGGTGCGCCGTCTGTTGGGGCTGGCGGGAATTGTGAACGGCGCCTGGCTGCTGGTGTACGAGTTCTTTGGCTGGCGGAAGTTGCAAAACCGCAAGCAAGCGGGTGCCTTGGTCGGATTGACGGGAACACCGTACCAGAGCGGCGGCAGCGAACGGGAGCAAGGGATCAGTAAGGCAGGCAGCAAGCGCATGCGGAAGATGCTGGTGGAATTGGCGTGGTGCTGGCTGCGTTGGCAGCCGGAGAGCGCGTTGAGCCAGTGGTATGCGCGGCGGTTTGCAAGCGGTAGGGGGCCAGCGCGGAAGATTGGCGTTGTAGCAGTGGCGCGTAAGCTGTGCATTGCGCTGTGGAAATTGCTGGAACGTGGTGAGATCCCGGCAGGTGCGAAGTTGATAGATTGGCGCTGCAAGCTGATCAAGCACAAAGCGAAGAAGTCTGCGGCTTGAAGTGGAGCGGGCAAAAAGACGGCGCCGGAGACGGTTGCCTCCGGCGCCCGGCACCTTTGGTGCACCGTCGGCCTGGGTATTCCTCATCGGTTGCACGCCTGCAGAGCCGACTCCGCTTCCCCAGGCAAACAAGTTTAGCATACAGGCACAGGAGGACCAACCAAGCGAAACACGGGAAACGACGGTAACGTCGCGTCGAGGACTGGTCCGGGCGATCGAAGCATACACGGGCGTGCCGAGAGGCTGCCGCGTGACAGAAGGGTCGTCCCGGTACCAGGCTTCGGCGGATCGCCAGTGGGCGAATACAGATTGTGGTGCTTCGGCCTGCTGTCCGGATGGGGCAGAGATGTGAGCCGACACGTATAGAAGTCTGTCGCAGGCATCGCGCGCACGGCTTGGGCCAATGCGAACGCGGGCCCCGACACGGGAAGCCGCCAGTCCAGAAGCGTGGCCGTTCGTCGTTTCCTGAGACCGAAACCAGTGTGAGTCCACCAAAAGGTGACGAGCCTTGCTCAGGGTGGCGGTGCGTTTTGGAGGCATGGCTCTGGCGACCAAAGGGGAGCGCGCCAAAGAAAAAGTGTTCTGTGGTCGGCGTCCTGAGTGCGCACTACGAAATAGAAAAATTAAACAGTAGCTTTTGACTTGACAGCGGACTCATCATAGAAGTGTATGGAAGCTTCTCTGCCACTGAGGTTTACGGAACAAGGGCTCCTGAATTAAGGCGGATAGATAATAGATATTCTGCAATCCTCTGCGATAAAAGCAGTTGGTTCCACTGTCACTCGGACAGTTGCGAACGGTGAAACCATTCTCGCTCGTTCAAGTAATCGTGCAAAGGATCACCTCGCGCGGGCAGTTGAAGCGTATAGGCAACGTGTCCCCGGCGCCGCGGCTGACCAGCAGTACAGCCCCTGATTCTGCAAATCGCAGGCAATGCCATCGGTAGAGCCAGGCGGCAGGGTAGAGCCGCCCCCGGTGCGCCGCAAGCACACACTGCCCGCCGTGCAGGTGGCCGGCCAGGACCAGCCCGTACCCTGCCGCGGCCGCCGCCGGGAAGTCGCCCGGGTGGTGAGTACACAACAGCCGCGGCCCGGCGTGCGCTGACGGGTCGATCCGGCCGTTAATGCGCAGCGGGCCTTCGATCGGCTGGTCCGGCAGCCAATGGCCGCCGCCCGCCACGACCGCGGCGCGGACATCGGCAAGGCCGGCGCGCCGATCGTGATTGCCGGGGACGGCGTGCACGGGCGCAACTATCACCAGGTCCCGGACGCAGTCCCGCAGCGTTGGAAGCCCCTGGCTGTTGTCCGCCAGGTCGCCCCCCAGCAGGATCAGGTCCGGCGCGGCCTCCTGTACGGCCCGCACTAGCTGCTCGGGAACTGCCCGCGTCCACCACCGGCCCAAGTGCAGATCGCTGGCGTAAAGCACGCGCAGCGGCCCGGCCAACCCCAGGCGGACGTTCTCCCGCCGGATGAAAAGGGGGCCGGAGGCGCCGAATGCGAGCGGGAACCAGGATCCGCTGTCGGACGGCGGGTCGTTGCGGAGGTCCTCGTACCAGATGCAGACGGCCAGGCAACCGAGGCACCACGAGCGCACGAAGCCGCGACCGGCCAAGCCGCCGAAGAGCATGGTGCAAGCCAGTGGCACCACCACCCGCATGACGGCGACGGTCCCGCCGGCGCGGCGCGTCCAGCGCCGGGCGTCACCGAAGGGCCGGCCACTGCCGTCCAGCGCCAGAGGGAAGAGGAAGACCATCTGGGCCTCAACGGCATAAAAGGCGATGGCCGCCAGCGGCACGAGCCAGGGGACGTGCCAGGCGCAAGCGGCGCCGGCCCACAGCAGCGCCACGCCGCCCGCCAGGCAGTACTTGATAAGCCCGAGCCGCTGATAGTTGACCGGTGTCGGAGGGCACGGCCGGCGGCGCAGAGTTTCAAGGGCCAACCGCATCCACCGCGCCCCGGAGGCGAACCCGCCGACGGCCGCGCCGGCAGCAGCCACGCGCAAAGGACTGCCCGGCCCGTCATAGCGTTCGGCCGCTCGGGTCAGCAGGTCGCGGGCACGCACACGCCTGCGGGCCGTCTCAGGGGAGGTCGGCCTCCCGGACGAAGCACCAGTGGGCCCAGGCCAAGAAGGCCAGGCCGTTGCCGCACGTGAGCAGCCGGTGGGTGAAGGTCTCGAACCGGCCGCAGCGGCGATGGAAGATAAATTCATCATAGCAAATCATCACCACCGTATAGATAAGGACCGCCAACACGGGGACCAGGAACCGCGCTGGCCGCAGGCTGATCGAGGCGGCCGCCATCAGGGCGAAGAGCGGCATGCCGCCCGCCGCGAGCGCCAGCAGGTGGGCGCGGTGCTCGCGCTGACCGACCACCGTTTCTCCACCGCGGTGGAACCGCCAGTCCAGGACCCCGCCGAACGTGGCCGCGGTCCCGCACGCGGCGATCGTCCACAGCTCCCACGGGTAGGTACGCACGTCGCTCAGCCAGGCGAAGCGGGGGTCGTCGCGCAGCAGGAACAGGCCGAGCGGGAACAATGCGGCAGGGACCAACATGGCCCCGAGTGCCGATACCCCGTGCCGGCTCAGGCGGCGCCGGGCATGCTGGACGACGACGGCTTCGCGGGATGTCATCAGTTCCTCCTTATGCTTTGTTACACAAAGTATTTCTATTTCACAAAGTTTAACCCGCCGCCTGCGATTGTCAAGACCGATTTTCGCGCGACTGCTGATGACGCGGCAACATCGCCCCAATCAACTTGCGATTGTCGGACTCAGCGGCACAACAGGTGTCGCGCGCGTCCAAAACGGAGCACACCATCAACATCCAGCCCCGGCATCCGTTTGGAAATGTGAGTTGTTGGATTGGACCAAGAAATGGCCGGGGAGGGTCCGAGTGGATCGGAAACGATCTGTTCCAAGTGGAGTTTTCGCAAGAGGTTGCGGAGAGCAGTTCGTTTCCGGGGGTTTCCAGCAGTGTAGGTCGGAAGCGGAAAAGTGGAAACGAAGTGCATCAGTTGGTCTTGGGGTGTCCGGCAAGGAAAAGCCAAGGGGGGTGTCCGAGTGGTTCAGAAACGATCTGTCCCAAGTGGAATACAATCCAGAGGTTGCGGAGAGCAGTTCGTTTCCGGCACATTGCCGGGGAGCATCGACGCGGCTCCGTACCCAGTGGAAGGTATTTTTTTCACCTTGCGCCAGTGACATACGACGACAAAGCCGGCTTGCCGGGTCTGTCAGAAGCCGTTCGGCTCGCTGATCCAGGAATGCCTAATTCTTTTCGTTCAAGACCGCGCACAATTTATGGAGATCAATATTGCCGCCGGAAACGACGCACACGATTTTACCGCGGCCCGCCTTGCCGGCCAGCGCACATGCCACCGGGCAGGCCCCCGCGCCTTCGGCGATGATATGATTGCGCTCGGCCAGCAAACGCATCGCTGCGGCAACTTCCGCCAGGCCGGCGACCAAGGCGCCGTCGAGCAGTTGCCGGGCCCGATCGAACATCTGCGGAAAGATGGTCTTGCTGCCGATGCCGTCCACGAACGACGGTTGATAGTCCACCACCTGGACGGAGCCGGCCGACAGAGACACGGACAGGGGCGCGGCCGTGGCCACTTCGGCCGCATAAAGCCGGCAGCGATGCTTCTTGGCTCGCATCGCCGCCGCGATGCCGCACGACAGCCCCCCGCCGCCCCAGGGAATAACCACGGCGTCCACATCCGGCAGATCTTCCAAAATTTCCAGGCCGATCGTGCCGTTCCCCGCCATGACGTGTGGGTCATCGAAAGCGTGGATAAAGGTTGCATCAATACCGGGGTAGGCGCGCTCCTGAAAGGTTTGCCACCAGCGGTCAAACGAGACCTTGATCACCCGTCCGCCCAGCCGCTCGATGGCTTGGAGCTTGATTGCGGGTGCGGTTTCGGGCGCAACGATCGTGCAGGGAATGCCCAGCTCTCTCGCCCGCCATGCCACGCCCTGGGCCATGTTCCCCGCCGACGCCGTCAGCACGCCGCGCTGGAGTTGGTCCTTGAGTATATGGGCCATGGCATTGGCCGCCCCGCGAATCTTGAATGAGCCGATCGGTTGCAGATTTTCCAGTTTGAGATAGATCTCCGCGGGCGCCTCGAAACTGTTGAGCCGGATAAGCGGTGTGCGCAAAGCCGACCCGGCAATTTGCCGGCGCGCATCTTCGATAGCTGCAAGAGATACCGACATGGATGCCAAGACTCCACCGCGAACCCGATCTTCTGGGCTTGCCCGCACGGATTCCGGGCTCGATTTCATTCTATTCTTGCCGCTATATGGGTTCGATGAGCAATTACGGATTGCCGTCCTGCTTCCTCGCCTTTTGCTGTTCCAGCAGCTTTCTTAGCAACTCAAATGTGAAGGTTGGCTGAGCCGCGTCCGATACTGCCTTGTTCTTTAACAAATCCTTGAGTATGCCAACGATGTATTTATTCCATTCGATACGGAAGTCCGTGTAGTGTTTTCTACTCCCGACAGCACCCCGTGGCGGCCGAGACTTGGTGTGGCGATGACTCGTTACGAAGCCGTTGGCCTGCTGGAACAGTGAAAGAAGCCCTTGCATCGCAAACCTGCCCTTCATAAATGTTTCAATGGGTTACCGTGAAATTCGTCCTGTTGGCGCTCCCCTAAGTTGGTCCCGAAATGGAGGCAACTCGCGGCGCGGGAATTTGCAAAATTGGCAAATAGGAGTTCTCGTGTAATTCGCCGATGCGCCGGGTTAAAAGAAAGATAATTGGGGCTGACTGGTAAGGGAGGCCGGCCGTGACGGAGCAGCAAGCGTTTCCCGAAGTCCCAGACATCCGCGGCCGCCGTCAGGAAACAAGTTATTCAGAGAAATTTTGTATCCAGGGCGCAGCCGTTTACTCCCGCACGGATGATCTGTGGATCGTAACCGCGTATTTCAACGCAAATGGCTACCGAACGAAACGCCAAAACTACGAGTGTTTTCGCGAGCGGATCCACCGTAGCGGGCTAAACCTGCGGACGGTCGAATGCGCGTTTGGTGATCGCCCATTCGAACTCGAGCCGTCGCCGCACGTTCTCCAGATCCGCGGCCGAGATGTGATGTGGCAGAAGGAGCGACTGTTGAATGCGGCAATCGCCGGACTGCCGGATCAGTGCCGGAAGGTAGCCTGGTTGGATGGCGACATTCTCTTTGAGCGGGACGACTGGGCGGTCGATGCCGCCCGCCTTTTGGACGCCTACCCAGACGTGCAACTGTTCGAGCGGGCAATTCGGCTGCCCCGACAGAGAACGTGGTACGACGGCGCCGGCGATGTCTGGGACGGTTTCGCGGCCGTCTATCGGCGGCGCCCCCAACTGCTCTTGAGTGGCGATTTCTCCGCACATGGTCACACCGGCTTCGCCTGGGCCGCGCGTCGCGACTGGCTGACCCGATACGGACTGTACGATGCCTGCATCGCCGGCAGCGGGGATCACATGATGGCCCACGCCTTTTGCGGCGACTGGACTTCCCGCTGCATTCGGCGCATTATCGGCGCGAACAACAGGCACCGAGATTACTTCGCGGCCTGGTGCCAACGCATGTACCGCGCCGTGCGGGCCCGCGTGGGATGTGTGCCGGGTACGCTCTTGCATTTGTGGCATGGCGACATTGGCCATCGCCGCTACGTCCGCCGTAACCAGGAACTGGCCCGCTTCGGGTTTGATCCTGCGGTCGATTTGCGTTTGGGGGCTAATGGCTGCTGGGAGTGGACGAACAACAAGCCGGCCCTCAAACGCTGGTCGTGCGACTATTTCGGCCAGCGTTTGGAGGATGGGGAGGCTTTACCTGTCGCTGCGGACCAATGTGACGTGAGGTGAATTAAACCGCCAGGGAGATGAACATGGGTTTTTGGGATTGGCTTTTCAAACGCCAGAGTGCCGCGGCTCCCGCAGAGTCTATTGGCGACGTCGCTGACCGGCTCGATCGCTACGGTGACCGGTTCGCCAACGCGGCGGACGCCGAGGGCGAACGCGCGGCCCGCGAAGCCGCGCAGGCAGCTCGGCGGAGCAGCTCGTTAGAAATCGCCTCGCGAATCGAGCGCGAGTTTCTCAGCGCCCGTGGGCTGCGGCAGGAGGCTGGTCTTGTGTCCAATAAACCCCGCGCTGGGCAAAGGAGTGCCGAGCTCGGCTCTCGCTACGTCCTTTACGGGCGCAGCGCCCGTGTGGGCGGCTCGCGTAGCTGGCGCAACAACAACCCCGCCTATATCCGCTGCAGTAGCCGCGCCATGACCTATGGCGCGACCGGCTGCGATGGCGAATATGCCATCTTCCCCGACGTGAACACCGGTCTCGATGCAATCGTTCCGTGTCTTCGGGATGAGTATCCATCGCAGACTCTGGGCGAGGCTCTCCGCCGGCAACTTCCTCCCGAGGAAGCAGGCGAGGGCGCCGCGGAACGAATCCAGCAACAGACCGGGGTCGATCCCAATCAAAAAATCGAGGATATGACCGATGAGCAGCTCCTGTCCGTTGCCGAAGTCTGCCAGGAGCAGGCCGGCTGGCTCACTGGAGAAACGTACGAGCGCGGCGGACCGGCACCGAATTGGGTGGAAAGCTTGTGGGAGCAACCCGCTGCCGCCCGGGCTCCGGAGGCTGCTACCCCGGAACCAGCCCCGAGTACCGACGATAGTTAGGCTGCGCGCTTATTTCCGCGCAACTTCTGACTCCGGCAACGCGAGGTCCGCCAGGAGTGCGAAGTGATCGGAAGGAAATGTATTGTGCGGTTTCAACTTCAGAACGCGGTGATCTTGAACCCCCCATTTCGAATCTACCAGGATCCCATCGATGCACCACAGGCCGATTCCGTAGAACTGGAAGGTCGACAGGCCGACTGGTTTCCTGGCCCGCTCCGCACTGTCCGCCAAACCCGCGTCGAGAAAAAGTCGCCGGCTCGGGACGGACGGCGAGGCGTTGAAATCGGCGGTGAGAAGGACGGCATCCGTTTGGTCGCCGGCCGCCATGTGGTCGAGGATGATCGTTGCCGCCGTCCGGCGGGGCGCCTCCGTCAAATAGAGGTGGCTGTTGTAGACCCGCAGCGTGTGCCCGTTTACCCAATCCATGAGACGCACCCAGGTGCAAATCCGTTTCACGCCCAGCGCTGATCCCGGACGCGGTTCATCGATGGGTTGTTCCAGCCAAAATGTGCCGCCGGCCAACTTCTCGAAGCGCTGTTGCTTGAAGTACACTGCACAGTGCTCCCCTTCCGATTGGCCATCGTCCCGTCCGGCGCCGATCCGTTGGTGGCCCGGCAACGACTTCTCTAGGAATGCCACCTGCTCGGGCGTCGCCTCCTGAACGCAGAGGATGTCGGGAAGGACCTGTTCGAGAGCCGCCCGCAACGCGTGCTTGCGCGTGGGCCAGTCAAACTGCTTCCACGGCGGTCCTTCGTCCTGGCCGCAATGGATATTCCAGGTAACCACCCGAATTAGCCTTCGGTCCGCCTTGGCCGGCGGAGCCGGTCCTCCCGGGCACACTGCCGACCACGCGATTAGCCCAAGCCAGCCCGCCAGCGCGACGATAAACAGCACTCGGGCTGTTCGGCAAATGCCGCGGAACCACAGCTGCCGCCCCGTCAGCAGCATGGGCCCCGCCACGGTCTTGAAGCGCGGACCCAGGACAAGCAAAGCCAAGATGGCCGCAACCGCGGCGAAGGTCCACCACATGTAACCAAAGGCGGGCAGGAAGACTATCCCCGCCACGCACGCACCGAGAAGAACGGCGCTTACCAGCACGGTCAAGAGGAAGGCGTGCAGTGTTGGTTCCTGGATTTGCCGGTCGAGGAGCAGGCGCAATTTCGTCAGGAGGCTGATTTTCATTTTTGGATCATACGTTGCCCTGAAGTGGAGGTCAACGTTGCCGCATACGGACTCCAGACGCCCTCACCTGTTGATCCAAATGACTTGGCGAACTCACGCCGCCTTGTTATCCTTGCACAAACCGATCATCTATTTGCCGCAGGGGAGGATGTGAATGGGCGCTCTCGATGCAATTCTGGCGTGTGCCGGTCGCTAGACCGAGACGAGCTGTCTCCAGGTTCCGCACTCCGGTAGGCCGGCCGATTCCCCTTCGACTGCCGCAATCACTCCGGTGTTGGGCGGCCGTTTCATCCGCCTGGACTACGACCGGGCGTACGGCGGCGCTGGGCAGCAAGGCTCATTCTTGCTGGGTCACGAGGCAGATACTGCCGCGGTCACCGCGCACTCGATTGATACCTGGCACATGGGAGACAACGTGATGGCTTGCCGGGAAACGGCCGAGCCCGGCGGCGCCATCTCGGTCCGGGGTTCCTACGCAGCGCCGCCCGGACCGGACTGGCGGACGGTAATCACACCCGGCGAGCGCAGCCTCCGCCTGGTAATGTACAACATCACATCGGAGGGTCGGGAAGATCTGGCTGTCGAGGCGAACTACAAGCGGGCTTAACAGCAGCCCGGTCAGTCATTGGTCATTTGTCATTGGTCATTTGGTGCGATAACTTCTGGTGCCGCTTCGAATGACCAATGACCAATGACGAATTACCAATGACGTCAAATCACGAGCCGAGCCCGGTCTGCACGAGCACGGCATCAGCCAGTGTATCCAGCGCATCGACAGATACGGAATGGCTCAGCCGGATCGCGGAGCCCCCACCGATCAGATCTCTTTGAGAACTTGTTGATGCACTCTCCCCGAGCTGTTGGCTCGCCAAATCCTGTCCTGGCCCCGCGTCCGAGATAGTGCCGGCGATCGTGCCCGGGAGTGCTACGACATTCCGCAACGGAGTGTGGGAGCCCGAAAGAATCGCATCGACCACGGCTGGCGTCAGAACCGGCGTGCCCTGTGGCGAATGCGGATTACCGTGCGGCGCGCCCCCACCGAAATCAAACGCATTCAGGAAACTGTTGGCATTCGCATCGCGGTCGGTCAGCGGATCCAGCCCGTAGGCTTCCTCGATGGTTTTGTCAATGGAAAGCGTTTCGTACTGTGTGCTGTCCACGACGCCGGTCCGTGCGTGCGGCGAAATGATGATCCCGGGTACTCGAGTGCCGAGGCCCCAGCGGTCGATCGACGGCGGGGCCACGTGGTCCCACCGGCCGCCGTTCTCATCGTAGGTGATGATGATGGCCGTCGAATCCCAGGCCGAACTGTTTTGGACCGCCTGGACGATACTCGCCACATGCTGCTGGCCGCGAATCAGGTTGGCGTAACCGGGGTGTTCATTGTCCGGGCCGAGCGGTTTGATGAAACTGACTGCCGGCAGGTTGTCGCCGTTCAGGTCGCTGAAGAATTCCTGTTCATCCTGCAAGTGGGCCGCTCGCCCGACCGTCCCGGGTGCGAAGTTGTTGAAGTAGGCATAGGGCTGATGGTGCCACTGGAAGAGCGGGTCCGCCCGGCCGGCCAGGGCATCGTTCCACCCGCCCGAGTACCATTTCCAGGAAACGTGCTGCGCGCTTAGCCGATCGCCCAGGGTCGGAATGTAGTGGGCGCCGGCCGGGTTGTTGTCATTTAACGAAGGTAAGAGCGTCGTCGGATCGCGGACGAACGGCGGCACCAGATTCACCGAATAGGTCGTGTTTACGGCGTAATTGTCGGGCGTGACACTGCCGTCATGGACGATGTTACCCTGATCATCCAACAACAGGTTGCCGTTCTCGTCCAGCGCGGGTCTGGCGCTATCCGGGGGGTTCGGGAAATAAGGCGCTGCCGCCGCGGCCAGGAACATGTGGTTGAGGAACGAGCCGCCGTAGGCCGAATGGAACATGTTGTCGGCCATCACGTACTGCTGGGCCAGCTGTCCCTCGGGCAAATTCGTGGCATCGACGTAGCTGAACACGAGTCCGCCGTTGTCGCTCCAGCTGACGAACCCGCCCATCGTCCCGCCGGCGATCTGCGATTGTTCCTGGTAGTACCGGTGGACGATGTCCCCAGTTGTCTGGTCGTTGGGGACATACCGGTTCATGTCATAGGGAGCCACGGGCAGATCCGCCGGGAAACGCGGGTCCGGCTGGCCATTGTTGAGCGGTTGGGGCAGAGTCGTGATTTGCGCGCCGGTGACCTTGTCGTATTGTGGAATGGTATCGCCGGCGTTGGACAGGCCGTTCGCTCCCGGGAAGTAGCCGTAGAGCGAATCGAAGCTCCAATTCTCCTGGTAGATGACGATGAAATGATGGATGCTGGCCCACGGGTTGCTGCCGGCGCCCGACATCCCCAGCAACAGTGGGGCCGGTAAAGATCGATCTTCAAGCAATTCCAGGCGAGGCAGTACGGTCTTCTTGCCGCGGCAAACCTGGTTGTGGCGGTGGATCGCGTACATCGTTTGCAGCCTCCGGTTCAGAGTGGTGAAGTACCAGAGCGAGTGGGCAATTTATAACGTATCAATTTGAGGAATTTGTGAAAGATAGGGGAAGAGATAATGTGGAATTGGCAGACAAGGTGCGGCTTGGGGCGACGGTCAATGGGCATTCGGCATTGGTCAATGAGAAAAATACTCGTCCGAGTGACAAACAATACATCAGCAGTTTAGCAGTTTAGTGAGCAGTCTTCCCACGACTCACGCGCTGCTGTTACAATCTCTTCTGACAAATACGTTGCGCCCACCACCCCCCGGGGCTTTGCAACGCATTTGTGAAAATCCATGTGAATTCGTTGCAGTCGGGTGAAATTCGTTGCAATTGAGAACATCATCGTTTTGTCCAACAATGGGTGACTAACCACCAAATTTGCAAAAGGACTAAGCCCACCAAAACAGGAACCCAGCGATCATACGTGAATAGGCTGCTGGTGAGAGCTATCGCTAAAACAAGCAACCATCCCCATTGCTGAAAAGTTTTCCAGACCATTTATTTCCTTTAAGCGCGTATCATAGGCAGGGAAATGGGATTTTCTACTTGTTCATCTTTCCAGAAAATAGGTGTGATGCCAAGAGTTTCCTGTTCCTGAATCAGGCACGTTAGATTATGGCACAGGATTTTGCAGAGAACCTCATTAACCATCCCCGCATCGGTCCGTGACATAACCGAGTCACCGAACTTACGTTTAATCGCGGAAAAGGTTGATTCGATGTTGCTTCGCTTGTGGTAGCGGGTCAGGTAGTCTTCCTGATTGAACTGGAAGAAATGGAAAGCCTTTTCGAATTGTCCGCCTACCATTCCTGTACTGTTGACTTTGAATTGAATGAAAGCCCGCCCGCCGCACGCGGCAACCTCTTCAAAGTTTTCGACAGACAGATAGGCTTTGTCCGCGCTCACTTCACTGATTTCAAATCTTCTCTTGGTTTCTTTGACCAGAGGAACGAACTGCGGGCTATCCCCCGCGTCTTTATCCAGGATGCGAACCGCCGTTACCACGTTGGTTTTGACTCCGCACGCGATATGCGTTTTGACCCACACGCATTTCATTTTCGTGATGCCGTATTTCTGGTCATACCAGCGCTCGTACCGGCTACTGCCGAAGCCGCTGGAATCAATCGCGAACTCCCGTTCAACGGCACGGAGCGGCAAAGCACTATGGCTCACCAGTCCTTTCAAGATCGGCGTGAAGTACGGATCTTCAAAGAAGGCGGTTACTTTGGGACCGGGGATTGCCCTTGTGATAAAACCTGCTTCATGCGCTTCCAACAGGTCGGTAGAGAACCGCCGCGAACTCAATCCGCAATATACTTTGTATGCCATCGCAAAAATAGAATCACGGACAAGGTGGGGTTTGGGTCCAGGACGATTTTCGGGGCGTTCGCGTTCGGGCAAGTTGCGGCAGAGGTCTTGAAGCAAAACACGCACACGCCGCTTTTCCGTCGCTTGCGCGAGATTGTAGCTGGGCCAATCTTGCTTGTAGGTTACTTTCTGGTGAGTCAGCGTCATGCTCTGCGTTTCTATTACCCTTCCATCCGGCAACACGTCCCGCTTATGAACGATGGTTGCAGCGTAATAATGTTTGCAAACAAAACCGCCATCCGTGCAATCCAAACAGGTGCATGATTTGGTATGCAGGTTCACGCGGTATACCGTTTCCGCATGCGTTTGGCTTGGGACGGACCAAGTGCCATCGTCATTCCGGTGAAGCCTGCAAGTCGCCGCGATAATCAGTCCCCGTTCTTCTCTTGGCGTCATGTTGCACCTCTTGAAATGTACGGTTTTGTCATTACATAGTTTATTGTAATTACATTAGCATACATGTCAAGAGGAAAAATGGGGTTGATTAATATTTTTTTGTCATTACAATCAAATTATGAAAAAGAAACCGGGTCCTCCCAAAAAGCCTGCGGATAAGGCCAAGACCGAACTATTGCAAATCCGGGTAAATTCCGCAGAAAAACGGGCGTTTTTTGATGCTGCCGATCTGGATGGCAAGAAACTATCAGAATGGATCAGGGACCGATTGCGCCGGGATTCCCGGCAGGAATTGGAACAAATGGGCAAGCCAGTCGCGTTTATCGATGGCCAGCCATTTCCTAAAGGTTTATAATTCAATTGTAGGCCGTACATCGATCACTTCCACGAGTTCTTTGAAAGTTGGGTTCGTCAAAAAATGGGGGTGGAAGGATTTGAACCTACAACCAAAGGATACGAATCCTCTGCTCTATCCAATTGAGCTACACCCCCAAACCTGCGACGGACTCAAGGCCCGGCGGAGCGGTAACTCCAGCCGGGCCACTTTTTTTACTTTAGCTTCGTTGGAATATCATTTCAAGGGTTTCTGCAAAAATTAGAAACTGTTTATACCCCTCATAAAAATCTCGTTGATATCCTTGACAAGGATAGGTAGGAGTTTTATCATGATGTAATGACAAAAACATCTGCTAAGCTGGAAAAGAAAAGGGCCGGTTTACGTCCAGAAATGCCGGAAAAGAAAGAGCGCGGCGCTTATCCGTTTTATGGACTACGGCGATGCCTTGAGATCGCCAAGGAAATCCGTGATCTGGGCGGGGATCGAATACCCATTGAAAAAGAAATGCTCGCACAACATCTCCAATTAGAAGAGAATTCGGCTAGTCTGGCACAAATTCTGGCAAGTGCAAAGTGCTTCGGCATAATCGAAGGCCGATCAGGATACAGCCTGACAAAAACCGGCGAACGATACTTTTCGGCATCGCCCGATAACCAACAAGGCATAGCACTAGATTTTCTGACCACTCCGTCGGCATTTAAGTTGCTCATTGAGCGCTTTGATGGCACCCGACTTCCCCCCTTGAAGACCATGAGGAATCTGTTAAAAAACGAAAAAGGAGTTCCGGAAAGCTGGGTGAATCGAGCAGTTTCTAACTTTACCAGTTCCGCGACCGAGTTGGCTGTTTTGGAAAATGGAATCTTGCGGTATCAAGCGATGATTGCAAGAAGGAATAAATCGGCGCTACCTTCGGAGCCAATGAAGGTTTCAAATGTTGAAACTCAATCCGCGCCAGGAGTTCTTGTACAACCCACCAGCCCTATCAATGTCAAGGGAGAAGCTGTAGGTTATGGCTCCGGTGCGGTATCTGTAAGCGGTTCCGGAATCATTGCTAATGCCTGGGTGTATTCCAATGATGAAGGAACTATTCGATTGGAAACGCCAGTTAAGCTGTCAATGGATCTTTGGGCACGATTAAACGGTTATGTCCAAATTTTGAAACCAGTTCAGGACAAACCTATCTCGAAACCGACCAGACCCGAAGATGATTTAGGGGAAATAAAAGACGACTTGGGCAGAATAAAAGATCCCCTTGCTGGAAAGCTTTCAGAAACTTTGTGATCGAAAAAGGAAGGAGGGGCAGGAATAACTCCGGTGGCCACCGGAGTAAGCCAAGGGTTCGAAATCTTGCACGGCTTTGCCGTTCCTGTCCCTCTCTTTGGACCCTGCCGGTGAGGTTGCAACTTTCCGGTAGGGTCGTTTCATTTTATTGTCCATTGCCATTTGGAGCAACTGTATTGCGTTGCACTTCGCTGGAATGCGTTGCGCGTCATGATTACGTTGCAAAGCCACCCCCCGGCCCCCGCGCAACGTATTGCAAAACCTGCGACGTATCGACCTCCCTTGCGACGTATTCTCGAAACCTCAACGAGATCGCAACTTGTGAATCCCTAAAAACCACCGCTCCGCTGCGACGTATTCCCAACCTCCTGAACCTAATTCTATTAGTAGTCAGTGGTGAGTGGCCGTTACCGCACGTCACCCAACACTCACTAGCTAATCAAATGAGCAGTGACGAGTAGAATTAGATATTGCAACCACCTGTCGGAGCGACGAATCATGGCACTCGTGCATTGCAATGGGTGTGAAGCTGTCCATGAATCGACGCTCCTCGTCTGCCCCGGTTGCGGTCGTTGCCCTGGCTGCGGACAGAAGCGTGTGTCTCGAACCCGCTTGAAAGAACTGTGGCTGTGTCCAAACTGCCAGGTGCCCTACTGCGCCGGTTGCGGCCGCTGTCACATTTGTGGACTCTTGCGCTTCACAAACCTGGAAGTGGAGCCCTGTGACTGTGGCCACCCGTCCGATCACAACTTGGAAAAATGGTCTGCGGTCTCCAAAAAACCGCCCGGTTGCCTTCCCCTTCTTGCTTTGGCAGTTGGATTGGCGTTTTGCTACTTAATATGATTGCGTACCAAACGGTTGTCGGTGGGTTCAGATTCCAACGAACATACGTTTTTAGAAAAAACTCATGCGACCAAAGTAGCTGATGCTGCCGATGGATTCACCGTTACGGAATCTCATGATTCTGTTTGCGTTGCTCGGAACCCTCGGAATCATTTACGCCGCCCGGCATGAAATTTTTGGCCGTCGAGCCCGGGGAATCGTTTTGATGATGTTACCTGGCTTTATGGTGGCCTTGTTAATTGGCGCGCCATGTGCCCTGTTGGATTTGGTATTGGGATTAGCAGGAATCTCAGTTCACACGTGGCTGTTTGGAACTTGCGTCGGCTTCACAATCGGCATGGCATACGCGTTCATCGTGTTTGTCAATAGTCGCGGGAAATGACCCCGACCTGTAGCCGCAAGCGGTCTCGTTTGTGGTTTGCCTCGTTCCAGCAGACGCGGGCCGGTAGCTCCTACTAACGGGTTGGTTGATGCGATTCGCAAAAAGGGTGTATTTGGCGGCGGGGGTTGCGGGCATCTTTCTGGTGGCGCCCGCGTATTTCCTCGAAGAGTTGACGGCGACGATGAACCCGCCGGCCGTCGAACACCCGGAATTCTACTACGGTTTCGTCGGCGTCGTGCTTGTATGGCAGTTCGTCTACTTGTTGATCGGCTCGGACCCGGTGCGGTTCCGTCCGGTGATGCTGCTCGCGGCACTTGCCAAGGCCAGCTTTGTTGGCACGCTGCTGATTCTTTTCGCCCTGGAGCGGATCCGGTTACCGTGGCTCGGCTTCGCGGCGTTTGATGGAACGTTCGTCATACTATTTCTGATGGCCTACGCACGGACGGGGGGCACGGTGGCAAAAACTTCATAAACGGGCTTGATTGTGGATAGTGAGTGAGTATATACTTACTAAGAGACGAGGAGTTTGGGCTGCATGAAATCCACAGTCAAGCTTTCCGGGGAAGAACGGCGCGCAGCCATTATCCAGGCTGTCCGGAGGGTCTTCGCCGAAAAGGGCTTCCATGGAACGACTACCCGGGAATTGGCCGAGGAAGCCGGGGTCTCGGAAGCTTTACTCTTTAAACACTTCCCCAACAAGGAAGCCCTTTTCTCGGCGATGCAACAGTCGTGTTGCAATGAACAGGCACACGAAAGGTTCGAACGGCTAAAGGCCCTGGAGCCATCTGCATCGACGCTCGTCCTCTTGGTGCATTTCCTGGTCTCGCGCATTGTGAACGGGTGTGGCGCCGGCGGCGCTGAGAAAGCCGTCCAGAACCGGCTCATGCTGCGGAGCTTGGGAGAAGATGGCGAATTCGCCCGGCTATTTCTCAGGCGCTTGACCTCCGACTGGATTCCGAAGATCGAAGAGTGCATCAAGGCAGCGGTCGGCGCCGGTGATGCGGTCGATGGTCCGGTTGTCCGTCACCTGGGAGGCTGGTTCGCGCACCATCTGGCTGTGATCCTCATGATCCACTTGCTTCCAGACAAGCCTGTAGTTGACTATGGTGTGTCACGCGAAAAACTCGCGGAGCAGGCGGTCTGGTTTAGTCTTCGGGGCATGGGGCTCAAAGACGAAACCATAAAGCGCTACTACAACCCGAAAGCGCTCGGGCTATTCGCGAGTTAATTTTTTTTGCTTATCCGGTATGTGAGTACACACTTAATCAGAGGTGCAACATGGGGAATAACCTGGCGGTGACACTGGCTATTGGAGGCCTTGGTTTGACGGGCATCTTGGGGATCATTTGGCAAGTGCGGGCTAACAAGGCGAGGCGCCTGAAGGCCGCTCTGGATGCGTATGCGGCGCAGGAGATAGCCCGAATGAAAGCCGCCACGGATCTTTTTGCCGATCGGGAAATTGCCCGGGAGCTGTTCTGGAGAAAACGAATCAAGGCAAGAGCCAGACATATCGGTACAGCTGCCGTGAAAAGTCGTCCTAGGGAGGGGTTCACACCGAAGCCGCGCAGTCTAGCTGCGGCGGATGGCCGGAACAGATGAAGAGGCTTAAATCAAGGAGGAATTCTCATGCTCGTCCTCAGTCGCAAGGTCGGCGAACGCATTGTGATCCCGCGATGTGAAGTGGCGATCACCGTCGTCTCTGTCAAAGGCAACCACGTCCGACTGGGCATTACCGCGCCGGACGATGTCGAGGTGTTCCGCGAAGAACTCTGGCGCCAGATCGGCCGGAAAACAAGCACCTCCCCGGCAAAGGGCTGATGGCGAGCGGGGATGGGATCAACGATAATTTTCCTTGACTGTCTTGGACACTTTTTTGCAAAGGAGTAAGCACATGCAAATGAGGCCGCTGGTTCTCTGCGCTTTCCTATGCGCTGTCGCGTCTGCCCGTGCCGCGGATAATTTCGCCGTGGATCCCGTACATTCCGGCGTCCACTTCAAGATTTCTCACTTGGGCCTGGCCTGGGTCCACGGCCGATTCAACGACTTCTCCGGGAGCTTCACGATCGACCCGGACGACGCCGGCAAGTGCTCCTTCGCCATGAACATAAATACTTCAAGCATCGACACGAATAACCAAAAGCGCGACGAGCACCTGCGCAGCCCTGACTTCTTCAACGTCAAACAGTTCCCGGGTATCACCTTCAAGAGTACCGGCCTCAAGGCGATCAAGGACGGTTACCAGGTGACGGGCGACCTTACCATGCACGGCGCAACCAAGCCGGTGACATTCACGCTGACGGGCGGCCGCAAGGCGGAATTTCCCAAGGGCGTCCAGCGCACCGGCTATTCGACCGAAGTGATCCTCAAGCGGTCGGACTTCGGCATGGACAAATTCGCCGAGGCGCTCGGGGATGAAGTGCATATCGCCGTCAGCTTGGAAGGCACGAAGAGGTAATGCCGGATCCAATGCTGATTCTGGGAGCGATGGCCGCAGCGGGCATAACGGCGGCCGGTGTGGTGCTGCTCGGAGCTTGGGTCTGGCACAACCGACTTTCCGTTCGCACGGCTATCAGCGGGGTGCTGGGAGCGAGCGTGGGATTTTTCATCGGTTGCTGGGCGCTCGGGCCCAAGCTCCGCTGGCCGCCCCAGGAAGATCTGGATCGTTTTCTGTTTATCTTGATGCCGGCCGTGCTCGGAGTGGAAGTCGCAGCGACTACAAGTCTCCGCGAGAAGCAGTTGCTGCCGTGGTTATTGCGGCTGCTGCTCGCCGGGGCGGCCGCGCCCGTGCTCCTTTATCAATCGACCTTCATCACCAATTTGGGTCCGGGCACCCCGGAATGGACTCCCACTCAAACGGCGCTTGCCTTCGGAGGATTAACCGCCGCGTTGGTCGTCGTTTGGCTTTCCCTGGCATTATTAGCACGTAAGACCGGTGGCCGTTCGGTTCCCCTAGCGGTGGCTCTCGCCTGTGCTGCTGCTGCGGTTACCGTGATGCTCTCCGGTTATGCCAGTGGAGGGCAGATGGGGTTGCCGCTTGCGGCGGCCGTGGCAGGCGCCGCGGTTGCCTCGCTGGTTCTTGCCAAAGGCTTCGAAGGGGATGGTTTGCTTGGTCTGGGCGTGGTGGGATTGTTTGGCCTGCTGGTCATTGGCTACTTCTTTGGCGAACTTGCAATTGGCCACGCCGCGCTCTTGTTTTTTGGTCTCTTGTTCTGCTGGCTGCCCGAAATGCCCTACCTCCGCCGGTTCGGACCGCGACTCCGTGGGGTACTGAGAGTGGTTCTGGTGGCAGTGCCGGCGCTTCTGTCGG
>Ga0306920_100002559_pt1 | contig 22975 bp, 22 predicted proteins | sample flu12Cox44000170_FD_204666 | JGI IMG/M metagenome (GOLD analysis project Ga0306920, IMG submission 204666) | Lab enrichment of tropical soil microbial communities from Luquillo Experimental Forest, Puerto Rico - flux4day.12C.oxic.44.000.170 (v2)... | ecosystem: Environmental > Terrestrial >...
GGCGACCCGGCCCTTGGTCTCCGCCTCGATCTCGTTCATGAGCTTCATGGCTTCGATGATACATACGGTCTGCCCCACCTCGACCACGTCGCCCACCTCGACGAACGGGTCGGCATCCGGCGCGGGGGCGCGGTAGAACGTGCCCACCATGGGGGAAACCACCTCTTTCTGGTTGGCAGGGGGCTCCGGGGCGGCGGGCGCGGCCGGGGCCGGCGCCGGCCCGGCCGCGGGACGAGCCGCCGGGGCGCCGGGTGCCACGACGACCGGGTGCGCCTGGCCGCCGTTCGTAGGAGCTGCCGAAATGCGGACGGACCTGCCACCCGAGTTCAGCTCCAGCTCCCCGATCCCGGTGCGCTGCACCAGCCGGATCAGCCGCTTGAGCTCGTGGATCGGGAAGCCCGCCACTGCATCGTTCGCGGGCGCGGGCCGCTTCACGTCCATGCCGGCCGCGGCGGATGCCGGGGCGGAGCGCCCGCCGGGCCCCGCGTCCCTCGTGCGCTTCTTGCGCTTAGCGCCGCGCGGCATGCGCCCCCAGGCGTTCGACCAGCCCGCGCAGGGCCAGCCGGTAGCTGTCAGGGCCGAACCCCGCGACGCTCGCCATCACCACCCCGGACACCAGCGAGTCGTGACGGAACGGCTCCCGTGCGTGCGGATTCGACACGTGCACCTCGACCGTCGGGAGCCCCGCGCCCGCGATCGCATCGCGAATCGCGACGCTCGTGTGCGTGAGGCCGCCCGGGTTGAAGACGACACCGTGACAGCGGCCGCGCGCCTGGTACAACGCGTCGATGAGAACGCCCTCGTGCGCGCTCTGGAGCGTCTCGATCTCGCAACCGAGCTCGCCGGCGAGCGCGACGAGGCCCGCGTTCACCTCGTCCAGCGTCACGCGGCCGTAGATTTCCGGCTCGCGCGTTCCGAGCGCCTGGAGGTTGGGTCCGTGCAGGATGAGGATGCGGAGCATCGGGTCCACCTTCAGGCACGCGTCGTGGACGCGCCAGCGAAGGCCAGCGCGGCACGCACGAGTCGGGACTCCACAGCGCGCGGCACGCTAGCATCGCCTATCCGGGGCGTCAACACCCAGCGCACCTCTCCGCGCGCACGTTTCTTGTCGTGCTGCAAGGCTTTAAGGAGCCGGTTCGACGCCACGCGCGGCATGCGGACGGGGAGCCCGAGATGGTCGAGCGCAGCCTCGAGCCGGACGTGCGACTCGGGCGCCAGGCCCGCGACACGCACCGAGAGCCAGGCGGCCGCCCGCATGCCGATCGCCACCGCCTCGCCGTGGAGCAACCGCCGGTAGCCGAGGCTCGCCTCGATCGCGTGGCCGAGCGTGTGGCCGAAGTTGAGCGCGGTGCGGGGCCCGCCCGGCCACTCGCGCTCGTCGGCGAGCACGACGCGCACCTTGGCGCGGATCGAGCGCTCGACGGCGCCGGCGAGCGCCCCCGGCTCGCCCGCTGCGAGCGCGTCGAGGCGTGCCTCGAGCCAGTCCCAGAGCTCGCGATCGACCGCGAACCCGGCCTTCACGACTTCCGCCAGGCCGCTCCGCCGCTGGCGCGGTGACAGCGTCGCGAGCGTGTCGGGATCCACGAGCACTCCGGCGGGCTGGTGGAACGCCCCCGCCATGTTCTTGCCCGCGGCGAGGTCGATCGCGGTCTTGCCACCGACGCTCGCGTCGACCTGGGCGAGCACGGTCGTGGGCACCGCGATCCAGGGCACGCCGCGGAGCCAGGTGGCGGCGGCGAACCCGGCGAGGTCGCCGACGACACCGCCCCCGAGCGCCACGACGGCGCCGTCACGCCCGAGCCCGGCGGCCGCGAACGCGTCCCAGAGCCTCGCCAGCTCGCGGGCGCGTTTGGCGCCCTCGCCGCGCGGCACGCGCGGGCGCGCGACCTCGATCCCGGCGCGGCGAAGCGACCGCTCGGTGACGGCGCCGTGGAGCGAACCAACCCTCGCGTCGGTCACCAGCGCGACATGAGTCGCGCCGGTCGTCTCGCGCACGAACGCCCCGAGCCGCGCAAGCCCGCCGCGCGCGATCAGGATCCGCGATCGCGCCTTCGCGCTCGGGAAGTCCAGTACCAACTCGCGTGCCATCAGCGCAGCATACACGAGCGCTCGCTCGCGGAATGCAGCAGGCGCTCCCTTGCGTCTCGACCCTTGACGCTCTCCCACGGGCTCCGTCTACCGCCCGAGCCCTGTGAACGCGACCTGGTACTTCACCGTGAGCTACGGCGCGCCAGCGATGCGCCAGGCGGCCACGCCCGGGCCATCCAGCCTCCGCTGACGCCGGTCAGCCCACGATCGCGGCGGTATCCGCCGTGCAAGCCGCGAGCGGGCCTCAGCGCGCGGTCGTGTCGGCTTCGGAGCGCTCCGAGGGTGCGCGCGACGGGCGGCGGTTGCGCGTGGCGTCGGCTGCGAGGCCGTTTGGGCCGGCGCCGGCACTCAGGTTCGACGACGACGTGTCCACCTTCATCCAGCTCGGGATCGCGCTCGGCGCCTCGTCGAGCCGCGCGTGGCCTTCGTGCTTGATCTCATCGCGCACCCACACCAGCGACACCTCGACGCCCGGCCCTGCCACCGCGACCCAGCGCGCGAGCTGCTCCGGGTACTCCACGCGCTCGCCGTTGAACGCGACGATCAGGTCGCCCTTCTGGAGCCCCAGCCTCGCGGCGGGACCTCCCGCCTGCACGGCCTCGACCAGGGCGCCGATCGGGATGCGCTCGCTGGCGTCGGCGCCGTTCACAAACGCGCCGCGCGTCGACACGCCGAAGAACCCGTGGCGCACGTGCTGGTACTTCGCGAGGTCGTCGAGGAACGGCACGATCACGTCGATCGGGATCGCGAAGCTCATGCCGCCCGGGCGGCGCTCGGAACGATCGCGCTGCCCTGGCGCCTCCGGCGCGCCCAGCTCGCCCTGCACCAGGCCCAGCAGCTCGCCGCGCGGGTTCAATGCGGCGCCGCCGCTGTTCCCGGGGTACACCTCGTTCGTGAGCTGGAGCAGGCTCGAGCCCGGCTCGTCGAAGCGCAGCGCCACCGTGCCCACCGACTGAGTCGGCGAGCCGCGGTAGGAGTTCCCCATCGCGATCACCCAGTCGCCGCTCACGCCCGGCTTGCTCGCGAGCGGCAGTGACGAGAGCTCGAGACCCTCCGCGCGCAGCAGCGCGAGATTGCGCACCGGGTCCATGCCCACGACGCGCGCCTCCACCTGGAGGTGGTTGTCGGTCACGACGTAGAGGTTGTCGGCCCCGAGCACCACGCTCGCCGTGGTGAGCACGCCGTTCGTCGTCACCGCGACGCCCGAGCCGACGCGATTCGTCGTGCGCCGGGGCATACCCGCCTTCGCCGGCGTGGAGCGCTGGGCGATGACGGTGAGCACGCACGGCCGGGCGCGGCGGGCGATGCGCTCGACGTCCTCCTGGATCGCGGACAAGGTCGACTGCGCGCGCGCCGGCGCCGGTGCCAAGAGCGACAGCCACGCGGATGCCGGGGCGAGCAGCGCCAGCGCCACGCCAAGCGCCCAGCGCCGCCCGCCACCGGACATGCGCACGCCCCGGCCAGGGCGCGGCCGGGGCGGGCGATGTGCGTCACGCACGCGCACGCTCAGAACGAGATCACCGCCTGTTCACCCTGAACGCCCTTCGGCAGCCGCGACGGCGTCTGCGCGCGGCCGCGGTGAAGGACGACGGGGTCGAGGATGAACTCGACGTCTTCCGAGTGATCGAACAGCGAGTCCGCGAGCGTCGCCACCGGACGCGCATGGTCGGAGCGGTGCGCCGTGCCGCTCGTCGCCGTGGCGACGTAGCGCGGTTCGGCGACCCGCGTCTCGCGGCGCGCGAACACGCTCTGCACCGCGGGGGTCTCGAGCCAAGGCAGCAGCCCGCTCAAGCCCACCAGAAGCAGCGCGACGGTGGCGGTGACCTGAATCCACATCGGCCGGGCCGGCGCCACGGCGATGCGGTCGGGCACGGCCGCTGCGCGCCGCGCGGCGGCGAGCGCGCGCTCCGGAAGGTCCGCCGCCACGTCGGTGCGCGGCAGCGAGCCCACGGTTTCCAAGGTGCGTGCGAACTGCTCGTACTGCTGGCGGCACGAGGGGCAGCCCGAGAGGTGCGATTCGAGCCATTCGCGCTCGGCCTGCGTCACCTCGTCGTCCCAGTAGGCCCCGAACAGCCGCCGGGCCTGGTCACAACGATTCATGGAGCATCCTGCTTTCGGAGTAGCGGTTGGAGCTTGCGCTGCAGCATGCCCCGGGCGCGGTTGATGCGTGATCGCACCGTCCCGCCCGGCAAGCCGAGCTCCTCGTATGCAAGTCCCTCGATGTCACGGAGCACCAGCGCCAACCGGTATTTCTCCGGCACCGTCGCGATGGCACGACCCACGGCTCCCTGCAACTGCTCCCGTTCCATTCCCCGCTCCCGGCTCTCCGTGGGATCCGCGAGCTGGGGCAGGCTGTCCGACAACACTTCGGTGAGCGCGTCGAGCGAGAACCAGTTCCTGCGGCGCACCCGTCGCCGGATCTCGTTCTTCGCGAGATTCGCGGCGATCGTGAACACCCAGGTGGAGAACTTCGATCCCCTGCGGTAGTTCCGCCGGTGAACGAACACGCGCACGAACACTTCCTGCGCGAGGTCGTCGACGCTCTCCCTATCGTTCAACACTCGACTGATGAGGTTGCCCACCCGGCCCTGGAACCGGCGCACGAGCTCGGTGAACGCGCGCTCGTCATCCTCGGCCACCCGGCCCATGAGGTCCTCGTCCGAGAGGCTCACGATGTGTGGTGGGAGAGGATCTCGATCTGGGGCCAAGCGGGACCTCACTTAGGGGCTCATACCCCCCGTGGAGAGGGAAGTTCCAGAACCGTCAAGCCGTTGTGGCTGCGCGGGGGCTCGGTCAGGAGAACACCGCCAGCCGGGGTCGGGGCGGCGCCGGGAGCGCTGTCGGGCGGGGTGGCGCAGGCGGCCGGCACCGCGTCCAGCGATTATCGCCGGTGGCCCCAAGTGCAGCCAAGACAAGGAGTCGTCTGGTCGGCCGTGTCCGAGACCGGCCCAGAAAGGCCTACCTCAACGCCTTGAGCTTGTCCCCGACGCGCTTGGCGTTCTCGCCGTCGGACGCCACGCTCAGCCGATACTGTTCGCGCGCCAGGTCGGGGAGCTTGAGGTCGCGATAGACGTCGCCCAGGTGCTCGCGGACGACCGGGTCGCCATCGGTGAGCCGTACCGCGCGCTCCAGGTGCTCGCGCGCCCCGGCCAGGTCGCCCTGGCGATAGAGCACCCAGCCGTACGAGTCCACGTAGGCGCCGTTCTCGGGGTCCTTCTCCAGCGCCCGCTCGATCAGCTTCCTCGCCTCAGGCAGCTCGCGGTCGTGGTCGGCGAGCACGTAGCCAACGAAGTTGAGCGCCGGCGGCCAGTCGGGAGCGATCTTCAGCGCCTCGCGTCCGGCCGTCACGGCGCCGTCCACGTTGCCGGCGCGCTCGCGACAGCCGCCCAGCTCGAGCGAGATGCCCGGCTCGCCGGGATCCGCGGCGCGGATCGCGAGCCACTCGCGCTCGGCCTCCGCGTAGTGCCCGGCGCCCTGGAGCGCGCGCGCCAGCACGCGCCGCGGCTCGGTCGAATCGGGCTCCAGCGCCACGGCGCGGCGCGCGCGGGCGAGCGCGGAGTCGGGAAAGCCCGCGGCCGTCCACGCACGCGTGGCGAGCAGCGGACCCGCCTCGTCGGCCGGGTGCTGGACCATCCACTCGTCGGCGATGCGGCCCGCGTCGCGCCCGCGCCCGTTCCGCGCCAGCACGACCACCGCGCGCGCGGTGTTGTCGGGCTCGCCCGGGCTCATCGAGCGCAGGCGCGCGATGGCGCGGTCGGCTTCGGCCGTCTTCTTGAGCTTCATCGCAAGGTCGGCCTGGACCTGGAGCGCGTCGGGATCGTCGGGCACGGCCGCCGCCACGAGCTTGGCCTGGTCGTAGGCTTCCGCGTACCGCCCCAGGCGCGCGTAGAGCCCGACCAGCCGGCGACGTGTCCCCAGGTCCTCCGTGTGTACGGCGAGGTGGCTCTTGTAGAGCTCGATCGCCCCGGCCTCGTCACCCAGGTTCTCCTTCACCCAGCCCTGGAGGAACATGAGCCCGGGACGCGACGGGTTGATCTCCACGGCCCGGTCGAGCGACGCCGACGCGCCCTTGAAGTCGCCGCGGCGCGCCTGAGCCGCGGCCACCTGGAACCACGCCTCGCCGTCGTCCTCGTCCGCCCACACCAGCCGGCGCCAGGCCTCCTCGGCCTCGGCGGTGCGGCCGAGCGATTCCGCAACGCGCGCGGTCGTGCGGAGCACCTCGACCTGCGTCGAGTCGATCTCGCTCGCGCGCTCGAGCGGCGCCAGCGCTTCCTGCGCGTGGCCGGTGCTGAAGCGCGCCGCCCCCTGGAGCCACAGCGCGCGCCAGTCGTTCGGGTCCTTGGCCAGAGCGCGCTCCGCGAACTCGAGCGAGCGGTCGAACTCGCCGAGCTGCGCGCACAGCTGGCTGATGCGCACCATCACGTCGGTCGAGCGCGGGTCCAGCGACAGCGCGCGGTAGTACTGGTCGCGCGCTTCGCTCAGCTTGCCGGCCGTCTCAAACATGCGGGCATCGAGGTAGAGACGCACCGATTCCTCGCTCGCGTAGCGACCGGAGGTCGTGTCCGCCGGAGCGGCCGGCTGCGCGGCCGGGGCGGGCTTGTCCGGCGTCTTGGCCTTGGTGCTCTTGGGAGGTGCCGCGGTCTTGGCCGGCGAGCCGCCCTTGGCGGGCGCCGAGAACGCCGGAGCGGGCAGCGCGACGAGCACGAGCGCCATGGTGGCGAGCAGCAGCGCGGACGTGAGCCTCCGGCCGGTGCGGCGAACGGAGGCTCTCCGACGCAGGCGCGCGATCAACGGCGTCGACCGCGGCGGCCGTAGTCCGTCGTGCGCCGGCGCCCGAAGCTGTCGAGCGCCCGTTCCATCTCCTCGATGCGAGCTTCCCGATCGCGCTCGCTCTCGACCTCGATGCCGTCCTCGGCAGCGACGTCGACGACCGGCGTCCCCGCGACGCTGGGCGGCATCGCGGCGCCCGGTCCGGGTGCCACGGTCTCCGGTGCCGCGGCCTCGGCCGCGGATGAGGCATTGGCGAACACGTCGACGCGCCGGTCTTCGGCGGGAGCCCCCGCCGAAGCGCCGCTCGACGCGCCTCGCGATCTCGTCTCGCCCGGTCCGGCCGCGCGTGCGGAGCGGCGGCCACGGCCGAAGCTCATCGCGCGGCCCGCGGCCGGAGCCGCTGCGGGTACATCGCCGGCGCCATCGGGCTCGAGCGAGCGCTCCTCCCACTGGGCGAGCGGTTGCCGCTCCGGGAGTTCGGCCAGAGAAGGCTCCTCCGCCGGCCGGAAGCGCGCGTCGCGGTCCACGGGTGTGCCAGGCTCGGGAGCGAAATCCGCGCGCGGTGACTCGACGTCATCGTCCGGGTCGGCATCGGCCCACGCGTGGCCGCGATCGGGATGCTCACTCGCGGACTCGTTGTGCCCGGCAGCGGGCGCGTCGCCGGCAGCCGAGGCTTCCGCCCCCGCCCCGCGCGGACCGCGCTCGCCGTGGCGCGACCGGCCGCCCCGGCGGCTCCGGCGGCGACGGCGGCTCCCGTCCGAGCCCTCGCCCGCCTCGGTCGTCTCGCCGCTCACCGGCTCCATCGGCTCCTGCTCCGGCTGTGGCCGCTCGGCGTCCGCGCGCTGTGACTCCGCATCACGCCGCGCCCGCGGCTCGCGACGGCCCGACTCGTGCGGTTCGCGACGCGGTGCGGAGGACGTCGGCTCGCGGCGCTCCGAGCCGCCCCGCGATCCGCCTTCACGCTCCTGCGTGTCCTCTTCCCAGTGGTCGTCCGCTACTCCCGCGGCGCGATCCTCGTCGTCGCGCACGCGGCGGCGCAGGCGCTCCACCTTCTCCAGCGCGTCGCGCGCGGCCGCCTGCTCGGCCTCCTTCTTGTTGTGGCCTCGGCCTTCGCCGAGCGTGCGCTTGCCGACCATCACCTCGACCATGAAGTGCTTGGAATGGTCGGGGCCGTACTCGCTGCGGATGCGGTACACCGGGTGCGTGCGGAACGCGTTTTGCACGTACTCCTGGAGGTGGCTCTTGTAGTTGGTGTGGCGCTTGTCCGAGGTGATGGCGTCGGACTCGGCGAGCAGGTGCTTGTGGATGAACTCGCGCGCCGGCTCGAAGCCCTGGTCCAGGTAGATGGCGCCGATCACCGATTCGAATGCGTCGGCGAGGATCGACAGCCGCTGGCGGCCGCCCGACTCCACCTCGGAGTGGCTCATGAGCACGAATCTTCCGAGCCCGATACGCAGGGCACGCCGGGACAGGATCGCCTTCGAGACCAGCAGCGACTTGGTCTTGGTGAGCTGGCCTTCGTGCTCGTCGGGGTGGCGGCGGTAGAGGAACTCGCTGGTCACGAGCCCCAGCACCGAGTCGCCGAGGAACTCGAGCCGCTCGTTCGACTCCCGCGGCCCCTGGCCAGTGACGCTCAGGTACGAGCGGTGCGTGAGCGCGAGCTTCAGGAGCGCGAGGTCCTTGAACGGCAGGTCGTACTGGCGGCAGAACTCCGCCAGCACTCGCTGCTCCTGGGCGCCGAGGACGCGCTCGCGCGACGTCTCGACGGGCCGCGCGAAGAGCGCCTTGACCCAGCTCCAGAACGACGGTTTGCGGATGGGCGGCGGGGGTGCGGGCGGGCGGGCGCGGCGCCGGCCACGGCCGCCGCGGCGCCGGTTGCGTGCCCTTAGGACACGGCCCTCATCGCCAGTGACACGTTGTGACCGCCGAACCCGAACGAGTTCGACATCACGGATTTGAGTTTCGCCTCTCGGGCTTTGTTGGGAATCAGGTCTAGATCGCATTGGGGATCCGGTGTTTCCAGATTGATGGTGGGTGGCACGATCCCCCGCTGCAAGGCGAGCGCGCAGATGACGGCCTCGAGGCCGCCGGCCGCGCCGAGCAGGTGTCCGGTCATGGACTTGGTGGAACCCATCCACAAGCGCCGCGCGTGGTCGCAGAACACCGACTTCACGGCGGTCACCTCGATGGGGTCCCCGGCCGGCGTGGAGGTGCCATGGGCATTGATGTAACCCACCTCGCCCGGTGCCATGGCGGCGTCGGCGAGCGCGCGCTTCATGGCGCGCGCCGCTCCCTCGCCGTCCACGCACGGGGCGGTCATGTGGTAGGCATCGCCCGAGGCGCCGTAGCCGGCGAGCTCGCAGAGGAGGGTGGCGCCACGCGCCTTCGCGTGGGCCTCCGTTTCCAGGACGAGCATTCCGGCTCCCTCGCCGATCACGAACCCGTCTCGTCCGACATCGAACGGACGGCTCGCACGCTGGGGATCGTCGTTACGGGTGGACAGTGCGCGCATGTTGCCGAAGCCAGCGACCGCCATGGGCGTGATCGTGGCTTCGGCGCCTCCCGCGATGATGATGTCGGCGTCGCCGGCGCGCAGTAATCGCAGCGACTCGCCGATAGCATGGGCGCCCGAGGCGCAGGCCGAAACGGTGCAGAAGTTCGGGCCCTTGAGCCCGAACGTGATCGACACCTGTCCGGCCGCCATGTCCGAGATCATCATCGGGATGAAGAACGGGCTCACGCGGCGATGGCCCTTCTGGAGCAGGATCTTGTGCTGCTCCTCGAAGGTCTCCATGCCGCCGATCCCGCTGCCCACGAGCACACCGAAGCGCTCGGGGTCCTGCACCGGCAACGTGAGTCCCGCGTTGTTCAGAGCTTCGCGCGAGGCCGCGACCGCGAACTGGACGAAGCGATCCATCCGCTTGGCGTCCTTGCGGTCGATCACGCCGTCAGGCGTGAAATCCTTCACCTCGCAGGCGAAACGCGTCTCGAACGCGGACGCGTCGAAGCGTGTGATGGGCGCGGCTCCCGACTTGCCGTCGACGAGGTTCCGCCATGTCGTCTCGAGATCGTTCCCGAGGGGCGAGACCACGCCTGCACCCGTCACGAACACTCGCGGGCTGTTGCCGTTCATGCCTTGCTGCTCTCCTTGGGGATCCGGTGTCGCGGCGAGCCAGGGTCCGCACCCTCATCCGCGTCCCAGCGGGTTCCGGGCGGGTGCCCCTCGCGCGCCCCGGCGCGCGTCGGCCGCGTTCCGGCGTGGGGCCCGGGGCGGTGACGGCGCGGGGATCCGCGATCGTCCGGTGCGGCGTCGGGCGTCACTTGCCCGCGTGCTGCTGCAGGTAGTTCATCGCGTCGCCGACGGTCTTGAGCTTATCGGCGTCCTCGTCCGGGATGTCGAGCCCGAACTCCTCTTCGAGCGCCATCACCAACTCGACGATGTCCAGCGAGTCCGCGCCGAGGTCCTCGATGAACTTGGCCTCCGGCGTGAGCTGCTTCACGTCGACTTCCAGTTCCTTGGCGATGATCTCCTTGACCTTGCTCTCGTCGAACGATGCCATTTTCGATTCACCTCCTGTGTCAGGGGATTCTTCCGTTGCCGTTACTGCTTTCACTCCATCACCATGCCGCCGTCGACCGTCCACGTCTGGCCCGTCACGTAGCCGGCGCGCGGGGAGGCCAGGAACGCGATCACCTCGGCGACGTCCTCGGGGGTGCCGAGCCGGCCCAAGGGGATTCGGGCCTTGAGCTCGGTCTGCGCCGCCTCGGGCAGCTTGTCCGTCATCTCGGTCGTGATGTAGCCCGGACAGACCGCGTTCACCGTGATCGAGCGGCTGGCGAGCTCGCGTGCCAGCGCCTTGGTGAGGCCCAGGAGGCCCGCCTTGCTCGCGGCGTAGTTCGCCTGGCCGGCGTTCCCGATCAGGCCCACGACGCTCGACACGTTCACGATGCGGCCATAGCGCGCCTTCATCATCGTGCGCGCCACCGCGCGCGAGCAGCGGAACGCGCCGGCGAGGTTCGTCTCCAGCACCTCGTTCCACTGCTCGTCGCTCATGCGCACGAACAGCCCGTCGCGGGTGAGCCCCGCGTTGTTGACGAGGATGTCGACACGCCCGAGCTGCTTCACGGCCTCGTCGAACGCGGCGTCGACCGACGCCGCCTGGCTGACGTCGGCGCCATAGGCCTTCGCCCGGCCTCCGGACTTTCTGATGGCCTCGGCTGCCGCCTCGGCCCTGGCTGCGTTCCTGGCGAAGATGGCGACAGCTGCCCCGCGTGAAACGAGTGCGCGCGAGACCGCGAGTCCGATGCCGGTGGCGCCGCCGGTCACGAACGCGACCTGCTGCTCCAGCTCACGCGCCACGCCGCCCGCCGGCTGCACGTTCGTCTCCGTCATGCGCTCCTCCCGGCCCCCGCGAGCGCGGCGCGCGTGGCCTGGAGGCTCTCGGGATCCTCCACGTTCCAGCTCGCCGCCTTCGCATCCAGCGTGCGCAGCAGCCCGCGCAGCACCTTGCCGGTGCCCAGCTCGACGAAGCCCTCGACCGCCTGCGCGAGCAGGAAGCGCATCGAGTCCTCCCAGCGGACGCTGGCGAGGAGCTGTGCTTCGAGCGCGCTTCGGATCGACTTTGCGTCCTGCACGGGCGTGGCCCGTGCATTGCTGATCACCGGGCAGCGTGCGTCGCGGATCGTAACCTTGGACAGTGCCTCGGAGAGTCCCTCGGCGGCCGGTTGCATGAGCGGGGAGTGGAACGCGCCGCTCACCTCGAGCTTGATCGCGCGCTTGGCGCCCTTCGCCTTCGCGCGCTCGCACGCGGCGTCCACGGCCGCGGGCTCGCCCGAGATCACGACCTGTCCGGGCGCGTTCAGGTTCGCCGCGCGCACGACGCCCGCGGACGCGGCCTCGGCGCACGCGGCCTCGACGTCGGCTGCGGAGAGCCCCAGGATCGCGGCCATCGCGCCCGGCCGCGCGAGACCCGCCTCGTACATGAGCCGGCCGCGCGTGCGGGTGAGCACGAGCGCGTCTTCGAACGACAGCGCGCCGGCCGCCACGCACGCCGAGTACTCGCCCAGGCTGTGCCCGGCGACGAACGCGGGCGCGAGTCCCGACGCCTCGACGAGCCTCAGCGCGGCGACGCTGTGCGTGAGCAGCGCGGGCTGCGTGTTCACGCTCTTCTTGAGGTCGTCCGCGGGCCCGTTCCAGCACAGGCCGGAGAGCGCGAAGCCCAGCACGCGGTCCGCGGTGGCGAACGTTTCACGCGCTTCGGGGAAGGTTTCCGCCAGTGCGCGGCCCATGCCCACGGCCTGCGCGCCCTGGCCGGGGAACAGGAACGCGAGCTTCACGACACCGCCTCGCGCGACTTTTCGTGGCGACGCGCGCCGCTCTGGGTGGCGCGCTGCGTCGCAAGCGTCCACGTCATCGCCGCGGCGCCCCACGTCACGCCGCCACCGAACGCGGCCATCGCCAGCTTGTCGCCCTTCTTGAGCCGCCCGGCCCGCACGCACTCGTCGAGCGCGATCGGGATGCTCGCGGACGACGTGTTCCCGTACCGCTCGATGTTCACGTAGGCCTTCTCCGCGGGCAGGCCCAGTCGCTCGCGCACGCCCTCGATGATCCTCAGGTTCGCCTGGTGCGGGATGAACAGGTCGATCTCGTTCGGCGACCACCCCGAGATCTCGGCGCAGCGGCGCGTCGACTCCTCCATCGAGCGCACCGCGAACGGGAACAGCTTCTTCCCCTGCATGCGGATGTAGTGCTCGTGCGCCGCCACGGTGCGGTCGCTCGCCGGGTTCGCCGAAATGCCGGCCGGCACCTCGAGCACCTCGCCGAGCTCGCCGTCCGAGTGCATGTCGACCGCGTGGAGCCCGACGCCGATGTCGCACGCCTGCAGCACCGCCGCGCCGGCGCCGTCGCCGAACAGCACGCAGGTGTTGCGGTCGGTGTAGTCGACGATGCGCGACAGCGTCTCGACGCCGATCACGAGTACGGTGTCGGCCACGCCCGCACCGACCAGGCCACGCGCGAGCCCGAGGCCGTAGACGAAGCCCGTGCACGCCGCGAACATGTCGTACGCCGCGGCCTTGGTGGCGCCGAGCTTCTGCTGCAGCGTGCAGGCGCACGACGGCAGAATGCGGTCCGGCGTCGTGGTGGCGAGCACGATCTGGTCGACGTCCGTGGCGGCCACGTTCGCCATCTCCAGCGCCCGCTGGCACGCGATCAGCGCCAGGTCGCTCGACGCCTGGTCGGGCGCGGCGATGCGTCGCTCGCGGATGCCGGTGCGCTCGACGATCCACTCGTCGGAGGTCTCGACCAGCTTTTCCAGCTCGTGATTCGACAGCACGCGCTCCGGCACGTACATGCCCGTGCCGGTGATCGTGGTGCCGCGGATGCCGTCAGGCCGCCGTGTCATGGTCCGCCTGGATCTCCTCGCGAATGTGCTCGTTCACGCGCTGCTCGACGAACGAGGTGAGCGTGTGGATGGCGCTCCGGAACGCGCGCGGCCCGCTCGAGCCGTGGCCGATGAAGCAGACCCCGTTCACGCCGAGCAGGGGCGCCGCGCCGTACTCCTGCCAGTCGATGCGCGAGCGCAGCTTGGCGAGCGCCCGCTTCATGAAGAACGCGCCGACCATGGCGAGTGGGTCCTTCTTCACCTCGTCGCGCACGGAGCGGCCGAGGAAGCTGGCCGCGCTCTCCGCGGTCTTCAAGAGCACGTTGCCGGTGAAGCCGTCCGTCACCATGACGTCGCACGTGCCCTTGAACAGGTCGCGGCCCTCGACCGGGCCGATGAAGTTGAGGTGCCGCGCCGCCTTGATGAGCGGGAGCGCCTCCTGCACGAGCTGGTTGCCCTTGCTCTCCTCCTCGCCGATCGACAGCAGCCCCACGCGCGGGTTCTCGTGCCCGAGCAGGTAGCGGGCGAAGCACGAGCCCATGTGCGCGAACTGGACGAGCCACGCCGCCTTCACTTCGGCGTTCGCGCCCACGTCGAGCACCACGGTGCCCTGGCCGACGTTCGGGAAGAACGCCGCGAGCGCCGGGCGCGACACGCCCTCGAGCCGGCCCAGGCCGAGCAGTGCGCTCGCCACCACCGCGCCGGTGTTGCCGGCGCTGAAGATGCCGTCCAGCTGGCCGTCCTTGTGGAGCTGCGTCAGCACGCCGAGCGACGTGCCCGAGCGGCGCGCCGCGGCGGCGGCCTTGGCCGCCATGTCCACTTTCTCGGCGGCGTGCACGACCGTGATGTCGGCGACGCCGAGGTGGGCGTGACGCAGCGCGGCGCGGATCTCGGCCTCGTCGCCGACGAGCGTCAGGCGGAAACGGCCGGGCCATTCGCGCAATGCGAGCGCGGCGCCTTCGGCCACGGGCTTCGGGCCGAAGTCACCTCCCATCGCATCAATCCCGATGCGCGGGACGGAGGTCATGGGCGTCGTCCGCGCCTACGCCTCGCGCGGCGTGACGATCTCTTCGCCCTTGTAGTACCCGCAGCTCGCGCAGATGCGGTGCGGGAGCCTGGGGGCGCCGCAGTGCGCGCAGTTCGTGAGGCCCGGCTTGCCGAGCTTCCAGTGCGTGCGCCGCTTCTTGCCGCGCGTGTGCGAGTGACGTCGCTTGGGAACCGCCATGACGCTTTCGACCTCCTGAAGGCAGGCCGGCGCCCCGAGCGTGGCTAGCGCCCCACGGGGCACTCGTGCGACCCCTGGGACAGCTCCGCACCACACTTCGGGCACAGGCCCGGACAATCCTCCCGACAGTGGGGAGTGATCGGCACTTCCAGCAGCAGGGCTTCGCGAACCGTTTCGCGCAGGTCCAGCCGCCGGCCATCGTGGAACAACATGTAGTCGTCCCGCTCGAGCGCTGCCTGCTCGTCGCGTGACGCCGATCCGGTCCGTTCCGCGTACACCACGAGCGGCGCTTCCAGCGGTAGTTCGAACTCCCGCAGGCAGCGCGCGCACTCGAGGTGGGCCCGCGACTGAACGGTGCCCCGCACCGACACCCGATCGCCCGATTTCTCCACCTGGAACACGCCGCGAACTGGTTCGCGCCATTCAGGTTGGGAGAGTCCAACGTCGGAAGCCGTGCCCTCGGCCTCCACCCGGTCGACGGCCGGGCGCAGGGTGGCGAGATCGAGGACGAATCCGGTCATACCAATACGGGACGGCCAAAGGCCGCCCCCTTGAAACGGCCGTAAGCTAGCACAGGGCCTTCGCTACCGTCCAACCCAGGGCGTGGCGCTGACCTGAGGCGCGGTTGGCGGCTCGTCGAGGGGTCCGTCGCGTGTGGCCGGCGGCCCGGGGCCGTCCCGGGGCTCAGCGCGCGGCCGCCGGGACGCCGAAGAACAGCTTCACCTCGCGCTCGGCCGAAGCGACGCTGTCCGAGGCGTGCACGGAGTTCCGGCCCTTGGACTCGGCGTAGAGCTTGCGGACCGTGCCCTCCGCGGCCTGGGCCGGGTCGGTCGCGCCGATCACCTCGCGCAGGTAGGCGACCGCGTTCTCGCGCTGGAGCGCGGTGAGCAGCACCGGGCCCGAGGTCATGAAGTCCACGAGCTCGGGGAAGAACGGCTTGCCGATGTGCTCGGCGTAGAACTCGTTGCACTGCTCGCGCGTGAGCCGCGTGTAGCGGGCTTCGAGCAGCTTGAAGCCCTTGCCCTCGACGTGGGCGAGGATCTTGCCCACGAGATTCCGCGCGGTGGCGTCGGGCTTGACGATGAACAGCGTGCGTTCCACGGCCAAGGTGGACCTCCATAGGGAGCGGGCCTGACCGCCCGCGACCGTTCCGATGCGATGCCGAACCGCCGCGCGCAGGGCGCGGCCGTGGCGATAGGTGACTAACGCTTCTTCTTCTTGCCGTTCGCGCCGCGCGCACCCTTGCGGGCGCCGGCTGCGACCGCCGCCTTCGCCTTCGGCTTCGCCGCCCCGCCCCTTCCGTTCGCGAGCGCGCGCGCCGCGGCCTTGGGCGCGGTGCGCGCCGACTTACCATTCGCCTTCGTCGCCGTGCCGTTCTTCTGCCGCGTCCGGCGGCGCTGGAGCAGCTCGGCGATCAAGCCCGGGATCTCGCTCGGGATGCGCGCCACCGGCACGCCCGCGGCCTCGAACGCGGCCATTTTCTCCGCAGCCGTTCCCGTTCCGCCCGCGATGATCGCGCCCGCGTGGCCCATCTTCTTCCCCGGCGGCGCGGTCTGCCCGGCCACGAACGCCACCACCGGCTTCGTCACGTGGCGCTTGATGAACTGAGCCGCCTGCTCCTCGGCGTTGCCGCCGATCTCGCCCATGAGCACGATGGCCTCGGTCTTCCCGTCGGCCTCGAACAGGGTGAGCGCGTCGATGAAGTCGGTGCCGATGATCGGGTCGCCGCCGATCCCGAGGCACGTGGTCTGGCCCAGGCCCTGGTCGGTGAGCTGCTTCACCACCTCGTAGGTGAGCGTGCCGCTCTTGCTCACCACGCCCACCGGACCCGGGATGCAGATCTGCCCGGGAAGGATGCCGACCTTGGCCTGGCCCGGCGTGATCAAGCCCGGGCAGTTCGGGCCCACGAGCCGCGGCCGGCCGAGCGGGTTGTTCGCGCCGCGCAGGCCCAGCACCTTGTGATAGGCGCCGAGCGTGTCGCGCACCGGAAGCCCCTCGGTGATGCACACGATCAGCGAGATGCCGGCGTCCGCCGCCTCGTGAATCGCGTCCGCGGCGAAGGGCGCCGGCACGTAGATGACGCTCGTGTTCGCCTTGGTGGCGGCCACGGCCTCGGCCACCGAGTCGAACACGGGCACGCCGTGCATCTCGGTGCCGCCCTTCCCCGGCGTGACGCCGCCCACCACCTTCGTGCCGTAGGCGATCATCTGCTGCGCGTGGAACGCGCCGTCGCGGCCCGTGATGCCCTGCACGAGCAGCCGCGTGTTCTTGTCGATCAGGATGCTCACACCGGCACCTCCTGCGCCTTCTCGATGACCATGCGCACCGCCTCGTCCATGCTCGTCGTGGCGCCGAGACCGAAGTCCTTAAGGATCTGCCGCGCCTTGTCCTCGTTCGTGCCGGTCAGTCGGATGACGAGCGGCACCTGGAGCGGCGAGCTCGTGAGCGAGGCGACGATGCCGTTCGCCACGTCGTCGCAGCGAGTGATGCCGCCGAAGATGTTGAACAGGATGGCGCGCACGCGGCCCTCGGTGGTGATGATCTGCAGCGCCGCCGTGACCTTTTCGGGGTTCGAGGAACCGCCGATATCCAGGAAATTCGCGGGCTCGCCGCCGTAGTGCTTGATCAGGTCCATCGTCGCCATGGCGAGGCCGGCGCCGTTCACGATGCAGCCGATGTCGCCGTCCAGCTTCACGTACGAGAGACCCTTCTCCCGCGCGAGCCTGGCGCCCGGCGTCTCCTCGGCCGGATCGCGCCAGTCGCTCCACTCGCGGTGACGGAAGTCGGCGTTGTCGTCGAGCACGACCTTGGCATCGAGGGCGATCACCTTGCCCTCGGGCGTGACGGCGAGCGGGTTGATCTCGGCGAGCGAGCAGTCGCCTTCCGTGAACACGCGGTAGAGCTTCATGAGGATGTCCGCCGCCTGCGCTGCCTGCTTGAACTCCGGGAACAGCGGCCGCATGAGGTCGCGCGCGACGTACGGGCGCAGTCCCTCGAGCGGGATGTGGAACCTGACGAGCTTCTCCGGCGCGGTGCGCGCCACTTCCTCGATGTCGACGCCGCCCTCGGCCGAGAGCATGACGAGCGGCGCTTTCTTCTCGCGGTCCATGACGATCGCGCAGTAGTACTCCTTCGCGATGTCCGCGGCCTGCGCGACCAGCACCTTCCGCACCGGCAGCCCCTTGATCGTGAGCGCCAGGATGTCGCGGGCGCGGTCGTAGGCCTCGGACGGCGAGTGGGCGAGCTTCACGCCGCCGGCCTTGCCGCGCCCCCCCGCCTGCACCTGCGCCTTGATCACCACCGTGCCGCCGAGCGAGGCCGCGATGTCGCGCGCCTCATCCGGCGTGCCCGCGACCTGCCCGGGCAACACCGGGATCCCGTACCGCGCGAACAGTTCCTTGCCCTGGTATTCGTGCAGGTTCATTCACACCTCAATTGTTGTCGATCTGGGCGCGCTGCACCTTGCCGCTGAAGTCCACGTAGAGGCTCTTCCACTCGGTGAACGCGTCGAGCATGGTGTGGCCCGCCTCGCGGTGGCCGTTGCCGGTGCCGCGCGTGCCGCCGAACGGCAGGTGCGTCTCGGCGCCGGTGGTGCCGTGGTTCACGTAGACGATGCCGGTCGAGAGGTCGCGCATCGCGGTGAACGCGGCGTTGACGTTCGTGGTGAAGATGGACGACGAGAGCCCGAACGGCGTGGCGTTGTTGACGACGATCGCCTCCTCGAGCGACTTCACCTTCACGAAGCTCACGACCGGGCCGAAGATCTCCTCCTGCGCCACGCGCATGTCCGACCGCACGTCCGTGAGCACGGTGGGCTGGAAGAAGAAGCCTTTATCCAGGCCCGCGCCTCCGGCGCGGGATCCGCCGGTGGCGATCTTCGCGCCCTCGTCGGCGCCCACCTTCATGTAGCCGGAGACGCGCTCGAGCTGTCGCGCGTTGACGAGCGGCCCCATCTCCACGCCCTCTTCGAGGCCATCGCCGAGCTTGAGCGCCTGCGCGCGCTGGACGACCAGCCGCACCAGCTCGTCGTGCACTTTCTCGTGCACGATGACTCGGCTCGTGGCGGTGCAGCGCTGGCCGGTGGTGCCGAACGCGCCCCACGCCACCGCGTTCGCCGCGAGCGAGACGTCGGCGTCGTCGAGCACGATGACGCCGTTTTTGCCGCCCATCTCCAGCGACACGCGCTTGCCGAGGCGCGCACCCTCGACGGCGATCCGGGTCCCGACCGCGTTCGAGCCGGTGAACGACACCACGTCGACGCCCGCGTGCTGGACGATCGGCCAGCCGACGTTGGCGCCGTTGCCGTGCACGAGGTTGAATACCCCGGCGGGCAGGCCCACCTCCTCCAGGAGCTTCGCCAGGTGCCAGCCCATCTCGGGCGTCTCCTCGCTCGGCTTGAACACGACGGTGTTGCCCGCGAGGAGCGCCGGGAAGATCTTCCACGTCGGCACCGCGAACGGGAAGTTCCACGCCGTGATGACGCCCACGACACCGATCGGAACGCGCACGCTCATCGCCCACTTGTTGGGCATCTCGCTGGGCGTCGTGACGCCGTAGAGCCTGCGGCCCTCGCCGGCGGCGAGGAACGCCATGTCCACGCCCTCCTGCACGTCGCCGCGCGTCTCGACCAGGATCTTGCCCATCTCGCGCGTGGCGGCGCGGGCAAGGTCCTCCTTCCGCTGGGCGATGAGGCCGCCCAGCTTGAACAACAGCTCGCCGCGCTTGGGCGCCGGGGTCAGCTGCCAGGCGCGCATGGCGCCGCGGGCCGCCTGGACGGCCGCGTCCACGTCCTCGGGCCCCGAGTCCGGGAACTCGCCCAGGGGCGCGCCGGTGGCGGGGTTCAGGTTCGTGAACACGCGGCCCGATCGCGCGGGGATCCAGCGCCCGCCGATGTAGTTGTGGAACGTCGTCGCCATGGCCGCTCCAGCCGCCGGGCCGCGGGTCCCGGGGCGCGAGTCTCACGCCCGGGCCAACGGGGGTTGCGCGCGCACACCCGGATGGGAAAGGGACATGGCAGCCTAGACGCGGCTGCGGATGCGCGCAAGCGTGCCGCGGGGCCATCGAGGCTTTCCCCGACTTGCGCGCGACGGATTCCGGCGACCGCCGATCTAGACGCCTTTTCCCTCCTGGATCCGCTTCACGATCTCGCTCGTCGACAGCCCCTCGCGCAGCGGGATCGTGGTGACGCGGCCGCCGTGGGATTCCACGAACTCGCGACCGACGATGTCGGCGGGTGCGTAGTCGGCGCCCTTGACCAGAACAGACGGCCTCACGACCTCGATCAGCCGCTGCGGCGTGTCGTCGTCGAACAGCACCACGAGGTCCACGCATGCCAGCGCGCGCACGAGCGCCGCGCGGTCCTGCTCGCCGACGATGGGGCGTGACGGCCCTTTAAGCCTACGCACCGAGGCGTCGGTATTGACGCCGACCACGAGCCGGTCGCCGAGCGCGCGCGCCTCCTCCAGGTACTCCGCGTGGCCGCGGTGGAGCAGGTCGAAGACGCCATTCGTGAACACGACGCTCGCCTTCGCGGCGCGCCACAGCTCCAGCTTCGCGCGCGCCTCGGGCGGCAGCGCGAGCGGCTCGCTCAAGCGAGTGCGCCCGCCAGCGACGCCTGCAGCTCGTGCGGCGAGCAGGTGGCGGTGCCGACCTCGCGGATCACCACGCCGGCGGCGTGGTTCGCGAGGTAGCATGCCTCGGGATAGTCCGCGCCGGCCGCCAGCGCCAGCGCCACGACGCTCACGACCGTGTCGCCCGCGCCGGTCACGTCGAACACCTCGCGCGCCACCGTGGGCAGGTGCGTGTAGCGGCCGCTCTTTTCGAACAGGCTCATGCCGTCCGCGCCGCGGGTGATCAGCGCGCAGTCGACCTCGAGGCGCTTCTGCAGGCCCCAGCCCACGGCCATGAGGCTCGTCTCGTCGGTGATGCGCTGGCCCATGACGTAACCGGCCTCGCTCTGGTTCGGGGTCACGATGCTCACGCCCTTGTAGGCGTCGATGTGGCTCTCCTTGGGATCCACGCAGATCTTCAACTTCTTCGTCTTCGCGATGCCGATCGCCTTCTCCAGCACCACGCGCGTGATCACGCCCTTGCCGTAGTCGCTCACGATCATGCCGTGGCACTTCGGTAGCTCGCGCTCGAGCGTACCGAGCAGCGACTTGAGCGCCGGCCCCTCCACGTCCGCGCGCGATTCCCAGTCAGCGCGCACGACCTGCTGCGAGTGGGCGATGATGCGCGTCTTCATCGTCGTCGGACGCGACGGATCGCGGATGATCGCGCGCGTGTCGACGCCGCGGTCGGCGAACGCATCGAACAGCCGGCGCGCGCGATCGTCTTCGCCCACGAGCCCCACGAGCACCGGCTCGGCGCCGAGCGCGGCGAGGTTCGCGGCCACGTTGCCGGCGCCGCCGAGCGAGCTCGTCTCCTTCTGCACCTCGACCACCGGCACCGGCGCCTCGGGCGAGATGCGCTCGCAGCGGCCCCAGAGGTAGTGGTCGAGCATCAGGTCGCCGAGCACGAGCAGGCGCCGGCCCGCGAACCGGTCCACGAGCCCGTGCAGCTGCTCGAGCGCGAACGCGGTGGCAGACATGCGCGTGAGGTTAGGGGCCGCTGGAACCGCGGTCAACGCACACGGGCGCGGCCGCGACCCTGCCAAGAAACCGCCGTTGACCGGCGCCGGGCGCGTCCTTAGCGTGGCGCCCCCATGCCCGCCACCGTCCGGATCTACAGCCCGAACGACCGCGCCACGTTGAACGCCGTGCTGCAAACGCCCGCCATCGTCGAGCAGTTCGACATGTACGCGGGCGAGAACGGCGTCGAACGCATGCTCGGCGATCCCTATACGCCCGCGGACGGCGTGCGCCTGGCGTTCGTGGACGGGGAGCCGGCCGGCTTCGCCTGCGCCATCGTGCTGCCGGCGGCATCGCCGTGGGCGATGCTGCGCGGCGGAGTGCTGCCGCGCTTCCAGCGGCGCGGGATCGCCCGCGCGCTGCACGAGGAGGTGAGCGCGTTCGTCCGCGCGCAGACGCGCGTGCCCGGCGTGGCGTCGCAGCTGATCGCCGCGTGGGAACCCCTCGACGCCGCGACCGCGATGGCCGAGCGGCTCGGCTACCGGCACGACCGCTGGTTCTGGCTCATGCAGCGCTACCGCAGCGGCGCGCCGCCCGAGCCCGCATGGCCCGAGGATGTCACCGTGCGCACGTTCGACGGCAGCGACGCCATGCTCGCCGACTGGAACGCGGCCTACAACGACTCGTTCGCCGACCACTACCGGTTCGTGCGGAGCCCGATCGAGAACACGCGCAAGCAGGCCGCGAAGCCCGGCTTCCGCGCCGACGGGCTGCTGCTCGCCTACCGCGACGGCCAGGTGGCGGGCTTCTGCCGGAACGAGCTGTTCGCCGGGCGCGGCGAGATCGGCACGCTCGGCACCGTGCGCGCCGCGCGCGGCATCGGCCTGGGGCGCGCGCTTCTGCGCTGGGGCGTCGGCTGGCTCGAGCGCGCGTGCGAGTTGCCAGTGACGCTGCTCGTGGACGGCGAGAACGACGGCGCGCTGTCGCTCTACCGCTCCGAGGGCTTCGAGGTCACGCGCACGCGCCGCCTCTGGGCGCAACCGGTGACGCCGGTGTGAGCGAGCCGACGGCAATTCCGGCGGCTGCAGAAGGGCCGGGTCCCGCTCCGCCGGACCCGGTTGCAAAAGACCGCTTCCACGCGTTCCTCGTGCTCTGGGGCTCGCAGACGCTGTCGCTGTTCGGCACCATGATCAGCCAGTTCGCCGTCAACGTCTGGCTCGCGCGCGACCTGTTCCCGCTCGCGGCGCAGAAGCCGCAGCTCGCACTGGCGCTCACCGCGACCGGTTTCGCCACCACCGGCCCGCTCATCTTCGCCATGCCGATCGCGGGCGCGTTCGCCGACCGCCACGACCGCCGGCGCATCCTCGTCGTCACGAACACGCTGCTCGCGCTGCTGTCGCTCGTGCTCGTGCTCCTCACCGCGACCCACCGGCTCTCGCTCCCGGCGGCGGTGGCGCTGCTGCTCGGATACTCGCTCGCCAGCTCGTTCCACAGCGCGGCGTTCGACAGCTCGTACGGCCGGTTCGTGGCCGAGGGCAACCTGCCGCGCGCGAGCGGCATGATGATGACGTCGTTCGGCCTCGCCCAGCTGCTCGCCCCGCCGCTGGCGGCGGCGCTGATCGGCATCCCCGCGCTGCTCGGGGGCTCGGAAAGCCTGCCGGCGTGGCTCGCGAGCGGCATCCCGTTCGCGTTCGCCGCCGACGCGCTGTCGTTCGTGATCGCAGCGTGCACGGCGCTGGCGCTCCGCTTCCCGCCGATGCCGGCCGTGCCGCCGGGCCCGCGCCGGAGCCTGTTCGCGGACGCGCGCGCCGGATTCCACTGGGTGCTGCGGCGGCGCTCGTTCGAGTGGCTCATCAGCTTCGGCTCGCTCGCCAACTTCACGTTCGCGCCGCTCATGGTGCTGCTGCCGCTGCTCGCGCGCGACCACGTTGCGGCTGATG
>Ga0306920_100002560_pt1 | contig 22974 bp, 16 predicted proteins | sample flu12Cox44000170_FD_204666 | JGI IMG/M metagenome (GOLD analysis project Ga0306920, IMG submission 204666) | Lab enrichment of tropical soil microbial communities from Luquillo Experimental Forest, Puerto Rico - flux4day.12C.oxic.44.000.170 (v2)... | ecosystem: Environmental > Terrestrial >...
ATACATGGGTGCATGTTCGGTTGCAAATTTCAGAGACAATGTACTGATCTCGAAGACCTTACCCTTGAATTCGGCTTGTGTTATTGCTTGAACGTCGGTCTAGAAGCCTTGGGCGTAAACCTGCCGGTGTAGTCAGGCGCCTTCTCTGCGGGGAAAGCATGCAATCACATTTGCATTATGCAGTTATCGGGAAATTACGCTCTCCACAAAAAGAAAGATCCGACAGACTTGAGGGACTTGGAAGTGTCACGGAGACTCGGTCGTCTAGACCTGGAGTTTGCGAACGAAGGCGACGCCCGCAATACTCAATAAAGCGCTAAAAAGCAGAAGAAGCGAAGACGGCTCAGGAGCGGAGATAACGAGGGGATCGGTTCCTGTGTAGGTGCCGGGGAGAAAAGTGGGTGAGTCTTCAGATCCACAATAAAGCTGGCTGATCCCACTCAGACCGAACAATCCAGCAGCGTCAAGCAGCTCTGCAGAACCGCTCGCTGTGCTGTAAAAGGTAAGATCTACCGGCCCCGCCCACAGCAAAAGGCCATCCAACGAAAAGCTCACGGGAGTTCCCGGCAGGACAAAACCTATGCCCGCAGTAAAGTCTCCGGTGGTGTCCGGTGTGGCAGGCAACTGCCAAGTGTCGGTAACGACGATCCCGAAGGCGGACTCGGTAAGAGTGAAGGTATCTACGCCGTCGCCACGCGACTGCGGCGCAGCGAGAAAAAGCAAGGCAAGGCTGGACAAAAGAAAAAAGACAACGGTCTTGCGCATGAAAAAGTCCTTTCCTAAGCTTGAGCATACGACCGGACGTCAGGGGGGACACGCGAACGCCAAGTCCAAACCAGAATGATGAATATGATAAGAGCAACTAGCTTTCCAAAATCGTGGAGAGTTGCCCCGAATGTAAGATACTGAAGAATAAGGGGATAGCGCTAGTCGCTCAGGACCTGGGAGGGGATGCGTGCAGCTGTGTGCAAGATAGTTCCCAATAAAGTAATAACCGCGTAACACCATAACTTGTTTATCTGTAGGAAGAAAGGAGCGAAGCAAGACGCCTATTAGATGGAAGATGGGTCAGACCACTTAGGGTCCCCGCGACAAAGGGCTGCGAACTCGCTATCGCTTCCGGTATGCGGCCCACGGAGAAATCCGGGTTAGTCTCCGGTCGCATCTTCGGCAGGTGTTGGAGGAATGAGCCTCAGTCCCACTGTAGGTTTATTGGGGCACTCCGTGAGAGGGGCCTGCAGCTTCTTGACCGCCGTATTCCATCTCCAAACTTCGTAGATGGCCGGGTAGACCAGCAGCTCGAGAACGAAGGAAGTGAAGATGCCGCCGACCATTGGTGCGGCAATACGTTTCATTACGTCGGAACCGGTTCCCGTCGCCCACATAATGGGAAAGAGGCCGATGCAGGTTGTGGCAAACGTCATGAACTTTGGACGCAGACGCTTGGCAGCCCCCTGAACGATGGCTTCGTGCAGTTGCCCCAGGTTTTGCAGGCGGTTTTCGCGCTTTGCCTCCTCGTAGGCCAGATCGAGATACAGCAGCATGAACACGCCTGTCTCAGCATCGATTCCCAGCAGGGCAATCAATCCGACCCAGACGGCGACGCTCATGTTGTAGCCAGCCGCGTACAAAAACCAGATCGCGCCTACCGCTGAGAAGGGCACTGCCAGCAGGACGATCATGGTCTTCGGCAGGGAGCCCGTGTTGAGGTACAGCAGCATGCAGATTAGAACGAGCGTGATCGGAACCACCAGTTTCAGCCGCTCCTTGGTCCGCTCGATCGCTTCATACTGCCCACTCCAAGCGATAGAGTAGCCGGGAGGGAGTTTCAGGTCGTCACGCAGCAGTTGGTTCGCATCTCTGATGTAGCTGTCCGGGGTGCGGCCCGCAATGTCCACATAAACGTATCCGGTGAGCAAGCCGTTTTCGTCGCGGATCATCGCCGGCCCAGTCGCGGTGCTGATTTCTGCCAGATCGCTTACGGGCAGTTGCCGCTGTCCGGGCGTGGGCACGGGGATCCGCTCAAGCGCTCCCAAGTCACTGCGAAAATCCCGCAGGTAGCGCACGTTTACACGATAACGTTCGCGCCCGAGCACGACCGTGCTCAGGTTGTCGCCGCCGATCGCATTCTCGACCACTCTCTGCGCATCATCGATGCTGATCCCATAACGTGCCAGCCGTTCGCGGTCCCAATGTAGATCAACAAAGTAACCGTCGGCGGTGCGCTCGGCGAGCACTGCGCGTGTTCCTTTTGCTTTCTTCAATTCGGTTTCGACTTGTGCGCCTATTTCCTGAATTTGCTGCAAATCGACGCCCGTAATCTTCAGGCCTACCGGCGTGCGTAGGCCCGTCGACAGCATGTCAATCCGTCCGCGGATCGGCATGGTCCAGGAGTTGGTGACTCCGGGAAGCTTGAGGGCGGCATTCATCTGGCTGACTAAATCTTCGGTCGAGATCGTATCGGGCGTGATGTGACGAAAGATTTTCTTCGCCCACTCCGGCGCCCAGGAGGAGTACCACGTATCGACATGGCGCCAAGAAGATCGCGGCTTCAGAATAATTACGGTCTCCAGCATAGACAGAGGAGCCGGATCGGTTGCCGTTTCCGCGCGCCCGGCTTTGCCTAGCACGCGCTCCACTTCCGGGAACTGATGAATAATCCGGTCGCTAGCCTGCAGCAGCTGCTCGGCCTGGCCGATGGAGATACCGGGGAGGGTCGAGGGCATATACAGGATCGCACCCTCGTCGAGCGGCGGCATGGATTCCGATCCCAAATGGAAGAAGACCGGTATGGTAACGATGATCAATACGAGCGCAGCGCTAATGACGAGCCATTTCCAGCGCAGTGTCCAACGGACCACTGGCTCGTAAGCGCGGATCAACCGCCGGCTCACGGGGTGTTGTTCTTCGGGCCTCACTTCCCCAATTAGCAAGGCATTTGCGACACGGCATAACCACTGCGGCCGAAAGTCGAAGCGTTCCAGACGGGTCAACAGCAGCCGGAGTGCGGGATCGAGGGTGATGGCCAAAAGCGCGGCTACGGCCATGGCTAGCGTCTTGGTATAGGCCAAAGGTCTGAACATCCGGCCTTCCTGAGCTTCGAGCGTTAACACCGGCAGAAAGGAGACGGCGATCACTAGCAGGGCAAAAAAGGTTGGCCCGGCTACTTCCTTGATTGCGCCGATTACAACCTGCCGGCGGTCCTCCTTGCGTCCGCTCTTTTCCCACAGCTCCAGCTTCTTGTGGGTTTGCTCGGCAACCACGATCGAAGCGTCGACTAGCTCGCTGAACGCGATGGCCACTCCGGCCAACGACATGATGTTGGCACTCATCCCCATCAAGCGGAACGGAATGAACGAGAGCAACACCGCGACCGGCATGGTTAGAATCGGGATGGCCGCGGTCGGAAAATGCCGCAGAAAAACTAGGATGATGAGCACGATCGTGATTACGACTTGAATGATCGTAGCCTTCAAAGTGCCAATGGTGTTGTGGATCAGCTCTGCGCGGTCGTAAACCGGAACAATCTTCACCCCTGCCGGAAACCCGGGCTCTATCTCTTTGATTTTGGCTTTTACCCGGTTGATCACGTCGAGGGCGTTCTCTCCGTTGCGCATGACGACGATGCCGCAGACGACTTCGCCGGCGCCATCTAGATCCACAAGCCCCCGCCGCAGATCCGGTCCCATCACTACCTGGCCGACGTCTCGAATGCGGATCTGCGAACCTGTCTCGCTGACGCTCAGCGGGATGTTTTCGAAGTCTTCGAGCGAGCGTGCATAGCCGCGGCCACGCACCATGTATTCCGTGCCGCCAAATTCAATCAACCGCCCGCTCGATTCATTGTTGCCGCTGCGAACCGCTTCGATCACGCGGCTTACCGGGATTCCATAGGCCCGCAGACGGTTGGGGTCGAGGTTTACCTGGTATTGGCGGGTATAGCCGCCAACGGGCGCAACCTCGGCTACCCCCGGCACCGACTGCAGGTAATAGCGCAAATACCAATCTTGATACGAGCGCAGATCGGCGAGGCTGTGCTTGCCCGAGGTGTCGACCAAAGCGTACTCGAATATCCATCCGAGGGCTGTCGCGTCAGGGCCAAGTTCGGTCTTGACCCCATCCGGCAAGCGGGGAAGGACGCTCGACAGATACTCCATTACTCGTGAACGCGCCCAGTACAGATCCGTTCCATCCTCAAAGACGACGTACACGTAGGAATAGCCGAAATCGGAGAAGCCTCGCACCGTCTTGACTTTCGGTTTGCCGAGCATGCCGGTGACAATCGGATAGGTAACCTGGTCTTCGACAATATCCGGGCTCTTGTCCCAGTGCGAATAAATGATTACTTGCGTGTCACTCAGGTCGGGCGTGGCATCAAGCGGCAATGTAACCATCGCCCACCATCCGCCGATGCACGCCACCGCGATCACGGTCAACACTGCGAACTTGTGCTGTACGGAAAAATCGATGATTCTATGAATCATCGTCAATCTCCCTGGTGCCTAGCGAGGGAGCGCGCCGGATTGTTTTGGAATGCCTGTTTGTGCTGCCGGGAACAGAAATAGTAGGTGGTGCCGTTGTAATCGTAGGTGTTGCCGGTGGCTACTGCCTTAGACGGATCCACGGGTGTGCCGCACATGGGATCCTTCACCGGTTTTGCTGTCGCCGCATTTTCGGACGTATCTGCCGGTTTTCTTGCTGTCTCGAGGGCCACGTGCCCGGACGCTGCGGTTTTCAGTCGGCTTTCGGAGTCGACAAGAAAGGTGGCCGCGGCGACAACCCTTTCACCGGGCTGCACCCCCTGCCGGATCTCGACCCGGTCCCCAGAACGGCGTCCGGGTTCAACTTCGCGGGGTTCGAAGACACCGTCCCCATGCTCGACATAGACACGGGCACTGCCCCCAGAATCGACCAATGCATCGAGCGGTACGGTAACCGCAGGGGGCAAATGAACAGGCACTTCGATGTCCACCAGCTGTTCAGGTCGCAGGACGAATTTGGGGTTGTCAACTTCCAGACGAAGCTTTACCGTCCCGCCCCCAGACTCCGATTGCGGCAGGCTGTCGCTAATGCGCGCGGGCAACGCGCGTCCTTCGTCTCTCAAAATGATCTGTGCTAAGGCACCGGGATGCATATTCGGCGCCTCTTCCTCAGACACTTCTGCTACCACCCACACGCGGCTGAGGTCCACGACGCGGTAAAACTCCATAGTGTGTTCGAAATGTTGTCCGGGAGTTACGTTGCGAACGAGAATAAATCCGTCCGCGGGTGAGACGACATCGATACTTTCGGGCAGCTGACCGCTATTGGCGATCTGTCCTATCTGCAAATCGCTCATGCCCAGATTGCGCAAGCGATCTGTGTAGCCTTGTATACTGCTTACCCCTTGCTTGGCCACTGCGCCTGGAAAAGGCACGGTCCGTGCCCCATCTTTGCCGGCAGCGCCGGGAACGCGCTCGGTGGCAGCGAGGAACCCGGAAGCCACCGCCAGAAACTCAGGCGAATAATAACTTGCGAGCTTCTGATCCTTCTTGACGAAGGTTCCCACCGAGTCGTTGAAGGTCTCACGAATAAATCCATCGACGCCCGGGTTAATCCTGTACACCCTTGTATCTTCTGGAGTGACATGACCCACCGCCCGGATGATCTCGGTTGGGGCGTTTTTCTCTACCACTGCGAGCCGGATTCCGAGTAATCGCTGGGTGGCGCCATCGATACTTACGACCCCTGCGGGCAATTTCGTCGCGGCTGAGGTTGCAAGCGCATTGCTGAGGTCTTCCGCAAAGACTGGTTCGAGCGGCATGCCACAATCGGGCGCAACGCCGGGCTTGTCCGATTTGTAGTTGGGATGCATGGGGTCAACATAATAGAGCACGTGTCGCTCATTCTGGCCGCCTGTTTGCGAGTGGGGGCGGTGCCGACCGAGCTCGTAGGAAGCAGCTATCGCCGCAACTACCAGTATTGCAAGACCTATCCTCCGCATCTGGCTCCTTCTCCTCTCCATCTTCCTAGCTCTGGATCAACGAAATGCAACTGTGTGAGCCATTGCGAGAAACGCCCGCGGCTCCCTTATAATGCGCTTTCGTTCAGTTCGCCTCCGGAGCTTCACACTCAAGGATTTCGGCAATAACTACGGTTCCGGCGCCGAGAAGAGCACTGCGGCATACACAGACGATGGACCCTAATGATAAGTAAGAATGAGACCGAGCATCTTTGCGCATGCGCAAATGCTGCCGAGCAGCTTCAAGGCACCTAACAACAAACTCAATGCATTTCGGCCTCCATTGCCCCGGGGCTTAACGGAGTGGCTTTGGTTCCGGGTCGGTCGGGGCCATAGGCGGGTTTCGAGGAGAAGCAGACGGCTGGCGTCGATCGGATCTCAGAATCCGGAGAAATCTGCGCTTCGAACTTTCGCAAGGGCATTCTGCCATCCGTAACTTATTGCTGAAACGAGGCTTATCGACAAATGACTCGAAGGGTGACGTGTGGAACGGTTCTCGATACTTCGAGCACAGCGCGTGGTCGAAAACGCCCTCTCACGGGTCCGCTTGCGTCTGAGGCGGCCTCGTAGCCGGGGCCGTGTTCGAGGCCATCGGTGGACGAGTCATCCGTCTCTGTTGGCTTGGCGCGGTCGCCGCATTAAGGGATTGCATGTCTCCGTGAAGCGTAAATAGTGCCGGTTGAGCGTGCATGCCCAAATACTGCAGATTAAAATCCGCTGTCACGCTTTTGGAGGCATTTTCGAGTTCCTGAGTAAGCCGTTTCTGCTTGAGGTCATCCTTGATTTCCGGCAACACGGATTCGAACGGGGCGATGCGTTTCGAGACCAACTTGAGAATTACCAGCTTTGTGTAAGATTCGATCACCGGCGTAATTTCCCCGGGCTGCAAGTCAAACACCTGCGCTTGATCCTCCGGCATGCTGTTGCGGCGTGCCATGGTCAACGTTGTGAGTGGGGGCGGTTGTGGGATCTCCAGATCGCTGTAAGCCAGCACCTGCAGCTGGTCGAAATCGTAGCCAAGAACCGCTCGGTTGCGCAGGCTGTCAACCTCGGTTTTCATGATTACGCGGTTCAGTCGCATGCCAGTACTCGAGTATCCAGATATTGGCAGAGACAATCGCCACACTTCGCCCTCGTCAAATTCGGAGGGATGTTCGGCGTAGTATTGCCTAAGCTCGCTGTCGGTCGGGTTTGCAGCGGCTTCTTCCAGTTGCTGGTAAAACGCCTTCGCCAGCACCTCGGCGCGGGCCGGTCCCACTTTTTTCCGCAATTCCACCGCGACGACTGGATTATCTTGCAGCTTGCGCTCCTCGGCCAATTTCGCTGCGGCGAGCATTCGCACGTACTTGATCGCCAACTGCGGATGAGTGGCAGGAGAAGCGCTTGGCGCCAACCGTTCTACGATTTGGTCCATCTGCCCGCGCGTAATCACGGTCTTGCAATCCGGGCTGTCCGATTTCTCTCCCGGATCGCACACTCCTTGTATAGTCACGACTGGCGTTTCGGCGGGTAGTTCGACAGCAGTCGCGGCTGGTGTGGGGCGGTGAGCCGTCTGTCGATTCGTGTATGTTGTCTCCGGGTTCACAGCGGATGCGGTGCCGGTTGAATTTTGCGCGATTGCCTGCGTGGTGCACGCCAGAAATGCCGCACTGAATAGAACAAAACTGCGCACTAAGCCGCCAGTCCCTCGCGAGCGCGCGAGAAAGGATGTGGTTTTTCCCTCAGAAGACTTTGGACAAACTGATTCTTCAAGAAAGGAATGATCTCCATCGAGGGTGACTGCCGCCGTAACGCATTCTGCTAGCTTGCATTTCTCACCCGCTCCAAATTTGTGTTGTCTGTCCTTGTACGTCAGGTTCATTCCCTGCTTGTGTAGTATTCGGATCACGTGAGCAACTGCCTCACCACGGGGCAATAAACCTCGACGCGAGCGGTTGTCTCAGCTTGACAAGCTCTACCAGCGGTCCGTTCCAGCACGCCACGCAGGGCCGAGGGAACACAACGATACCTATGCCCCGTTGCTGAAAACATGTTCTACGCGTTGAATCCTAGCCTAGTTCCTGACGCACTCGTCAGCATTTTTGCCTCAATCTCTAACACGCATTTGGCGATATCGTCCGATGGTACTCTCTCAAGAGAGGCCTTCTTTGCTCTCAATCAACCGGGCGCAAAGGTTCGGTCAAATGAAGGAAACATAAGCTTTGGACGCGAGCGGACGGACAGAACCCAGGACGTTCAGCGCGAGTAGAGCGCGGAACTGTCAGGAGCACGGTGGGAAAAGGGCAGGGAAGAAAGGTGCGCAAGTAGGGAACTGTTTTGCCCAGTTATGGCTTTGTGGGCCGGATTGAAACCGCTCACTCCCTGGATAGCGGGTGACGCTCGAAGTAAGACTCCGGACCCGAAGCCACGGCTGGCTCCCTTGCGCTGGCCGGTTTTCGCGGCATCAAAGCAGTACCTTTCGCGCCGTGCCCCCTCGAGTGATCGGCTTTTGCGGGATTGTGGGAGGGAACGGCCGTCTGATTCAAGTCTCGAATCACCTGACGGACATACGCAACCGTCTCTGGATAGGGAGGGACGCCATGATACTGCTCCACACGCTGGGGACCGGCGTTGTACGCGGCCAGCGCCTTCACCACGTCATTGTGAAAAAAACCAAGTAATTCGCTTAAATATCGCGCGCCTCCCTCGACATTCTCGGAAGGGTCAAAGGGATTCCGCACGCCCATTTTCAGAGCTGTCTCGGGCATCAATTGCATCAATCCCTGCGCGCCTTTTCGAGACACGGCGTTGGGGTTAAATCCGCTTTCCACGCTGATGACGCTCTTGATGAGATTTGCCGGAATATTGTTTCGCGTGCTGGCCGCGCTTACGACTTCTTCGATATCTGGGACCTTAAGCGGATTCGCCCGCGGGGTTGGCTCGCTCGGAGGAATCGGGGCCATCCCTTCCGCTTCGAAACCAGTAATTTCGTCGGTCCGCACGTCGACAAAATCGTCGGGCGAGGCGCTCAGATACAGCCGCGTCCACTCTCCGCGAAGCTCTCTGCGGTCGAACTGGATGGAATAGCCGTTACGCAGCGTCGCGGTTTCGCCCGCGACAACCAAGGTCGCGAACCAAATGCACGAGGCACACACCAGCAGAAGTTTGATGCCCAGCTTCATGCGTCAATCACCGGCACGCGGGGGCCCACACTCGCCACCGTCAACGGCATTGGGGCGGTCCCCGGTTTTCGGCACAAAGGTCACTCTCGTGCTTAGGGAATATCCAAAGCGGAAGGCCGTCTTTGCGCTACAGCAAATACGCCTGCAAAACAGTGAGCTATGAGTACTTCATCCGCAAGAAAGAGTCACATGCGCCTATTGTGCGATGACCGCGGTATCACGGAAAAATTGCTTAGCGGAGGAAAGGCCCAAGCCTCGAGTCCTGCGGACTCTCGGGCGAAGGGTGGCTCCGCGATTCACTCGTGTCTCTTGCGCTGCCTTGTAGCTCTGGTCCTGGCACTGGCGATCGGGTTACCGGTCCTGGCCAATCAGGCCGAGACCTACTACAAGCAAGGCCAAAAGGCCGAGGCAAAGAACGATTTCGATAGCGCCTACAAAGCGTATGAGGAAGCTTCGAAGCTCGAGCCCAAGAACGCGAAATACCTGGCGGCCATCACCCGACTCCGCTTCTATGCGGCGATGCAGCACCTCCACGCGGGCACCGAGCTTCGCGATGCCGGAAAGCTCAACGATGCGGCCGTCGAATTTGAGCGCGCCGTTGCCATCGACCCGACGAGTATGGTCGCCAAGGCCGAACTGCAAAAAACGGCGGACATGATCAAGGTTCAGTCTCACAAAGAACAGGCTGCCGTCTCGAAACCGCAATCACCCTTGGCTTCTCTGGCTGGTTCTCTCGAGGGCCCCATCGAATTTCATCCTACATCGACCACCCCCATCAATATGCGCATGAGTTCGAATGCGGACCAGATTTATAAAGTGTTGGGGAAACTCGCGGGGTTTAATGTGCTGTTCGATCCCGATTTCAAGCCTCAGCGGATCAGCGTCGAACTGAATGATGTCACGGCGCGGGAAGCGCTCTCGATGGTGTCTTTGGAATCGAAAACTTTCTATCAACCGATTTCTGCCAACACCATCATCGTCGCTGCGGATACGGCGGCAAAGCGCAAGGAGTACGAACATACGGCCATGAAAATGTTCTTCATGCGCAATGCCTCGAGTCCCGCCGATTTGCAGGAAGCATCGAAGACCATCAGTTCGCTGCTCGATCTGACCCGCGTGCAACTGGTGCCCGCCCAAAACGCCATGATCTTTCGTGGTACGCGCGATCAATTGGTCCTTGCCGAAAAACTCCTGACCGACCTCGACAAACCGAAGCCCGAGGTCGTGATTGAGGTCGCAGTGCTTGAGGTGGACCGCAATCGTCTGAGAACGATCGGCACGAATCCCCCGACATCCGTCAGCATCCAGGTTGTGCCACCGGGTACTTCAGCGACGGTTTCTGGCGGAACGAGTAACGGCAATTCATTTACCCTCAATACCATTGGTAAGGTCACGGGCAACGACGTTCTCCTTACCATCCCTGGAGCTTCGCTGACCTTTCTGATGAGCGACAGCAACACAAAGGTAATCCAGAATCCTCAAGTGCGGGCCATGGATAACGAACATGCTACGCTGAAAATCGGCGATCGCGTTCCGGTGGCGACCGGTTCGTTCGCGCCCGGAACGGCAGGTGGCATCAGCCCCCTTGTCAGCACGCAGTTCCAATATCTGGACGTGGGCGTCAACGTCGATATAACGCCTCACATTCATTCCGATCATGAAGTAACCTTGAAGATGTCCCTCGAAGTCTCTTCGGTTACTGGGCAGACGAACATCGGGGGCATCAGTCAGCCAATCATTGGCCAGCGCACTGTACAACAGCAGGCTCGGCTAGGCGATGGGGAAGTGAGCCTTATCGCTGGGATCTTGGAAGACACGGATACGAAATCCTTGGGTGGTTATCCGTACCTTTCGAAAATCCCGGTTCTAAGGTATCTCTTCGCCCAGGAAGACAAAGAGCGCGAGGAAACTGAGGTCGTATTCGCGATCACTCCTCACATCGTCCGGGCGCAAGAGATCACGGATGACAATCTCCGCCTCGTTGACGTCGGCACTGGAACCAACGTTGGCGTTCGCCTGAAAGAGACTCCCAAGGCACAAGGCGAGGGCGCGGCTAAAGTCGGGCAACCGCAGGCCAAGCAACCTGTCGCTCAAACACCGGCACCGGCGCAGCAACCTCAAGCGCCGGCGCAGCAGCAGCCTCCTCCGCCTACTCCCCAGGCAGCTTATCCGCCTCCAAGACCGCTGACCCAGGTGCCTCCCCGTAGCGGGACACCGCAGTGATCTAGATGGCTGGTGGCTCACTCTTAACAGTTGTGTAACTCGTGATTGATACCTTACCCGTCGAGTGCTGGTTAGCTGCATCCAAGAATTGGCGACGCGATTGGTTCGCCTCGGGTCGTTTTCGTAATAGGTTGGTAAGAGATTTGCAAATTTCGTGTCAGCAGGGTCAAAAATTTTCCCTATGTTCGCAAACTCGGGAGCCGCGCAATTGCAGGTTCACCAGCCAATACGTGCTAGCTTATTGGAAGGAAAGCATGTTATGGTCCGATCTTGGTTTGGTCGGGAACTTGCTCAAACACAAACATCCGGAATTTGACGGCCGGGGTTTTACGCAATAAACGGTTTTCAATTCGGTAGTCGGACATCTCTAGAAATCCGGTTGGGTACGCAAGGCTCTTTCGGACGTTTAGTGTCTGTATGCATGCGCAGTGAAGTGGACGGACGGAGAGAGCTTGCCAGACGGTGCGACAGGTCAAAGGGTAAGTAGGACCCAGGAACAAGTTGGAGCACGGTTGTCCCCGAGCGCTCTGATTCGGCCCTCGTTTGCTCGAGGGTAATGCTATGTGTTGCCGAATTTCTGAGGCAAAGAAAAGGTGAATGATGCTAGGAGGCCGCTCGATGACTGATTTCCAGCCCAAAGGTCCAGTCGTGGCTGGATCGCCAAGGACCAATGGCTCTGGCAGCGCTTCTCCCGCAGCGCGCCGTGCGATCGCGATTCAGCAATTTCCCGTATTCGCCAACCTCTCGCCTTCCGAGTTTAAAGAAGTTATGTCGACCGCTCACGAAAAACTGTTGTCTCGGCGCGAAACGATCTTTATCGAAGGCGATCCGATTCGCGAGGTTTTCCTGCTAACGACCGGTTGCGTGAAAGTCACCCAACTCGGCCCCAACGGGCAGGAAGTCATCCTTAGGCTCAACGGGCCTAGCGAATTGATCGGCGCCCAAGGCTTGTCCGCCGGCAAGCATCATCTGGCCACGGCCCGGGCCATACAAACCTCCACTGCGCTTATCTGGGAAGCTTCCGTCTTTGAATCGATTTCCGATCGTTTCCCTGCGTTGCGTCGCAATACCGCCCGGATTCTCGGGGAGAGGCTGCAGGAAATGGAGGAACGTTTCCGCGAAATCTCCACCCAGAAAGTTGCCCCCCGCCTCAGCCACCAACTCATCCGCCTGCTGAAACAGCTCGGCCGAGGCTTAGATCAAAGTGTCGAGATTAGTCTCTCTCGCGAGGAACTGGCGCAATTGACAGGGACCACACTCTTCACGGTGAGCCGCCTCCTCAGCCAGTGGGAGAAGCAGGGTATCGTAAGCAGCCGGAGAGAAGCAGTAGTCGTTTGCGATGTCCAGGCTCTGGCTGCCCTTTCCGAAGAGGGTTGAGACTTTCGAAAAGCCGCCGCAGCGGTGTTTCACTTTTCCTTGCCGAGGATCTGGCGGGCGTAAGCTGGCCCTTTGCCCGCTTCCTCGTGCTTGCAATAGACGAATACGTCCACTCCCTGCGCCAACCAGGCGTCGAACCGTCGACGCCATTCCTTGAGTTCTTTCGGCGTATATTCCTCTTTCCTCAGGCGCACGTAGGTGAAGTCGGCTGTGAGCACTTCGAGCGGTGTTTCCTTTTCCGTCTCTGCCAGGCACAAAGCCGTTCCTCGTTCCCGGAGCACCGCATAGGTCTCCTCCGTATACCAGGAAGGATGGCGCACCTCAAACGCAAACCGGAACGCCGGCGGACGCAGCGCCAGAAACTCTTCCATCAAGGGCCTGTCAAATTTAAACGTCGGCGGAAGCTGCACTAGGACCGGCCCGAGGTGGTCGCCGTCCTGCAACACGCTCGATACTTCCAAAAAACGCTTCAGCGTGTCCGCACAATTGCGCAGCCTCTTGATGTGCGTGATCTGTTGGTTGGCCTTCAACGCAAAGCGGAAACCTTCCGGCACGCTTTTGGCCCAATTACGAAGCGTCGTTTCGATGGGCATCTTGTAAAAGCTATGGTTGATCTCGACCGTCGAGAACTGCTTCGCGTAAAAGCCGAGCATTTCCCGATCCGGCAATTTCTCTGGATAAAAGTTTCCCTTCCACTCCTTGTAGGAATATCCCGAAGTACCTACGCGAAGCTGTCCCGTGCGAGCGATAATGCACCTCCGTGCTCAGGGATTTAATCACAGCAACCGCACGCTGCAAAAGACAAAGAGTCCTCGGTGCGGGAAACTAAGAAGTTTGCCTCGTTCGCGACGACATTCGCTCGCTGAGCAGTTCGATGGCTTCTTCGAGCCTTTGCCGCTGCTTCCAGAAATCGGCCCACAGGTCGCCTTTCTCCTTGAGACGCGCAAAGATAGTTTTTATGTTGAGGGTTTCCGGACTGAGGCTTGGCCGCAATTCACGGGGCAGAATCGGCGCAGAAACCGGCGCCTTCGGAAACGCCCGAACGGCGTAAGGCGCCGCCAACGGCCGCCCATGCGCGTTCTGCTGCACGTCGATCAGCACACGGCCGGCGGGTCGCTTCGCGACGGATCGTTCGTTGGTCACGAGATTCGCGTGCTTCGTCGAAACGGTGCGTGCCACAATCTCGGCAAAGGTCCGCAACTGCTCGTATGTGTATACCGGCTCTACCGGAATGTACAGATGGATTCCCGTCGCTCCCGAAGTCTTCAGGAAACTCACGAGGCGCAGTGCCTTCAATTCTTCCTCAAGCGCTCGAGCTATCGTGACCACGACCGAAAATTCCGTGCCGTCGGAAGGATCGAGATCGAAGAAGAAGTAGTCGGGATGGTCGAGGTTATCGAGCCGGCTGGACCACGGATTCTCGTCGATGCAACCGAGTCCGGTCAGAAAGAGAAGGGAAGCGCGGTCCTTGGCGGTTGCGTAATGAATCGCCTTTCCTTTTTCTTCGGATTCGATAGGTGCCGTCACGAACCAGTCGGGCACACCCTCGCGCAGATCTTTTTGAAAGAAAGCCTGGCCTTTGATTCCGTCCGGATAGCGCCGCAGCACCAGGGCCCGATCGCGCAAGAACGGCAATATGAAATCTGATATGCGGTAGTAGTAAGCCAGCAGATTGCGTTTCGTGTATCCAGATTCCGGGAAATAAACCTTATTAAGGTTGCTCCAGCGGAGGCGCTTTCCGTCCAGTTCGATTGCGACGGTTTCCGAGCGGCCCTTGAACAACTCCGCTTCGATTTCGGCCTTGGTCTTCAAAACCTTGCCCACGACTTCTGGTGCGTGGACGACCGCCGGAACTGCCAAGACTGGTGCCTCTACCTCGTTTTCCCAGCGGCAGTCTAGAGGCCGCACATCCTCGAGGAGCGCGAGAAAAACGGGGTGTCGGAGCACGTGCTCGTCGGTCCAACCGCTGAATTTGACGCGCACGACCAGAGCGGGTGAGACCCAGGTCGCCTTTTCATTGGCTTCCGGGACTCTTTCAAATGGGCAAGCGGATGTCCCGAGTTCCTTCAGCTTGCCCGCCAGTTCATCCAATTTCTTTTCGCCAAAGCCGCTGCCGACGTGCCCGATGAAGCGAAGTTTCTTGCCTTCGTACAAGCCGAGGAGCAGCGAGCCGAAGGGGATTGCCGTCGTGCGGGCCGCGCTCCAACCGCCGACAACTGCATCGAGCGTCTTCGTCACCTTCAGCTTGAGCCAGTTCGCGCTGCGGTCGGAAACATACGCGCTGCCAACACGTTTGGCAACGATTCCTTCAAGACCATTTCCCTTTGCCAGTTCGAACAGCTCTTTTCCCCGCTCCAACTGGTGATCGGAATAACGAAAGCGCTCGGAGGTGTGCAGCAGCCGTTCGAGGAGTTGCTTCCGCTCGAGAAGAGGAGCTTCACGCAGGTCGTATCCGTCACAATAGAGCAGGTCAAAAACGTAGTAGACAACCGGCGTGTTGGCGATCAAATTTTCGCTGGGAGCCCGAACGTGCATGCGTTCCTGCAATCGTTCGAAGTCGCTGTGACCCCGGGCGTCCAGCGCCACGATCTCACCGTCCAGAATTGCATTGCGCGCCGCGACCGCTTCAGGAAGCGAAGCGAGTTCAGGGTAGCGTTTCGTTATGTCCAGGTTGTTGCGCGAGCGCAGCGTCAAGTTCCCATCGGCGATCCATGCGAGTGCGCGCACTCCGTCCCACTTGATCTCAAAGAGCCAGTTGGGATCCGAGAACGCGCCTTCGCCAATCTGCGCCAGCATCGGCCCCAACCGCGCCGGCATCGAACTCTTTCGCGCGCCTTGCAACTCGGCTGCATGCACGAGGGTTGACGCCCGCTTCGGCGGCAGTTCCTCCTTAATCTCTTCTAGCGTGCGCCCGGTAAGGACGGAACCGTCGTGTTGCTCAATGTCCCACTGCGCATCCTCAGCCGCATCCTTGTGCTTGATCATCAGCCATTCGTTGCCTTTCGTGCTGTGCTTCAATTTGACCAGCACGAAACTGCCGCGCAGTTTCTCTCCATTCAGGCTGAACTTGATCTCTCCGCGTTCCAGTTGTTTGAGCGCATCCAGTTTTCCTTCGACCCGGAACGTTCCGCGATCCCACACCATCACCGTCCCGGCGCCGTAACTGCCTTCGGGAATCTTGCCTTCGAAACCCCCGTACTCGAGCGGATGGTCTTCCGTCTGCACCGCTAGGCGCTTGTCGGCCGAATTGAGCGAAGGTCCCTTGGGCACTGCCCAGGATTTCAGCGTCCCGTCAATCGCGAGCCGGAAGTCGTAGTGCAGCCGTGTCGCGGAATGTTTTTGCACGACAAAGGTGTCTCCATAATCCGCCACCGGACGGGGCTCCAGCCCGAGCTCGGGCTTCGGGAGGCGCCTGCCCTTCTTCGTCTCGTCCGGTTCCCCCGAAGGTTCCGGTGTCCGGTCGAACCGTCGTTTCCGGCGATATTCCTCAAGATTCGCCATGCTCCGGATTGTATCTCAGGCCTTGGCATGCTCGCAGGGCTGCCTTCCTGCCTCCAACTTCTACCCCAAAAGTGGTTCCATATACCGAAAAGAACAATGAAACGGAACGACTGCGATGCTCAAGGGCCAGCCCGCGGGGTCCACCGGACAACCCGTCGCCTACATCGACAATTTTGGCGGGGTTTCCCCCACACTCAACCAAGTCCCCTTCACTTTCGCTTTCGATCTGAACACCGGCAAGGTCTCACTCAACGGTGCGTTCCCTGGGTTGCCAGCAAATCTCGACTTTACCGTCGAGTATTTCAAGGAATTCGACGGGGCCGGCGGCAAAAACATTGTCTTCTATTCGGATAAAACCTCCGACGACGCCGGCTACGTCGGCGCCCTTCAACTCGTCGGCGCATCCTGACAACACCGCGGGGCCGCCGCCTGGGCTTCGACAGGGCCGCTCGATTCGCGCTCCGTCGGTCCTGCTCAGGTCGGCGCGTGCTGTTCGCCCCGTCGTCTGGCATGTTGAGAAACCCAAGTGCGCACTTTGCGGCATTGACTTTACGTTCCCCACTATGCGCCTTGCCCGTACCGCCCCCGGGTTCGGCGGTTGAGACACTGGTCAAAACAATCGCTCGTATCGACGCCTGAGCAGCACATCCCGGAACAAACACTCTGCCCTCGGGGCGCCAACGCCGCCCTTGGCTGCGGTAGCGAGCCTGCCCGGGAGTCTCTCCGACGCTCCACAATTTCAAATCCGCTCAATGAAAAAGATGCGTTTGCTCTTGGCCTTTTGAGGACTCACTATCACTCCACTGTTGACGTAGAGTGCTGCCGTTATTTCGAGCAGCGGCCGGCGGAGGTGGTTATTGGACTACGTTCAGCCTGCGGACCTTCTGAACGACGCAACAAAAGCGGCATCGCGCAAAGCCTCCCTGTCTGTCCGCGATCTCCTGATCCGGAGTTTCTTGGCCGGCGGATTACTCGCCTATGCCACGTCGCTCGTTTTCATCGTGCTCTCACAAAATGTTCCGCCGATTGTGGGAGCCATCCTCTTCCCGGTTGGCTTTGTGATCCTGGTCCTGCTGGGCCTTGAACTGGCCACCGGCAACTTCGCTCTATTGCCGATGGGATATGGCTCCGGCGAGGTCTCTTTCCGTGAAATACTCAGGAATTGGTGCTGGGTGTACCTGGGGAACCTGGCTGGAAGCTTGTTCTATGCGTTGTTGTTTTATTTGGCGGTGACGAATTGCGGCACTGGCGGCAGCGGCGCAGTCGGCGAGTTGATAAAAGCGGCTGCGCAGAAGAAGACCATCGGCTACATGGCAGTCGGATTACGCGGCTGGGAGACGGCGCTCGTCAAAGGAATCTTGTGCAATTGGATGGTGACGCTCGGAGCCGTGCTGGCCATGGCGTCGCGGTCCACCGTCGGAAAAATCGTGGCGATGTGGCTGCCGATCATGACGTTCTTTGCGCAGGGCTATGAGCATTCGATCGTGAACATGTTTCTGATTCCCGCAGGCATGTGGTTGGGCGCCCCGGTTTCTCTAAGCCAGTGGTGGCTCTGGAATCAGATTCCCGTTACGCTGGGCAACCTGTTCTCCGGCGTCGTGCTGACTGGACTCGCTCTATACGTCACGATCGCCCCCAAAAAAACAGCGGCAATGCTTGTTCCCCTGAGTCGTGAAGAAACCTCCGGGGCCGCGACGACACAAGCGGCCGAAGCCAGCTAGATTGCTAGCCGCAAAGAGGAAGCAAACCGTCATGACGCGAAATCCTCAAAGGCCATCAGCAGCTACTCGAAACATGGAATTCAGTGGGAACACGGTTGCCGCTCCCTCGAACGCGGTGGAAGGCTATAAAGCCTCGATGAATGGCGATGGCCTGCGAATCCTAGACCACCTGCCCCAATTCATCGAGCGCGGCGCGGATTCCCTCACACCCGCGGAAAAGGAATTGTTGAAGGGGGTTGGCGTTTTCTACCGCCGGCCGACTCCGGGCAAGTTCATGATGCGTATCCGCATGCCCAACGGTTTCGTGCGCGGCGATCAACTGCGCACGATCGCCGAACTCTCGCGCCGCCTCGGAAACGGCGTTCTCGACATTACAACGCGCCAGCAGATCGAATTGCGCGGATTCGTTCTCGGCAGCATACCCGCCATTTGGGACCGGCTGCACGGCGTCGACCTCCGCTCGCTGCAGACCGGCATCGACAACGTCCGCAACATAAACGGCTGTGCGCTCGCCGGTTTGACGCCGCACGAGTTGCTTGACGCTTCTCCGGTCGTCCACGAACTCGACCGCATCATCGTCGGCAGCCAGGGCAACCCGGAGTTCACGAACTTGCCGCGCAAGTTCAACATCACGGTGACTGGCTGTCTCGACAACTGCACCCACAACGAGTCGCAGGATATCGCTCTCGTGCCCGCAAAGAAAGGAGAGCGTCTCGGCTTCAACGTGCTCGTCGGCGGAAAGATGGGGTCTGGGGGGTTCACCATCGCTTCGCACCTGAATGTTTTTGTCGAAGCCTACCAGGCCGCGGCGCTAGTCCTCGAGCTGATTAAAATCTTCCGCGATTACGGCCCGCGCGAGGCCCGCTCGAAGTGCCGTTTTGCCTTCTTGATTGAGAAATGGGGAATTCCAAAATTACGCGCCGAACTCACCGCGCGCATGGGCTATGAACTCGCCTTTCGCGGAAGAGACATGCGAAGCTCGCATCACGCCGACCATATCGGGCTGACCTCGCAGAAACAACACGGGCTAGTTGCCGTCGGTTTCTGCGTGCCGACTGGCAGAGTCAATCCCGAACAGCTCGACGAACTCGCTACTCTCTCGGAAACATATGGCAACGGCGAGATCCGGCTGACGACAGGGCAGAATGCTGTCATTCCGAATGTCCCGGCGAATCGCGCAACGGCTCTTTTCAACGAACCCTTGCTCAAGCAACTCTCGCCGCGTCCCTCTCCCTTTGTGCGCGGCCTGGTAGCCTGCGTCGGAACCGACTATTGCAACCTGGCCCTCATCGAGACCAAGAGTCGCGCTGTCGAACTCTCACAAGCCCTTCAAGAAAAGATGGGCGCAGGCGCGAAGCCACTGACGATTCATTGGTCAGGGTGTCCCGCGGGGTGCGGTAATCATGAGGCGGCCGACATCGGCTTCCGGGGATTCAAGACGAAAATTGACGGAAAACTCGTCGATGCCGTCGCGGTATATGTCGGTGGCCGTACAGGCTCCCATGCAATTGCTGGTAAGGAGATTCTGGCAACCGTGCCGTGTGATGAATCGTTTCCCGGCGTGATCGCAGATGTCATCCAGTCGTATCGAGCTGAAGATGAATCGAAGCCTCAACTCCCGGCGATCGATCCGCTCTTTACAGCCGCTGCGACTGTGGGCCTCGCCTCGTGGCGGCCATCCAGCTCTTTGGCACCCTCGCCTGGCGCGCCTTGAAACCCGGCCAGCTACGCTACCGGTAGCTCTCGGCAACAACCCTTTAGATTCTCTTGATTCCCTGCAGTCAGGCGTTCTAACCTTAGAACTCTGTCCGCATCCCTAGGCTGCTCACCGAAGGAGCGTCGAAATGGCTACGACTGTCTGGAAGGGCCACCTCACCTTTGGCTTAATTTCCATTCCCATCCGTATGTACGCCGCGGCTCGCGGAGAACGTATCAGCTTCAACCAGCTTCACAAAGTGTGTCATTCGCGCCTCAAGCAGCCGCTGTTTTGCCCCGTCTGCAACCGCAATGTGGAGCGCTCCGAGATCGTGAAGGGCTACGAGTACGAAAAGGACCAGTACGTGCTCTTCACCGACGAAGAGCTCGATAAGATCGAGCCCCCTTCCGCTCACGTCATGGAAATTCTGGAGTTTGTTAAGCTCTCGGACATGGACCCGCTTTATTTTGACGCGTCCTATTACATTTCGCCCGAGGACGCCGGTGTAAAGGCTTACCAGCTACTTATGAAAGCGATGGAAGAGTCCGGTTACGGAGCTATCGCGAAGCTCACGATGCACCAGCGCGAACACATCGTGATTATCCGGCCCAGCGCGAAGGGTATGACGCTGCACACGATGTTTTATTCAAATGAGATTCGCGCCGCCGAAGCCGTTCCGACAGACAAAGTCGAGTTGAAGGATCAGGAAAAGGCTCTCGCGCAGCAGCTCATTCAGAGTCTTGCCGCCCCTTGGGAGCCCCAGAAGTATCGTGACGAATATCAGGAAAACCTGAAAGCCATGATCGCCGCCAAGCTCAAGGGCCAGGAAGTCACAGAGGTTGCTCAACCGCATATGGCTCCGGTCATCGATTTGATGGAAGCCCTCAAGAAAAGCCTTGCTGACAAGAAAGCCGCGGCGCAGGCGGCTGCGGCTCCCGCGCCCGCTGGGCCGGTTGCCGTACCGGCGGGCAAGAAGCCTCCCGCGCGAGCTGTGGAGCCGGCACCTGCGGCACAAAGGCGGAGTGGAAAGAAACTAGCTGGCTGATTGTGGAATGGGTGCTACCGATAGATTCAGTCCCGAAGACGTCCAGCGGATTCTGGGTCTCACCTCAAAGCAGTTGGACCATTGGGACCGCTTGCGGCTTGTTTCACCTCAGAAAGAGCAGGGTAGCTACTTCTATAACTTCCGCGATCTCATTGGGCTCCGGACCGTAAAGCAACTGATCGAACAAGGAGTGCCCGCCAATCGGCTCCAGCGCGCCCTCGAGGCTCTGCGCGAAAAGCTCAACAAAGTGCAAGCACCGCTCTCCGAACTACGCGTCCTCTCCGACGGCAGAGACGTGCTCGTCGAGCGGCATGGAGCCCGGCTCGAACCGGTTTCCGGCCAGTTTGTCTTGAACTTCGAGACTCGCGAAATTGATGAACGCGTACGCGTCATGACCCAGCCAGCGCTTGCAGCCACCCGCACCGCTGATGACTGGTTCGCCGCCGCGCTCGCGTGCGAATCCGGCAAAACCGCGAAAGACGAGGCGATCAACGCGTACAACCGCACCCTTCAGATCGACCCTCAGAGAATCGATGCGCTCCTTAATTGCGGCACGCTCTATTATGAGCACGGGAATCTCGCGAGGGCCTCCGAGTACTTCCAGCGCGCCATTGCCCTCGATGCCGAAAATGCTTTGGCTCACTTCAATCTCGGCAGCGTGCTCGACGAAATCGGCGACGTCGAAGCGGCGCGCCAGCAACTCCGCCTCGCCCTCCGTCTATATCCGGATTTTCCCGATGCGCACTACAATCTCGCTTTCGTCTGCGAAAAACTGCGCGCATTCTCCGAGGCTCGGGAACACTGGCAGGCCTACATCCAGCTTGATCCCGTGGGACCGTGGTCCAGCTATGCCCGGGAACGTCTCGCTTCCTCGAACGTCGCGAAATCCGTCGGCAATACTTAGATATGCGCGCCGCCACGATGAATGGCGCAGCGGGGCTTTTCGGTCATTGATTGGAGGTGTTCGGGAATGTGCAGAAATATCAAAACACTCTTCAATTTTGATCCGCCTGTCACCAACGAGGAAATTCGAGCGGCCTCGCTCCAGTTCGTGCGCAAAATCAGCGGCTTCACCAAACCGTCCAAGGCAAACGAAGCTGCCTTCCTGGCGGCAGTTGAAGAAATCGCGAGCGTTTCGGGCCGTCTTGTCCGCACGCTCGAAACGCACGCCCCGCCGAGGAATCGTGAAGAGGAAGCGGCGAAAGCAAAGGCTCGCGCCGCAGTCAGATTTCGCGCGCCAGGCTGACAATTAGTCTACGGAAATACGTGAAGAGAGCAGCGGGCCCGCTGCGCTTACTTCTGCGCTCCGAGTTCCGCCCCTGCTGCGAGTCGCAGCGTCTCGACGTGGGAGACTCTCGGTAAGAGCGCGGCAGGCGAAGTTAACGAAACGTGCGACTATACGAGCTCCTGCCAGGGCGTTCATCGCTCTTGTCCTCACTGCTGGGGCCGCAGCCTGGTTGTATGTGAGAGGATCCTGACGCCATATTGCTCTAAGGGCGACCCGGGCTTATTTGTGGACCCGATCGCGCCGCGGCGAGGGAGCCGGTGGCGCCTGCGCGGGTTGGGCTTCTTTGTCGTCCCACACTCCTTCATCGCCCCCCTTTTCAGCGCGGTGCATCTCGGCACGCGCTCTGGCTCTCGCTGCCACTTCTTGGGAATTGGCGCCTAGGGTAGGCGCACCGCCGGCGGGTTTCGGCATAACTATGATGCGACGTATCGGGTCACTGGGGCCCGTTCCACCCAGAACTGCGTAATTGAGGTGTGTTCCTTCCAGCAGCGCTTCGACGACCTGTACCGGTGATTGTGGCCCGAGGTGCACACTGACGCGCTCTTCCATAGCGGGAGCCTCAACAGCAGCGCCGGTCGACTCATTCAGTCTCTCAAACACCTCTCGCAAGGTCGCATCCTCTGCAGTAACTGAGAGTGCGCCTTCCTGGTACGTCACCACGATCAGGGGTGGGGGCAACAGCTGCTCGGGCGGCCATACGAGCACGGCGGTCACTTTCGGGTGCAACTTCCCAGACTTTTCGACTTGCTGTCTATGCCGATGAGCGTGTTGCCGAGACGATTGCTGGGCCATCGCGATTCCCGGGCTTACCGAACATAGCAGCATCGCCGCCGCAAGGATCTTTGGGTCGACGGCAACGACCCAGACGCCGATAGACGAATAGCTGAAGCAAATTGAAAGCCAGAGCCCATAGCAGCAGCACGGCCAGCAAAGCGTTGGGCGTGTGCCGGAAAACATGGCC
>Ga0306920_100002561_pt1 | contig 22967 bp, 23 predicted proteins | sample flu12Cox44000170_FD_204666 | JGI IMG/M metagenome (GOLD analysis project Ga0306920, IMG submission 204666) | Lab enrichment of tropical soil microbial communities from Luquillo Experimental Forest, Puerto Rico - flux4day.12C.oxic.44.000.170 (v2)... | ecosystem: Environmental > Terrestrial >...
CGCAGCGCTCGAACTGGGTTACCCCGATCTCGACCAAGTATCGCGGCTACGACGTCTACGAATGCCCGCCGAACGGGCAGGGGATGGCGGCGCTGATGATCCTGCGGATGCTCGACGGCTACGATCTGGCCGGTGACAACTTTGGCGAGGCCGATCGGCTGCACCTGATTGCTGAGGCAACCAAGGCAGCCTATTGGGTGCGCGACAATTTCATCTGCGACCCCGAGCATACGCCGGTCGACGTTGAGGAGTTCCTGTCCGAGGCCCGTGCCGAACGGGCGCGCCGCCGCATCCGGCTCGACCGCGCCTTGCGTGGGCCGAGCTGGAAACAGGCGGAGCACGAGGATACGGTCTATCTCTGCGTCGTCGACCGCGACGGCAATGCCTGCTCCTTCATCAATTCGCTGTTCTCGGGCTTCGGCACCGGCATTCTCGCGCCGGAGAGCGGAGTACTGTTGCAGAACCGCGGGACCGGATTCGTGCTGATCCCCGACCACCCGAACGCAATCGCGCCGCGGAAGCGGCCCTTGCACACGATTATCCCGGCGATGCTGGTCAAGGACGGGCGCGCGGTCATGCCGTTCGGGGTGATGGGCGGGCACTATCAGGCGGTCGGCCACGCGACCTTTCTGCACCGTCTGCTCGACCGCGATATGGATCCGCAACAGGCGGCCGAGGCACCGCGCGTCTTCGCCCATCCGCGCGGCGTGCTCGAGGTTGAGCGCGGCAACTCCGAGCCGGTCGTCCAGGAGTTGATCCGGCGCGGCCATCCGGTCGAGATGCAGGAGATCCCGCTCGGCGGTTGCCAGGCGATCTGGATCGACCACGAGCGCGGCGTGTTGATCGGCGGTTCCGAGCCGCGCAAGGACGGCCTGGCCCTCGGCTATTGACGGAAGGTGTCGCCGAAATCGGTTTCGGCCGTCGCGAGGGTGTTACCCGGCTTGTCCACCTCTATCAACGGGATCCGTTGCGCGCGTTGTTTCCGGCGCCCGCCGCGGGCGATGCGGTGCTCGCCGTACTCCTCAATACCTCAGGCGGGCTCGTCGCCGGCGACCGGCTCGATATCGGTGTTCGCCTAGCGACGGATACCGTGGTCCATGTCACCGCGTCGGCGGCGGAAAAGATCTACCGCTCGCTCGGCCCGACCACGGAGATCCGGCAATCGCTCTCGGTTGCGGCCGGCGCAGCGCTCGAATTCCTGCCCCCCGAGACGATCCTGTTCGACGGCGCGCGTCTCTGGCGCGAAACGGCCGTCGACCTCGCGCCGGGCGCCGGGTTTCTCGGCGGCGACATCTTGGTTTTTGGCCGCCGCGCCCGCGGCGAGCGTTTTACGAGGGGATTTTTGCGCGAGGTCTGGGAGGTGAGGCGCGAAGGTAGGCTTGTTTGGGGTGATGCCTTGCATCTCGAGGACGACATTGCCGGGGTCATCGATGATCCGGCCTGCTTCGATGGGGCGGCGGCGTTCGCGACTATGATCCTGGCTCCTTCCGGGCAAGATCCGCGGGACTTTCTCGACTGCGCTCGGACGATCTTGTCGGCCAGCGCGAGCGATGCGGTGCGATCGGGCGTCACCGCAATCGCAGGTCTAGTCGTCGCCCGCTGGCTCGCGGCAGACGCCGCTGTGCTGCGCCACGACTATGCCGATCTCGCTTGCCACTTCCGTCAAGCCGCGATGGGTTTGCCGCCGCGGCTGCCGCAACTGTGGCACGTGTAAAACGACCTCAGCGCGGCATGTCCATCATGTTCCAGTTGAGGTTGGCGATGATCCAGATCGACCCGGTGATGACGAGAAAGACGATCAGAACGCCGAAGGCGAGGGCCAGGATATTGTTCGTGGATTCGGGCCCGCTGCCGAGATGCAGGAAGAAGACGAGGTGAACGCCGATCTGCGCGAAGGCGAGCACGATCAGCCCCACCGGTATGCCGGGGGCCCACAGCAGATTGGTCTGCGACACGACAAACGAGGCGATCGTCAGCAGGACCGCGAGACCGAGCCCCGCCGTGTACGACCAATAGTTGGCGGTAGGCTCATACTCTTCGACACCCGGTGTGCGGTCGTCGAACGGACGGACGTCAGCCATCAGCGGGCTCCCATTAGATAGACCAACATGAACACCCCGACCCAGACGATGTCCAGCGCGTGCCAGAAAAGGCTGAAGCACAACAGGCGCCGCAGCACGTGCGGCCGCAAGCCCTTGGCGATGGCCTGCGCCATCATGTAAACGAGAAAAATCAGGCCGCCAGTGACGTGGACGCCGTGTGTGCCGACCAAGGTGAAAAAGCCGGACAGAAAGGCGCTGCGCGAGGGCCCGGCGCCCTTGCTCACCATGCCGGCGAATTCCGTGCTTTCGATGATCAGAAAGGCGGCGCCGAGCGCGAACGTCAGCGCGTTGAAGACCAGGAAGCGGCCCGGCTGCCGCCGCTCGGCGGACAGCGCCCCGAGACCGCATGTATAGCTCGAGAAGAGCAGACACATCGTCTCGATAAAGACACTGCGCAGATTGAACAGCTCGCTGCCGGTTGGCCCTCCAGCAGTGTTCCCGGACAAGACTGCGTAAGCCGCGAACAGCCCTGAGAACAGGACAAAGTCGCTGAGCAGGAAGATCCAGAACCCGTAGGCGACGACGATGCGCGTCGGCGCCGGTCCGCCGCCGCCCCGCCCGCGTGCGAGCTCGGTGGGAACGAAGTCGAGGGTTGCGATCGTCATGCCGGCCTTCCGAGGCCCAGCCGGGCCCGTTCGCGGCGCGCAATTTCGCTGGCCGGGACCTCCCGCTCCCGGTTCTCGCTCCAGCCGAACGCCAGGATCCCGACCGCAGCAGCGAGGAGGCCGAGGATCACGATCCACCAGATGTGCCAGATCAGCGCAAAGCCGACTACCGTCGCAAAGAAGGCGTTGACAATGCCGATCGGGCTGTTGCGCGGCATCTCTATGGGTTCATAGGATGGTTCGACAGGGGGCTGCCCCCTGCGCTTCATGTTCGAGAAAGCGTCGATCGTCTCGACTCTGGGCAGCACCGCGAAATTGTAAGCCGGGGGCGGCGAGGGGGTCGCCCACTCCAGGGTCCGACCGTTCCACGGGTCGCCGGTCAGATCGCGGCGTTCTTCGCGCGTGCGGATGCTGACATAGAGCTGAGCGATCTGGCAGAGAATGCCGAGGAAAATGACAATGGCTCCGGCCTCGGCGACAAGCAGCAGCGGCTGCCAGCTGGGGTCGGCAATATGCTGCAGGCGCCGGGTCATGCCCATCAGGCCCAGCTGATAGAGCGGGAAGAAGGCGAGGTAGAAGCCGATGAGCCAGCACCAGAAGCTGGCTTTGCCCCACCGGTCGTCGAGGGTAAAGCCAAACGCCTTCGGGAACCAGTAATTGTAGCCAGCCAGCGCGCCGTATACTACGCCGCCGATAATGACATTGTGAAAATGGGCGACCAGGAATGCGCTGTTATGGAGCTCGAAATTGACCGGCGGCACCGCCAAGAGAACGCCGGTCAAACCGCCGATAACAAATGTGACCATGAAGCCGATCAAATACAGGACCGGAGTTGTGAACACGATCCGACCGCGGAACAAGGTGAACAGCCAGTTGAAGACTTTGGCGCCGGTCGGCACCGCGATTATCGCCGACATGATGCCAAAAATAGCATTGACGTCGGCACCCGCTCCCATTGTGAAGAAGTGATGCAGCCAAACCATAAACGAGAGGATGCAGATCCCCAGCGTCGCCCACACCATCGAGCGGTAGCTGAACAGTCCTTTGCCGGAAAAGGTCGCGGCCACTTCGGAGAAGACGCCGAAGCAGGGCAGGATCAGGATGTAGACTTCGGGATGGCCCCACGTCCAGAATAGGCTGGCATACATCATCTGGTTGCCGCCGAGGTCGTTCGTAAAGAAATGCATGCCCAAGTAACGGTCGAGCAATAGCATCACGAAAGTCGCGGTCAGAACCGGAAAGGCCGCGACGATCAGCATGTTCGCCGCCAGTGCGGTCCAGCAGAACACCGGCATGCGCATATAGGTCATGCCCGGCGCGCGCAATTTGAGGATCGTGGTGACGAAGTTGACGCCAGTCAGCAGAGTCCCGATACCCGAGATCTGCAATGACCAGAGGTAGTAATCGACCCCCTCATCGGGCGAATAGGCGATCTCGGAGAGCGGCGGATAACCCCACCAGGTCGCGCGCGAGAAAGCTCCGATGACGAGCGACAGGTTGACCAGTAGAGCGCCCGTTGCGGTCAGCCAGAAGCTGACCGAGTTGAGCGTCGGGAAGGCGACGTCGCGCACGCCCAGCTGCAACGGCACGGCAAAGTTCATCAGCCCGATAACGAGCGGCATCGCCACGAAAAAAATCATGATCGTGCCGTGCGCCGAGAAGATCTGGTCGTAGTGATCGGGCGGCAGATATCCCTGCGCGTCGCCGATGGCGATCGCCTGCTGCGTGCGCATCATGATCGCATCGGAATAGCCGCGCAGCAGCATGACCAGCCCTAGAATCACATACATGACCCCGATGCGTTTATGGTCGACGCTCGTAATCCACTCCCGCCAGAGGTAGGGCCACCAGCCCTTTACCGTGACGAGCACCAGCACGGCGAGTATGACGAGGCCGACGACGCCCATCGAATAAAGCGGGAGCGGCTGGTCCAACGGGATTGCCGCCCAGCTCAGCCTGCCGAGCATATCAACCTCCTGCCTGCTGGATCGGCGGACACCAGGCCGCGCCGGCCCCCACCCTTCCCTCCCCCGCATGCGGGGGAGGGTCAGGGAGCGGGGAACCCGAGACCGTCTGGTCGATGATGCGCTCGAACAGGTTGGGCTCGACCGAGCGATAGGTCTTCGGCGGCACGGCTTCGCTCGGCTTCGCTAATTCGGCGTAGCCGGCGTCGTCGAGCGCAGACCCTGTGCCGCGGACCTGCGCGACCCAGCTGTCGAAATCGCCGGCCGGCACTGCCTTTGCGGTGAAACGCATATCGGAAAAGCCGTCGCCGCTGAACATCGCCGAAAACCCGGGGTATTCGCCCGGCGCGTCCGCCATCAGGTTGAGGTGAGTGGTCATGCCGCCCATCGTGTAGATCTGGCTGCCAAGCTGAGGCACAAAGAACGAATTCATCACCGTCGCCGAGGTGAGCCGGAAATTGACCGGGGTTCCCACCGGGAGAACCAGTTGGTTGACCGTGGCGATGCCTAGATCGGGATAGATGAACAGCCATTTCCAATCGAGCGCCACGACCTCCACCCGGAGTGGGTCGGCCTTCCCCGGGATCGGCGCCCGCGGGTCGAGCTGATGGGCACCGATCCAGATCACCCCGCCGAGTAGGATCACGATCAGCGCCGGGATCGACCACACGACGAACTCGATACGCCCCTCATAGCCTTCGTCCGTGCTGCGGCTGGCGCGGGCGTTGGACGCCCTGTACCACCACGCAAACCCCAAGGTCGCAAGGATCACCGGAACCACGACCACGAGCATGATTGCTGTGGAGTTGATCAGCAGGAGCTGCTCCTGCGACGCGATCGGGCCCTGCGGATCGAGCACGCCGGCCTGCTGGCAGGAAGCGAGCAATGCTGCGGCGCAGACTGACGGCCAGCGACGCCAGCCCGAGCGCCGAGTCCCATGCCGCGCATTCCATGCGGGATGGTGTGGCGCGTCAGGGGTCCCGTAACGCCAATCCTGCATGGAGGCCTCCGGCACAGAGGGTGGCACCGAAAACGCGCTTACGTCGCGCCCATTTCTTAACTGAGGAGTCTAGTGAGAATGCCGCCGCTTGCCAATCTCGCGATCCGTTGGCTTTTCACTACTGGCTCCGCACCGCGCGAGGGCTGAGGCACTATCGCAGATGGCGAGCAAAGAACGCTTCGGCGAGGCCCGCGGTCTGCGTGTGTATCGCGTCGCGGTCGACGGCCGGCGCGTCGATGCACCGCCGGAAGGGTGGCGCGCCCGGCTTCGATGCAGTCCGCGAGAAACACGTGGTGCCCGCCACCGCCCGGGTAGATCGTCAGCTCGGTATGTGGGATATGCGCGGCGTAGGCGGCACGAAACGCCTCGTCGCTGTCGGCCAGTGCCTTGGCCTTGGCGAGCAGATCGCCGAACTCGGGTGGCGACTGGCATGCCCCGTCAGCGCCGGGCGAGGCACACAATTCCCGGAAATGCACCAGCGAGGTGAGGCCCCCGGCGATCGCGATCATCGTATAGCCGCCGAGCGAGAAGCCGGCGGTACCGATCCGCGCCGCATCGATCCGCGCTATGAAGGTCGGGTCGGCAAGCATGCCGCCGATGACCGCGCTCAGATCGCGCGCCCTCTCCCACCACAACGTAAAACCGGGGACCGTATAGCCGTCGACCACATTGTCGCAGCCCATGATGCACGCGCGGCGTTCGGGTGCGGATTGATTGGTGCGCAATCGAAAGAGGTCTTCTCGCTTCGTTGCCACAAATCTCCAAGAAGCAGATACTCGTCCTGCCCACCCTCGGGGAAATAACCCGAAGGGCGGAGCAGGCGCGGGAAGGAAAATATGGGCGGCTCCGATCGACGTCGCCGTGGGGCGAAGTACTCACGCATTGAAGCCGTTGCCGGCAACGGGCTTCTCGATCGTCGCGCGCTGCTGGGGCGCGGGGTCATCTATGCCGGCGCGATGAGCACCGGCGCCCTCGGCTCGTTCGCCGCCGCAGCCGAGCCGCTAAAGGACGCGCCCCTGACGGACGCGCCGTGGAGCCGCGAACCCGGTGCGGCCATCGAGCCCTACGAGCGGCCGTCGCGGTTCGAGAAAACCGTCGTGCGCACACTGAGCAATCCAAACGGCCAGCCGGGTGCCCAGGGCGCGCGCACGCCGCACCATCTCGTCAACGGCGTCATTACCCCGAACGGTCTGCATTTCGTGGTCTCTTATGGCGGCGCCCCGGACATCGACCCGGACAAGCACCGGTTGGCGATCCATGGGATGGTGAAACAGCCACTGGTCTTCACCGTCGATGCACTCGCGCGGTATCCCATGGTCACGCGCGTGACCTTCCTCGAATGCGGCGGCAACAGCGCGCCGCTGTTTTCGCCCCAGCCGCTCCAAGCGAACGTACAGGCGCTGCACGGACTTGCCTCCTGCGCCGAGTGGACGGGCGTCAAGCTCTCCACCCTCCTCGAGGAGACCGGCATCGACCCGAAAGCGAGGTGGTTCATCGCCGAAGGCGCTGACGCGCCGCACTTGAGCCGAAGCGTGCCGCTCAAGAAAGGGTTAGATGACGCGATGATTGCGCTCTACCAGAACGGCGAGCGGTTGATGCCTGCCAATGGCTACCCAATGCGCCTGCTGTTGCCGGGCTACGAAGGCAACATGAATGTCAAGTACCTGCGGCGGATCAAGCTCGTGGAGGAACCGGCCATGAGCTATTGGGAGTCCAAAGTCTATGCGCAGATACTGCCGAACGGCAAGGCGTACCAGTTCTATTTACTGCAGGAAGTCAAATCGTTCATCACCCAGCCCTCTCCCGGGCTGACGTTGAAGGGGCCGGGGCTCTACGAAATAGCCGGGATCACCTATTCCGGCGCGGGCCGGATCTCCAGGGTCATGGTTTCGGCCGATGGCGGGCGTTCCTGGGCGGAGGCGGCGTTGCAGGAGCCGATACTGAGCAAGGCCTTCACCCGTTTCCGCATGCCCTGGCGTTGGGACGGCAGCGCAGTGGTTTTGCAAAGCCGCGCAACGGACGAGGCCGGCAACGTGCAGCCCACCCGCGCCGAATTTGTCGCCCAGCGCGGCGAATTGAAGACGGTCCCGCCGGTCGCGGCGGTTCTGAACCAGCACTGCAACGCCATCACGAGCTGGGCGGTCGACAGCGCGGGGGAGGTCAAGCATGTCTACGCGTAGCATGGTGATCTCGACCGTTTGGCTTGCGCTTTTTACTGCAAGCGCCGCCTTCGCCGAAGGGCCCAACCTCGGCAAGCCGATCGATACCGCCGACATCGCCGCGTGGGATATCAGCATTCAACCGGACGGCACAGGCTTGCCGCCGGGCGGCGGCAAGGCCGCCGACGGCGCGCGTATTTATGCAGAAAAGTGCGCCCAGTGCCACGGTCCAGACGGCAAAGGCGGGGTCGCGGGCGTGACAGCTGCGCCGTTGGTCGGAGGCGCCCCGATCACCGACATCTCGGCGGCGATGAAGACGATCGCCAATTTCTGGCCATACGCCACAACCCTGTTCGACTACACTCGGCGGGCGATGCCATGGCAGCAACCGATGACACTCGCCAACGACGAAGTGTATGCGCTGACTGCCTACATTTTGGCGCTGAACAAGCTGATCGGCGAAGACGACACGATGAACGCCCAAACACTGCCCAAGGTGCGAATGCCGAACCGCGACGGATTTATCGTGCGCTTTCCCGACGCGATGTGAGCGCGGGCAACTGCTAAACTTGCCCCAGGCACCAAAACCTGCCGGAGCGTCAACACGGCGCGTTCGACCCGATGGGAGCGCAACGCCATGCTCGAACATTTGGAGCAGCAGAAAAAACTGACAACCAATCAGTGGAAGATCTTCGCCGCGGCGACGATCGGCGACATGCTCGATTTTTTCGATTACCTGCTGATCGGGTTCATTCTCGCGTTCATTGTCAAGGACTGGCAGCTGACCTATGGGCAGTCGGCAGCGATCCTGTTGTCGGCGGGGATCAGTGCCCCGTTTGGCTCGATGTTCTGGGGCTGGGTCGCGGACCGGATCGGCCGCCGCAAGGTCATGATCTTGACCGTATTCAATTTCTCGATCCCCACCGGCCTGGCGGCTCTGAGCCCGGAGCATGGCTGGGTGTTCCTGGCCATCTGCCGCTTCTTTGTCGGCTTCGGCGTCACCGGCCTTTACACAGTCGACATCGCGATGGTGCAGGAGTACGTGCCTGCCTCCAAGCGCGGCTGGATCACCGGGGTAACGACGACGATGCTGCCGGCGGGGCTCCTCCTCGGTGCGCTGCTCGGCAAATACCTCGCGGCCTACATCGGCTGGCGCGGCATGTTCGCGGTTGGATTGTTGCCGGCCGGGTTGAGCCTGCTGTTCCGCGCGTGGGTCCCCGAATCGCCGCACTGGCTGCTCTCCAAGGGAAGGGTCGAGGAGGCGCGCCGATCGCTCGCCTGGGCGTTGATGATCGATCCCCAGCGGATCGATCTGCCGAAGACGGTCGAGGCACGGCCGCCGCAGCCCTGGTGCGAGCTGTTCAAGTATCCGCGAAGCCTCGCCGTCGGCTGCCTGACCGGCCTGACGCAGACCGGCGGCGTCGGGTTCGTGCTGTGGCAGGTGACGTTGTTCGTCATGGTGCTGCACGTCACCCCGGCGGAAGCTTCGGGTCTGGTCATCTGGGCCAGTGTGGGGCAGATCGTCGGCCGCTTCTTCTGTTCGTGGATCGCGGACGCGATGGGGCGGCGCGCTTCGATCGCGCTGACCTGCGGGATCGCCGGGGTGACGATGTCGCTCGCCGGGTATCTGCACGACGTCTACCTCGGCGGCGTTTCGGTCTTCTATCTGACGGTCGTGGTGCAGCAATTCTTCGGTAGCGGCACCTATTCGATCATTGGACCCTACATGGCGGAGATTTGGCCGTCACGACTGCGCACTAGCGGCATGGGAGTCGTCTACGGCGTCGGCAATCTTGGCAAGTTTATCGGTCCGGCCGGTTTGGCGCTGATCGCCGGCTCATCGAATTACGTCAGCCCGCAGGCGACGCTCGACGTGCTGATCCCGGCCATGAACTACTTTGCTGTCTGGTCTTTCATCGGCCTCTTGGGGGTCTTGTTCTTCGGCATTGAGACACGCGGCCGCACGATCGACGAGATCGATAGCGCGCTTACCGCCGAGGCGCCGGCCGCAGCGCCGGTCAACGTGCCTACGGCGTCCTGACGAACGATGCTGGCAGGGTCGCCGACATTGTTACCAGATGATTGACCGCAGCAACGACATAGCCCGCTCGGGCCAGCGCGTCGCTCGGCCGGGCGAGGCTTATCGCTTCGGCTACATCGTGGGTAATGAGAATGATCGCTAAGCGATGGGGTTTGGTTTGCCAGATGCCGATCAGCAATTCGTGCATCTCACGCGGGTCAATGCGTCGAGCGCGCCAAACCCCTCGTCGAGTAGCAGCACAACTCCAGAAGCTGCGGGCCGGCCCGGAACTCGGCCCAGGTAACCGACCAGCCTTGCGGCTTCAACGCCTCCTCGATGGTTGCGCGCTCCTTGACCAGGACCAGGTTAACTGCGCCCTTCTGGTAGGCGATGTGGAACACCTTGTCCGCGGCATGGACACGAGCAACGCCGCCCCATCCGGCAGCAAGCGCGATGCCCGCGGCGACGGTTCGACGAGTGGGACCGGCCATGATCGAACTGCTTCTGCGTCGGTGACGCCTTGGCAATAGTTGGGCGATAGGCTACCGACCGAGACGCCGCGTCTGCGGGGCCGGCAGCGATACGCGATGCACCGTTGCCCAGGACGCCGATAGGGGCGATCCTGGCCCCACGCCCACTCGGGATCGGAGGAATGTCGGTTTAAGGGGATTATCGTGAGACTCGGCCATCTCTGCCGCATCGCGGCCGCCGCCGTCCTGCTCACCGGAATCGGACTAGCGCCAAACTCCTACGGCCGGTTCATGTCGAGCCACAGCAGCGGCTCCGAATGGGGAAGGGTCACGTTTTCCCCTTCCCCGAGTTCCCCGTCCAGCGGCGGGTTCACCAAACCCGGCTCCGCATCGCCGACCGCTTTGCCGCCGCCTATGGCGGCATCACACGAGACCAGCGGCGGTTTCGCGAAGCCATCATCCCAGACGGGCTCCACGACTTCGGCACCGGCTGCGAGCGGCGGTTTCGCGAAACCAGGCGCCGGCAGCGCTGTCACCGCCGCGACGCCGAAGGGGCCGGCGGCGACGACCGGTTTCGACCGCGCCATCACCAGTCAGCAGGCGGCCGCGTCCCTCACCAAGATGCACGAACAGCAGGCCGCGTTCAAAGCGCCGCCGCCAAAATTGGAGACGCCGCCCGCAACAGCCGCCTGGGCAAGGCAAAGTGTCGAGGGCGCGGGCTCGCGGCCGACGCCTGCCGCCTATTACGTCGAACGCGACCGTTACTACAGTTCAGTCGGGTGGCAGCCGCCGGTTTACGTGCATTATGGCGCGCCCTCCTATGGGATCTGGGATGCGTTATTTCTGTGGTCGATCCTCGATCTGCATCACGACTGGGCTTATTATCATCGCGACGACCCGGCTTACGAGGCCTGGCGCCGTGACGCCGATCGCCTCGCCCAGGACAACGCGGACCTGCGAGCCAAGCTCGCCGCGATGGACCGCGATGTCGCGGCGATGAAGGAAAAGCAGGTGCCGCCTGAGCCGAACTACCTGCCCCTGGGCGTCAAGCCCGACGTCGCGCTGGCGGCCGGAGTCGTAACCGGCATCGCCCCGCCAAAGCTGGCCTTCGCCACCGGCACCCCCGGCAGCACCTATATGAGGCTTTGCGACAAGCTGAAAGCAAACGCCGCGGCGACCCTAGAGATCGATTGCCGCGGCACCGCCGGCAGCCGGGAAAACGTCATGGACTACCTCGCCAGAAAGGACCAGGCGATCTTTGCCACCGCCGACGTCATCGATTGGGCATTGCGCGCCCGCTCGGCCGACGGTAACGGACCGAAAACCTTCGGGCGCTATCAACTGACTGCGTACAGCGAGGCGATGTTCCTGTTGGTCAACAAGGCGTCCGCGATCCGCAGCGTCAGCGATTTGAAGCCGGGCGCCACCCTTTATGTCGGGCCCGCCGGCTCCGGTGCCGAGGTCTCGTACGAAAATCTGGCGCACCATGCTTCCAAGCGCTCCTGGGTCTTGTTCCAGGCGCACAACGCGCAGTACGAGGGTGTGCGGATCGAAAACGCCCCCTATCCCGAGGCCATCCAGGCAGTCGCGAAAAATCCCGAAGCCGTCATGCTTGTCATGATGCCCGGCCGTTCCGAATTCATGTCCAACGTGGACCGCGAATACGGCGACCAGGTGCGCCTCGTATCGGTGAGCGGCGACCCGAGCTTTGCCAAGGTGACCGACCGCGACAGCAATTTCGTCTATCACGAATGCGCGCTCGAAGGCGGCCTCTATCCGAAGCTGCTCGGCACCGGTTCGGTGCGGACCATGTGCGTGCCCGCGATCGTCGTCGTTTCGGGGGATTGGGTGCGGGACAATGGCCGCACCGCCGAGGATCTTTTCCTGACCGCCTGGCAGTTCACCGAGCCCGACCTCGAACGGGCCAATGCAGGGCTGCAGTGATGGCCGGCTTCTATCGCGCCTTTGCTGCAGCGCAGGCGGCAAAGTTGGCCGCGGCATTGCGTCCCCGGCCCGGGCCGCGCGTCGACGAGAATCTGCCCTATGACTTGCGCATCGGCGGCTCGGTGCTGTTCGAGAACGAGGTCCCGTTCATTATAGCTTCGGGCGCCGGACACCTGGTCGAGAAACCCAAAGGGGGTGTGGCCAAGGTTGCCGCCTACGGGCGGATGCCGGCCGACGGCAATACAATCCACCGCTGCTATCTCGACGCCGAGGCGGGCGAGGAGAGTTTTCTGCAGACCATCACCGGCCCCGACGGGCAGCCGATCGCCGGCGAGTTGCGGTTGTTCCAGCTGTTCCGGGAGATCATGCCGGCGACGCCGGAGGAATGGTCGGTGTGGCTGCCGGCCAATCCTGACGATCCGAGCGAGTGCTACCTCGTCGGCTACCGGCAGCTCGATGTGCCGGACGCCGCCGACGCTTCGCACCCGCAGACGAGCTACCCGCGCATGTGGCCGCAAGGCGGCCCTGATCAGGTGGCGCCGATTACCCTGGAAGAACGGCTGAACGCCGACCCGTTCGGGTCTGACACCGTGGTCGTGATGCACCAAGCCATGCTCTACGGCCGCGCGCTGCCGCGTCCGGAGACGCTGCCGCCGGGAACGCCGCTGCCCGACGAGCTGGTCTGGCTGCAGGTCAGCGAATACCCCGATCGCGCGATGGTCCAGCTTTATGCCGGCCTCGCCCTCGAACCCGGCGACCTGCGGGTCGTACCCCCCAGCGCCTGAGCGGCGCCCAGCAGAGGAAGCATATGCATGCCCAAGCTCAATTTTCTGGCCGCTTTCGGCATCGCCGAGGCCAAGAACGCACTCAATGCGTTCACCGGAGTCCTCGTTCGCTTCGATCCGAAGACCGCCGGCGAAGCGGACATCCGACTGCTCAGCGCAGAGGTCGAAAAAGTCGCCAAGCTGAAAGTCGAGGCTGCCGATGATCTGAAGCAGCTGTACACCCATCACGACCAGCTCGAAGCCAACCGCGGCCGGGCGCTGGCGGCTTTGAGCGTGCTCAAGGGGCAGGCCGATAGCGCTGCGGACGACCGAGCCAAGAACGACATCATCACCAAGGCCCAGCTCGTGGCGCACGAGATCCAGACCCTCGACACGGATCTCGGTCACGACGAAGAGAGCATGGCAACCGCCGGCACTTGGCTCGGTGAGGTCACCAAGGCTCTGGACGACGCGGCGCAACGCCTCGCCGACGCGCGCCGCAACCTCGCCGACGCGCAGCGCGAGATGCGGCGCGCCGATCAGGAGCGGCAGCTGGCGCAGCGGACCCTCGACCGCCAGAAAGAGCTTTCCGACATCACCCGCGCCAGCGATTCGCTCGGCGTGGCACTCGGCGCGATGCGCAACGCGGCGGCCAACGCGCATAAGCAGGCCGCCACGAATCTGGAGGCAGCCGGCGCCATCAAACGCGCTTCGAGTTCCGGCTCCGACGTAATCAACCAGATCCTGACCAGCAATCCGCAGGTGCAGGCCGCCGATCCGTTCGCGCTGTTGGAAAATCGGACGATCACCGGACAGCCGCGCCAGATCACCGGGTAGCCGCAGCGGGTTCGGCATCTGAAGACGATCGGGTTTATAAAGCTCTTGCGGTGGACTTGGCATGCCTGATGCCACGTAACGACTGCAATGAACCTGACCCCACGCGAGAAGGACAAGCTCCCGGTGTCGGTCGCGGCGATGGTCGCTAAGGCTAAGCGCCGGCTGCGGCGTGGCGTTGATCTGGATCCAACGTCACGCCAACTGGTCGGTCCACCCGCAGGCCATGTTTGGCCGCCTCCGTAGCGAGTTTCTCAATGGGTATCGGGCAGCGCAGAGGAATGGTGGCGGACGATGGCCCAGCCGTGCGGGGTCTTGCGGTAGACGAAAGTGTATCGCGCCGGGAGTTCAACTAACCGCCCGTCCTTCTTGTAGCTGAAGGTGTAGAGCCCGCTGGCGACGGCAGCGTTGCCGAAGAGATCAATCGTTTCGGTCTGCACTGTCGCCTTCAGTTCCGGGTTCTGCGTCAGTTTGTGGAAATAGCCCGCAATCTCGTCGCGGGTTTCGAGCGGCTTCGGGTCGAATGTCGCAAGGAGGGTTGCGTCGTTGTCGTAGAGCGCGGTGACAGTGGTTTCATCGTGACCGTTGCCCAGCGCCTCGGTCCACCCCTGCAATGTCGCATGGATCTCCGCCCGCAGTTGCTCGGGCTTTGCGGGGGCGGGTAGTTCGGCATGCGCTGCCGATGAATGCGTTCCGGAGACCAGCGCCTCAAGAGGATTTGATCCGCTGTCGAACCCCGCCTCGGCGAGCAGTTTGTCGATGACCGGGGCGTTGGCCCGGTAAGCGAGAAGGCTGCCGAGCAGCCCGTCCATCGGTCCGCCTGCCGGCCCGGTTGCAATCCCGTTGCCGCCGGCGGCGCGGCCCGATAGCCCGCCGCCGAGGTCGATGATCTTGACGTCGCCGATCTTTTCGAGCGGGCGAACCGTTTCGGAGAGCGCCTGCGGGATTGTGTGCAGCCGTTCCTTGGACAGATCGAAATCGATCAGCGCGGACGAAAGCGAGTTGCGAGCCTCGTTGAGCCGCTTTTGGCCCTCGGCCTCGGCCTCGTAGTTGCGCAGATTGGCGGCGGCGCGGGTGGTGACGGCCAGAGCCTGGTTCTGCGCCGCGTCCTTTTCCGCTTCCGCGGCAACTGTGATCGCGATCGCCTGTTTCTGCGCCTCGCGCTGGGCCTCGACCAGCTCGACCTCTTTTTTGCGCTGCGCCTCGGCGACCGCGCCGGCAGTGATCACCAGCTGCTCGGCCTTAACGTTTTCGGCGCGGGCCTCGTTGGCGCGCGCCTCGGCCTGCGACTGCTCTTCCGATTTGCGGGCGACCATGATCGCCTTTTCCTGATTGGCGATCTCGGTCGCGCGCTGCTGCTCGATCGTGGCGATCTGGACAGTCCGGTCCGAGTCGATCTGTTTCTGGCGCACCGCCTGATCGCGCAGGACTTCAGCCTCCTTGACCTGGCGCTCGGCGTCGATCCGCGCCTGCTCGGCCTCGCGTTTGCGCTGCGCCTGGGTTGAGGCGACCTGGGCCTGCTGCTCGGCCTCGCGCGAGGCGATTTCCTGCTGCTGCACCAGGGTCGCAAGACGCTGGTTCTTTTCGATGTCGAGCTTGAGCTGGGTGGCCTCGAAATTCTTCTGGGCGATCGCGACCTGCGTGTTTTGCTCGATCTCGTTCCGCTCCTTGGCCCGGAGCTGGGTTGCTTCGGTGAGCCCCGTCAGGCCCTCCGCGTCAAAGGCGTTGTCGGCGTTGAAGAACTGCTTCTGCGTCTGGTCGAAGCGGGTCAGCGACACGCTTTCCAGCTCCAGCCCGTTCTTCATCAGATCCTCGGCGACGGCGTTCTGCACGCCCTGGATGAAGTCCTGCCGCTTGTCCAGCAGCTCCTGCATCGTCATCGACACCGAGGCGGCGCGCAGAGCGTCGACGAATTTGTCCTCGACAAGCTCCTTCAACGCCTCCGGATCGAGTGTGCGCTGGCCCAAGGTCTGCGCCGCGTTGGCGATGCCCTCGACGGTCGGAATGCAGCGCACGAAGAAGGCGATGATGACGTCGACGCGCATACGGTCCTTTGTGAAGAGGCTGTCCGCTCCCGACCGATGCACCTCGAGCTTCAACGTGTTCATGTTGACCCAGATCAGCTCGTGAAACACCGGCAGGCACACTGCGCCGCCATCCATCACGACCTTCTGGCCGCCCAACCCGGTACGCACAAACGCCCGGTCTTTTGATGCCCGCTGATAGAGGCGCGCCAGGATCAGCCCGATCGTGATCGCGCCGATCAGCACGATCGCGGCGAGAAAGGCGATTGCTAACAAGTTGTTGTCGATCATGTCACTCTCCCTATAAGAGCCAGACCGAAAATTCCCACGCCCCACCCGTCATTCCCGCGAAAGCGGGGATCCAGGGGGGCCGAGATCTCAGCGCCGGCCCTGGACCCCCGCTTTCGCGGGGGTGACGAGAAGGGGTTGGTGATCTCTGGCTCATTTTCGGTCAGACACTAAGCCGCCCACAGAGAAGCGACAGCATTTTGCTTTTTGGTTAAGACCGGGTCACAGCAGGTCCGGTCGCGGGTTGCGGATGGCTTGGAAACGGGTGGCGCTCAACCGTTTGACCAGCAGCACCGCGTCGTTTTGCGCGAAGGTCACCTCCGCCGCATCGGGCTCGACCATCACATAATGGACCTGGCCATGCTCGCTGGTCACTTTTCCTTGCGACGGATAACCGAGGCGCGCCGTGCCCGAAACGATCACGGCGACACGGCCGACCAAGGTGTCGAGTGAGACCGCGTAGGTCTGGTCGCTCGGGATCAGATGCGCGATGACGCCGGCGCAGACCCGCATCAGCGGCAGCGCCGCGACGGCTGCAACCGGTGCTGCGATCAGCGGCGGGATCAGCGCCCCGAAGACGCCGGCCGCCGCGAGGTTGAGGGCAAACCCGACCAGCGCGAACAGCGCCAGGAACAGCACCACTAAAATGAGCAGCGGGACTCTCCCGAGATGCAGCCAGCCGAGCCAACTGTCGGGCGATTCCGGCGCATCGGGCGAGTGGTGCAGGAGGGCATCGGGCGAGTGATGCAGGAGACTGTCTAGCCAGCCCATGGCCGAGGTGCCGATCATCAGCGCGATACCCTCGATCGCCGCGATGCTCAGCATCAGCAGGCCGGCAACTGCGAACGGCCAAGTTTCCGGGGCGAGAAAGAGGTTCATCACAGGGCGCCGGGTTGCGAACTCGGTCCGCCGTTTACCCCGGTCCGCCGCCGGGCTGTCGCGCGAGCTTGAGCTGGGCCAGTCGTTCCTCGATGCGGTTGGCGCGCTGCAAATCCTGCAGCTCCCGCAGCTTGGCGGCGTCGCCGGTTGCCGCCGAGGTCAGGCCGCTGAGGCCGGTCTGTTTCGCCAGGACGCGATCGAACACCGCACCGGCATTGGCGACACGGTCCTCGCTCTTGCCGCGGCTCGTGGTCGGTCCGGCGGCAGCACTCTGGCCGACGGTGTGGCTCGCGCGGGCAGCGACGTAGTCGCGCAACGCCTGTTCCATCTCGCGCTTCTTGGCGATCAGCGCAGCGATATAGCCTTCGAGCTCCTTGCCGGCGTCGCGCTGATCGGCGAGCGACTTCTGCAAAACCGGCACCTGGTCCTCGATATTGAGCTGCTTTTCGAGCCCGGCGCGGGCCAAATCCTCGCGTCCCTGGCCGAGTGCCGCTTCGATCTGGCCGGCCAGCTGCTCGTGATCGGTGTTGAGCTTGTTGAGCTGGGTCGTCGCTAGGTGTTTCGCTGCCTCGACGCGGCCGAGCTCGGCCCGTACATCGTCGATGACGTGGTCGATCTCGCGGATCGCCTGCGCCATCGTCGCCTCGGGTGCAGCGTTCTCGACCGCGTCGAGGAGCGCGTGAACGCTGCCGCTGACCACGCGGGTCACGCGGCTGGCTATCGTGTCCGTCATGATTGCGTCTCCTTCAGGGTTTCGCGATTGGCGGTAATCAGCTGCACCAGCTCGATGACGCGAGACAGATGCTTTTCGATTACATCCGGCGTGTAGCTTTCGGCCGCTGGTGTGACACCGAGCCGCAGCAACGCCGTCAACAGGTGAAAGCAGGACTGCACCAGGGCGTCCTCGACCTCGCGCGCCTTCGCCGCGCCGTCCTCGCCGAAATCGCGCGCCGATAGCATCGTCGCCATGATTTGCGGCGCCCAGGCGATAATCGCGCTGACTGCCGCGGAATGCGTCCGCTCGCGGTGCTCGATGCCGCGCAGCTCGATCACGAAGGGCGCGAGGAGGTCGCGTAGCCACGCCAGGCAGGCGCTATAGTCGAGCGCCCCCTCGTGCTGCTTGCGCATTTGTGCGATCAGCGCGCGCAGCTTGTCGCTCGGGGTGACCGCGCCAGGGAGCTCCAGCGCCGATAGCCATTGTAGATCTTCCGATGGCAGGCGCGCCGACACGGTCTGCATTTGAACGGTCATCGCGCCTCCAATAGCAAACATTTGCATACGCCTGCAAACGTATGCGATTATGCGCCTAGAGTCAAGTGTCCTCTCGGCGGTTGAATCCTTCGCGGCAAAGACATTTTGATGCGATCAGGTTTATAAACCGGGCGGATTGGCACGCCTGATGCACGTTAGCGACTGCGATGAACCTGACCCCTCGCGAAAAGGACAAGCTCCTGGTATCGCTGGCAGCGATGGTCGCCGAGCGGCGGCTGAAGCGTGGCGTCAAACTCAACTACCCCGAGGCGGTGGCACTGATCACCGACTATGTGCTCGAAGGCGCACGCGACGGCAGGAGTGTGGCCGAGCTGATGCGCGATGGTGCCACAGTCATCGGACGCGAACAGGTCATGGAGGGGGTGCCGGAGATGATCCGCGAGATCCAGGTCGAGGCGACCTTCCCGGATGGGACCAAGCTCGTGACCGTGCACGAACCGATTCGATGATGTTGATATAATGGAAATAATATGGTATCATTAATCAGTAATAATTGTGAACAGTAGAATGGTTATGCCATGCGTGTGAAGCAAGATTTCAGCCCTCTGCCAAATTCCGCTGCCAATCCGCTGCCAACCGCGCGGAATTCCGCTGCCGGTGGAGATATCCCGGTCGTAGGCAAATTTCTGATATACCTGCGATTTTCGATGCGGCGCGGGTGCTTTTCGAGCGCTGAAACGGGTTTTTCCTCTGCCGACAGGGAAATCTGCCTCGGTTGCCCATGGCCCGACCCAGCGGGGCTGCGGTGATCCCGGGCGAGCTCTTCACCGCGTCGGGCGACATCGAGATCAACGCTGGTCGGCCGACGGTGACCCTGACCGTCGCCAACACCGGCGACCGCCCGATCCAGGTGGGTTCGCATTACCATTTCTACGAAACCAACACCGCGCTCGCCTTTGATCGCGAACAGGCGCGCGGCTGGCGGCTCGACATCCCGGCCGGGACCGCGACCCGGTTCGAGCCCGGACAGAGCCGCGAGGTCAGGCTCGTCGCTTACGCCGGGGAGCGCCGGGTCGTCGGCTTCAACGGCAAGATCAACGGCAAGCTGTGATGGTCTACGGATCTGCCATCGCTTCGTCATCATACGCGCGAAAGCGGGTATCCAGGGTCGAGGTCGAGCTGCTGCCCCTGGGTCCCCGCTTTCGCGGGGACGACGGAACCGGCGCGGTTTAACCGATGGCAACCAGCATCCCGCGCGGCGCCTATGCCGCGATGTTCGGGCCGACGACCGGGGATCGGCTGCGGCTGGCCGACACCGACCTTGTCGTCGAGATCGAGAGCGACCGCACAATCTATGGCGAGGAGGTCAAGTTCGGCGGCGGCAAGGTGATCCGCGACGGCATGGGGCAGAGCCAGGCGACCCGCGCCGAGGGTGCGGTCGACACCGTCATCACCAACGCCGTAATCCTCGACCATTGGGGCATCGTCAAAGCCGATATCGGCATCCGCGACGGCCGCATCAGCGGCATCGGCAAGGCCGGCAACCCCGATATCCAGCCCGGGGTCGACATCGTGATCGGCCCCGGGACCGAGGCGATCGCCGGCGAAGGCCGCATCGTCACCGCCGGCGGCATCGATACGCACATCCATTTCATCTGCCCGCAGCTGGTCGAGGAGGCCCTCTACAGCGGCATCACGACGATGCTTGGCGGCGGCACCGGGCCGGCTGCGGGCACCGCGGCGACGACCTGCACGCCGGGCCCCTGGCATCTAGGGCGCATATTGCAGGCGGCGGAAGGGCTGCCAGTCAATCTCGGCTTTTTCGGCAAGGGCAACGCCTCGGACCCGCGGGCGCTGGTCGAGATGGTCGAGGGCGGCGCTTGCGGCCTCAAACTGCACGAGGATTGGGGCACGACACCGTCGGCGATCGACACCTGCCTCGATGTCGCCGAACGGATCGACATCGCGGTCGCGATCCATACCGACACGCTCAACGAATCGGGCTTTGTCGAGAACACGATCGCCGCCTTCAAAGGCCGCAACATCCACGCCTTTCACACCGAAGGGGCAGGGGGCGGCCACGCCCCCGACATCATCAAGCTGTGCGGGCTGCCGAACATACTGCCCTCATCGACCAACCCGACCCGGCCGTTCACGGTCAACACGGTCGACGAGCATCTCGACATGCTGATGGTGTGCCATCACCTCGACCCGCGCATCCCTGAGGATGTGGCCTTTGCCGAGAGCCGGATCCGCCGCGAGACGATCGCCGCGGAAGACATCCTGCACGATCTCGGCGCCTTCAGCATGATGTCGTCGGACAGCCAGGCGATGGGCAGGGTCGGCGAAGTGATCATCCGCACCTGGCAGACCGCCGACAAGATGAAGCGGCAGCGCGGCCGGCTGCCCGAAGACAGCGATCGCTCGGATAATTTTCGGGTCAAGCGTTATGTCGCGAAATACACGATCAACCCGGCCCTGACCCACGGGCTCGGCGAGCACGTCGGCTCGGTCGAGATCGGCAAGCTCGCCGATTTGGTGCTGTGGTCGCCGGCGTTTTTTGGGGTCAAGCCGGATCTGGTGCTGAAGTGCGGGACGATCGGCGCGGCCTTGATGGGCGATCCCAACGCCTCGATCCCGACCCCGCAGCCGGTCCATTATCGGCCGATGTTCGGCGCCTTCGGCCGGGCGCTGTCCGCCTCGTCCGTGACCTTTCTGCCGAGCCTGGCGATCGAGCACGAGGTGCCCGATCGGCTCGGTCTGCAGCGCCTGGTGCTCCCAGCCCGGGGCATCCGCGCGATCGACAAGGCGCGGATGATTCACAACGCTGCGACGCCGCATATCGAGGTTGATCCGGAGACTTATGAGGTACGCGCCGACGGGGTACACTTGACCTGCGAGCCGGCGACGGTGCTGCCGCTGGCGCAGCGCTATTTTTTATACTGAGCCGAATGATGCGCCGGGCCATCGCTGTCCATCTCCGCGGCCGGTGGCCGGAAAGCGGCATGGTCGACACAGTAACGCTGGCTTATCTCGACCGGCACCGCCGCCGGATCCGCCTCGTCAGCGATTCAGGCGCAGCCTTTCTCCTCGACCTGCCGCGCGCCCAGCATTTCGCGGACGGCGATGGATTGGAGCTCGACACCGGCGGCTATCTGAGGGTGTGCGCGTCGGCGGAGTCGGTTCTCGAGATCGAGGCCGCCGATCGAGCGAGCCTGCTACGAATCGCCTGGCACCTTGGCAACCGCCATCTGCCCTTGCAGGTCGTCGGCGATCGTCTACGCATTCGCGAAGATCACGTGATTGCCGAAATGTTGTCGGGGCTCGGCGGCCGGATCACCCGGCTCGAGGCACCTTTCGACCCGGAATTCGGCGCCTACGTCGGTGCTCCGCATCACCACGCCGATGATGACAGCGATCTCCACTAAGGCGGACGGGCTATCCGACGGCCAACTCTATCGTCTGCTCACTTGGTTCTCGCCCGGCTTCCCGATCGGCGCCTTCAGCTATTCACATGGTCTCGAAACAGCCGCCGCGAACGGCCGAGTGCGTGATCGGGAGACCCTGCGAGGTTGGATCGCGGCGATCCTTACCCAGGGCGCCGGCCGGATCGATGCCGATACGCTGCGCGACGCGCATCGGGCGGCCTCTGCACAGAACCTCGAAGCATTGATCGCCACCAATCGGCGCGGCGTCGTGTTTCGCGCAACGGCGGAGATGGCGCTCGAGGCCACAGCGCAGGGCGAAGCCTTTTTCTCGACCTGCCGCACCGCCTGGGCGGATCCGTTCCTCGATCGCTGGGCCGCGATACTCGGAGAAGCCGGTGAAGGGGTGTGCCATCCTGCCGCGGCCGGGGCCGCGACAGGGCGGGCGGGCATTCCTCTCGGCTGTGCGTTGACCGCATATCTGCAAGCGATGACGGCCAATCTGGTTTCCGCCGGGCTGCGCCTTGGGATCGTCGGCCAGACCGACGGCCAACGGATCCTCGCTGTGCTGGCGACCATCATCGGCAAGGCGGTCGCCAATGCAGTGACACGCGACCCGGCCTGCTTTGGTACCGCGACGATCGCCGTCGACCTAGCCTCGATGGCGCATGAAACGCAATATTCGAGGCTCTTCCGGTCATGATAACCAAGACAAAGAGCGATCCGCTGCGGGTCGGGATCGGCGGCCCGGTCGGATCCGGCAAGACCGCGCTGATGGATTGGCTGTGCAAGCGGATGCGCGAGCATTGGGAGATCGCGGCGATCACCAACGATATCTATACCCGTGAGGACGCCGAATTTTTGATCAGGAGCGGGGCACTGCCGCCCGAACGGATCCGCGGTGTCGAGACCGGCGGCTGCCCGCACACCGCTATCCGCGAGGACGCCTCTATCAACCTTGCCGCGGTGGCCGAGATGAACCGGCTGTTCCCGCGTCTCGACCTGGTGCTGATCGAATCGGGCGGCGACAACCTTGCCGCCACCTTCTCGCCCGAGCTCGCCGATCTGACGATCTACGTGATCGATGTCGCGGCCGGCGACAAGATCCCGCGCAAGGGCGGACCCGGCATCACCCGATCGGACCTTCTGGTCATCAACAAGATCGATCTGGCGCCGCTGGTCGGCGCCAACCTCGAGATCATGCGGCGTGACGCGGAGCGCATGCGCGGCGCGCGGTCCTTTTTCTTCACCAACCTGAAGACCGGTGAAGGACTCGA
>Ga0306920_100002562_pt1 | contig 22963 bp, 19 predicted proteins | sample flu12Cox44000170_FD_204666 | JGI IMG/M metagenome (GOLD analysis project Ga0306920, IMG submission 204666) | Lab enrichment of tropical soil microbial communities from Luquillo Experimental Forest, Puerto Rico - flux4day.12C.oxic.44.000.170 (v2)... | ecosystem: Environmental > Terrestrial >...
AGAAAAAGATTTTCAAAAACAGGATTCCTGTTATCGATCACATGTGGCAGACCGAAACCAGCGGTCCCATATTCGGCAACCCCTACGGCCTGGGAATGCTGCCCATCAAGCCGGGCTGCGCGACGATTCCCATGCCGGGCATTGATGCCGAAGTGGTGGCACTCGACGGTACACCGTGCGCGGTAAACGAAAAAGGCATCATGGTGATCAAGCGACCGTTCCCCGGATTGACTCCAGAATTGTGGGGTGAAAAAGAACGATACGGCCGCGATTATTGGCAGGTCATTCCCGGTGTCTATTACACCGGGGACTCGGCGCAAATCGACGCGGATGGCTATGTTTGGTTTGCGGGTCGCGCCGACGAGATCATCAAGATAGCCGGACATCGCATCGGCACCATCGAAGTTGAGACCGCTCTCCTCGGCCATCCCGCAATCGCGGAGTCGGGCGTCATTGGCCGGCCTGACGAGTTGCGGGGAGAGGTGATCTGCGCATTTGTCGTGTTGAAACAAGGCTTCACCCCATCGGAGGAACTGAAGCGGAGTCTGCTCGACCAGGTACGTCACGAACTGGGGCCGGTCGCCGTCATAGGAGAATTGAACTTTGTGGACATGTTGCCAAAGACACGCAGCGGCAAGATCATGCGACGCGTGCTGAAGGCCGTGACTCAGGAAAAGAATCCGGGGGACATCACGACCATTGAGGACGAAGGCTCGGTCGAGGAAGCCCGTCACGCTTGGCATCAGATGCGAGCCGCGCTAGACAGCCAGCCGGCCGTGAGCCCGGCAGCAGGACCGGCAAAAGACAATTGAGCCGTTTTGTTATAGAATTCCGACCCGCCGGAGTGGCGGGTGGGGCCCTATAAGGCGCTCTTGTAATCCGCGGCGACCAGCAAAAGTGGAGAACAGCAGGCGGCGAAAGCAGTACAGTATTAACGCAAATATGAACCCATCACAAATTCAGAAACTAAGGAGTGACTGATATGGTTGGACCTCTTCCGGGGCAAAATGCGGTAATCGAGACCAGCGAGGCTCAGATCGCAGTCCATTGGCGGGAGGAAGAATACTATTATCCTTCCGCGAAATTTATCGGCCAAGCAAATCTGACCGATCCCAACATCAACGTCCGCTTTAGCGAGAAGAACTTCCCGGAATGCTTCCGAGAGTACGCCGATATGCTGAGTTGGGACCAGTACTGGCACACCACGCTTGACACCAGTGATCCGCCATTCTGGAAGTGGTTCGTGGGCGGCAAGCTCAACGCCTCCTACAACTGCGTGGACCGGCACCTCGCCCAGTACAAAAACAAAGCGGCCCTCATCTTTGTTGGAGAGCCGGAATCCGAGGCGCCTGTATCCGTCACCTACCGCGAACTGTATGTGAGAGTGAATGAATTCGCGGCACTGCTGCGCGATTTCTGTGGTCTGAAGAGCGGGGATCGCGTCACCATTCATATGCCGATGGTCCCCGAGTTGCCGATTACCATGCTGGCATGTGCGCGCCTTGGGGTGATTCACTCGGTAGTGTTTGGAGGCTTCAGCGGCGAGGCCTGCGGCCGGCGCATCGCCGATTCGGGCAGCCACATCCTGATTACCATGGATGGCTACTATCGCAACGGCAAGCTGCTCGACCACAAAGCAGCCGCAGAGATGTCGCTGGACGTCGCCAAGCAGGAAGGTCAGGCGGTGGAGAAGGTGCTGGTCTGGAGGCGTCACCCAGGTAAAAATGTGTCCTCCTCGCCATTTGTAGAAGGACGGGATTTCTTCGTTGACGAGATCCTCCCGAACTACTCGGGTGAGATCGTGCCTCCGGTTCCCATGGATGCGGAAGCGCCGCTGTTTCTTATGTACACCAGCGGCAGCACCGGAAAGCCCAAAGGCTGTCAACACCGCACGGGAGGCTACCTGGCCTACGTGACGGGCTGCTCCAAATACATCCAGGACATCCACCCCGAAGATGTGTACTGGTGCATGGCCGATATCGGCTGGATTACTGGCCACTCGTTTATTGTCTATGGACCGTTGGCCTTGGCCGCCACCAGCGTCATTTACGAAGGTGTTCCGACCTACCCCGACGCCGGCAGGGTATGGAGAATCGCCGAGCGCCTGGATGTCAACATCTTCCATACCTCGCCCACGGCCATCCGCATGTTGCGCAAGGCCGGTCACGATGAACCCATCAAGTACAACTACCGTTTCAAGCACATGACCACAGTGGGAGAACCCATCGAGCCAGAGGTTTGGCGCTGGTATTACGAAACGGTGGGCAAGGGAGAGGCAGTGATCGTGGACACGTGGTGGCAGACCGAGAACGGAGGATTCCTGTGCAGCACCAAGCCGGCACTGAATCCAATGAAGCCCGGAAGCGCAGGCCCGGGTGTGCCGGGAATCTACCCCACAGTCATCGACGAAATGGGAGAGGAAGTGCATGCCGGGTCGGGGAAGGCGGGGAACATCTGCATTCGGAATCCCTGGCCGGGGATCATGCAAACCATTTGGGGCGACCGTCAGCGCTTTGTCGACCAGTATTACAGTAAATACTGCAAGAATCCCAACAGCAAGGACTGGCATGACTGGCCGTATTTTGCAGCCGACGGAGCCGTGCTGGCCGTCGACGGCTATTTCCGGATCCTGGGACGCGTGGATGACGTCATCAACGTGGCCGGCCACCGCCTGGGAACAAAGGAAATCGAGTCCGCGTGCCTGACGGTTCCCGAGGTGGCAGAAGCGGCGGTGGTGCCGGTGGTGGACGAAATCAAAGGCCGCGTGCCCGAGGTTTATATCGTTCTGACGCCGGATGTACAGCCGAGCCAGGAGATTGTGGACAAGGTCAACCAGGTCATTGAAACGATGATCGGCAAGATAGCCCGCCCGCGACGGATCCACATTGTTCCGGATATGCCAAAAACACGATCCGGCAAACTTATGCGGCGAGTTCTCGCGGCGCTTTCCAACAACATGAACACTGGAGATATCACGACCTTGGCCAATCCCGATGTGGTGGAAAATGTCCGGGTCATGGTCCAGGGCAAAGATGCGGTTGCGCTGGCAGATGGACCGGAAGACCTGAAAAAATTTGGGTCAGTGGATTGAAGACCGACCTCGGTGATTGGGAGAGCGGGGCGCGCGATGCGCCCCGTTTTTGTTGGGCCAGCATTTACCTGGCTTTGTCATTACCGTTTGTCTTTATTGTTCCGCCGGCGCTTCGGGTTCCGCGGAAGGCGCAGGTGTATCTGACCTAGATGCTGGCACCTGGTCGGGAGAAGCTGCAACAGATTCCACTAGTTCGGCCGGAGCGGCAATGGTGTAGTCCACCGCATCTGAGGGAAACACTGCAGCGTGGCGTTTGTACCAAGTCACGGCACTGGCGCGCTGCCAAAGCCGGGTTAGCAGCTGCATGAGGATAATGAACTCCAGCAGCAGGAATGTCACCGGAGTGGCCGTCGGCGGCAACTTGGCCCAGAGGAACAGCCCGGCCGCCAAAGTGACCCAGGCCACGCCGCTGATGCACAGGTAAACACGAAACAGAGTCATCACGTTCCGCCGTGTGATGCCGAGGGCCTTCCACAAGTTCCGCCACATGACGTGTTCATCCTGAACAACAGCCCGGACCTGCGCGATGTCGAACCACAGGCGGACAAACAAGACCAGCAACGTGACCAGGATGGCGCTAGGCAGCAAAATGTAAAACCCCGTTTGCGCTGACACAGAGCGATCGCCAATATAGTCGGACAGCTTGTTTACAGCCCACAACCCAAAGCCCAGGATGCCGAAAGGGATCAGCGAAAATAATGCGACGCGCACGAAACGCCAGAAGAAGGCCCCCGAAGCGGCGAAGAAGTCTCCGGCGGTAAACCTGCGGTCTTCGCGATACACCGCCAGAATGCCGCCGGTTACAAAGATCATGAACAGCGGGAATAGCGCCGCGAAGAGGAACGAACCCCCCGCCGAGCGCATGAGGTTTACAGTGGGCTGGTTTACCAACTCCAGGAACATACCGAAGTCGAAGCCTCGGGTCAGCCCATTACCCGCGAGGCTGTGTTGCAGCACGCGGCCGAGTTCGGAGCGCGCTCCTGCAGCGCCCAGGAGGCCTAGAACCAGGTTAACCGCGAACACCCACCACAACACCCGCTGACGGCGCCACACCAGTACGGCTCCGGCAGCAACCAAACCTCTGTTATCGTCCGCCATCGTCGTTTCCTGTGTTAAGTCAGCCAGCCCAGCATCTGGGCGCAGAATTGGGTGAGGAACGTCCAGTAAGTGGCGATCTTCTGGGTTGCTCCACGCTGGGGTTCGGTGGCTATGCTGTTGTTCAGGTAGTCGCGATCCATGGTGAGCTGGTGATCAGGGTCAATCTCGACCGAGAGCACCTTGGCCTTTTTCCGGTACACGAAGCGCTTCCAGCGGTCCTGACCGTCCCACGTCTCGCGAATGGTTTCGCCGTCATCGAACTTGACTTCCGCCACCACGGGAAAGATGAAGTCGCCGAGACGTTGTAACAAAACGTCGGTCTGGTAGAGAGTTTCGCCTTTCTTCTCCTCGGGAGCGTCCTTGTTAGGCCAGTCGACACGGGTGGAGTCAGCTCGACGGACTTTGTAGTCGAGCACCTGGGTCCCATAGACCGCTTGCTGCCAGTACCAGCCAAGGTCCTGTCCGGCGACCTCGTTCACTGTGCGTAGAAAATCTTCCTGCGTCGGGTGAGTGAAGCGGTACTTCATGAAATAAGTGCGGAGTGCTTTCTGCAGGGTCTGCTCGCCAACCACAGCTTCCAGTGTTAGAAGCATGGTTGCGGTCTTTCCGTAGGTAACACCGCCGTAGGAGCCTATGCTCATGTCCTGATAGCTGGGCTGTGACAGCGAATCAGTTTCGGCGACTCGGATGTACGAAAGGCGCTGCTCTGCGGCGTCGCCCATTTGGGCTCCAAGCCAGTTCAATACGTCGGTGTTCTTGCCATAGAGGCTGGCCATTACCTTGACCTCGGTGTAGCTGTTAATGCCTTCATCCAGCCACGCATTCTCGAACTCGTTGGTCGCCACCATGCCGTACCAGTACTGGTGTCCGAACTCGTGTTCGGTGGCAACCTCCGGCAATTCCTTCTGGCCTTTCGGAGCCCACCAGACTGTGGCACCAGTGATGAAGGTCGGATATTCCATGCCTCCGGCCTCGAATGCGCCGTGGGGAGGATCGACGACCGTGATCTGGGCGTAGGGGTAGGGCCCGTACCAGTCATCGAAGTGCTTCATCGTGCCTTGCATCACGTCGAGGTAGCGCTGCCATGAACTCTTATGGCTGTCGTAGGTGAGCAAGCGGACTTTGACCGCTCCCACGCTGCCGTCGAACTCGCTGTCCAACACCTTGAAGTTCGGATCGGCCGTCCAGGCGAAGTCGTGGACATCCTCGGCGTGGAAAGCAACCGTCTTAGTGCCGTTGCCGTTATCGGTGTCGCTCGTTTGCACACCGGTAGCGCCGATGACGTAGTTCTTGGGCAGCGTGATCTTCACGTCGTATGTCCCGAAGTCAGCGAAGAACTCTGTCATGGCGTGAAACTGGTGGCAGTTCCATGCGCCGTTCCACCAGACTCCAACCTTGGGGAACCATTGGCCGGCCAGCAGGAAGGCGCGCTTGTAGCCGGTGCGAGCTACGACCTCTGGAAATGTCGCGCGAAACTTGATTTTGAACGTGACGTCCTGGCCAGGCTCAACCGAACGAGGCAGTGCCACCTCCATCACGGTTTTGTCGTCGGGATTGCCGTCGTCAGGCGACACGAACTTCATCTGCTTCGTCAGATCGCCCATCCCGACGGCTTCCAGCGAGGTCACGTCGTTGGAACCGCTGTGCTTCGGATCCCAACCTTCCTCAAAGGAACTCGTGCGGAAACTGCCGTCGCGGTGCGCTACATGGACCCACGTGGATTTCGGCTGAAATGCATTCAGATAGAGATGAAATGGAAAGCGGTCGAGCGCCCGTCCGGTGAGATTGTGATAGGTCAGCGTCTCGGTGGCATCGACGGTGTGTTTGTCCGGTTCGTACCTGGCGTCGATCTGATACGCCACGACACGCTGTGATAAAGGGCCTGAAACCTTCGGGGCGAAGGTACTTTGTCCCCGTGCGGCGAGCGTGCTCAAGAGAATGGCGACAACCGCGAAAACCAACCGTTTCCTTCGCAAGATACATCTCCTCCGCAGCAAAGCGCTAGATTCACTAGAAACCTAGCTCAATAGAAAGTACTTGGCGCAGATGGAGGTCGTCAATGCTACGATTTGAGTGTGTGCGTGCGTACTTGGTTCGGGTTGCAACGGAGGAGCCAACCGCCGAAGATCCAGCCCGGCAGGGGGCGGGGACATGAGAGCCCAGGACGCAGCCGACGGCGGAGCGAGTCGCTAGTTCAGATCATGGTGGACGAAGGGCGACAAAAGGCGTTGCGAAACAGGTGTGCGCCGCCCGAGCGCGCGGTTCCGGCTTGGAGTACACTAAATAAAATTTGGGGATGTGAGCTCAACTATGCTGTCGAGACGCCATTTCTGGGAAGAAATGGGCAGAAGCAGCTTTCTCCTAAAAGTCAACCTACACAGATTGCCAATTGCCGGGACAAAAGGGATATCCCGGCTTCTTCGTTTCGGGTTCTGGCCGAGGCATAACACGAAGTTTTGGAACTGAAGTCCGGTTCAGCGGGGAAAACTTCTAATCGGTGAGGAAATCGACCAGATGCGATCGAAGAAGGGTTTTCTTAAATTAAGCCCACGCTGCAGGCTTGGGCTCCTAGTGCTTGTGATTCTGTATATGTCGGCGACCGTCGGCTGCGGTGGGGGAGCTTCAAACCCGGGAGAGTCGGCTACCTCCCGGCTGGCTGAGGGCACGGTTTCGGCAACTGGCAATCCGCTGGTTGCCCAGTACACAATTTCTACGCCCGCCCAAGCCACGGTGGCCGTGCAATTCGGTCCTACAGCGAACTATGGCTTCCTGACATCGCCTCAGGCAAGCCCTGCGCAAGGCGGGGCCGTTACAGTACTGGTCGCCGGCATGAAGCAGAACACGCTCTATCACATGCAGGCCATTGTCACCTATAAGGATGGCTCACAGCAGTGGGACATTGATCATACCTTTCAGACGGGATCCATACCGCCGGCACGCGTGCCCAAACTGAGGGTAACGACTGCGCCCGGCGGGAATCCGACGCCGGGAGTCGAACTGCTCAGCCTGACCCCGGGACCCACAGCCCAGCTCCTGGCTCTGGCGGTGGATCCGGCCGGCAACATCATCTGGTACTGTGACTACGACGGGTCGTTGGGGATCCCTCAGCCTATCAAGCTCTTGTCCAATGGGCATATGCTGATGGTGCTTTACTTGGTGGGCTCTCCAGGCGGCACGGTGCAGGAGGTGGATCTAGCGTGCAACGTCGTGCGCCAGTTCAACTACAACGATCTCAACCAGAAGCTCAAGGGCGCTGGCTACAGCCTCCAGGTCTACTCGATTGATCATGACATTGTGTCGCTCCCCAACGGCCACTTGCTGTTGATTACCACCGACTCTCGAGTCCTTACGGATTTGCCCGGATATCCGGGGCAAACCACGGTGCTGGGCAACGCCATAGTCGATCTTGATGCCAACAACAATCCCGTTTGGGTCTGGGATGCCTTCGACCACCTGGATGTGAATCGCCACCCGATGTACTTTCCTGACTGGACCCATGCCAATGCTCTGGTGTATTCCGCCGATGACGGAAATCTGCTGCTATCCATGCGGCACCAATCCTGGGTTTTGAAGATCGATTACCAGAACGGAAGCGGGTCGGGTGACGTCCTCTGGAAGCTCGGCTACCAGGGAGACTTCGATCTCAGCTCCGGCTTACCCTCTGACTGGTTCTATGGGCAGCACGATGCAAACTTTGCCAGCTCCAATTCAACCGGCGACTTCCAGCTGGCGCTGTTTGACAACGGCAATTATCGCATCCTCGATTCCGGCGGTACAACCTGCGGAACCACATCACCCTGCTACAGCGCACCTTCCGTTTTTGAGGTGAATGAAACCACCAGGACCGCCAGCCGGAAGTGGTTTTTCCAGACACCGTACTCGTGGTGGGGAGGGGTGACACGGGTGCTTCCCAATTCGAACGTTTTCGTGGATGAAACGACGCCTCTCGATCTGAATCTGACTGGCTCGCGGGTGATGGAAGTCACCCAGAATCCGACCCCAACGGTTGTTTGGCAACTTGAAATCGATGGTCAGAATTCGTACCGCACCATTCACCTGCCCAGCCTGTATCCCGAAGTGCAGTGGTAATGGAGGACAGAGGTTCTTTGACTTTAGGTCACCGAACAGGTGGAAACAGGATGAGGTGATGGTCCACGAGAATCCATCTCAGTTTGCTGGAACTGCCATCATCATTGGATCGGCACGCCAGTCCGGTACGACAAGGCCGGTACTTTTAGGGAAGTAACTCCGCGGTGCGAGAGCCTCGTTCATGGCCAACGCTGCAACCCGTGATTATCTTCTTTCGCTTTTCAGTGGGTCGCTGAGACCAAGCGCCACTTGGACCAATGCGGGATCAACTAACCGGTTCTTGTTGATGGCCTCAGTGAGTGGCACAGACACGATGTCGTTGCCGCGCAGCGCGACCATGCAGCCAAACTCGCCGCGATGCACCATGTCGATGGCTCCGATGCCGTAACGCGAGGCCAGCACCCGATCGAAGGCGCTGGGTGACCCGCCGCGCTGGATGTGTCCCAGAACGACATAGCGAGTTTCAAGGCCAGTGCGGCGCTCGACTTCGCGGGCCAAGATTTGTCCTACCCCGCCCAGTCGCACGTGACCAAACTCGTCCTTGCCCATCTCGGCGACCACGGGAGCGCCGTGGGATGGATCGACATCGCTGGCGAACTTCGCGCCCTCGGCTACGACGATGACGCTGAAGTAGCGCCCGCGCGCATGCCGCAGACGAATGCGCTCTGCCACTTCCTCAATGTCAAACGGCTTCTCAGGGATCAGAATCACGTCAGCCCCACCGGCGATGCCGCTGTACATGGCGATCCATCCGGCATCGCGGCCCATAACTTCCACCACCATGACGCGCTGATGTGCTTCGGCAGTGGTGTGGACGCGATCTATGGCCTCCATCGCTGTGTTGACCGCGGTGTCAAAACCGAAGCAGTAGTCGGTCCCGCTGAGGTCATTGTCGATGGTCTTGGGAACTCCGACGACTTTGATTCCCTGTTCGAATAACTTCTGGGCGACGCTGTTGGTGTCATCGCCGCCGACGGCGATCAGAGCGTCGATCTTATTGTGCCTCAAAGATTCGACGCATCGCTCAAGGCCGCCCTCGCGCTTCGAAGGGTTGGTTCGCGAGGTACGCAGAATGGTGCCTCCACGCGGCAGAATGCCCGAGATGGCATCGTAATCCAGGACCATGGCTTTGTTCTCGACGACGCCACGCCAGCCTTCCATGAAACCGATGAATTCGTCGTCGTAGTGCAAGATCCCCTTGCGCACGATGGCCCGGATCACTGCGTTCAGGCCAGGGCAATCGCCACCGCCGGTCAAAATGCCAACTCTCATCTCTGAAGTCATCCCTCCTGTGGAGTGACTACAAAAGATAGTATCGTATGGCCATGTCTTCTGCTTCTCGTAGTGGACTTTCGGCGCGTTCCAGCCCGCTGTCAGGCTGAACCTGGAGACCAAGACTATGACCGAGCCAAAAGAATTCCGGACGTACGACGAGTTTTTTGAGTTCTATCTGCATGAGCACAGCGACCCGCGCAACCGCATCCTGCATGCCATCGGCACGACACTTGGCGTGGTGATAGTGCTGGGTTCGCTACTGCTGGGGCATCCGTGGTATGCCCTGCTATTTTTCCCGATTGGATACGGGTTCGCCTGGACCGGCCATTTCCTTCTGGAAAAGAACCGGCCCGCCACCTTTCGCTATCCTTTCTGGTCGTTCATTAGCGATTTCCGCATGGTCGGCATGATGCTCACCGGGCGGCTGGCTTCACGCATGTAGCCGGCGACCATCGTTACGCAACTCCTGCAGGTCGCCTTCAACTGCTACACTCTGCGCAAGAACATGCGAGTCCTTGGCATCGATTGCGGCGGCGAATTCACCGGCTACGGCGTGGTAGAACTGGACGAGCAAGGCGGACTTCACCACGTGTGCAGCGGCGCGATCCGGCTGCCTCCGCGAGAGGCCCTGGAGCGGCGGCTAATGAAGATCTGCCATGGGCTGACCGAGGTCATCGCTGCCTACACTCCCGAGGTTGTCAGCATAGAGGACGTGTTTTACGCCGTCAATGTAAAGTCGGCGCTCCAGCTTGGACACGTGCGAGGCGTAGCCATGCTGACTGCTGCCCAAGCAGGCCTGTCGGTTGTAGCCTACTCTCCGTTGTCGATCAAATCGGCAGTCGTGGGCTACGGACGAGCCGAAAAGTCGCAAGTCCAGTTCATGGTTGCACGCCTGTTGAACCTGACCGAACCACCAGAACCACCTGATATAGCTGACGCCCTGGCAATTGCGATCTGCCACGTACATACTGCTGGAACACTCCGTCGACAGCACGACGGAGCCACGTGAGCCGTTCCTGACCCAGGGAGCAGGGCTGCCGGACCGTGCCCCGCTTGCGGTTCACTTCAGTTAGAATCAATCGCCAGAATGAGATTGGTGCGCTCCAGGTACATCTTGCTGCTGGTGCTGCGGTTGGCGTTGGGCTCTGCAGCCCAGGTTGCTCATGAAGTCATACCAGTGCCGCAGCCGACCGGCTCCTACGTTACGTTCAAGTTTGACTGGGACGAGGGCCGTCCCTGGCTGCGATACACCATCACGGTCGACGACGCGGGCAATACGCACTTCGAGGGCGTAGGGAACCCAATCGACAGCGGCGATAGCGACACCTTCACGCAGGATTTCGCAATGTCAGACGCGAACCGGCAAAGGATCTTCGAACTGGCCAAGAACCTGGAATTCTTCCGGGCGAACTTCGAAACCAAGCAGAAGAACATCGCAAAAACCGGGCAGAAAACCTTGCAATACCATGGCCGATCGGCTGACGGGGGACAGGTCGTAGACCATTCGTCCACCTACAACTATTCGCCGAATTCCGATGTACAGGAATTGACGAGGATTTTCCAGTCGATCGCCAGCACTCTCGACTTCGGGCGCAAGCTGGCTTTCGACTACCGCTTCGGCAAGTTGGGAATCGACGCCCGTTTGAAGGCGTTGCAAGACATGCAGTCGATGCATTACATCGAGGAACTGCAAGCGATCGAGCCCATTCTGCAAAAGATCGCAGCTGACCCGAACGTAATGCACATGAACCGAATGACGGCCAAACAGCTGCTGAAAACGCTTGGTCCAGGTGGGGTGCCGGGTCATGCATCCAGCCAACCGTAAAAGCAACCTGGCCGCCGGAACCTGCGCTTCTTACCCGCGGGTTTGGATGGGGGGAAGCCGCTTCTGGATGCGTCGATTTTAGGCAACTTCGCAGCAAAGGGGTGTTTAAATAGGTGTAGGGCGGTTCAGGAATAGGGCGGCCTCCTGGTGCCCTGGGATAACGCTGCATAGGGTCGACAGGCTCAAGGAGTGGGGATTATGGCAAAACACAGGATGTACGCATTAGCCATCATGCTGGCGATGCTGCTGGCGGTTGTGTCTGCCCAAGCCACGTCGCACGTCAGGATCGTACGTTTGAGCTACGTAGACGGCAACGTGCAGATGGAACGAACCGCCGGTCAGGGCTTGGAGCGTGCCATTCTGAACTCGCCGATTGTGGAGGGTTCGCGTCTGGTGACGGGCAACGATGGTCTGGCGGAAGTTGAGTTTGAGAACAACAGCACGGTGCGGCTGGGAGAAGCTACGGAAGTGAAGTTCCGTCAGTTGCTCATTAACGACGCAGGCGACAAGATCAACGAGGTGGAACTGGTGCGCGGCACGATGTATTTCGATGCCCACTCCGGCAAGAGCGACATTTATCGTGTCATCGCCGCCGACCGCATGTTTGTGCTCCGGCACGATTCGCAGATGCGCTTCATGATGAGCGGCGACCAGGTGCAGGCTTCCGTGCTCAACGGGGAAGCTCAGTTCGACAACAATGCACAGTTAGTCCGGATCAAGAAGAACGACACACTGACGGTCGATGCGACAAACCCGGCCGGGTTTATGCTCGCCAAGGGAGTGGACAGCCTTCCCCTCGATCGCTGGAACAGTGAGCGGGCCGCCTATCAAACGGTGTACGCCTACAACAACTACGGCTATGGGAACAAAGGGTTGTCGGCATACGGGTATCAGGATCTCGCCTACTACGGCGGCTTTATGAATGTTCCCGGCTACGGTTTGGCCTGGCAGCCATACGGTGTCTCCAATTGGCTGGGATGGGATCCCTACATTTCCGGAGCTTGGGCATTCACTCCCGGATTCGGCTATGCGTGGGCTTCGGCGTACCCGTGGGGATGGCTACCGTATCACTACGGCGCTTGGGCCTATCAGCCGGTGATCGGTTGGTTCTGGTGTCCCGGCAATTCGTTCAATAATGGTGGGGCCGTTACCAACTGGCAACCCACCACGGCCGTATTGAAGGCACCGGCTGGGTACGTACCTCCGGCAGCGCCGACCACGCCAACCACTGGGCTTCGTCCATCGATACCGGTGGGACGGATCGGTCGCGCTCCGGCGTACATCCCGGGTGGGCCTGTACCGCCTGATTTCCGCAGCGTGATTACCGACCATTCGAGCATTACTGGGATGACCACGCCGAGGTCCGGAGCAACGGGAGGTGGAGGCTCGTCGGTTGCCGCACGTAATTCCCGGGCGCTTGATTTGGGAAGTACCAACCCAGCTTCTGCCAAAGGAAGTGGTCATGTATTCGTGACCCCTTCGTCGTCGTGGACGTCAGGGGGCTGGGGCTCACCGTCGGCGGGCGCCGGACGCAGCGGCGGGTCGGCACAAGCGTCAGGTGCTTCGATGAACAGAGGTGGCATGGGTCACGCAGCGAATTCTGGGGGAGCAGCGCACAGCGCTAGCCCTAAGTAAGTCCGTCCGAATCTCCAAGGAACGGGCGGCCTCGCGGCCGCCCGTTCCTTTTGCATCGCGGATGGTCATGTCAATACACCGCGATCCCGGCATAGCCCACGACCATGTCCCGGTCTCCCGACACATCTCCTGAAGTCGCGTAGCGGATCAATTCTGCCTTTGTGGCTCCCATGAGGCGGGCGGCGGTCAACATGATGGTTGCGGGACCGTACCCGCACATGCTGATGTTGTCCTGGCGCACAGTGTCGTACAGGCCGCGCGGGTCAAGGGCCAGAAGCTGATCGATAGCACGTCGGTCTTTGACCCGCGTGATACTGTCGCTCTCGTAATGGTTCATGTCGCTGGACGCAATCACCAATGCTGGCTCCGCCAAATCGGCGAGGATGGCTCCGATGGCAGACCCCAGCGCACTCAATGCTTCGAAACTGCTGGTACCGACAGTTATGGGTACGAATTGAAAGCCGGGCTTCAGTACCTGCAGAAAGGGAAGCTGCACTTCGAGCGCATGTTCGTAGCGATGGGCTTCCTGATCCTCGCTGAGCAACGGCGCGTGAGCTTTTAGAACCTCGGCGAGCTCACCATCGATCGGAACATCACCCAGTGGGGTGTGCCACATCCCGCGGCTCATGATCGCCAGCGGCTCACCCATGCCGGTGTGATTGGGACAGAGAATCACGTAGCGGCGAGACAGTTCCAACCTGCGATACACAGCCCCCGCGACCCCACCGGAGTACACATACCCGGCGTGGGGCACAACGCACCCCACCGCGGGAATCTTGGCTTCAGTTGCTTCCTGTCCTGCACTGGCGCGGACGGCGGTAAAGGATTCCACTTCAGCGCGCAAATGCTGTGCGTTTCCCGGATAGAATCGTCCTGCAACGGCTGGCTGGCGAATAGCGGTAGTCATGGCGATCGCTCCTTCGCATATCCGAGTTCCATGTCGAACCACGGCTCTCGATACAAATCTTACGCCTGCTGCAAAATCCGAAATACGGTCGCCATCTTGTCCAGGGGAAGGGCCTCTGCACGCACGTCGAGTCGCAGGCCCGCTGCCTTCAGGGCCGCTCGCAAGACCTTGTCGTCATAATATCCCTTTAAATTGTTGACCAGGGTCTTGCGCTTTTGCGCAAAGCCAAGCTTCAGCATTTCCAGGAATGGCTCGGCTTCGACCTGCAATTCCGCGAGACGCGGAGCCATGGTCAGGCGCAAAACGCTGGAGTGCACCTTGGGAGCAGGATCGAACGCCCCCGGCGGAAGCGTGAACAGGTTATCAACCCGCGCAAACAATTGGGCGGTTGCTGACAGCAATCCGTAATCGCGACTGCCAGGCTGCGCAGAGATGCGGTCGGCGACTTCGCGCTGCACCATGACGACTGCCCGCCCGATGCTCTGGTGCTCCTCGAGAATGCGCAGCACGATGTCGGAGGTCGCGTAGTAGGGTAAGTTGCCAACGATGTCGACTGTCTCGGGGTGTGTGGGCCGAAGGTCGTGCAGCGGGCCGGGACGGCGGCCCACCATGGATGTCCACTCCACGGTGACGAAGTCAGACTCGAGGATTTCGACATTGGTGAGGGTCGCGTAGCGCATGCGCATTTGAGCGGCCAGCACGCGGTCAAGTTCAATGCCGATGACCCGTCTGGCGCGCCTAACCAACAAGTCAGTGAGCATGCCCTGACCCGGCCCGATCTCCACCACCGTGCGATTAGAAATGTCACCCAGCGCCTCGACGATCCGCAGCGCGGCCGAGTGGTCAGTCAGAAAGTTCTGCCCCAGCTTCGGCTTTCGTTTCCCGGCGCGGTTCGAACTCAATTCCTTCAAAGCGGACTTAGCCACGTTGACCCTCTTTCGATTTGCCAATTAGACTCAAGAGTCTTGTTCGAGCCATCATCATAACCGGACGGCCCGTATTGCGCCGTTCGACATGGCTTCGAGACCAGTTCCACCGCACCTGGAGGTTTCATGCAAATCGCCTTTGCGGCATCCGAATGCGCACCTTTTTCCAAAACGGGCGGACTGGCCGATGTCGTGGGATCGCTGCCCCATGCGCTGGCGCAACTCGGCCATAAGGTTACTGTGTATGTGCCACGCTATCGTTCCACGAAACTCGACAACCCGCGCAAGGTGATCTACAGTATTACCGTTCCTTTCGACGACCGCTACCGCTTCTGTTCCGTGCTCGACGGCGGGGTGCGTGCCGGCGTTCAATTTTATTTCATCGATTACCCGCCATTCTTCGACCGCGACGCGTTGTATGGCACCCCCCTCGGCGACTACCACGACAATGCGGAGCGCTTTGCCTTGTTCTGCCGGGCCGTGCTGGAAGCCACGAAGGTACTGGGAAAGCCTGATTGGTTCCATTGCCATGACTGGCAGACCGCCCTGATTCCGATTTTGCTGGAGACGCTGTATCGCGAAGACCCTGCCTTTGCCCAGACTCCCTGCGTCTTCACCATTCACAATCTGGGATACCAGGGCCTGTTCCCGCCGGAGGTCCTGCCGCTGCTGATGCTGCCGTGGGACCTGTTCACCATGACCAAGCTGGAGTTCTATGGCAAAGTCAACTTCCTGAAAGGCGCCATTGACGCGGCAGACTACATCACAACGGTGAGCAAGAAATATGCCCAGGAGATTCAGACGGCAGAATACGGCTTCGGCCTCGAGGGCGTACTCAGGGCACGGGCAACTACGGTTACCGGCATTCTTAACGGGGTCGACTATTCAGAGTGGAATCCCGCGACTGATACGATGATTGCCGCCAATTATTCGTCTGATGATCTTTCCGGCAAGGCAAAGTGCAAGCAGGACTTGTTGAGGGAATTGGGACTTGCGTCGGACACCCAACTGCCGGTCGTCGGCATTGTCTCGCGATTTGCCGGGCAGAAGGGATTTGACCTGATTCAACAGGTGGCAGACAGAATGGCGCGGGAAGAAATGATGGTGATTGCGCTGGGGACGGGCGACCGCGAATACGAGGACATGTTTCGGCGTCTTAACAAACAGTATCCCCAGAAATTCTCCGTGAGAATCGAGTTCAATAACAGGCTGGCACACAAGATCGAGGCCGGAGCCGACATGTTCCTGATGCCATCCCGATACGAGCCCGCCGGACAGAACCAGCTCTACAGCCTGAAGTACGGAACAGTGCCAATCGTGCGCGCCACCGGAGGACTCGACGACACCATCGATCAGTTCGATCCGGTCACCGGGAAGGGGACAGGCTTCAAGTTCAAGGAGTACAGTGGAGAGGCGCTACTCGACACCGTAAAGGCTGCGATTGTGGCCTTCCGCGACCAGCAGAAGTGGCAGAACCTGATGCGCAACGGCATGGCGCAGGATTATTCCTGGTCCTCTGCGGCGCGCGAATACATGAAGGTGTACGAGAGGGCCAAGCAGGGTCGACCGGCACCAATCGCTCCGTAGGGATGGCATGCTGTGCCGCGTGACCAACTCCGTCTGGTCCGGAGAATCTTGAACGAACGTCAAAACTCAAATTCAAAAGGCACCAAATACATGATCAAAGCCGTATTCCTGTCCTTCGCGCTCGTTCTGCTGGTTTCGTGTTCTTCAGACAAAAAGCCGGGGACAGAGTCGGCCTCCCGGCCAGCCGCCAAGCCAGTTGTTAAGGAAGCGCAATATGACACCGGACGCACGGCATTCCAGCGGATATACCTCTCGGCACGCCTCTGGGCGCCGGACGCGAAGCCATTTCGATTGCAATCTCAGTTCACGGCGGGTGCACCAACCGCCGCTGGCAAGGCCGGATTGTGGCGCGCTTCATTCGCGTCCCCCTCGAAGCGGATGATGAAGTTGTTTGTCTGGTCCGGACTGGCCGGCCCAGATGCGCCCGAGCAGGGGATCAGTTTCTCCGCTGAGGACAGTTGGAGTCCAAGCAACAGCTCGACCCAGCCATTTGATATGGCGTTTCTCAAGGTGGACAGCGAGAAGGCCTGTGAGGTGGCACAGAAGAACGGCGGCGAAAAGCTCACCAGGAACGATCCCAAACAGGCGGTCATCTTCGCGCTCTCATGGGATCCGGCCGCCCACCAACTCGTCTGGCACGTTATTTACGGCGAGAATCCCACGGAAGCCAAACTGCGCATCGCTGTGGATGCAACCACCGGGGCCTTTCTCCGGGTCGAAAAGTAAGCAGCACGGCGGTCTCGCGAACTAACGGAATTATGCCAAACGGGTCTTATTAACACCTGCGTGGGGAGACCGACTTTCCTGAGCGGCTGAAGCCCAATCCTTTTGGCACACCACCGATGAGCGTTCCATGATCGAAGACCGTAGGAAACTATGTTGCTGTCTCTCCGCTTAGGCCGGGTTGCGGAGCTCGTGCTAGCTGTGCCGCGGTTTCCAGCTCCTGGGCTAACGCCTCGTATCGCAGTTCGGGTAACGCTTGTGAAAGATTGGGTACTGCGCTCTACGGGGTGACGTAACCTCGATTGGACTAAACCGCTACGCGGTAGGAGCCCAAACCGTCCGGAAAGACCGGACTCGCCTTCCGCACGTGCGCTATTCAGGCTGCTTCTCTCCTTTCCATTCCACATTCCTTTGCGCAACCATGGAAGTCGCTGCTCGCCGCTAACTAAGTCCATCTCGCAAAGGAGCTTTCCATGACATCCCTTCGGCGACGCATGATCGAGGACATGCAGGTGCGCAATCTCTCGCACAACACCCAATCGGCTTACGTCCATCAGATCTCGAGATTCGCACGTTATTGCGGCAATTCCCCAGAGGCATTAGGCCCAGAGGACATTCGCGCCTACCAGATCTACCTGGTGAATGAAAAGAAGCTGGCTCCCACCTCCATCATCATTGCTGTATCCGCTTTCTCTACAAAGTCACCCTCCACAAGGCGTGGATCTTCCCAGAGGCCCTTCTTTTGCCCAAGAAGCCTCAGAAGCTGCCTGTCGTGCTCAGCCCGGAGGAGGTCCCCAGCTTCTGGCTTGCGTGCCCGGGCGCACTGACGCCTGCCGACCGGCCGGTGACGCTGCGTGTACGGGTTCCACGAACCCGGGAAGCGGCGGCGCTGGCGCTCGGGCTATGTTCACTGTTGCTCGGGCTGGCTCCGTGGGAGTGGTATCTCTCCGTTCCGCCTGGGACCCCATCGAAACCCCTCGCGCTCACCACAGTCCTGACCTCGCTGGGGACGATCGTGGGTGGCGACGCGCTGGCGATCTTGCTGGGGCGTTGGGGACATCAACTGGCGGACATACGCTTCCCGAAACTACTCGTCGCGATCGTTGGCCCGCTTCGAGCACAGCTCTTGCCTCGGGTGGGATGATTGTGCGAGTTGATGGGACGCTTCGCCAATGGCCAGCGGCAGCGTTCTCCCTCATGATTCTGGCGATCCTCTTCGGTACGGCGCTGCTGGGTGCTTGGTAACGACAATCCTGGCAAACTCCGCGATGTTCGGAAAGCACATCGGCGGGAGATTGGGCTGAACGGCAAGTAAATCCCGATCGCCACAACCGTAAGGCACGTTGCTGTCAGGGGAACGCTAGGGCGGCTGCGCAGTGGATGTTTCAAGGTCGGATCGCAAACTGCACTAGCGTCTGGGTCGCCAGCGATTCGACAAACCAACAGTATGAAATTGCGCTTCACTCGAGTGGGAGAAATGCAGCAACACGTAGAAGGTCCGAAAATCGAGGATGGAACGGATGGGGCGACGAAGAGCATGAAATCGCGGGTAAGATCAATGTCCCAGTGCCGTGGCTTTTGCTCCCGGGCACGAGTGCCAAGCGTACCCCTTCCGCGCAAGGAAACTCGCCGCCGTACCGGCAGGTAGCGCTGGACGCGAACCTTTCGGATCGTTAATCGCTTGGCGATGTGCCGCCGATTGGGATCGAGCGCAGTGTCAGATCGTGATCAGTCCTCGACGTAGGCCAATCGTAGTTGCCTCGGTGCGGCTGGAAGCGCCAAGCTTTCCAAGGATCGAACTGATGTGGAATTTCACGGTATGGGCGGAAATGTTGAGTTGCGCAGCGATCTCTTTGTTCGAGAGGCCCTCCCTCATCATCTCCAGCACTTCCCGCTCCCGCAGGGTGAGGTGTTCTGGAAGATCGTCAGCGACGTGCGCAAGGTCCCCTGCGTAACTGTCCGCATCTTCTGGGGGATGAGCGAGCAGACCCTGACGCACCAGACCGGCGAGGTCGCTTGAGAGCGTGAGCAAGCCGGACGCGGCGCTTGCGGCGGCTGTGGCTAACTCAGCTCCGGTTATGTCGCCGACAAGGATAGCCTGCACTCCACCCGCAACTGCAGCCGCCGCTCTGACCAGATCCACGCTTTCGGCCAACATGACGATCGGAACTCCAAGATCGATCAATTCCCTCCACCGCATCTCCTGAGACTGGGCTTCGACTTGCAAGACGATTACGTCGGGATCGCTCTCCACAATTGCTGGCCGCAGGCGGGTGGGGTTCGCGACCGTACCCACGACCTGCAGGCTGCCTTGCGGCTCGAGCAGGCGCTCTAGTCCGGCGCGACTAAACAAGGAGGCAGCGCAGATGAACACACGGACCGGCTGCTCCGCTGGCTGGCGACGCTTGGATTTGCTCACCGTGCTGACCCCGCAACTCGACACATGTTCTTTATGGCCGTGGCCGGTCGCCTAGCGTAACCTCCTCCTCTACGGTATTTCCGCCGCGAACTACGCGCAGCTTCAGCGTTTCTCCAGTGCGCTTCAGTGACAGCAGGCGGTGGAGCTGGCGGACGTCTTGGACTGGCTGCGCGTCGGCGGTGATGATGACGTCACCCAGATTAATGCCGGCCTGCTTGGCGGGCGCGTCAGTTGCCACGTGTACTACCAGGAGGCCGTGCTCCTGATCAGGACCGGCGCTGGAGAGCCATTCGTGCGGCAGCTGAACTTCCTGCATGGCGATCCCAAGGTAAGGCTGCATGATGTGCCCGCGTTCCAGCAGTTCATTGATCACTCGATCGACGGTCTCGGTGGGTAAAGTGATGACCGACTCGCGTGCAAGCATCGTACTGTTGATGCCTAATAACTCGCCGTGACCGTTGACGAGTGCGCTGCCAGACTGGCCCGGATAGAGGCGGACGTCAGGCCGCAGGAGGCGGTCGATTCGTCCGCCCCGCCACGAGCGCCATGGTCCGCCGATACGAGCAACGATTCCGGCGCTGGCGGAAAGCTCGCCCCGAGCGGAACGGGCGACAGCCAGTACCAGCTCACCGACTCTCGCGCCCGAGGCGAGCGGCAAAGTCGCGAGTGTTGTGGTACTGTCCATGCGGACGGCGGCGAGGTCTGTCGTGCTGTCGCGGCCCGCAACGGTTCCCTTGGTCGTGTTGCCGTCGGGAAGAATGACATTGACCTCGGCGGCACGGCGGACGAGATGGCTCGCCGTGACGATGACGCCGGGCTTCCAGTGGACGCCGCCGGCAGCGACAGCATGGCCGGCACTGACGGCGACAACCGCTTTTCCCGTCTGCTCGGCGAGTTTTCCTGCATGCTTCGAGATGGCTTCCCAGATTTCGTTGGCGGTACTGACCATTGCTTGCTCCTGATGCTTAGAATTCTGATTCGGGTTCAAGCATGGCATCACGGAAGGGAGCCCGCATCCGGCAAATGGGCAGGAACAGGCCGGAAAGATGGACAGGTGCAGGAACCGCGAACGAATTGTGCGATGAACCACGCGATGGCTCCTAACTCGGGCCCGAAGCAAACCCAAGTCATCGGAGAACTCGAAAGGCGGTAATGCGGCAACGCCAGTAGGTGAATGGCCCTTCGCGCAGATGCCACGTCACCTCGGCTGTGGTCGGCGCCCGAATGCGGTCAGACATCGGGTACTCGCCACGGGCACCGCCCGGCCACGCCGCTAGCCCATTTCTCGCTGCGGACGGAGCGCTGTCAAAGTCTTAGAATGCTGACATGAGAATCTTGCTATTCAGCGGCAAAGGCGGCGTAGGCAAGACTAGCCTGGCAGCCGCTACGGGAATGAAGCTGGCAGAGCTTGGCCACCGGACCCTGGTAATGAGCATCGATCCGGCACACAGCCTCGCGGATGCCTTCGATCTGGACACCGAACTCTTTCACGTCCAGACCTCTGACCCTCTGGCAATCAATGACCGCCTTTCGATCCAGGAGCTCAACATCCAGAAAGAAATCAAACGCCATTGGCAGGAAATCTCCTCCTATGTGAGCTCCGTGCTGCGGACCACGGGGATCAGTGGCGTGGAGGCGGAAGAACTCGCCATCCTCCCCGGCATGGAAGAGCTCAGCGCGATGATGTATATCAATCAATACCGGCGCGAGCAGCGTTATGACGTCATTGTGCTCGATGCCGCGCCCACAGCGGAGTCCATGCGCTTCATCAGCATGCCAACCACGCTGGACTGGTACATGAAGCACATCTTTCCTTTCCAGCGCAACCTCCTGAAAGCGGTGCGGCCCATCGCCAACCGTGTGGCACCGTTCGAACTACCACCCGACACTTACTTCGGCAACATTCGCGACCTCTTCCAGAAGCTGGAGGGCGTGGATGAGCTTATGGAGGACCCACAGACCACCAGCGTTCGCCTGGTCACGAATCCGGAGAAGATGGTGCTGCGCGAGACGCAACGGGCATTCGTGTACTTCTCCCTTCATGGGCTCACGGTGGACGCAGTCGTCGTCAATCGGTTGCTCCCGGCGGAAATCAGGGATACCTGGTTCAACGAGTGGCACACCTCGCAAGACACCATCGTGCATGAGATCGAGGAGTACTTTGCGCCTGTGCCGGTAAAGAAGGTACGGCTGTTTTCGCACGAGGTCCTGGGCAAGCAGCGGCTAGAGGATCTCGCCCGCGTGCTGTATGCTGAGGACGAAGATCCGTCGGCGGTGACCCGCACGGAGAAGACCTATACGTTTGGGAAGCAGAACGGTCTTTATGAGATTCGCGTTCTCCTGCCTTTTGCCACCAAGGGCGAGATAGAGCTCTTTAAGAAAGGCGACGAACTCGTGGTGCAGATTGGTACCTTCCGCCGCCACATCGGCTTGCCGCGATCGATGGCTGCACTGCAGCCCTCCCGAGCGAAGCTGGACAACAAGGTTCTCACAGTCGAAATGAAGGAGGCACAATGACCACGTCAGAGACAAAACAGCAAACTGCGAACGAACACGTCGTCTATGAGCCATGCCCGTGCCGTGAGGTCATCAACACTCTCCGGGAGTTGCTCGGGATTTCGCCCGCCGTTCGCCAGCACCTGACGAATTCGCGGGTCGAGTTCCTCAAGGCGATCCGCGAAGTTCTCGACGAGCGTATCGAGCACCTGTCCAGCAAGGGTCAGCAGGGCACGAAGGTCGCGGTTGAGTAACCATCTCAGTGCTATACACCTAAATCCTGTTGAATCAAAATACCTTACCGCTGGGAGGGCAAACAATTAGGGGAGAATTTTGGGGTGATTTGCCCCAAGAATGCCCTCCGTTTGACTCCGAAGTAAGGATTCAGTCTGAGGCATTGTTTTTGTTCCACAACGGGGTTCCCTGTACTGCAGTCTGCTTGCCGACAATCTGACCGCTAATTGTCTCATCGGCCGGAGTACTCCGCCTTTTATCTCAGGATTCGGCGATTGCGGGCGTTAGGCCGTAACGCCGCATGATCTCAATCATCTTCTGTAGACCGCCGGACGCCGCTGCCAATACCTCGGCACACTCGCGGAAATACTGCGGACCGATCGCCGCTGGTGTGATCATGCATAGCGCCTTAGCAGCGTGATCCGCTAGATTGTCGAAGCGATGAACAGCTCCCCGGGGAATGCACAATACCTGTGCGGAATGGACCTCAATCGGCCTTCCATCGACGGTCCAGGTCAGCGCTCCGTCAACCCCTGTGGGTTCCGGAAATTGTGAGCCGTTAATTCCGGAAATTCTGAGCCGTTCGGCCTTGGAAGACGAGACCTGCTCCAAGTTTAGATGACGTGTCCGTCCCGAGGGTCCGTCGAGATGGATAAAT